>Ga0247734_1001429_pt1 | contig 18197 bp, 10 predicted proteins | sample UWRJL103311B2_FD_180933 | JGI IMG/M metagenome (GOLD analysis project Ga0247734, IMG submission 180933) | Plant litter microbial communities from Arlington Agricultural Research Station in Wisconsin, United States - UWRJ-L103-311B-2 | ecosystem: Environmental > Terrestrial > Plant litter >... | reverse complement strand
AACTTTCTTCCACGCCCCCCCCCCCCCCCCCCCCCCCCCCCTTAGAGCGGCTACAAGGGAGACAAGAGACAAGGCTCGACTAAGCCTCTTCAAGATGGGTTGGTCACCTCGGCAAGGCTACATTGTATGCTTGTATGCTTAGATCCTGTTATCCTGTTTATTATGCATTCACAATCACGACTCCAAGACTTTCTTGATTCACGCCTCCACCAAAATGTTACATTTCAAGCACTTCATAAATAGCCACCATATGGCTGATCTATGCACTCCAGATAACGTCAAGAAATCAAACAAAAATGGATCAACCACCACCACCACCATACAGTGAACAAGATCCAAGCCAAAAGGACACATTCGGAAGAAGGACCCAATTCCAGCGCAAGCCAGTTACCAATTCAGATACCAAGATAGGCGGCCATGCTAATCATGACTCTGCAAGGTTACCAGACAACTCTCCTGGCCATGGTTATGAACAGTTCTCCTATAAAGTTACCCCTAACAATGCATCGAATAGTGGTCAGGGTGTCTTAGTAGAAGATAAGGTTGCGTCAGATGACGATGCATTCGATCTCGATGATTACTACACGAAAGAAACGGAAGCAGAAGTTGATCACCGGCATGTGGTGGAAGAAGATATCAAACACCCACCGAGGCCTGGTCTGTCTCTCAACACATTAAACATATCTTCTCGAACCTATTCTAGCCCAGGGCAACTCCAACACGATAGAGATATATCTCCAGCACCATCGTTTCTATCTGCCACTGGATCTTCTGTCACACTTCCATTGACCCCGGATTCAGCCAAATCGAGCGCCTCCTCTGCAACCAAAGCATTCCGTGAGGCTCGACATTTTGCGGGGGGCATCGTTCAGCGTCCTTACGAAAGCACAAAGCACATCACTATTGTGCGCCATTCCCATGGCCTAGTATTCTATCAAGGCAACAGCACGCACATTGCAATCACTATTTTCTCGGATTCACCGCTTCCTGAAGGCCGCAGGTTATGGTTACAAAAGAAAGGATGGACTGGTAAGAGTGGTGCGCGTATGGATGTTACCCCTAAACTCGACGCAAAAGTAGAAGTGCACCAGCTCAATGAAAGTGATGAACGTGCGTGGCAACGGGACATAAAGACGTTTCGAAAAAAAGGTCCAGCAAAGATACGGGAGAAACATCTGCCCCGCGAAACACATATTGTTGGGATTCCTGAGGAATCTAGCGATGGCTATTTCATGATCATTCTCTGTCTGGGGGAGAAGAAGAAGGTGCTGTGTCAAAGTCCGCTGTTCCGCATCCTCTCCGCATCAAGAAGTCCTTCCCATGTGAAGGGGGCTCCAGTGTGGGCCATTCCACTAGAAATGGGAATCAAGGCTGGCGCTACTGCCCTGAACTTGTATGCCAAAAACACCGTTGGCCGGTAAGGAAAATTATTATACAGAACAGTCAAATCCCTAGCTAGTGAAAGCTGAGGAGCAAGGGAGCCAACCTTGTAGGAGCATCCCTCATTGCATTGAGGGGGGTGGATTACAAACTCCCGAGCAAACTACCTGACTCCTTGACTCCCCAAAACCTTACATAATTTCAATACTGATTCTTTGAGCTAGTGTTACTGCCGTGGCCGGCCCTGTAGCATCTGTCGCGACAGGTACTGCCGCCAAATTCATGCCAAAATCGTTCATTGGTTCTCATATCGCTACAAAAGCTGCTGGAATGGCTAGTGACGCATTTTCATCAGCTGTCGCAGACGGAAATACCCGCTACAATGAAACTCGGAATCAACCTGTAGCTAGACATGAATATGTCGAAGCCGTTCTTAATGAGGGACCTAAAGCACCCTACCCTTTAACTTTCCGGGGGCGCAGGGAAGCTAATATCACCGACGTACTTGAGGAACTAAACATGCCCAATTTTGGCTTAACAGATATCAGTGATCACATGATACAACAACTCCATGGTTACTACTTTGGCTGGGCTCGTGTATATGAAAAGAAACCCCAGAATGAACTCGTTTGGTGCCAAGCCATTATCTCTGCCATTACACTGGACATTACACAATTGAAGCGAATCAAAATAGGGCAAGCTCCCACCAAGACTATTGGCCTGCGGCTCATGACCGATTTTGAAGACCTAATACTCGAGGAAGGAGTCAAGTTCGAAGTGATAGTCCTGGGCTTTATACGTCCTCCAGATGAACCCGCTCAGCGAGCCGCACTAGAGAAAGCTACAAAAGCGGGTGTTCAAGATGCAATAGATATGGCTCTGATTTCAGAGTACAACGATGTGTCTACTGCACAGCAATTTCTGGATCACGGTTCCTGGTCAGCAGATGTAGCTACCCGGCCCGTTTTAGAGGAGAGAAAAACTAGTGGATTCCAAAAGCTCAGTGAAACCTACGTCAATACTAGAGCGACAGCTCAGAAGAGAATCGATCAGCTGGGTTTACACAAACTCGGTGTGAGACTTGAGGGAGACCAGAATCGGAATAAGGCTGACGTGTTTTGTGGCTATTACGTAGCTCGATAGGTGTACATAGAAATACTCGAGGCATCCCATGAATATCTGGTCTATAATATCTTGTTAAAACCTTCCTTGTGCTTCCTAGACCATTCGTTCTTTTGTCTCGTCTCTAAGTTCTCACAAGATTCTGAAATTTTACATCTTCCAGTCTGTTCTTCCCACGCTTGCTTCTCTGCGTATTCTTTCCGTAAACTTTCGCACAAGGACCGACGACTTAGATATTTAGTGATTCACTTTTAACATAATGTCAATAGATTCTTAGTCAAGTGACACCTCAGGCTCTTGTCGAGAAATATTCGACTCGAGTTGATATAAGCCAATGTCCAATCAAATTCAGGGATATATTAGTGTGGCATTAAAATCGACGGAGAGGTTTTGTTGTCCCCTTTTTAAGCGAGCTCACTCCGTCAAAGGCGTAATTAGGCTTGCTTATTGATCGATAGCAGGATATGAAAATTCATATCACTCATAGGCTTCACCCAATTCATCACTTGGCCGTAGTAAAACTTCTGACTTGAAATATTAGTGGTGAGCAAATACAAGTCCTCTAGCCCCTCAAAACCAAAGTTTGGAGTGCTAGATGATATTGATAAATGACCAGCCAAGTTTCAAAGCTCGAGGTAACTAGTATTCAGCAGGATAAATGGTATATCACTTGATAACTGTTTGAGTATCTGGACTCCGCGGAATCACTTCGAAGAAACTTTGAATTCAATGTAATGATACATTTTCCACATTCAAAGATAAAGACATACGAGTTTAATTTCTATCACAATTCCTGGGAACCCGATTTTCATTTCGATTTATTTATAAACTTGCAGTTGGCCCTGACATTGAAGCACCATAAAGCGAGCTGCTTTCTATTGCACCAGTCACTTCTACTGTTGTTGGCGTATACATTGCTTCTGTCAGGTTATCTCCAGCTTGCCCGAGCGCTCCCTTACTTGCAGTGGTATTTTTTGCCTCTCCATCTCCCTCGATAATCCAGCATGCCCAACGCCTAGTTCCCGGTCCTGTGAACTTATGGCCACCGATACAGTCGTGATCAAGTACCCCTTGGCATGCACCGATTTGTGTGCACTCAGGTGTGACAAAGCAGTCCGCGAAGCGTTTACCTTCGCGTGTTATGTAAGCTTGTTCGCCGAAGAAATCATGCATCTTCAAGTTGCTAACACCGTTCAGGGTGAAGAGACCTTGGGTAATGTCGATGGCATTATAGCACCACTATACATGTTCGTCAGTTACTGGTAGAATATGAAGTGTTTAGAATGAAGGTGTGAACGCCGATCATGACAAGAGATAGACGAGAGAGAACAAGAATGGTGTTTACATCTAGCATAGGGTCTCTTTTTTCAGCTTTGTCTTTGCCGTTATCCTCTTTAGTCAGACCCGGAATATGAACTTTGGGGGGAGGTTCTTTGGGCTCTGATGGAAGCCAGGCTATGAAAGTCATAGATGGCGGCCAAAATACGTTGCCCAAATAAATTGGTACTTTGGGATCAAGGCCTTCTAAACTCTTGCTTTCAACACCTAATATTGCACCAAGCAGAGGAAGCAACACAAGAAAAGTCTGCATAGTGAACAGATGATATATGACAAGAATCAAAGCCTAGCTACGACAAGTCCACAGGAAAATGAGGAAAACATGAGTTGGGAAGGACAGAGTGAAGTAGTTATACCTCATTTTAAAGAAACGTGTACTCAAAATCCTATGACCTCGTAAAATCGTGCTTCCGGTCGCATCATTTTAAGCCTAATATAATAAACAAAATAACTGGAAGCTCGATTGGCTACCCCTTAGATTATTTAACCGACGCCCCTCCTTTCGGGAAAGTTTCACACATAGCCGGATCGGCTTGCCATAACCGGTCCAGAACCCCCAGTGTCACCTTTCTCCATTGCCACACTTGATGTGATGTCACGGCTACCAGCCAACTATACGAGTCTATGATAGCTTACCTCACATCGCGCGCCTCGAACATCCTATGTGAGTAAAAGTGATGCTATTCCAAAGCCTTCGCCCTGTTAAGACTCTTCGCTCCGTGCCGGATGAGTCATTCAGAACGCTGCTGACTGTTGACCTCCCCAATTAGGAAAAATTAATGATCAGTTTTTCATGTTCAAGTTACCTATTTGTTCACATTTTATCATAAAGTTAAGGGTCCTGGCACTCGTAAAGTTATTCCGTTCACCTCACAAGACATTTTCGAGCTATATTTCCAGGATCAAACCCATTTGAAGATAAAGGCAGTAGACTTTAAATTTAAAAATGTCTCTAACACTCCGCAAAGCAACATCGGCAGATGTGGCCACACTGGCAGATATATACTTTTCTGCTTTCACTGTGGATTCAATATCTCTCCTCTGTTTTCCTCGTAAAAACCAAGCAGTCTACGATTGGTGGTTTAACATGATCTCTGAAGAACTTTCCGACTCTGGGGCAAATCATCTTGTCGTTACCACTCCAACCTCCGCAAATCCATCGCAAGAAGAAATAGTAGCTTGGGCACTCTGGATTTCACCTTCTCCCACTCCTGCTTCTTCCATTTCCGCCCCGGTGACTTTACCAACTTGGCCCGCTGGGTGCGATATTTTGCTTGCGAATCACTTTTTCAGTAATCTTATTCAAAGTCGTAAGCGCATTATGAATCCGCGTCCGTATTGGTACCTAGAAATTATAGCAACGCGGCCTGACTGTCAAGGAAAGGGAGCTGCAGGAAAGCTGTTGCGTTGGGGTTTGGAGCGTGCGGATCAACAAGGCGTAGAAGCGTATTTGGAGGCTAGTCCTGCTGGAAAGCCAATCTATGAGCATTTCGGCTTCAAGGAGGTGGAACGTTTGGTGGTAGATTTAGATGGCAGGGACCCATGTGGAACAGGTGAAAAGGAGTTCGTGGAAGTGATGATGGTCAGGCCAGCAAAGAACTCAGAAAAGCTTAGGTGAGTTCGTAAATGTTATATATATGTAGTTCGGAGATATTTCACCGATATCGAGTAAGACATAAGATTAGAACAAGCTAGATATCGGGAAACAAAGTGATCCATCTTCTTAAGTTCTTAAAAAGCATATTCTTTTGATCATTTTTAAATTATATGTTATCCGAGGCTGAACTTTTAATTTTCAGAGTTTATTTCGAAGTTCGAAAAGCTAGAAAGAGATAAAGAAATAGATCATCTAGCAGTTTCAGATTAGCAAAATAAGCTACGCATATGGGCCATTCTGATATCTACATTTTATTTCACCATTTCAAAGGCATCTATTTATAATATACTCGTTATTGAGAGGTCTCATGGGGGTATATACTCCCACTATTTGCAAGACTATCAGTGGGCTCGCCAAGATTATACGCAGCGCATTTATACTGCGGTATCAGATTCTTAGCCTTCCATCGCCAACTAAAAGTGTATTCCCTCCTGGGTTGATCTCATATTCACCGCCAACTTCCCATCAGGACAGCTATTCGTAATGTATTGAGGTTACTTAATTGAACGGCAAAGAAGGCCACCGTGTTTGTCGATTCTCTACCCTTGAAACATCGGACTCGAACTTGGGATTTAGCTTGTGTTTAAGCTTGTCTAATGCTTTGCATCTAGCTGGCGGGTTGAGGCTATACGGAGGCGGATCTGGAGTAGGATTGGGACTTTTCACAGATGGCCATATAAGATTGATCGATGGGATGCTTCTTCGTCCCTGTTTCATTTTCAGTGCCTCAATAGCAATAGCTTCCTTGATCAAATCGAAAAAATCAATGATCTGGATCCCACGGTTTACAAAGTCTCTAATAAATATGTAGCCCTCCCAGTTGTACGTTCGCTCGTTGCTGACCAAGTCTATCTGCTTGTTTAAATGGTCCTTAAAATGCCGACTGAGGACGGCGATTGATTTCACGATATCGAATTTCTCAAAATTGTGATCTCGGTCTTCCTCGCGCCAGATTGCTTGGACGTTGTGGATCCAATCCTCAAGTGAAATATCCGCTCGCCAACGAAGGTCCAGAGTCATCACGTTGCATAAGCACATCTCAATAACTTCCGCATCCCTCGAGCATCTCTTATCATTCTCGGTAAGATCACTGCTACCGTATATTTGTATGTTGATATCCTTAAAATAACGCTCAACTTGCTTGTGGAAGGTGTCTAGACTCCGGTGAATCGTGACTATAGGGCCACTCTTTGTCTTTTCTCTAGTTAGCATAATGTTTTGAACTTGCTGTTGCGAAGTACTATGTTATGAAGGTATTGTCTTCGTCAACGAAGTAAATATATGTTATATGAAGTAGTTAATCAGCTATGTTGAGGTTGATTCATCTACTGTTCGACTGAGCCTTACTGACGTGCTTCTTAGCTTGACTCACAGTTATGTTCGGTAATAATAGTTGATTATAAGTTAACATTCATAGCTGAGACGAGCATACAAAATCCTTTTAAAAGTATGATACGCTACATCCACCAAGCTCTTTGCTTCACTTATAATAGGTGCGAGGTTACACATGCTGTCTTGTGCAAAATCACAAGAGGCAGAATACGTATCAGGTTCTCAAATCATAGAATATCTCCTCTTTAATATAGGATTTCATCAGACAGATAAAACACGACAATCTTCCAACAATGCTTCCCAACCTTGTGTTAGTCCCAAGAGGAGTGAGCTAACTAAGGCATATTGTCTCGCGAGGGTGAGAGCATCCTTCCCTCTTGAAAGAGATTCTAAAATATTGTTGACTTCTGCTACTAGTATTGAAGGGCCATGGAAAGATGTAAAAGCATTAGAAGTAACCGCTAGGCAATTCCCACCTCCGCCTATGACACTTAGTTCCAGGTTGTAGTCAAATGCTAAGAATATTATTTGTTACGTGTAACATTAGGTATTCATACATGTCCATTTGAGAAATCAGAAGGGCACGTAGTGCAAGTATCCCTTATTTTACAAACATAAATAGAGCTAAATTTGGTTGCATCTTTCTTGATGGTTGTTGGGAAGAGAACGTTACGATTGTACTGTTCCTCCAATTATCGGATGGGGTGTGAGAATATCATGACGCTAATGAGAGCCCACACAAGACACATTGCATCAGCGACTCTGAATCCACTCTTCCTGGCAACACACAACATCTCATAATACTCAGGCCTTCAACCAATTGACTCAATATGGGTATCTCAAAGCTCACGACCTTTGCCCTTCTGGCTCTGCGTACCGTCAGTGTATTTGCAGCTATTCAAGACTCGGTAAGCTCCTTCTATCAAGCTCCGACGAGTTTCGGATAGCTCTAACCATCACGTCACCAGACTCTCGAGGAAGACATTGCAGCAGCAAAAACTCCAAACCTGGCAGTCAGCGTCAGCGCTGCATTCCCAGAAGCGGAGATATTTGGAGTGAAGCTGATCAACAACCGTGCTACCAAAGCACTGCTCTCATTCTCTAATGACGAGGCTGAACCGGTCACCATCTCTATTGTTGGAGGTGCTCTCTCTTCCAACGCGCCCCTAGCCGCGAACGTTCCCGCCTCGAGCCTGATAGTCCGCAATTTAACTGCCACGCGCTATGATGTTGAGATCCCAGCTGGCGAGAAGCAGACTCTCCCATACAGCTTCTCCACAGAACTTCAACCACAGGATTTGAGATTGAACTTGATCGCCGTGGTCACAAGCTCGAAGGGCGAGGTTTATCAAATCCAGGCCTACAATGAGACCGTTTCAGTTGTTGATGCAGCTTTGAGCGTCTTTGACCCCCAAGTGTAAGTATTTAAGATCCGTACTCATGACGTTAACGCTCACAAGTATTTTAGCATCTTCCTTTACCTCTTCCTCCTTGCCGGTTTCGGTGGTACTCTGTACTTTGTATACAAGACCTGGATCGAAGCCCTCTTCCCACAGACTAAGCGTGGCGGAAAGGGTGGTGAGCGTGCTAAGCGCTCATCTGGTGGAAGTAAGCCAGCCGTGGCACCTAAGGACCAGGTCTCCGTTATTGGGGCTGATGGACCAGCTGTTACTACTGGAGCTTTAGCCAAGCAAGCTTATGATGAAAGCTGGATCCCAGACCATCACATCAACCGCCCCAAGGCAAAGCGGGTGCAAAGCACCGGCAAAAAGCCCAAGGTTGTGGAATAATCGGCGTGCGATATATTGCGTATGTGTGATGTTGAGTAGAATGAGGTGTATGATCGACGGAAGCATGGATAAGAGGGTACAAAAGGGAACTGCATATGGGTTAAGGCTTGCTTGATATGAGAAATTGTATTATACATCAAAAGCGGTATCCAGACACCAATTACAAAATCATTCTCTGAGACAATAAGCCGATAACTATTCTCAAAACCATTCTTGTCTTTTTGACAGAACATAGGGCGATTTTGTGGCATGCAGTTCAGATCTCCCAACTGTAACATCGTTCTTTAGAGTTGTTTGATGTAGAGATGACCAGTCATCCGAAAAGCACCAAACATGTAACAGTAGCGATGCAACCAAGCTTTTAGGGTAAGTGCAAGAATTATCTGTAATCGTTACCCACCAAAAGTTAACATTATTGGATTGGCGATTGACCTGATCAGCAACATGTATAGAAGAGGAGTTTGCACTGTCGAAATACATGATAAGAATGATTCGGCAGGTCGATTGCTTTTTTTCCAGGGAAGGTAGTGTTCAAAAGTTCACGCCTGCGACAGTGGTTTTTCGTACCACAATTATTTGAAATCTTTGTATTTTGCGGATAAGTGCGTAGACGCCACCATTTCGTATATAGTCATGGTTGGCGAATGGTTTGAAAAGCGACTCTGAAAAGTACAGTACAGTATGCTACTGAGAATACTCACGCTAGCAGCATACTTTCGGGTAATATGCCCAATGTTGACACGAGTGATAACGTCAACCTTACAAAACTACACAATTGTTTTGGCTTCAAATATGAGTTAAAAACAACAGCCAGGAATTGAATCATCAGTTTTACAACAAATAGAGTTGTTTAATAATATTATGACCAATATCATCGATGTTATAAGGGAATGAAGGGTGTGTCAATATCGACCACATCAATCCGCATCCGGCAAGCATATTACTTCTCTCACCCATTTCCCGGCTCTTTGCTATTCATCTATCTCTGCAGATATGCGGGTCTGGACTCGACAGCTGTGCCAGCATGCACGGAGTATACTGGCTTCGACCACCACCAAGACCACATTATCGAAGCTCCCCGCAACGGCATGCAGAGCCATACATACGACCGCATATCCTTTGGGGGCAGCAAAAGAACCCTTGATTCGTGAGCATTCCCCCAATTCTGGGAGTTCTTTCTATGTAATGTAACCAAAAAGTAATAAAACCTAATTTTTTCACAGCCGAGGACCAGTATACCTACACCAATGAACATTGGCTACATAATGATCAGTCTCTCCAAAGTAGCAGACAGATAAAACGATAAGGAAAAACAGATATCATGATAAAGAAAAGGCAGAAGCTAACGAGGCGAATCTAGGTGTTTGGCTTTAGTTTCCGTAGCGAGAGAAAAAAAGCACATCAAGAACTAGCCACAATCTCAGAGACAATGCTTGGCAAGGTATGTTTCGGTACATTGGCTGGCAGGAAGAATGATAAAGAAAATAAACAAGTCTGGCTAACAGACCTACCCGCTTCCTGCTAGATGCCTGCTGGATTTACACCACAAGAAACTGTCACCTTGCCAAATAATGTAGTGACAGTTTTCCACACTGTGACATCTAGTCTGTTGTTACCTGTGATCGTGGAAGATGCAACCAAGCAGGAACGTCCAGAATATTCATATGATGTAGGATCATCTGCGCCATGGGCCGAAGGAGTGGAGACAACGGTGTACGAACACATGCTTATATGGAGGTTAGTACGGTCTGTTCTGTTTGACTCATGCCTACTTTTTATTCGCCTAGTAGATTTATTCGCTATCAAGGGGAGAGTGTATAGAAATACACGTAGCTAAAAATAAAGTACATCACATTAGAACATATTCTTCAAGGAGTACCTTCAAGTAGTTATTGTACCCACACTGCTCACTGAGGGAATTGTCAAGCCAAACAAGCAGAAGATTGTAGAGGGCGAAACATTACTACAGCGGGCGCAAAGGGCTTTAGATATGTTCCGTAGAAAGGAAGTTAGTGCGGAACGAGTTGTGTGGCGGATTTCAGAACCAGAAGGTACATTGTAGTTAAAGATTCTAGTATTAGCCAGGGAATATCAATTAGTATATTGTATCACCCTTCTTTTAACTATTATCTAACCTAATGTACCCGTATACATGATCCTGTCAGGTGTAATGTAAATTAATATAGAGGCTAGTATACTCTACAGACAGAAGTAAAAATTATAAATTTCCGAATCTGAAAAGTGTCCCTCCCTGAAATTAAAACCCAACGGTTCCAATAACATGCTTCATCAAAAATTCTCGTTCAATCAAAGGAGGTACAATTCCGGCTCTTCTGAGTTCCGCCAATGTTGAAGTTGCTTCGAGTTGAAAAGGTAGCCACCCCGCTTGTATCCAAGTTTCGATTACTTCTGCCTGCATCATCATTTCGTAACTTCCACGAGCTTTCAGAGCAGTGAACCATTGCTGGGGCTCAACAACAGTGAGTGGTATTCCTCGATGTGAAGTTTTCAAGATTTTGGCCAGGTTTTTATACGATATATGGTTTTCAGATACGATGTGATAAATCCGAGCCCGTCCTGAGTGGAGCCAAGATTGCTTTGCAAAGTAAACCATACTTTCTACCAGAAAATCTGCACTAATCCAGCTCATCCCCCCTCCGTGATCACCTCCAATGTTGGGAACAAGACCAGTCTGTAAAATACCCTCAAGGATGCGTCGGTTAATATCCGTTCTATCAAGTGCAGCGTTTGACAACCGGGAACTGCCACACATGCATGATCGGAAAATTGTCACTGGGAGGCCCAAGCTTGCTGCTTGACATAACATTTTCTCGCACACCCACCGAGCTTTGAGGTATCCAAGGGAATGACTAGCCTCTGGTTTCATATGGGCCATCTCAACTTCTGTCTTTATGGGTTCTTCGAAAAGCATATTTGTGCCCTTCCAGGTTTGTAGGTGAGGCACACCCCATGTTGACAGGTAAAGCACTGCCATAGGCTTCTCCTTACTCGAGCAGGCAAGCGAGAGCACAAACTTTAGAGACTCTACGTTGGTTGAGCGAAGGTCTTCGTAGCGTTTCAAAAGCGAAACATCCGAGTCCATCACGTAGATAGCATTTACCTCAACTCTTAAGCTTGCCATTTCTTCTTCGGACAAACCCAATTGGTGTTGAGCAAGGCTTCCAGTGTATGCCGAAATCCTCGGCATACTTTGAGTAGAAATATTGCCGAGGAGACCCCAATGCTTGAGTTTTTGCAACACACTTGAGTGGGGATCACTGTCAATGGACTCAACGCCAATGCAGTGAATGTTGAGAGAAGTCGTTGTGAGTAAATGGGCCAGTAAATGAGCGCCAGCCATGGTACAAGCCCCAACAATTGCAACACCTAAGGGGGTACGCCTAGGAACTTCGAGGTGCGGTTGATATGTATGTGCTAAGGAAACTGACTCTGGAAGCAGAGACTCAAAATCCCAGTCGAGCTTCTTGTGAAGGCCCTCACTGTTTTTCGAAAGAAAATCCCCATTTCCGATCATCTCAGTGCTAGGGTCACCAGGTTCATCTTTTACCAAACCCGCGTCCATTTCTTCAGCCACCCTGATCGAAACAAGTCTGGTGAGGCTATGCAAATTAGAGTTCGTGAAGATATCCACGAGTGCGATCTGTGCTCCAAACCTTTCGAATATTTTCCGCTGAACACGTAATAATAGTAGAGAATGTCCTCCGATGGAAAAGAAATCGTCATCCAAGGAAAGATCAGTGTTGGTCCCAAGAACTTCCCTCCAGATATCGGCAAGTTCTTTGTCCAAAGTTTCCTTTTGTTCAATATTACTCCGTTGTTGCAAGCGAGTCACTGGAATATGACTGTCTAGGGGTAGCTCGAGTATTTTCTTATAATCTGTCTTTCCCGTTGCGGTTTGTGGTAGGGTAGGCACAACGCTCATTTTGCTTGGAATCATATAACTTGGAAGCTTCCCCATTAGCTTCGATCGGATTGTTCTAAATAGATTTTTTTCCCCAACCGCTTTCTCAATACGTGGCCCACTAGCCATCATATAAGCAGCAAGGACGCTTTCAGTCGGGTAATAAACCACCACAACCAAAGATATTCCAAACATATCTTCATCAATTGCTTTGAGGACAGCATATACAGAGTTCTCAATTTCCCAGAGCTCAGTTCGCATGCCACGAATCTTAACTTGACGGTCATCATTAACACGTCCCAAAATGTGATATTCTCCTGTCTGTGTCACCAATGCCATATCACCGGTTCTATAGAGTACACTTGGGACACTCTCCACTGCCGTTGATAGTTGAGTGCAATCATATACAAAGGCCGCTTTGTTTGATGCTTGTGTATTCAAATAACAATTGACAATAGGTCCTCCGATGTAAAGCTCTCCTGGAATATCTTGGCCAACAAGCTCCATGTTTTCATCCAAGAGAAAATATCTTGCTGGAAATAGCGGCTTACCTATACTTACTGAAGCTTGCTGTTGATCAACTCGAGATATTTTACTCAATGAGTTGCACACTGTTGTCTCTGTTGGCCCATATCCATTGTAAAGCACCGCAGCCGGAAGACCAATTGAGTAGAAGTCCAAAACCACCCACGGAGGAACATATTCACCTCCAACCACTAATATTTTGAGACATTTCCATTTCGAGAGCAGTTTTTTTTCTTCGGCCAATATAAATTTGAGTTGTGTGGTTGTTAATGTAACGACTGTCACCTTGTTCTTGATCGCAAATTCAAGTAGCTGTGTAGCCGAGTATCGGGATTCTCGACTGGCAATAACCAAAGTTGCACCTCGCAGAATTGTTCCGTAAATGGAGGTTAAGGACATATCGAAAGAAATCGAGGATGCCAGGAGTATCTTGTCAGTATCGTTGGTCTCCAGGTAGTCGTAATAGCTTTGCATTTGATACTGGAGCTGGCGACGACCAATCAGCACTCCCTTTGGAAGGCCAGTTGTTCCACTAGTGAAGATGCAACAGAAGTCTTGGCTAGCTGTGTCATGACTGGATCGCATTACTGAGCTAGTTTCGTTGATGTCTGCATGTATCAAGTTTTCAACTTGCTGAATAATGCAAGACTCTATTTCTAGATCTGCGAATGTGAATAATTTGTTGCGATCTCTATCTCCAGTTAGAACCAAATTTATCTCAGCGTCCTGCAAGATATTCTTGATACGCTCCCTGGGTAGCTCAGTGCCAATTGGAACGTATGTTAGTCCCGCCCTAAGTGTGCCATAGATAGCAATGGCCATTTCCATCCCTTCTTCGCAGTATATACCAACTCTAGCTCCTGGTTTTACATTTTCCGCTATGAAATATTTCACCAGCCTGGATGTATATAAGTCTAGTGTTTGATATGTGATTGAGGCATTTTCATCAGTAATGGCGATCTTGTCTGGATGGGCTTCTATCGATTTTTCAAGGAGAACTAAAAATGTTTCCTCATTTGGTTCTTGGGGCTCGGGCTTTATGTCGTTGTCTTTTTCACCACAGTATGGCTCGGTATAATCAACTCTTTGACTTTGGAAGTGTAAATCAGAGATCCTTGCTTCGGGACATAGCTGCAGAATTTCAGTTAAAAGGGAACAAAAACTATTTGAAAACGAGTAAAATGCCTCCGAAGAATACAGCGATATGTCGTACGTCCAAAAACATCGCAACTCGCCATTTGCGGTTTCCTCTACATCGAGTTGGAAGTCAGACTGTGGCTTTGCGTTATAATGCGTGTAGTTGGTGAGGCGGAAATCTCCGTAATCACAGTCTTTAAAATCACCGGCTGTTTGGTAATTGACTACGATCTGAAAGATCTGGCTGTGGCTTGTTGACCGAGCAATGTTTAGTTTTTGCAAAAGAAAATCAAATGGCAGTGCCTTATATTGATAAGCCTCCAGGGTGTTCTCTCGGAAAGTTTCTAAAAAGTCCAAATACCGGGCGCTTACATCCAGTTTTGTTCGAATAGCCAGCAGATTCACCGTGAATCCTACGAGGTCATCAAATGCGCTATGACCTCTATCTCCATCAGCTATCCCTACTGCAATGTCCAAGTCTCCAGTTAGGCGAGAGACAAGTAGCGTTAGTGTTGAAGCCATGAACATGAAAGACGTAATAGAATGTTGCTGGCAAAACAAATGCATCGAACCAACTCTAGCTTTGGGAATGATCATCTCTAATTTTCTAAAACGGTATTTTTTAGAGACCGGTCGTTCACTAACGCAAGCCATAGGAAGAAGTGATACCGCTTTGGGTAATCCGGCAAGCTTTTTCTTCCAATAACTCAATTGTGGCTTCACAAGATTGGCTTGTGCCAGCCAGGCATTTTGCCAAATGGTGTAGTCAATCATTTGATAAGGGTCAGAAGCCAACAATTCCGTCGGGTTCCTGTGATTCTTAATCGACTTATATATGGTAGTTGTTTCTTTGAATATTGTATTCACAGAAGCACGATCCCAAGCAATATGATGCGATGCTAGAAAAAAACGACTTTCACCAGCTGATGATAGTATCAACCAACCACGCACCAAATCTCCGGCTTCAAGGTCAAAAATATGAGTTTGGGCATCTTGTCTCACTTTTTTGAGATTTCCCTCAAACTCGTCTGAGGGCGATTCAAGCACGGAAAGTGGGAACTTCGATTTATGCGAAGGTATTTGCTGTACCCCGTGTGGCGTATAAACAATGGGAGAACTCGTGGACTCGTGCCTTCTCAGGAAAATAGACCAGGCTTGCGAGAATGCTCGCAAGTCTATCTGGCCCACCACCTGACATTCCAGAAGGAGATTGTTCAAAGTTTTATCTTCAATAAAATGCTGCAAAAACCACATGCGTTGCTGTGAGTGAGAGATAGGTCGATAGTCCAAGGATTCTTTAACATGGTGCACTGGTTCCGGGCAGCTTATTGAACGATCGATTAACGATTGGCTTTTGAACTGTACCAATACTCGCAGTAATAAGCTCTTTATTGTAGTAGCTGCGAGTATTTGAAATATGGGGATATCCAAATGCAATTCTACGTAAGAGTTAAAGATTTAAACCGTGAGCGAACATTTGTCATACCTTTGAAGAACCAATACCGACAAGCAACAGTATTCAGCGAATCCAGACCGCACGCAGCGATAGAAGTTTCTGGAGTAAAACTGATACTATCTCGACCAAGAACATTGCCGAGACATTTAGAAAAGGCTAAATAGAGGATAATAAGCTGCTCGCTGTCGCTAGCTTCCTTTATCTGCTCCAATAAAGACTCTACCCTCTGGCCATCTGTGTTTGTGCGTTCATAGTCGAAAAGACAACTAAATTCTGCCCAATCAGACCAGAAAATCTGAGTTTGATCTCGGTCAGAGCGTATCTCTCCGTTTATATTCTGAAATCTTTGAAGTCCAGTAACGATCAGTGATCTATCTGAGGCGTAAGACTCGAGAATTGCTGCTTCCACTATCTTTTCAAATTCATTTGAGTCATAGCAGTATAATCCAGAACGAGAAAGTGTTTCAATCAGATGGCTGTCTTCAGCAAAAGCTCCCAGCCCCCTGATAGCACCTAATACTACCGACAGCCCAGGTAGTCCAAGACATGATTTTCTGTACCTCGCTAGGCTATTTTGGAAAGAGTTACCAACAGCATAATTCCCTTGAGCTCTGTTGCCCAAGATGGATGAAATCGAAGAAAACATAATAAAAATATCTAGGTTATCCTCCGAAGAGATCTCGTGAAGGTTCCAGCTTGATTGAATTTTATTAGAGACAGCATTCATCCACTTTTCAGATGTCATGGTTGATAGAGGCGAGTTTGCTAGCTGCATGGACATATTGAAATAGCCGGAGATAGATCTTGAGCGCCTTATATGCGCGATCGCATTTTGTAGAGCATGCCGATCACATGCATCGACAGCAAGAATTTCAATAGTAGCACCAAGGCTATACACTCTTCGAACCACCTTGTCAGCACCTGGAGAGTTCATGCCGCGCCTTGTGAGGGAGACCAGGTGCTTGGCACCACGAGAAATCATCCAAAACATGAAGTGTTGTCCGAGTCCTCCAAGGCCGCCAACTATGATATAATTCACAGTAGGTTTGAACAATTGTGTTGACGGTGTTTCTGACATCCAGAGATTAGTAGGGCGGTTGTTTTTCTCTCGTGATAATAGTATACTCCCCGGCGCCTTTATAGCATCAGTAAACGCTAGCTGTACTTCGTATAGCGAGAATGCTTGCACCTGAGATGTTAAAATAAAGTGCGGATGCATGAAACGAGGCAACTTTTTTTCCATCCAATTGCATTCAATATAATTTGTGACATTGACAGGTTGATTATTCACCAAAAATCCTTGGTAGATGTCGAAAGAGGCAACAAAGTTACAGTCGGGAGAATCCTGATCACAAAGGGCAACGTTTTCTGATATACATACCTTGCGCAATGCCTCACCCAGAATTCCTAGAATCTGAATTGAAACTTTTTCTCGCGCAAGAGGACGTATCGCACCATCAATTATTGCCAGAGAGAGACAATAAGCTGCAAAATGGATCGCTGCCTGATCTGCGTTCATCCAGGCAGGAATATCGTACAGTTTGGAATTATCTGTATAAATCTGAGAAGTATGTGATCCAATACAACATCCAACTACGCCCTTGAGAGATGTTGAGTTTTCCTGCGTTTCAATTCTGACTGTACCTGAAAAGAAATGCCCCAACTGCTGTTCTTTACCTTGGTGCCGTTCGATATCTTGGACAAGAACAACGTCAAGGTGATCTATGACGGAGGCATGAACATCCACCAATACTGTTCTATGCTTCGATAGAAGAGTTCTTGGTCGCCTGTCTACCCGGAGACAAACTTGTTGAGATACTGTAGGGATAACTTCCCAGAAGTGACAATCTGGGCTATCATATATTCTTCTAGGCGGTATGATTCCAACTGAGGCTGAAAGAGTATCATCAGGCTGGTATCGAGTTATGAAAATTTGCGAGTTTCGTATAGTAATTTCGGTTTCTTGACAGCCGTCCATGAGTCTTTCATGAACTTCAGTAGCTAGGTCCAATTCCCGATTAGTGCTGGGGCTGGGGTCCTCGATAACCAGATTGGTGCCACGCAACAATGGATACTCAGAGAGGATCGTTTTGATGAAGCTACTCGCAACATCACTAAATGGATTGGATTTTGTTCGTCTAGTTACCCACACCAAGCTTCTAAGAGCTGCCAGGAGGGGCTGTAGCCAGGTTAGAAACTTTGATTTACCAATATCAACAAGAATCGACATTTCAGCGCAATCGAGGACTATAATATGAGGGCCGCCATAGGATGGTAAATGATTTTCATCAATTTGTCCCTCGCTGATATTAATCATTGAAATGCTTTTCCCACGTTGTTTTACATTCCGCGCAATGTCCGACTTTAGGGTTGTATATATGTGAAGCTGTACGTCTCTTGCTCCGTTGCTAGATTCCCCTGCTAATTTAGGTCGCCCAAGGGCCCAATCATCTTTTGAAACTCCAGTGATGAGTGAGATCAAATCGAACGAGTCTGTAAATAATGTTTTGTCGAGCTCGGGGCTGAAGCGAACGCATA
>Ga0247734_1001427_pt1 | contig 18210 bp, 23 predicted proteins | sample UWRJL103311B2_FD_180933 | JGI IMG/M metagenome (GOLD analysis project Ga0247734, IMG submission 180933) | Plant litter microbial communities from Arlington Agricultural Research Station in Wisconsin, United States - UWRJ-L103-311B-2 | ecosystem: Environmental > Terrestrial > Plant litter >... | reverse complement strand
GCGAAAGCCCAGATGACGTTCGAATGGGCTTTGTAGCCTCCGAACGCGCAGCATATAAAAGGGATGTGATCCCTTTGTTTGGAAATTTCCTCACAAAATGCTTTAGTATGTTCTATTCATCCTTGAAGTTTCTATTGTAGCTTATGGTTTATTCTAGCGCCTGAAGACTGCAAGGCACGGGCACTTCCCAACTCCAATACTAGTATGGGTAGTATCCTGTCGTCCGAGGAACAGAAGACAGTCGAGTGCGACTCCTTTGAGTACAGGGGAGACGGCTTCGTACCAAGCGGCACATCAGGGCCTTCTACTACCGACGTGACATCTTCTACATTAGAGACTTTTACTGCCGCAGCAACATCTTCTGAAACTGCCAATATCGCCTCAGGTCCACCACCATCTTCTAGTCTCAACGAAGAACACCGTGGTGTATCGCCTACCAACAGCCCGCCTGGTTCAACACAAGCTTCCCCTGTGCAAAGCTTACCTCCGTCTTGTGTGCCTTCCCCTGCCTACAGTCCACTAGCATCGCCGGTTGTTTCTGCTCGCGATCTCCTTACAGTCGGAAATCAAGAAACTCTTACAACAGGCGATTCATCATTAGCAGAGGAGAGAGATGCTGATGCTGCCGCCATCACAAACGATAGAGTATCGATGGTGGTGGCCTGCTTGCCATCCTGCGATCTCCCTCCTCCGCATAAACATATTCCCAGGTCCGACGAGATCAGAGAACCATTGCGCTCACCAGTGAATGACGAAACTCGCAACTCTGGAAGTGGAAGTGCAGCTCCGCCTGAAGCAGAGGATGATCTTGCTACGACTGTCATAAATCCTGCGCAACGCAAAGGCCGCAAGAGACCAGCCGATGGAATTGGTGGGGAGACGGCTGTGGCGCAGAAGGCAGGTTCTTCAAAACGCCGAAGGACAAATCAGAACTCAAAACAGTCCATTGACGCGACTAAATCATCCCCTTCCCCTGCCCGAGAGCCTGCAGTGCTGCCTCAATGGTTCAAGAACTCTCGAGAACTCTTTGGGAAGCTGTCTGCTATCCATCCGCTGTGGGATGAATTAACAGGAAAATGGATGATGTTCGAGGAGACAAAGGACTATGCCGGTTTGTCGAAGATAACAGCCGGAGGACGACCAGAATGCGTCACATACTGGATTTGCTGCGCGCAAACAGCAAATCCGAACTTCGCCAGCAAGAACTACGACATCAACGATCATTCTGCATACGCCAGGATGTTCTGGAAGTGGTGGATTACACTACAGCCTGAATTCCGGAACGAGAACATCAACGAGGATGGGACGTTAAAGATGGTGGATCCATTGCCTGAGGACCAGGACGCTTGGGAGCCCATCGCGGTTTCTGGCGTTAATGGACTTGTGAGCGTGATTGCTGCCTTGTTCTTCTGGGGGATTCGCGTTCACGGAATGCCCCAACAAAGCTATTGAGAAGAGCAGGCCAAGACGAAATCCATTGGTCCTTGGTTGGGTGCTGTTCAGGATGTCATTTTTGTACTGGGTCGTCTCTGTAAGTGACTTTCATCGCTGTTACGCTGGACGTTTTTTTCTTTATCATACACTGCATCTTTGATTCCGTCCCTTTTCTTGTTGCCTGCCCTCGCTCATTTCTTCGTGCATTTTCTCTTGTTTTCTCTGCTTTCTCATTTACATAGGCTATTTTGTTCGCTTTTGTTTTAAATTCTATCTGTTTACCGCTTTCTTTGCATTTCACAAGTTCTGGGGGCTTGTAATCTAGGTAAAGTACGGCGCGTTTGCGTCCTCGACTGAATGTTCTATTTTTAAACAGATGGCTGGTGTAGTCGATGGTAATAACAAGGGCGGCGGGGAATGGAAGACACAAGGAGGAGTAGCGAGCGCTTGCAGAAGGAACGGTAGTGGTGAGAGAATTCCATTTTTGAAGGCAATAAGCTCATCGCTAACGACGACGACGACGACAGCAACAACAACAGCACCGGGGGTGGGCGCGAGTGGGCGCTAGCGTTGATGGAAGGACCGACAAGCAGCGGAAGCAACAGGAATGATGGGCAGCCAATGCTATTTTTAAATAGGCTGTCGTCGCTGTCAGCAACAGCGACGAAGGCAATGGGCGCTGTTGCTGACAGCGACAAAGAACTGGGCGGCAACGGCAACGGGAGCAATGGCGGTGAAGGCAATGGCAATGAGGCGGAGGACAACGACGACGATGGGCGCGCCGTGTTGCCGAGGGTTGCCGATATTTATAAAGCCAGCCGCGCGAAAATTTCCAGGCGGCTGGAATAATCCAGCCGTGATATATCAGACCTGCTGGAATAATCCAATAGTGAACATGGTTTTATAGCAGCTAAGGCTGTCTCCAGGTGGTGTTAGAAATGGGCGTACACCAACACAACAGAGCAGTCTAGCGTTAACTCAACCAACTGCTCCACCATCACCTCCACGAAGCATTTCATTATCACCTGCGCAAATGATTCCACTGTCGCCTCCGCATAGCATTTTGCCTTTGACTCAACAGGCCACCCAAGTTATCCAGCCGCTACCAGAAATGGATGTTTCCGGTAGTGATGTACTATGCAACCACTCTGATTTGGAGAACTCAAGGGATGCTGACAAAAGGGTTGGAGATTCAACAAAGAAGAAGGGAAAGAAAGGAGGAAGAAAGCAACAGAGAAGTGAAGACGAGGATAGGGAGGCCAAGGATTCACCTATGCAAACAAAGTGCCAGTGTGAGGCATCCAAGAAAGAAATGAAGAGCTCTGCCAGACCGGCTATTCCTGAGTCCTCAAAGTCAGCAAGAGTAACTACTCCTCACACCAAAGATGTCTTATCAGCAAAGCCACTGTGGGCTACAAACACTCATACATTATTCATCAGATTACTTGATTTCAACCCGATTTGAAAGGAAATTCTTGATGACTGGACCAGACTAGAAAACAGAAAGGGCTGCAGCAGTGGGACAGAGAAGCTGAAGGCAGAAGGACGTCCCAAGTGCGTTTTGTACTGGATCCAGTGCGCGCGTACTGCCCATCCAAATCTCGACAACAAACAGTATCTCATCAACGACTTCGACAAATACGCTGCTGGGTTCTGAGAGTGGTGGGTCTCTGTGCAGCCTTTGTTTTGAGAAGAGAGCGTAACAAAGAATGGACTGCTGGAAACCAAGAAGCCTGACAGTCCAATTTAATTACTATTCATTGAGAAGCAGTAAAATATGACATATTCAGCACAGGTGTACCAATGTTATAATGAGCTTTTACATTGTAAAGCTCCTGCACTGAAGTCCAATGCTCATTTCCTGTTCGTTTTTGAACCCAAATATTTCCTGCATCCATTGCATAGATCACATCACTCTCAGTCATATAGACTGCAGATGCAATGTTCTTGACTTTGCACCATACATCTGGTGAGGAGGGCTCACGGTGGAGGCGTAGAGTATTTTGAGTAATATCTGAGGGTTTATGCCATGAGCACTGCGCAATAAACATATCTGCAAAAGTCATTAGCAATTTATCTATGAAAATCACTGAAAAACCTACCTTTAGTTTGATAAACATTTTGTTCTTCCAAATGATCAGGTAGAGAGTCCATGCTTAGAGCATGAGAATATGCTGGAAGGACATGGAATATTCCATGCAGAAAGTGCCAAACACGAGAGATCCAGAAATAAGTATAGAGCCTCTCGCCTCGTATTGACAAAGGACGTTCAGGGCTCCCAATTATACCACTCTGCCGGGATAGTTCATAGCTAAGCTCCACAAGCAGAAGGCCTAGTTTCTTTCCTCGTTGCCTGGGAAGGGTCATGATGCATGCTAGATTCCATTCTTCCCTGGGGTTTTTCTCCTTGAAAAATTAGATTTAGATTTAGATTTAATACAACAAAATGTATTATGAAATGCCCATACCTTAGAAAAATAGCCATCCATGACATCAATATATATGTCATTCCAGTTTACTCTTCTTGTAAGCACATAAAATTTGACTATACTCCAAGATTTGTTTCAGGAGATGTGCATCATCATAGTTGTAGCAGACATACATTGATGAACATCACGGTATATTTCTTTATTAGGTATGAAGAACCTTCCAACAAAGGATAGATTTTGACAGTATATCTAGAAAGATATTTCAGCCTACTCAGAAATTGCCTATCAAGAGAGAAGCAACCTGTTGGTCTGCCCCATCAACCATATAGACTTTGCGGTGACCGTCATTGAAGATTGATTGACCAGGTGGATGAGTAGTGTGGCAGGATTCCTACTTCTTGTCAGAATGCATTACGTGGATAAATGTTGCCATATTACCTCGTGCTTGCTGAGGACAATATAGTCCGTGAAAAGGCCCATGCAGCATCGGCATACTAGAAGATCAGTAGCAGATTTTGGATTATGCTCGAAAGAGAATGTATGTGCAGTGATGTATGTTTCGGAGAGTCTTCTTGGAACCCCCCTTTTATTCTGTGTTTGAATCCATTTTTCTCTCTCCGCCATGTCGTCGACTCGATCTCCGGGAGATCTTGAGATTTTGTGAGCCATGCTCGCGGAGAAAAATGCACGATAGCGAAACTTACGCGGCGGTCCGATACTGATAGCCGTCATATAGAAGGGCTGATGTCCTCGGATGAATTTTATTCTCCGTTGAGACAAAAGAGGGCTCTATCGACTCGAAAGAGTCCATTGCTGGTGACGGTGGAGACAGAGAAACGTTATGCGCAGAAAGCGTTGGATATCTCGGCATCTCGGCAAGGAGTAACTTCCCTCCACAGGATGCTTTCTCTTTCTCTGAACCGAACCATATCGACGAGCAGATGTAGTTTTGAGCTCGCCGCCGTCCAGGATAGGGCCATTCAGCAGTTCTCGTTCTCTTCTTTCATAGCTGTTATGTTCTTCGTGCGGGCGCTAGTCTCTTCTTCGTGCGGAATGATAAAGTCGGGCAGATAGAGTCCTGAGCTCGTCGCCGTCGATATTGCGCGTAGAACATGATTATACCACCCACCAGGCGTCATATACGGAAGCCGAGTCTTGGAGTTTCATCTTGGCCTGATGGATCTAGCTCGTGTGTGCAGTACTTGAACGATGGACTTAGACCAGACAGCATAGAAGGTTGGCGATGGGACGAGTGGGACGTTATACGAGTCTGGGGGCCAGTACGTTAATCCGTCTATTTGTCATTCTAGAGTACTTGCTTATCATGCAGCAGGATCTCTGGATGCAGGGCTCGAGAATGTACTACGCCAAGAAATAGGAATGCTTCCTCCTCCCCCCATGTCGCCTCTCGACATTGCGTGCCCACGAGACCCATCCATTCAACCTGCTAGAGTATGACATTCCCCTTCTCCGTCCTTCGCTCCACATCAACCTTGACTACGGCATCTGCTTCGTGCGTTCAATCCATTACCGTCGTCATTCCTCGTCAACACAGCGGAGCCAAAGCTTCATCATGGAGGCCTGTAAGCTAGCTTTGCTCAGCGTGAGCCTGGTAGCATCTCGGGAGGTTACGATACTGTTCCGCATGGGATGACAATCGTAGGCTAGCGCCGCACTCGTCGTATTCCGTCACTGCGTCTTGCTATGCCCCAATCGAAGTCTACGCAGCATATCCAATCTTCCACCATTGGCGGCGCTGCACATATTTTGGGGTGGGGACCGCGGATGAAGAGGAAGAGGTGAAACACAGTGAAGGCCTCATCTGGTTCGCGCAAAAATCCAGCAAAGATGGATGTCGCGAGCTATCACGCTTGTTATGCCGGGGCTCGCGCTTGTTTTATCGAGCCAAGCTGCGACACGACTGTATCGTGGGACTAGAAACGCAAGACTCTGATTTATTCCAGAACTTACCCAATGCTCCCGCCGATATAGATTGCGTATCAGAAGAGATTGAAAAGGATGTTGGGAGGACTATGCTGGTGAACTTATTATTCTTTGATGGAGATGGACCCGGCGTTGACAAGCTGCGCAAGGTCTTGATTACATAAAGTTGGTAAGTATCTACATCGATATCTGTTACGGTTGATATGCACAACTCACCCTGCATTCTGGATAGTCGCAATCCTGCTGTAGGATATTGCCAGGGCATGAACCTGCTCACGTCAACATTACTCCTCGTATACGCAAATGAAGAGGAAACCTTTTGTGCTCTATGTGCTCTGGTAGAGCAAATTCTTCCCGAAAGCCTTTTTTTTCCATCCACACTTGTCTCTTCGCGAGCTTGCCCTCTAGTCCTTTCTGATTACGCGCAGGAATATACTCCGAAGCTACATGTGCATCTCGCCGAGCTTGGAGTTGATTTAACTACAGTATGTTTCTCGTGGTTTTCGTCTCTCTTTACAGATTGTCTCCCTGTCGAGGTAAGTGTTTCTAGAATTGTATTAGCCTCGTTTCTAATACCATGTTTGTAGACCCTGTTTCGTGCACGGGACATATTTGACGCCCATGCGAAGCGCGTTGTTCCCATGCTCTTGTTTAGGGTTCATCGTCAGGACGCGGTGGTCATCTTTCGCTCTCCCAGTCCATTCATCTGTCTCTTTTACATCTTGTACCGACATGTCATGTCGAAATCTGGTCTCGGAAAGGTGAGGCGCGATTGGCCAGAGAGTCAGCCTTCCTCGTCGCAGGAGAATTGCATCACATGGCCACCCAGCCCACCCCCTTCAACGAGCTCCAGAGATGATGATCTGTATCTTTAGATTATCGCTACTGGCGGCTTCTTCCACCGGTCGCTAAAGGACACATCATGTTTGCTTTCGAAGCTGAATCTTGGTCTACAATAGTCCCCGAGATGTACAGCCGAGCCCAGGTGTTTCGTCAGTGTGACCAAGGTTCGTGGCAACTATTGATGTCTAGCAGCATGATGCTGACCAAAATACCGACGTAGACTTCGGTGCTATGCTAACTCAGATGCGTTTTGGGACGTTGTCTTCCGATTCTATCCAAATGCTCAGGGCGCTTTCGCTGGAGATTGAGTATGAAGATGGCCTTAGAGCTACTGAACGGTATGTATGTTCATTTCGGCTCTCCACGCAAATTAACATGATTATTATGCTCATCAAGAATGTTGACGAGCAGCTGATGAACGGCTCCACTGGCAGCATTATTGAATTTGGGACCCCGCTCACTACAGACAGCGCGAACAAGAGCCCCCTGGCGTTCCTGCGAAGAAACCTACAGCCTAGGCAGAGAAAATCGCACTGTATCCCATGGTCAAATTTGCGTCGGCAAATGGTGACAAGCGGATATTGTTGGTCAGGTCTGAGACGTGGAAAATCGAGTTGCCGAGTGGAAAGATTCAAGTTAGCCGAAGCCAGGTTCGTACTCTTCGCTGTTGTCCTGACGAATTTACCAACTAATGGTCCCGTAGTTCCCTCTGATTCTCGCATAGGCGATGTCAATCCATAAATCACAAGGGCGGACTCTAGATTGAGTGCGTGTGGACCTGGGCAAGGTTTTCGAGAGAAGTTTGTAGAAGTATGCTTTCTTTTCGCGTTCATTACTCATGCACCTTTTAGGACAAGCCTAAGTTGCGCTTTTGCGAGCGACTTCGCTTGAAGGACTACAAGTTCTCAACCTTCATCCTACCAAAGTACAAGCACATCCCAGCCGCTGTCTTGTTGCTCTGCCTTATTCCGCCACCAGAGCTCCGACTCGCCTGTTTCACATTATGAGCTTGTACTTAGATAGAACCTCACATGCTGGAGGATAGCACACATGTTCTTCCTTGGGGACATACATTACCAAGGTTCGTCTTTTGACAGTCAAACACTCCCGACAGAACCTTATTCTTTTGATATGACAGAGCAACCACCCTGCACCGGGATAACCCCGGGTTCTAGCTAGCTCTCGCGGAACATGATATCGAGGACATTATGCTCGAGCTTTAGAGACTCTTGATTAACGTTTGTTTTCCTATGTTTCATGTGCGACGAATGTAAAGCTGACTCTTGTAACTGTGCAGCAGTGAATTCTCTACTCCCTCATGACGCATGAGCGAACATTGGAGAATGCGCTCTGGAGATGATCAACAACTTCTGGACGATGATGTGCTTGATCTCAAGAAGGAACGTGTCGATCACAGGGACTTCCCTGTGACAATGCTTGATTCCACCTGGAGTGAAATTTTTGGGGTCAGGCTTGTGCTCATTCAGATATGCCCGTTGACTATGAAACTCCGGCAGTACTTTTGCAGCACCATACCTCTTAAACGTCAAATCACGTGGGATAAAGTTGACGTCTCTCTCGACAAGGTGAATATCAAGAACATCATGATAGGAGGTAAACGTGAAGCAACAGCTCTGGATACCTACGTTATGAGGCCTTCCGAAGTAGCAAGAATGTTATATTATGCCCACAGTTTACGCCGTGTACCGTAGGTATTAGGAGTCTCTCACCTCAGTGGGGTGTGCCACCCTTGCAGAAGGCCGAATAGTTGAAATGAGACTTTGAGATTTCAGCACTGAGTACTCGTAGCCTTATAGCTCAGCGTATGTATAGGCTCATTTGTACGCGCGGCCACCCAATTAGGCGAGGCCCAAGAAAATGACAGCGGAATCGGCTTGAAGAGACAGTGCACCAGCAGGCTGGATGAGGAATGGCTTGTGGGTCGTCATAGAGATATCCATGCCATGGTATGCGACAAAGCAATGATGGGCTGCAAAGTAGGTTCAAATTTATGATGCGCTCATCGTACATAAGGGTCTTTGAGATGCTAGATTTCCCGGTACCGTCTGGACAAATTAGCGCGATTTGCTGGCGTGGGAGGATTCAAGACACGTTCTCTTAGATGGTTGTGTCTCGTCCTAAGAAGATGACAGGCTTGCCTGAGTCAATCTGTCTTTCCCGTCCGTTGGTGAGCGTTTTGTGGTAAAGATGGTGGTGAAAGCTCGAACTTTGAGCATATCGACAATCTGGTCTATACTCACGCTCATGGATGTGCTGAGTTGGATCTTGAATGCTGTCAACCTCCGGTCCTGAGGATTGCTAGCGAATACACGTACACGGAACATGTTCAGGAAGTGGTCCAACTCGCACTCCTACTCATCCATCTCTCGGGTATCTAGGGCGACAGATAGGAAAGCCACAAGGTGGTTTCGCCAACTTTTTCGAAATCAGATGGGACTAAATCCTCGGTATATAAATAAAGATCACTGATAGAAACCCACTTGATGCGTTACCTCTCCCTAAATAAAGAAGACAGTCAGAAAGACCGTCCCAACATCATCAGCGCTACGCACGTCCCCTAATGATACAGCAAGTAAATATCATAACATAGCAATATCTTGAACACGATTGTAAAGACAATACCTTAGCTAAAATGCAGATCTCCAACTGACAGATTTGCGCCTTTCACAAAGACTGGGAAATAATACCTGGATACCATATTCGCCAAGAGCATTTAGTAGCGTACATACTTTCGAATGCAAGGACGAGTGGTTCGCCTGGATAGATTCTTTATATCACAATTCCCTCCATGTTCGCTTCCTGGGATGGTCTTCGCCCCTTCCACGTACACCTTTTCTTGTGTGGCATCATCCAGCTCTTGGCCCACTTCAGCCCCTTTGGCTCCAGACGCAAATGCAACAGGAGGTACCGAGTCTGTGCCAATGAGACCCGGATGACAAATTCGTGCAAATTGAACGCCGGGGGTGTGAAGTTTAGATGATGCATATATACCTTGTGATACAGAGATATTAGTCAATGCCGGGCTTTTGCGATCGGATTTGACAGACCATGGAAGTCCCAAATCGCCTTTTCTGCCTTGTAATCGCGTTCCCGAGCTGCAGGTGAACAATTAGCGGTTGCTTTGGATTGGATAGACCCACAGTTATTACCAAAGAGCCCGCCGCCGTTGTTCGGCTCAAATATACACTATAATGCGACTGGCTTGGCAGTAAATCAGATGGCAGTTGATGTTGAGAACGTACGGTATACCCCAAGGCATCTTATCGAAAGGCGCTACTACAACCCGAGTCAGACTCTAACAACGATCCAACCGCTAAGATACGGCGCACCATCAAGAATGACCACGACCAAACAGTCCCCAGTCCCAGCACTTTCGACAGAAATAGACCCTGAAAGGTTGTGCACTTTCGTGAGGTCCACACCTTTGATGTCGCCGCTAGCTATCAGCGATAAGAACAAGGGTGAGAATTCATTCGTGAATCATTCCGAAGCCATTTCACTCACTATTGTTGTTGCCAATTTGGGCCCCAGTCTAGTCTAACTAAAGCTGTTCAAAAAATCGATTTTAGCTTCGAAGACAGCTGACATACCAACACATTCAGGTTTGAACACTTGACCTTACTTCGCAGTGGCGAGTGCTGGGGTATCTGGACTAAGAATGACTGAGTACTATGGAACCAGTATACGTAGTATGCGCTGCGGTCTTACTGCCAGCGATTGTGAAGACCCTGCGAAATTTCTGCGGGAAAAGTCTTATATGCAACGCCCATAATCGCTTATCTAACTTCATGTTCTCGCTCGGTGGAAGTTGAGATCAGCCACTGACATTTGACCGCAGCTCGCATAAGTAAGAGACAAGACCCTGTTATCCCGGTCAGAGTTCTACGCAAATCCAGAGATAGCGGTGTCAATGCGTCATGCTAGGCGTGTCAAACAGAAAGCACCAAACTGGAGCTGGGTACAAGCGCGTTCGCTACGAGCATGAGCAAGTAGGAAAACTATCTCTCTGTGGATACCACGTCAATTTTGACTCGGTACTGTATACATAGGGAATATCAGCTATCAGAGAGACGATATAGCAGCAAACCTTGCTGGCGTGGTCAACGCCAGGATGCATCTCTGTCGCGTCAACTGGTTGACCGCGATCGTGGGAACTATGACACGTGGCATCCATCATCTCGGTATACAACCCCGTCCTCTGCTCAGCACGATCATTGAGCGCTGAGCGCTGAGCATTCATCCTTTTGCGTTTTCGCACTACACAAAATAAAGCGAACAGCGTTTCAGCTCTTGAAAATTGCCGCGTATTCACTATCTCAACCGCCATTTCCTTCTTCACATTCCGGGTCCATGATTTGCAGACCTTCAGCTTAGCCATGGTGCTTTCCGAACGGATCACATTGGATCGATGATCTTGTCCACTATACGCCCACTACTGTACAAGACGAACGATGGGTTCCACAGCCTTCAATCTGGCTAGTGAGTTTGTAGGCCGTATTCAAAGGTGCGTTATCAGACTATTGATTCGAAATAGGACACTGACATCTCTCCCTTCACAGTGAATCCCAGAAGGACGCAAGAATCATCATCGGTGTCGCAGGTATACCAACTTCTGGAAAGTCTACGTTTGCAGAACAACTACGCCGTCACGTTAATCACTTATTGGTTACCTCAATCGCCGTCGCCGTTCTCGTGGGTCTTGATGGTTGGCATCTTACCCGTGGTGCGTAGCTTGATACCATGGAGGATCCCAAACTTGCTAGAGATAAACATGGTGCATATTGGACCTTTGATGCTGCTGGCTATCTCGCTTCGTTCGACTCCTGCGTTCCAGCACTTCCTCCCCATCCATCATCCAAGCCACGCCTAGAAGGGTCCGTTTTCAACTCTATTTCCTTACATCCCAATCACCTTATTGTTACAATCGAAGGGCTTTACGCCCAATTCTCAGAGCTATCACTTGGTTTCCGGGTTGTACTATTCGGGTGAAGGTCTAGTGAAGACCACCCGAAAAACATCCGCGTTCAACCGGTCAGCTATGGGACGCTCATAGAGTGGTTTCAACCTGTTTACCTGGTGAAATATATAACCAGTCTAGTCGGGTTCGCTTACCTAGTCCATCAGATTACTTCCACTTGCATTCCAGGTTATTCAATGAAATTTATAATATTAGCTATCTGGTACATACATGCATAGCCTGTATATTGTTGCTACTTGAGCCACCTACTTTCTCAGCCTGAAAGCAGCCTAACAGCAACAAATAATGACGAAAGAGGTATCACGAGAGGCTTCCTACCAGATCGACTCAGCCAATGCGACCAAATGGAAGACGAGAACCAGTAAGACTGGTAAAGGTAACAATAACCAAGCCTCTCGGTGACATTCACCCGATGTTGGGCGCTGTTGTGAAGAGATTTTTGAGACGTGGTTTCGAAAAATCGAGGCAACAGTAAGCAGAACGTTGGGAGAGCGGATTTTTGGCCCGAAGCTGGAAGCAAATTTCCAGTGCGACAGCCTCACTTAGTATGCTGTTACCCGTCCTATCAATGAGTATTGATAACGGACAAGGAAGAAACAAGAATCAAGATTAATAAGCTGACTGCGCCATATACATGACTCAGGTACACTACAAGAGTAAACCCCGCCGACTCGGAACAAACGACCAATATACAAACATATAACAGAAGGAGAGATCTCATCATAGAAAGAAGAAAGATAAGAAGGACAAGAGTGCTGAAGGCACTGATCCGGCTGCTCGCTATCCGCATCCATGGTTACCACACTGTGGACAATCAGGTACTGGCTACATATGTAATTCAATTTTCCGATAATACAGTTCTCAGTCGTCCTTTGCAAGTTTGATGCCTGGGACCCCCCTGATTAGCCCTCCAACATGTCGTTTATCTGGTTTTACTCTGATGAGGTACTTTTCCATCTTGATATGGGCAGATAGATATCAGTGCTGGTTTGCGATGACCTAAACGAGCTGCACTTACGTTAGGATCTGTCAAAGCCTTTTGACTTTTTGACCCTGCTTCGACAGTACCCGTCGCTCCCATTGCAGCAAAAACAACGGTATCGTCATGGTCTTCGATAAATAGAACCTTAGTTCCGATTTGAAAGACCTTAGACGAGATGTACATTAGCCATTGGTATTCCAAAAAACAACGGATCAAATCAGACTATATCCTGAGTGCCCTTAGACGCTTGAACTTCAGATGATTCCTATGAAGCAAAGGGTAAATAGATGACACAAAATTGGCTGAGAGTTGACGAACTTTTTCAGACATGGTGGTTGCTTTGAAGAGAGGAATTCCAGGTAACGAGATCGATGTCCAGTGCAAATTGACTCGGAGAAATCATGATGGCATCAGCACGCTGGTATTACGTAGGCCAATGTGATACGTAGGCCAACCACGTTGGCTTCATACTACATCCTTTCGCTCCTCCATCATGCGCTGGACAGTATACGTCTCTTGGCTATTCACACTAGCATTTGCTAGAGTCACTTGGAGGCACAGGGGCCGAATGTTCCGCGTAGTACAACTCGACTCAATCGTTGATTCGCTTATCTGGACCTTTCGGCACTGGTGTCGCTGTGACCCTCTGCCAACTATCAATGAGTGGAAAATTACCGACGAAGATGATTCCCAGCGCTGCCTTAGGGAAATTGAATTGGCTATAGACGCTTGGGAGTTCTTGCGACCATACTTTGCTCAGCATGGGTATTACCTTTATGACTGCCTGCCTGCACCGTGGCGAGGTAATCTTGTACCTCATCTCAAGGGCCCAGCTTCACACCCAGCACCGTCATTCCCGTTTTCAAGACGAGACTTTATCGATGATGTGTCAAGTCCTGCTGGATTGAATGTTCGTCTCGCACTCAGTGGAAGAGTACGCAAGTCGCTAATCACCAGTTTAGAGCGCCTCATTCCGTACTTGGATGTCGGACCAATCTTGCCATCCCCTGGGATTTGCGGTATGTGAATTTCTCTCTTGATATATTTGCCTAACGACCGCAGTCGAATACAGTGCGAGTTTGGATGGCTAGAGACCGAGAAGGTCAAGAAGTTGTGATCAAGTACGTGTCATCTCATTTGATTCTCGAAAGACCTGGCTCCACTCATAACATTTGCGCTTGGAAGACTCGTCGAGGATACAGAGCTTCAGGTTTTTCAGCGCCTAAACACAAAGGTTGCGCTGCGAGATCCCCGCAATCACACAATACGTGCTCTTCGGTATCTTACATTCGACCGTCGGACATTTGTAGTCATGCCCAGGTAACAAGAAACAGTGTCGCTTCAGAGCTCTGTCTGATATAAGCTCCAGATGGCCCCAAGTGTCATTTAATCCAACGGCGCAGTATCTCACAACGGTCAACGAAGCCCTTCACTTGGTTCAACAGATTCTGGAAGTAAGCCCATTGATTGTAATTACAGCTTGCTTCTTCAATTTATATTCATCTTCGCAGATCTTTGATTTTTTGCATGATTACCGTGTGGCATACATGGACATCAAGATTGGGAATATTGGCCTGAATAAAATTCCGGCAGAGCAAAATCACGCTCGGAGTGCCTACAACCCCTCCGTGGCGCAATACACTATCTTTGATTTCGATAGCTCTATTATCTTTCCTCCGGACCAAGACGTGAAGACTGCGACATGCCTCGATCGTTCCTCCTATGATGCTTATTTCTCTCGGCGACCTGAAGTTCCTGTTGTTCCCCCGGACGAACCAATTAACCCATTCTCAAGTGACATGGCTTTTGTCAGTTGTTGGCTTAAGGAGCACACATTGGTGAGGGCTACCATTCTGAGACGTACCGACTGAAAAATCTAAATCTGAGGTTTAGGATCTTCAGAAAATTATTCCGGAGATTGGTGATCTTTATGTTTCGCTGTTGAATCCAATCCAAGAAGCAAGACCCTCTGCACACGATGCCATCGAGAAGTTTAAAGAGATACGTTCATATGTATCTGCTTCTCAACTCGAGACGGCTCTTCAGATGGTAAGACTCTAGTGGTATCGATCTTATGAGTGCTGATACTTTCACCAGAATAACAAATAACAGTTGTGGTGGAGAACAGATACAGATGCTACAGTTGCGTATTGGAATGTTGAAACCCATTGGCGAACGAAAGCTGCCTCGAGGGTATGAGTTTGGTTTTGCAATAGGGGCGATTAGCAACCTTTGCCGTGTTAGGATTCTTGGGGGTGAAAATTCTTAGATAGATGAGCAGTGCTCAGAGGGTACTATATACCTAGCTATTTCCAATCAGAATGCCATATGTTGTCGAAGCACACCGAGCCAGCCTATCGTCTAGCCAGGTATTCAAGGAGAAGAAAAAGTAGATGGTAAGAAAAGTCTCGCTTTCCAGAGTGAAGTAGCGCTAATCTTGTATACAAATACATTTCGTGGTACTTTTGGGGCTGCGGAAAGGTTTCAATAACAACATAATGCTGCTGAAGCAAACCAAAACTCGCGCATACATAAACACGAACAGAAACGCTAGAAGAGTCTGAAGGAGAAATAACGAAAAATCAAGACACGAGAATAGATCCTGGCGAAAGAGTCAACCCAACAACGACAAGATCGTAGAACTAGTACAGGCGGTATAAATCCACTAACAATGGCTTTTTATACTGCACGCAAGGAGGCGAAATATGAGACGAACGCTTTTGACATTTGCGCTCCATACGAAACTGAGGTACATAACATACAAAGTAAGGTTGGATTGTAGATTGCGTTGATCACACATGAGATCGAAAAGACGCTGGAGCTAGTCTGACGTACGGAGAGCAATCTCGGAGCAGGTAGGTCCTTCCAACGAGCTGAAGCCAGTTCCATGTTTCCATTCTCTTCCGACACCTCCTCCTCAATTACCCGCTCATCGATGTCCTCCTTCGATCAATCCACAATAATGGCATCTTGTCCTCGTTGCGATCTGCTGAGTCACTGTCTATTCGTTCGGAATGGGACAGGTTGATAGTGCCAAAGCCATCATTGGTGGCGCTAGTACGATGTTACTGGACAGCCGACGGCAATACAAATGTACTGCATGCGTGGCTATCTTAATGGAGAAGCTCGAAGAGGAACGATGAAGAGCAGCAAAGGCTGTTCTGACCGCATTCAGATCGGGCATGGAGAGATATGTAACTCATCAACTAGTCTGATGGCGCGTCTTTCGGTTCTCTTTCATACTCTTCCGGCGTATGTGTTCATATTCGTCTGTGCACGATATCTGTGCACAAGTTCTCATCTATTGAAAAACGTTAGGGCATTAAGTAAGAACATTCCTGCGACCCCAAAATAACGACGAGATGTATGTTTGAATGGGACGAAATCTGTATTGTTCGAGAAGATCTCATGCTAAGAATCGGACCCAACGTAAAATACATTACCTACCTGAATAGCACTGAGGCCAAATCTTAATCATGCTTCGAAAGTTACAAATTTGATTCAGGCTGATAATTTTTGCACGTTTACAACTACCTACATGAAACACTGAAACCAACATGATTATACGGACGGAAGTGCAAGACCAGCTGTACATAGATCAGTAATTTTCTGGTCCAGAAGGCGCCAAACGAACCTGTTAGAACATCAATGGGCGGCAGTTCGTAGAGCATATTTTCCTCAGAAATGTTCCGGGGGCTCGCGCTACTCGCAAATGTGTGCACTTGATGACAAACTTTCTGCCACCGGCTTGGATACTTATCTTGGACATCGGCGAAACAAGACCTGACAGTTGCCATCGTCGCTAGATATTGATCACTTCCTAGTCGATCAGACCAAGAGATCGCCTGGTAGTGCCCTGTGAGCCACTCCTCTAAGCCAGTGAAAAGCTTCATTTCAAGCATGAGATATGATAATGCCAGGGAAGTATTTGAAACGACTAACAATCATGAAACTTTCCGCGGCATGGTCCACCGTGTATAATTTGAATGTTTCGATACTTGGCACACTTGTTGGCACTTCAAATCCATGTACGAGGGCTGACATAACAGTGACGAGGCCTAAGTCGCCGATTTCCTTCCATCGCTGCTGTAATTTGTCTTTAAATGAAACGCCCTCCAGGACTCAGACACACTTACTTTTTTGTCATTCCCCCAAAGAAAAGGAGGATCAGTACGAAGTTTCTTGACGAGTTCCTGTCTTTCTGCGATAGTCACCTGCCGCAGAACGTTATATCCGCATTCTCCTTCAATGAAACCCTTCGCCACGCTAATGGAGTGGACTAAGTGAATTTGAGGGCCAGATGCAGACTGCTTTGCACTGGGTCTGGGAGCATTGAGTCCAAGCCATTCATGAAATGCGACGGCTCCTGGGACCGCCTCCAAGTAAAGATCTTTCACGAATCCTGATCGTCTTGCATCCTGATCAGCGGCATATCGTATCAGAGTCATGAAGTGGCCATGCTGGCTCTGCATGTCCAACTGTGAGCGCAGGCGAGGAGCGTGCTTTTTCCGATTTACTATGGGAGCGAATGAGGATCATCACAATTCAATAGACACAAGATCTCACCATTTTCTTGGTCCGGTTTGATTCTTTTGATAATGGCTTGATTCACGAGTTTCAAAAGTACAAAGCTCGCGTTAATTTCCGAGTGCTTGAGTACGGTATTCAGATCGTTCCTTCTCGTGTTATACAGCCAGTTCTTCCGACGTATATTTCCGGGGGTGGACTTCAGCTTCGGAGCCTTGACAAACATGAAAGTTTCGAATTCTTCGGGGAGGAAGCCGAAGTGTCTCATGAGACGAATCTCGACGGAACGCACCACACCGAACATGTAGGCAAACGCCCTCGAAAGCTGAGGCTGTAAGGGCCAGTATCTAGCGACTTCGTCAAGAGATTTGGGGTCATCCGCCGATTTGGCTCTGGGATTTCCCAGGAGAAAAGTCGCTTGATATTTCCGAATATTCCGGTGCCACCGGTTGGTCTCGCTATCTGCCTGTCGATATATCATCTGAAGGAGTTGAAAACCTTCCGGAGGATCGCTACATGAGTAGAGAAATGCGGCCATTAGTGACTTGCGGCAATCCTCCGCACGCTTCAAAAAAGCATTGACTCCGTCCAAATCTTGACGCTTCGAAAGTATGTTCTCGTCCGCGTCACATGTCACTATGCTTCGAAGAAGTAAGTTCCGGAATGGGATCAAGTAAGCTTGATTCTCCGCTCGCTCAAAGACCCCTTGAGTTGCGTAGTGGTTGTCGGTTAGGACTTCGGCCGAGAATCCATCAGCAGTACCAGATGACAGTGATTTGTCGATCTCGTCCCATACCGACACAACATCTTCTCGAGCAGTTTTAGACCAAGCACGCATGTCGATCTCCACCTCTTCCGACTGGCTGAGTGTCACATAAAGCACATGACCGTCCTTGTCCCAGCTAGTGGACCTTAAACCTGAGTATCCTCGTGCTGCTTCACCCACCTCACCCCAGGCAGTAGCGCACATATTGAAAGAAGTCGTAGCCGAAGTGCTATTGACTTCCCGTGAGATCCACCGAAGGCGCGTTTTGAGGTGTCTGTAGGAAAGA
>Ga0247734_1001426_pt1 | contig 18223 bp, 14 predicted proteins | sample UWRJL103311B2_FD_180933 | JGI IMG/M metagenome (GOLD analysis project Ga0247734, IMG submission 180933) | Plant litter microbial communities from Arlington Agricultural Research Station in Wisconsin, United States - UWRJ-L103-311B-2 | ecosystem: Environmental > Terrestrial > Plant litter >... | reverse complement strand
CACCTTTTGAACCTCACCCCTACCGGCTCTGGCTGAGCGGGGAACTTTCCACGCATTCCCCACGTTCCAGCCGATGGTCCGGTGAAAAGTGTAAGGCGCCACAAGCCTGCCGTCGGGCCGACGGGAGAGCGACATGCAACGTATCGGTGACGAAATCCATCTCGACGACGACGAAGCGCGCGGCGGCGCGACGCCCCATATCGTGCGCTACGTGCTGATCGTCAGCCTGGTGCTGGTGGTCCTGGCGATGTCGACGATCTGGATCGCGCGCGCGATCTCCGAACAGCCGTCGCGCGGCCAGCCGGTGACGGCCGAGCAACACGCGCTGGGCGGCTGAACCGCCAAGGTGTGTCGGGAATGTCGGGTGAAAGTGGCAGGAGCCGCCGGTGGTGGTATCCGGATGCAGCCTCGCGACCGCACCCTCACCCCGAACCGGACTTGTCGCCCCCCGACGATAAATCCGTGCCGGTGGACCGGCGGCTCCTGTCAAATCTGACGACAAAGTCGCCATCTCCTGTGCCACCAGCTAATAGCTGCAAAGCATTGCCAAGTTCTTAATACGCTAAAAATGCAGGGTATTGTGCAATAGGCCGCACACCCGCCCGAAGTGTAAGGTATACCGACGGCAGTCGATCCTCGCGCGTTCATGGCAGACTCATCCCGCGGCGCCGACTATCGTGCGGCCTCAAAGCCCACCGCACGCATGTCCTGCGTCCGGTCGGCGATCCCTGGGATTCACCGCGCATGCTGCTTTACGTCCTGAGCTACCTCGGCGGTGTGCTGACGATCCTCAGCCCCTGCATCCTTCCGGTGCTGCCGTTCGTCTTCGCACGCGCGGGCGGGCGGTTCCTAACCAACGGCCTGCCCCTGCTGATCGGCATGGCGGCGATGTTCATGGCGGTGGCGACGCTGGCGGCGGTCGGCGGCGGCTGGGCGGTGCAGGCCAACCAGGCCGGGCGTTTCCTGGCACTCGCGCTGCTCGCCGTGTTCGGGCTGACGCTGCTGTTCCCCAGCTTGTCCGACCGACTGACGCGCCCGCTAGTGGACTGGGGCGCGCGCCTCTCGCAGCATTCGGGCGCGGCCGGGTCCGAAGTCGGCTCGTCGCTGCTGGTGGGCGTCGCCACCGGGCTGCTGTGGGCGCCGTGCGCCGGGCCGATCCTGGGTCTCGTGCTGACCGGCGCGGCGCTGCAGGGCGCCAGCCTCCAGACCAGCGCGCTGCTGCTTGCCTATGCCGCAGGCGCGGCGACCTCGCTGGCCCTGGCGCTGCTCGCCGGCGGCAAGGTGTTCGCGGCAATGAAGCGTTCGATCGGCGTGGGCCAGCGCGTGCGGCAAGTGCTGGGCGCGGCGGTGCTCGTCGCCGTCGTCGCGATCGCGCTGGGGGCCGATACCGGCGTGCTCAGCCGCCTGTCGCAGTCCAGCACCAACCGCATCGAGCAGCGACTGCTCGCCGCGTTCGGCGCGGGCGATGTCGCCAGCCAGAACGGTGGCCCCGCCACGCTTGCGGTCGAAGGACAGATGCCCTCGCTGGCGGGCGCAACCAGCTGGATCAACTCCCCCCCGCTCTCGCCCGCACAGCTCAAGGGCAAGGTCGTGCTGATCGACGTGTGGACCTATAGCTGCGTCAACTGCCTGCGCACCCTGCCCTATGTGCGGGCGTGGGCCGAAAAGTACCGCGACCAGGGCCTCGTCGTCATCGGCGTGCATTCGCCCGAGTTCGCTTTCGAGAAGGACCCCGACAACGTCCGCAAGGCGGTGCGCGATCTTGGCATCACCTACCCGGTCGCGCAGGACAACGATTTCGCGATCTGGCGCGCGCTCGGCAACAAGTACTGGCCGGCGCACTACTTCATTGACGCGCAGGGCCGCATCCGTGCGCACCACTTCGGCGAGGGCGACTATGCCGGCTCCGAACGCATCATCCAGCGCCTGCTCGCCGAAGCGCACGGCGGGCCGGTGGCGCAAGGCATCGTCGCGATCGACCCAACCGGCGCGCAAGCCGCGCACGGCGGCGGCGTGCAGTCGTTCGAGACGTACGTCGGCTATGGCAAGGCCAAGGGCTTCGCCTCGCCCGGCGGCTTTTCGCATGACGCGGCGAAGGACTACGCGCTGGGCGAAACCGCGCCGCTCAACGCCTGGAGCCTGGGCGGCCGCTGGACGGTGCAGGCCAAGCAGGCCTCGGCCGCAGCGCCGGGCGCGCGGATCGCCTATCGCTTCCACGCGCGCGATCTCAACCTGGTGCTGGGCGCGGGCGACAAGCCGGTGCGGTTCCGCATCACGCTCGACGGCGCGCCTCCCGGCGGCGACCACGGCATGGACGTCGACGCGCGCGGCGAAGGCGTGATCACCGGGCACCGGCTGTACCAGCTCGTCCGCCAGACCGGCGCGCGCACGCGCAGCTTCACGATCGAGTTCCTCGACCCCGGTGCGCAGGCCTACGCCTTCACGTTCGGCTGAGGATAGGGCTCGACGGCCCTCCCCCGCCATCGTAACCACCGTTCACCAGCGGATCTAGCGACAGGACGATCATGCCGACCGGCGAAAGCCCGCCCGCCACGGGCGAGCACACCAGCAGACACGCGCAGATCGAGGCGCTGCAGACGCTGTCGACCGCGCACTTGATTAAGCTGGCGGAAATGGCAGCGCGCAACCGGCTGGAGGCCGCGATCCGCGTCCATCGCTTGTCCTCGGGGCAATTGCTGCTGCTGACGACGCTCGACCGCAACGGCCGGATGACGCCCGCCAGCCTCGCGCGGCACTTGCACATCACGCCGCAGGCGATGACGACGCTGCTGCGCCCGCTCGATGCGCGCGGGCTGCTGCACCGGATCGAGGACGAGACCAACCGCCGCCGCATCCTTATCAGCCTCACAGCCGACGCGCGCGATCTCCTCGCCCAGATCCAGCGGATCACCCCCGACGTCGACGCCGACATCGCCGCAGGACTCGACCCCGCGCAACTGGCGAACTTGCGGGCGCTGCTGGCGCACGTCGCCATTCGATCGGACTGAGAGCCTCAGTTCGCCGCGACGAAAGTGCCGTGAAACGCCAGCGGCTGGTTGAACGGCAGCCGCACGACCGCGATGGGCGGGCCGGTGAAGGACCGGGTATCGAGCACGACGAGGTCGGCGCGGTTTTCCTGGTGGCGGTTGACCAGGCTCAGGACATAGCCGTCGCCTTCCACGGCACCCGGCCCGCGTGGCACGAATACCGGCTCCTGCGCGGCAGCTTCAGCCGGGGCCAGCGCGAACTCGTCCCTGGCCATCGTGTCCCAGTCCAGCCGGATGATCCCGGTCGGTGACTTGGCGAAGCCCCAGCGGTAGCGCTCCATGGCGTAGCGTTCGTCGCAGCGGGGCATTTCGCCGACGGCGCCGGGAAATGGCGTGATCGTGACGACGCCCTCGGCGCGGGACAAATCGAACGAGAGGCGGGTGATGGTGGCGATGCCCTGATGCGGGTCGGTGGGCCGCCCCTCGGTGTCCGCAAAGAAGCGGAAGCTGTTGCCGCGGCTGATCGTGGCGTCGACGTGGAGAGTGCCGTCCTCGCCGTCGTAGGCGTTCATGATGTGTCCGCTGAAAGCGTTCGGCACCGCGATCCAGCGCAAGTCGTCAACGCTGCCGCCACGCGGCATGATGCCCCACATGCTGGGCAGAGCGGGATCGTACGCATAGAAATCGCCGCCGTTGGCGACGCGCTCGCGGTCCACCACCAGCGGCATCACCGGGAACACGACATGGCCGCGGGTCACGGCGAAATCGTGGACGACGCCGGGATACGGCGCCTGGAACGGTTCCTGCCGCACCAGCTTGCCGTCCCGATCGCCCAGGATCAGCATCATGTCGCCATCGTAGCGCTTGTGCGCGAACAGCCCGAAGCTCCACCATTCGCCGGTCTGCGGATCGAGCTTGGGATGCGCGCTCATTGTCAGGCCCGCGAACTGCCCGTCGAAGTCGTGCACCTCCAGCGTCTCGAGCGTCACCGAGTCGATCGCGCGCGGCAGGCTGTCCTCGCGCAGCGCGAACAGCTTGCCGTTGTGCATGAATGCCGAGGTGTTGCCGGTCGCATCGCGGTCGGTCCCCGCCGTCGCCGGGTCGTCGGTATGGGGGTTGCGATACTTGCCGTAGAGCCGCCGCCGGTGCTGCCGCTCGGTCAGCAGCCTTTCGGTCTTCACGTAGCGGCAGCGAAAGTCGACGTGCCCGTCGACGAAATGGAACGCCGAAATCATCCCGTCGCCGTTGATGATGACGTCGCCATCGCGGGTGGGATACTGCGTGTCGGGACCGACGCGATAGAGCGTGCCGTTCAGCGCCGCAGGGATCTCGCCCTCCACTTCGCAGTCGAACACGTCCGCCTCGAAGCGGAAGGCGCGCTGGGTGCCGTAGAAACTCTCGACTGGCTTGAACCGCATCGGTGTCCGACTCCCTTATATAAGGATATCTTATATAAGGGAGTCTCGATCTCCAACAGGTTTTTCCGCCTGCCGATCAGGCGTAGTGCACCGCCTTGGTGACGAGGCACGCCTCCAGCCCTTCGGGGCCGTCCTCCGACCCGCTGCCGCTTTCCTTGACCCCGCCGAACGGCGAGTCCGCCCCCGCAATCATCGTCGTGTTGATGGCAACCATCCCGGCCTCCAGCGCATCGCCGATCAGCATCGCGCGGCGGCCGGATTCGGTGAAGGCATAAGCGGCGAGGCCGAAGGGCAGGCGGTTGGCCTGCTCCACCACTTCGTCGAACCCGGCGAAGGGCGTCATCAGGGCGACAGGGCCGAACGGCTCCTCGTTCATGATGCGCGCGTGGACGGGCACGTCGGACAGGACGGTGGGCTGCCAGAAATAGCCGGCATCGCCCGTGCGCGCGCCGCCCGTCCGCAGCCGCGCTCCCACCTTCACGGCATCCGCGACCAGCGCCTCCACCGCCTCTGGTCGCCGGGCATTGGCCATCGGTCCCATCTGGCTGGTGGATAACAGGCCGTCTCCGACCGAAAGCGCCCCGGCGCGCTGCGTGAACGCCGTCACGAAGCGATCGTAGACCCCTTCCTGCACGTAGAAGCGCGTGGGCGAGACGCAGACTTGCCCGGCGTTGCGGTACTTGGACGCCGCCAGCAGGTCGACCGCCTTGTCGAGATCGGCGTCGTCGAAGATGATGACCGGGGCGTGGCCACCCAGTTCCATCGTCGTGCGCTTGCAACCCTCGGCCGCCAGCTTCATCAGGTGCTTGCCGACCACGGTCGACCCGGTGAAGCTGACCTTGCGGATGATCGGGCTGGCGATCAGGTGGCGCGACACCGTGTCCGGCACGCCGAACACCAGTTGCGCCACTCCGGCCGGAAGGCCTGCGTCAAGCAGCGCGCGCAGGATCTCGATCGCCGAACCCGGTGCTTCCTCGGCCGGCTTGAGGATCACCGAACAACCCGCGGCGATCGGCGCGCCCAGCTTGCGTGCGGGATTGCCGATCGGGAAGTTCCACGGCGCGAACGCGGCCACCGGCCCCACCGGCTCCTTGAGCACCATCGAACGCGTGCCGGTGGGGCGCACCAGCAGCCGCCCGTACGTGCGCTTCAGCTCCTCGGCGTAGAAATCGAACAGATTGGCGGCGATCATCGCCTCGATCCGCGTTTCGGCCAGGGTCTTGCCCTGCTCCATTGTCGCGACGGTGGCGATGTGTTCGGCGCGCTGCCGGATCAGGGCCGCAGCGCCTGCCATCACCCGCGCCCGCTCGGCCGCCGGGGTCGCCTTCCACCGCGCATAGCCCTGCGCCGCCGCGTCGAGCGCGCGATCGAGATCGGCGGCATCGGCCAGCGGCAGGTCGGCGATCACCTGCCCGGTCGCCGGATTGACGACCCCGTGCGTGTCGCGGTGGCCGGCGGCGATCCATTCGCCGTCGATGTGCAGCGCCAGTTGCGGATAGCCCGCCGTGTACTGATCGGGTTTCATTGACACAGCCTCTCCATGGCGCCGGTCGGGACGGCGCTTTATCGTCAGTTCGGGATGGCGCCGCAGCGCCTGGATCAGAGCGCTACGCTGACCGACTTGAGTTCGGTGAACGCCTCCAGCCCGGCGCGGCCGTTCTCACGCCCCCAGCCCGACTGCTTGAAACCGCCCAGCGGGATCGCGGGGTCGACGCCGCCGCCGCCGTTGATGCGCACGGTGCCGGCGCGGATACGCTTGGCCAGGCGCAGGGCATTGGAAATGTCGCGCGTCCAGATGCTCGACGACAGGCCGTATTCGGTGGCGTTAGCCCCGGCGGCGATCGCATCGACGTCGTCGTCGCCGAACCGCATGGTCGACAGGACCGGCCCGAAGATCTCCTCGTCGACGACCTTCATCCCGGCAGCGGTGCCGGTCAGCACGGTCGGCTGGACGAAGTAGCCGGCGCCATAGCCCTCGCCCGAAAGTCGCGCGCCGCCGACGCTGACGGTAGCGCCCTGTTCGGCGCCGGAACCGATGTAGCCCAGCACGCGGTCCAGCTGCACCTGGCTGACGAGCGGCCCCATTTCGGTGCCCGGTGCCAGACCCGGCCCCACCTTGAGCGTGGCGGCGCGGCGGCTGACGCCCTCGATCACCTGGTCGTAGACCTTTTCATGGATGAACAGCCGCGATCCGGCCGCACAGACCTGCCCGGCATTGCCGAAGATGCCCATCGCGGCCGCCGGGATCGCCTTGTCGAGGTCGGCATCGGCGAAGATCACGACGGGCGACTTGCCGCCCAGTTCCAGCGTGACGCGCTTGAGGTTGCCGGTCGACGCGCGGACGATCGCCTTGCCCACCGCGGTCGATCCGGTGAAGCTGACCTTGTCGACCATCGGGTGATCGACCAGCGCCGCGCCCGCGGTTGCGCCATACCCGTTGACGATGTTGACGACGCCCGCGGGAATGCCCGCCTCCAGCACCAGTTCGGCGAGGATCGCGGCCGACAGCGGCGTCTGTTCGGCCGGCTTGAGCACGACGGTGCAGCCCGCCGCCAACGCCGGGGCGATCTTCGCCACCGACATCACGAACGGGAAATTCCACGGCACGATCGCCGCGACGACGCCGACCGGCTCGCGCGAGGTGAAGCAGTGCCATTCGCCCGGCGCGGAGGGCGCCATCGTCTCGCCCGTGACCTTGGTGGCCCAGCCGGCGTTGTAGCGCAGCTGCTCCGAGGCGCCCATGACGCCGACGAACTTCGCCATCATGAAGGGCATGCCGTTGTCGAGGCTCTCGGTCAGGGCGATGCGCTCGCCATTGGCCTCGATCAGGTCGGCGAGGCGATTGAGCATGCGCGCGCGCTGTGCCGGCGGCACTTTCGCCCAGGCCCCGTCGAGCGCGCGGCGGGCCGCCCGCACCGCTAGGTCGATGTCTTCGTGCCCGCCCGCCGCGGCATGGGCGAACACCGAGCCGGTGGCGGGATCGATCACTTCGATCGTCTCGCCCGAGGCAGCCGCCTGAAGGACGCCGTCGATCAGCAGCGGGCGCGGTTTGGCGAGCAGGTCGGCGCGCAGCGCGTCGAGAGCGTCGGGCGAAAAGGGTGCGTTCATGGCGTGGGGACTCCCGAAAGGCTCAAAATGTCGAAGGTCCGGCGACCGCTTCGTTGGCGCGGGCCGAATGGATGTGCGTGAAACGACCGTCGGCCATGCGATAGTGGACGAAGCTGGTCAGGAAGATCGACTGGCCGGGGACCAGAGGCCCTGCGATGAAATCGGGCGCGTCGACCAGTGCCTTGAATTCGGTGGCGAGTTCCGCCGCCACACCTTCCTCGTCGAGCACCAGGGCCTCGATCGTCAGCCGCTCGCGGCAGACGCCGCCGACTTCCGCGTAGAAGTCGACGATGCCCTGGCGGCCGTGGATGGTCCGCTTCAGGCCGAGCCGCAGCACCACGTCGTCGGCGTAGAACCGCGTGAACCCGTCGAAATCGCCTGCGTTGAAGGCGGCGATATAGGCGCGGAAATCGTCTTTGGTCATGATGCGGCGCTTTCCATCGGCGCCGTATCGTAGCGGGGCACCAGATCGTGTTCGGGCGGTAGCGGGGTCCTGCCACGGATGAGGTCGGCGGCGCGTTCGGCGATCATGATCGTCGGGGCGTTGGTGTTCGCCCCCGGCACCGTCGGCATCACCGAGGCATCTACGACGCGCAAGCCCGCGATGCCGTGTACGCGCAACTGCGGATCGACCACGGCCATCGCGCCGATGCCCATGCTGCAGGTGCCGACCGGGTGCTGCGTCACTTGGGCCTGCGCGCGGATGTGCGCGTCGAGCGCCTCGTCGCTCTGGCAATCCTCGCCCGGCGTGACTTCGCGGCCGGTCAATTCTGACTGCGGCGCCGTGCGATAGATGCGCCGCGCCAGGCGGATGCCCTCGCGCCCGGTGCGCAAGTCGGCGGGGTCGGCGAAATTGTTGAGGGTGATCGCCACCGGATCCTCGGGATTGCGCGACCGCAGCTCCACCCAACCGCGGCTGTGCGGGTGGAGCAGGATGACATCGGCGGTGATCCGGTCCTCCTGCCGCTTGCGCAGCAGCGGGAACCACAAATGCGCGTCCATCCGCACTGGGTTGGACCATAGCTGGATGTCCGGCTGCGCCAGTTCCTTGCGGGTCCGCACGATGATGTTGCAGCTGTTCACCTGGCTGGCGAACGCGCCCTTGCCGGTCAGGAACCACCGCGCGGTCGACAAGGCGGCGCGGTCGAAACGCAACTGGTTGAGGAAGCTCACCGGCTTTTTCAGCGTGAAGTGCAAGGGGATGCGCGGGTGCTCGGACAAGTTGCGACCGACCCCCGGCAAGTCGTGGACGACGGTGATGCCATGCTCGCGCAGATGCGCCGCCGGGCCGATGCCCGACAGCATCAGCAGTTGCGGCGAGTTGTACGACCCGCCGCTCAGGATCACTTCCTTCGCCGCGTGGACCGTCAGGAGCTGCTTGCCCTGGCGGTACTCGACGCCGACCGCGCGCTTGCCCTCGACGAGGACCCGCTGCGTCACCGCGCCGGTGACGACGGACAGGTTCGGCCGCTTGCTGGCGGGATCGAGATAGGCGCGCGCGGTGCTGGCGCGCTTGCCATCGCGGGTGATCGTCAGCTCGCCGCGCGCGAAGCCTTCCTCGGTGCCGGCGTGCAAGTCGTCGACCGGCGCGAAGCCCGCCGCTTTGGCGGTGTCCATCAGTGGCTGGTGCAGCCGGTCGCGCGTTTCCACCGGCACCACCGAAAGCGGGCCGCTACCGCCGTGATAGGGCCCCTCGCCGCGCCAGCTCGTTTCCATCTTGCGGAAATAGGGCAGCACGTCGGCATAGCCCCACCCGTCGCAGCCCATCTGCCGCCAGGTCTCGAAATCGAGCGTGTGGCCGCGCATGTAGAACAGCCCGTTGATCGACGAGGACCCGCCCAGCACGCGGCCGCGCGGCAGGAAGATGCGGCGCCCGTCGCAATGCGGCTCGGGCTCGGACCAGTAGCTCCAGCGATACTTCGGTTGCCGCAGCGCGACCATGAAGCCCAGCGGCATCGTCAGCAGGAAATGGCGGTGATGTCCCCCCGCTTCCAGCAGCAGGACGCGCGTTTCGGGGTCTTCCGAAAGCCGGTTCGCCAGCACGCAGCCCGCCGAACCGCCGCCTACGATGACATAGTCGTACGTAGCCATCACGCGGCTCCTTCCAGCGCCACGGGCATCGCGGTCATCATCGCTGCCGCCTTCTCCGCGATCATGATCGCAGGCGCGTTGGTGTTGCCGCCCACGATCGTGGGCATGATCGAGCAATCGACGATGCGCAGGCCGGCGATGCCGCGCACGCGCAACTGCTCGTCGACCACCGCTTCGGCGCCCTGCCCCATCGCGCAGGTCGAGGTCGGGTGCATCGCGGTGTTGATGCGCGCTCGCACGAAGGCGTCGATCTGCGCGTCGGTCTGAACCTCGGCCCCCGGCACCACCTCGCGCGCGATCATCTCGCGCGCCGGCTGCTGCGCGAAGAAGTCGCGGGTGAAGCGCACGAACCGGCGGAAGCTGGCACGGTCGCCTTCGGTCGAGAGCAGGTTGAAGAGGATCTTCGGTTTCGCCGCAGGATCGCGCGACCGCAGCGTGACGCTGCCGCGGCTTTCGGGGTGGAGCAGCACGTTGGAGACCGAAAACACGTCGCCCCGCCGCTTGCGCCAGCCGGGGAACCAGACCTTGGCGTCCATCGCCACGGGGCTGATGAGGATCTGGTCGTCGGGGCGCTCCAGCCCCTCGCGCGTCCGGATGAAGCCTTGCGCGCCGACCGGGAGGCCGGCGGGCGTGCCGGTTCCGGTCAACTGCCATTGCAGCAGCGACAAGCCGAAGCGATCCGCCCGCAGCGCACGGTCGAAGGTGAACGGCCCCGAGGCATCGTAGATCAACGCGATCGAGGCGTGGTCTTGCAGATTGCGGCCCACGCCGGGCAAGTCGTGGACCACTGGAATGTCCAGAGCGCGAAGCTCGTCGGCCGGACCAATGCCCGACAGCAGCAGGATCTGCGGCGTGTTGAAGGTGCCTGCCGAGAGTACCACTTCGCGGTCGGCATGCGCGGTTTCGAGCACGCCGTCGCGCTTGTATTCCACGCCGACGGCACGCCCGCCCTCGATCAGCACCCGCGTGGTCAGCGCCTCGCTGACGACAGTCAGGTTGGGCCGACGCATCGCGGGGCGCAGGAACTGCGAGGCGGTGCTGGCGCGCCGCCCCTTGTCCACGGTGAAGTCGGGGGCGGAGAAGCCCTCGCGATCCTCGCCGTGGAAGTCGTCGAGGTGGCGAAAGCCCATGCGCTCGGCCGTCTCGATCAGGCGCGGATAGACGTAAGGGTCGCTGCGGTGGCGTGACACGGTGAGCGGGCCGCTGCCGCCGTGCGTGGCGCTTTCCCCGCGCCAGTTGGCCTCGGACTTGCGGAACCACGGCAGCACGTCGGCATGGCTCCACCCGTGCGCACCCATCTGCGCCCACTGGTCGTAGTCGGACGGGTGGCCGCGCGAATACATCATGCCGTTGATCGAAGAGCAGCCGCCTATCAGCTTGCCTCGGGGCGCGGGGATCGCGCGCCCGTCGGCGAAGGGTTCCGGCTCCGAGGCATAGCCCCAGCCGATCTCGGGTGTCCGCATCGCCTCGAACCAGGCGAGCGGCATGGTGACGATCGGCCGCTTCTCGCTCCCGCCTGCCTCGATCAGCAGCACGCGGTTGGCGGGGTCTTCCGAAAGCCGCGCGGCCAGCACGCAGCCGGACGAACCCGCGCCGACAACGATGAAGTCATATGTGCTGGCCATCTAGCCGGTAATCCCTACAGTTTGAACACGCGCTCGGCGTTGGTCTGGAAGAAGCGCTTTTTGTCTTCGAGCGGCATGTCCATGGCGTCCATCGCCGCGACTTCCTCCGCCGGGCACTGATAGGGATAGTCCATCGCATAGAGCACGCGGTCCATCCCGATCACGTTCTGCGCGAACTTGACCGCCGGCTCCCACGCCACGCCGGAATTGGTGATGTAGAAATTCTCGCGCAGGTAATTGGACACCTTCTCCTTCCTGAGCGGCTTCATCACCTCGTAGCGGCCCGAACGCACGCCAGCCTGGTGCATGAAGTCCAGCCGGTACATCCAGTACGGCAGGGCCTCGCCCATATGCCCCAGCATGATCTGCAGCTTGGGAAAGCGGTCCAGCGTGCCGCTGGTGATGAGCCGCAGCGCGTGCATGCCAGTCTCGACGCCGAACCCGAAGATCGCACCGTCGAGCCCCGCTTCGAGCAGCGGGCCGATCATGCTGGCGGGCGAGGTGTTGGGGTGGATGTAGATCGGCACGTCCATCGCCTCGGCCGCTTCCAGCACCGCCGAGAACTTCGGGTTGTCGAGGTATTCGCCCAGGATGTGGCTGTTGATGATGACCGCGCGCATGCCCAGCTTGCTCACCGCGCGCTCGATCTCCTTCGCCGCCCGGTCCGCGTCCTGCGGCGCGCAAGCGGCCATGCCGGTGAAGCGATCGGGATGCGCCCGGCACGCTTCGGCCAGGCGATCGTTCGCCATTTCGGCGATGATCGAGGCGCGGTCGGCATTGCGCAGCACGTTGGTGGCGGGCGAGGTCAGCCCCAGGATTTGGCGGTCGATCCCGCGCTCGTCCATGTCGGCGATACGCTTTTCGCCCAGGTCCTGCAGCCGGTCGAACACCCATTTCGGACGCTCGCCCTGGTGCGTGATGTAAAACCCGACGAGGCTCTTGAACCCCGGATCGGCGTCCGGATTGTCCAGTTCCTCTTTCCACGCCTCGACCAGTTCGGGGGTCGAAAAGGCTTCCTCGGTCGCGATCCGCAGATAGCCCTGCGCGCCGCCTGTCTTCAGTTCCGTCATCCCGTCAGCATCCTTATGCCTGGTGTATTGCCTTGGTCACGAGGCAGGCGCGCAGCCCCTCGGGCCCGTCCTCCGACCCCTGACCGCTTTCCTTGACGCCGCCGAAAGGCGAATCCGACGCGGCGATCTGCGTGGTGTTGATGCCGACCATGCCGCTTTCCAGCGCATCGCCGACGAGGTTGGCGGTGCGCCCGTTTTCGGTGAACGCATAAGCCGCCAGGCCGTAGGGGAGGCGATTGGCCTGCTCGATCGCCTCGTCGAAGGTGGAGAAGCGCTGCGTCACGATGACCGGGCCGAACGGCTCCTCGTTCATGATCCGGGCGCTGTCGGGCACGTCGGACAGGATCGTCGGGCGCCAGAAAAACCCGGCATCGCCATGCCGCTCGCCGCCGGTGCGCAGGATGCCACCGTGCCCGACCGCGTCGCGCACCATCAGGTCGATCGCATCGGGCCGGCGCGCGTTGGCCATCGGACCCATCTGGCTTTCGGCCAGAAGGCCATCGCCGATCGAAATCTGCTCGACCCTGCGCGTGAACGCGGCGACGAAGCGGTCGTGAATCGAATCCTGCACATAGAAGCGCGTGGGCGAGATGCAGATCTGACCGGCGTTGCGGAACTTGGACGCCGCCAGCGTCTCGACCGCGCGATCGAGGTCGCAATCGTCGAACAGGATCACCGGGGCGTGCCCGCCCAGTTCCATGGTCGAGCGCTTCACGGTGTCGGCCGCCAGGCGCATCAGGTGCTTGCCCACCGCGGTCGATCCGGTGAAGCTGAGCTTGCGGATGACCGGGCTGGCCAGCAGGTGCCGCGACACTTCGTCGGGCACGCCGAACACCAGTTGCGCGACCCCGCGCGGCAGGCCCGCGTCGAGCAGCGCCTGCATCACCGCGATCGCCGAGGCCGGGGCCTCTTCCGCGGGCTTGAGGATGACCGAGCATCCCGCGGCGATCGGCGCGCCCAGCTTGCGAGCCGGATTGTGGACCGGGAAGTTCCACGGCGCGAAGGCCGCGACCGGGCCGACCGGCTCGTGCTTGACCAGCGACCGGGTGCCGGTCGGCCGCACGAGCACGCGTCCGTAGATGCGGCGGCATTCTTCCGCGTAGAAATCGAACAGCCCCGCCGCCGCCAGCGTCTCGCCGCGGGTTTCGGCGATCGTCTTGCCTTCCTCCAGCGTGGCGTTGCGCGCGATCACCTCGATCCGCTCGCGCAGCAGCGTGGCCGCGCCTTTCAGCACGGCCGCGCGCTGGTCCGGGGTCGAGCGCTTCCACACGCGAAAGCCCGCTTCGGCCGCAGAGATCGCCAGGTCGAGGTCGGCGGCGTCGACCAGCGGCAATTCGGCCAGCGCCGCCCCGGTCGCCGGGTTGACGACGGTGTGGACCCGGCGGTCGCCGGCATTCAGCCACGCGCCATCGATGTGCAGCTGCAGGGTCTTGGGATAAAAATCGACGCTCATGCTGCTGCCTCGATCTGCTCGTTGGTGTACCAGTTGCCGTGGAGGCCGGGGCGGATGCGGAACGGCAGCCCGATCGTCGCGATCGGCCCCTTGGCAATGTCCAGCCCATCGAACAGCAGCAGCCGCGAGGCCATTTCCGCGAGGCGATTTTCCAGCACGACGAGATAGCCGTCGCCTTCCTCGGTCGAACCGGGGCGCGGAATGAACGCGGGCTCCTGGAACGAAGAGACGGGGCCGATCCAGTACGTGTCCGTCTCGCCCGTCTGCAGGTCGATCCGGGCGAGCGTGTTCATCATCATGCCCGACGCGGAACGGCCGCCCGGCAGGTCGACCGGCTTTTCGAAGTCCTGCACCAGCAGGTAGCCGTGGCGGTACGGGCGACCGGCATAGCGATCGTCGATCCGCGGAAATTCGCCGACCAGATCGCTGAGCTGCGTCATTTCGATGTCGTCGGAATTGCCCAGCATGTCGACTGTCCAGCGGGTCATGCGCGAAGCCGACTTTTCCGGCTCGAAGGCGGCGCCCTCGATGTCGGGGAAGAAGGGGAACATGTTGCCCGCCGCCATCGGCGTGTCGAAATGGACTTTCGCGCCGACGTTATGGGCGTTCATGACGTGGCTGGCGAAGCAGTTGGGCGCCGAGAACCAGCGGATGTCCTCGGCCGACCCGTCACGCGGCAGCACACCGAGGTGGATCGGGCGGTTGCGATCGAACCCGAAATGCGGAAGCCGGTTTTCCAGCCGCTGCCAGTTGGACGTGATCGGCACAACGTGGAAGACGACGTAATCTTCCGTGATCCCGAAATCGTGCATCATGCAGTAATAGGGAATCTCGAACCACGTCTCGCGCACGATCTCCCCCTCGGGCGAGATCACGTAGAAGGCGACGTCGCGCGTCAGCAGGCCCTTGGCGGCATAGCCGAAGGCCAGCATCTCGCCAGTGCGCGGATCGATTTTGGGGTGCGCGGTGAAGGTCTGGCTGCCCAGCTTGCCGCCGAAATCGTAGACCGGGTCAGTGGTTTCGAGCGTGCGCGGGTCCATCACCACCGGCGGGCTGTCCTCCTTGAGCGCCAGCAGCTTGCCGCCGTGCAGGACGACGTTGGTGTTTGCGGTGCCACGGATCTTGCCGGCGACCTGCGGATCGTCGGTCAGCGGGTTGCGATAGGCGCCGAACAACGCGCGCCCGGCCTCCTGCTCCAGCGTGAACTTCTGCGTGCGTGCCCAGCGCTGGTTCAGCGAGGCGTTGCCGTCCTTGAAGGCGAAACTGGTTATCATGCCGTCGCCGTTGAACCAGATGTCGTCCTCGCCGATCGGCGGGAACTGCGGGTCCGGGCAGACGCGATAGAACGCGCCGTCCAGATCGGCGGGGATCGCACCGTCCAGCACGGGCAAGTGTGCCACTTTCCCTTCGACCCCGGAGGGCGCGAAAAACCCCGTAAAGTTGCGTGTTTCAGGAAAATGCATGGGACTTCTCCTCGATACGGACGATCAGGGCGGCGATGCCTGCGACCTGACGGTGTGAGCTGGGAAAACGCGGGTCAGTCATGCGCCGGCACCTTGAACAGGTCCTGCCGCAGCGTGCGCGCGGCGAGCACGAAGTGGAGCGATGCCCACACGAACACGATGGTGACGCCGGCCAGCGCGAAGCGCAGGCCCTGCGCGGACGCCTCCGCGCATCGCTGCGACAGCGCCGCCGCAGCACCCGCTGCCGCGCGGCCGCCGGGGCACAGCGCCGTGAAGCTGCCGCCGTCGAACACGCCGTGGGCGATGCGGTCGCTCATGACGCCCAGCAGGGTGGGCCCAAGGCCCGCGCCGATCAGGCCGAAGGTCATCGCGAAGATCGCTACGGCGGTGGCGCGCATCTGCGGCTCGGCCATGTTCTGCGCCATCGCGTAGATCGGCGTGTAGTAGAAGAACAGCGCCAAGCCGCCCAGCAGCAGTCCCGCGATCGACAGCGGCAGCGTCTCCGCCATGAAGCCGCAAGCGTAGCAGACCGCGCCGACGATCAGGCCGATCGCGGGCAGCCAGGCGTTCCAGCGCAAGTCGAACTTGCTCGCCCAGTCGGCACCGAACCCGCCGAGCAAGGTTCCCAGCGAGAGCGACACTGCGGTGGTGATGCCCGCCACCATGCCCGTCTGGCTTAGCGTCAGGTGATGGACGCGCAGGAAGAACGGGAAGTTGAACTGGCCGATCGCGGTCATGCCGAACGTGCTCAGCGCTCCTGCGACGAGGAGGTGGCGATAGGCGGGCTTGGCGAACAGCGCCTTCATGGCTTGCGCCAGCGGCACCGGCGCCGCCTTCTGCTTGCGAGCGCCGTCGGCGAGGCCGCGGCTGGGCTCGGTCAGCGCGATCATCAGCAAGGCCGCCACGATCAGGCCGGGCACGCCCATCGCGAGGAATGCGGTGCGCCACCCGAAGTGCTGCGCGATCCAGCCGCCCAGGATCGCGCCAATCAGGAATCCCGCGGGCGACCCCAGCATGATGATCGACAAGGCCGAGGCGCGGCGCGACGCGGGGTAATGATCGCCGACCAGCGAGGACGTAGGCGACATGAAACCCGCCTCGCCGATGCCCACGCCCACGCGGCACAGGAACAGCGCGATGAAAGTCGTGGAGATGCCGCACAGCACCGTCATCAGCGAGAAGAACGCGGTCGACACGGCGATGATGAGGATGCGGCTGTAGCGCTCCGCAAGCCGCCCCACGGGGATGCCCAGCAGTGAATAGAGCAGTGCGAAGCTCAACCCCTGCAGCAGCCCGACCTGCCCGTCGCTCAGCCCCAGTTCCTGCTTGATCGGGTCGACCGTCGCGGACAGCACGGCGCGGTCGACGAAGTTGAGCGTCGCCACCAGGAACAGCAGCACCAGCAGGCGCGCGCGATAGGGCGCCTGGAGCAGGCGCGGATCGGCGATGCCGGACAATCTTCGTTGCAGGCCTGGGCCGAACATCGTCAGAGCACCTGGAAATAGTGGATGCGGTTGGCGCCCGGCGTCTTTTCCGCGACGCCCACGAAGATGTGGCGGTTCAGCCACTCGTGCGGTCCCGCCGCCACTTCGAAGCGCGGCGTGACGCGCATGTAGTATTCGTCGTCACGCACCGGCTCGTTGCGGGCCATGCGCGCCATCGCGTCTTCGCTGCCCCAGCGGAAACCGCGGTTCTGCATGTAGACGATGGTGCCGTCGTCCAGCTCCAGCATGTACCGCGCGTCGAAGTCGAGCACACCGTCGGCGCGGACCAGCGCCCAGTCGCCGCCCGACATCGGCAGGACGATGCCGTTGATGCGGCCCTCGACCTTGCCGTTGTCGACGTAGACGGCGGCGCGGGTCTGCCCCGTGGCCGAGGGACGCAGGAACATCGCGGGCTTGAGCGCTATCGAGATCGTGAAGGCGTGTTCGAAACGCGGTGCAAAGGGGTGGGCGGCAGCGGGGGGTGTCATGCTGGCATTTCCTTGTGAATCGACGAGTCCGGGGCGGCATCGCCCGCCATGTCGCGGCGGATGGTGCGTGCTGCCAGCAGACTATGGATGCCGGCCCAGAACAGGAAGCAGGCGCAGGCCGCCAGCGCCCATTTGACGCCATAGGCCGAGGCGTCGGTGCAGGCCTTGGCCGCGGCCTGCGTCGCGTTTGCCGGCGGCAGGCCCGCCGGGCAGGCCTTCACGTAATCGCCCAGGAACGAGCCGGCCGCGAAGTGATCGCTGGCCCAGCCCATGAACAGCGGCCCCAGCCCGCCGCCGATGATGTTCATCACGAACAGGAAGATGGCGGCGGCAGAAGCGCGCATGCGCGGCTCCACCATGTTCTGCGTCGCGCCCATCGCCGGACCGAGGAAGCAGTAGGCGATCGGCGAGAACACCAGCAGCAGCGCCAGCGTCAGGTCGAGCGAGGACTGGACGAAGGCCCAGACGTAGAACGGCGTGCCCGCGAGCAGCAGGATTCCAGGCCCCCAGCCGTACCAACGCGCATCGCCGCGCCCGAGACGGCCGATGACCAGGCCGAGCCCAGTGACGCCGGCTGCCGCCGCCACGCCGTTTATCAGGCCGAAGTAGAGGCCCACTTCGCCCATGCCGAGGTGATGCACGCGAACGAAGAAGGTGGGCAGGAACAAGTTGATCCCGAAATTGCAGAAGATGCACAAGGACGCCGCCGCGGTCAGGTTCAGGAAAGCCGGGCGCCTGACGATGCGGCGCAGCACGGCGGAGAACCTGGGCACTTCGGTGGACTTGCGGCCGGCATCGGCGTCGAAGCGCCCGCGCGCCGGTTCCTTGAGCGTCAGCCTGACCAGCAGCGCCAGCAGCAGGCCGGGCAGCCCGGCAATGAAGAACGCGGTGCGCCAGCTCAGATGCTCGGCCGCCGCGCCGCCGATGAACGCGCCGATCATCGCCCCCAGCGGAACCCCCAGCCCCATCCACGCCACGGCCGAGGCCCGGCGTTCGCGCGGGAAGTGGTCGGAGATGAGCGAGTAGCAGGGCGGCG
>Ga0247734_1001425_pt1 | contig 18234 bp, 19 predicted proteins | sample UWRJL103311B2_FD_180933 | JGI IMG/M metagenome (GOLD analysis project Ga0247734, IMG submission 180933) | Plant litter microbial communities from Arlington Agricultural Research Station in Wisconsin, United States - UWRJ-L103-311B-2 | ecosystem: Environmental > Terrestrial > Plant litter >... | reverse complement strand
TTTAGATAACTCATTAAAATTAGAAATCATGTACGGAAATATTCAGCTCGAACTTCAACAGGAACTGGAAGCTATCAAAACTGCCGGATTATACAAAAAGGAACGCATAATTGTTACACCGCAGGCAGCTCAGATTGCAACGGATAATGGCAAAGAGGTGCTCAATTTTTGTGCTAATAATTACCTGGGACTTTCGTCACATCCGGATGTAATTAAAGCAGGAATTGAAGCCATTGAGACCCACGGTTTTGGTATGTCGTCGGTTCGTTTTATTTGCGGAACACAGGATATTCATAAAGAATTGGAACGTAAAACAGCTGAATTTCTGGGGACGGAAGACTGTATTTTATATGCTGCTGCATTTGATGCTAACGGAGGTTTATTTGAACCATTACTTGGCGAAAATGATGCTATTATTTCTGATGAACTGAATCATGCTTCGCTTATTGATGGTATTCGTTTATGTAAAGCAAAACGATTCAGATATAAACATAATGATCTGGAAGATCTGGAAAAGCAATTAAAAGATGCACAGGGAAGCCGGCGGATATTGATTGTAACAGACGGTGTCTTTTCAATGGACGGAACCATTGCGAGGTTGGATAAAATATGTGATCTGGCTGAACAATATGGTTCTATGGTGATGATCGATGAATGCCATGCAACGGGATTTATTGGAAAAACCGGACGTGGGACACATGAATTCCGGAATGTGATGGGCAGAATTGATATCATTACCGGAACTTACGGAAAGGCACTTGGAGGTGCTTCAGGTGGTTTTACAGCATCAAAAAAAGAAATAGTGGAAATACTCCGTCAGCGTTCCCGTCCTTATCTTTTTTCCAATACACTGGCTCCGTCCATCGTTGGCGCTTCTATTAAAGTATTGGATTTATTATCTTCTTCTACGACTCTTCGTGACAAACTGGAAGCTAACGCGGCTTATTTTCGTAAAGCGATGACTGAAGCTGGTTTTGACATTTTGCCAGGCGAGCATCCCATTGTCCCGATCATGTTATACGACGCTAAACTTGCGCAGGAATTTGCTGCAAAATTATTGGATGAAGGAATTTATGTGATCGGATTTTTCTATCCTGTTGTCCCTCAGGGAAAAGCCAGAATCCGTGTACAAATTTCCGCCGGCCATAGTCAGCAACATCTGGAAAAAGCGGTGGAAGGGTTTGTGAAGGTTGGTAAGGAACTTGGCGTGATAGAAGGCTGAGATTATTAAATAATGTTCAATAATCAATTGTAAACGAACAATATTCAAATAAATCAGAAGAAATTTGAGTATTGTTCGTTGAAAATTGATTATTATTTTTAATTATATGGTAAAGAGGACACTTATTTTCTAACTGTTTACTATTAATTCTGCTGTCCAACGGGTTCCGGTTCCAGCAACTGCACTTCCACATGAAGTGATTTTAATGTAGCATTCCCGTATTGAGTAATCATTGCTACATCCGCTGCATCGCGTCCGTGCGCTATTTCAATACGGTAACCTTCTGTTTTTTCCTGAACTGAATCAAAAGTGTACCATTCTCCGCCGATATAAACATCAAACCAGGCATGCAGATCCATGTCTTTTAATTTATCAAGATATCCAACCGTCATGCGGGCAGGGATACAAAGATTCCGGCAAAGTGCGATGGCTAAATGTGTAAAGTCACGGCACACACCTATACGATTCCTGGCCAGGTCAAGAGCGGTCGTGCTTGTATCAGTTACACCATATTGATAAGTGATGTTTTTATGTATCCAGGTCCTGATTGCTTCAACCTGATCATAACCGGGTGTAAGATTTCCGGCAATTTCCATCGCCAGCATATTTATTTCATGTAAATCTGATTCACAGTATCTGCTGGGAAGAATATAATGCATGATTTCGTCCGGCAAATCGCCAACCAGCACGTAAGCAGGACTTGGATTAGGTATTGGCTTGGTTTGGTTTACCTGTGCCTGTACTTCGGTAGTAATGGTTACCTGTCCAACCGGTAAAATAGTGCGTTGACAAGGATTGCCATAAATATCAGTATATTCTGAAAATGGAACGGGAGGTTCAATATTAAAGCCCTCTTGTATAATTGATTGTCCTTCCTGACGGCGTGGACGCAGCATTGTAGTTACAGTCGTGGGAGCATATACGTCGTACGTAAATACGCTTCTTCCCTTCATCTTCATGTATTCGTCGATTTAATAAAGTTTGGTAAATATAACATTCCTTCCCGTCGTAAAAATTCCATGCCATTATTTAATTTAAAGATTTTTTACTACCAGAAATAGAATTTTTCCAGTTTTCTTTTTAGCGGACAATTTAATATTTCAATTGTTCTAAATGATTGTATTTTAGGTGATTTTAAGTGTGATATTTTTGCTCCATATTTCGTTCTAACGTATAAGCCGGAACTTATTTTTGACTTAGTTGATAAAATTCAATAGATTTCTGTTTTTAAAATTTAATTCTCATGGCAATAACAAAATGGGTCGTAGATCCGGTACACTCGAATGTTCAGTTCAAGATCAAACACCTGGTAATTTCTACAATAACAGGCTCATTCAATAATTTTGAAGGCGGTGCAACATCAGACCTGAATGATTTTGAAAGTGCTGAAATTCACTTTTCGCTGGATGTAAATAGTATTGATACAAACGTAGGAATGCGGGATGAGCATTTAAAATCCGCAGATTTCTTTGATGCAGAGCAATTTCCTCATATTACATTTCAATCCAATTATTTCCATAAAGTAAAAGGAGACAATTATAAATTATCGGGATTGCTGACCTTAAAGGGCATTACCAAACCTATTGAACTGGATGCAGAATATGGTGGAACGGAAAGAGATTCAGACGGTAATATAAGAATCGGCTTTGAAGTAGAAGGTCGGTTGAGCAGACAAGAATTTGGGCTCAATTATATGCAGCTGACCGATACCGGCGGTATGCTTATTGGTGAAGATGTGAAACTAATTGCAAATATTCAGTTAGTTAGGCACGACTAGAAATAATTATTAAGGATGAATTGTTAAATGCTCCTGATAGGCTTTATATGAAGTTTTTCAGGAGCATTTTTGTTGAGATTTTAAGAAAGCTGTTTCTTGAGATTCTCCAGATTTTTAATTGCTTCACTTAATTTAGCCTGCTGTTTTTTTACAATACGGGGTTTGAGATAAATCCAGTTGAACAAGATCCAAAGTGTTGTGATTCCGTAAGCCAACAAACCAAATCCGAATGTCATTCTTCTTGTATATTCAATCATGTACAAAAGCAATCCGGCTGCAAGTAATATGAAATACAGGGTCATAACACGTGTTCCCAGTAAAAGCTGTTTTTCTCTGATTTTGATCAAAAGAGGCAGATAACTTGATACATCCAGGGACTGATCAGCATCTTTAATTAATAATCTGAGAAGACTATTGGAAGAAAACAAGTAAAAAAGTATTGCTGCAATGATAAGAGCAATGCCAATTCTGGTCGTAATTAATGTTGGTTCAATGTAATAACCTATCACCAATATAAAAATAATCGTTAATGACAAGCTTACAAACGCGAGCAATAACTGATTGCGGTTTTTGTTTTTAAGTTTTATTACCGTTTTAAGTAGTTCTTCTTGCGAAGGTTGAGGCGTGGTAATTTGTTTGTTCCACATTTCCCTGAAATCATTCGTGTTCATAAGTGGCAAATTTTATAGAAAGTTTTTCTTTAATACGATGAATTCTTACCCTGACATTTGACTCCGTTATTCCCAAAACTCCGGCGATTTCACTTTGTGGCATTTCTTCCAGTTCCAATGAAATAATAAGCCGGTCAATTTCCGGCAATTCCGATATATACTTATAAAGAAGATTAACATTTTCGTCATTTGAAGTTTCCTGTTGATCGGCAATTTGTAATGGAAATTCTTCTCTTGGATATCGCTTCGTTTTTTCCAGTTGTCGTAAACAATGATTGGCTGCAATCCTGAAAAGCCAGGTACCAATAGACGATTCATTCCTGAATTTTGGCAGTTGCTGCCAAACGGTGATAAAAGTTTCCTGTGCAATATCCTGTGCCCAGTCACGGTCGTTCACATAACCCATGCAAATCCGGAAAACCTTGTTCCAGTAAGTCTTATATATTTCCTCAAAATCCATGTACATATGAAGTAAATTGCTCTTGCCTGTCAACAAAAACATTGTGTGAGCAATGATTAAAATATGCTGTATGTGACTTTCCTGACAGATCCTGAAAACCTGCAACTTGTTCGGGTGAAAAAGCTGATGCAATGGTAAAGATTGGCGGTAATAATAAAGCAATGATGAATTTTTTCATGATAAAACCATTTTTTGCTATTTAGATACCAGGGTAATTCAAATGTTACAGTTTTACAGACTTTTTTAATATGTTTTTTTGATTCTGATTGATTAGTCGTTGAAAAGTAATTTTAACTTTTCATATAATTTTTTTGTTAACAATTATTTATTAATAAACACTGTTTAGCATATTTGCTTCATAATTAAAAGTGTAGAATGGGAATCATAGAAAGGAAGGAAAGAGAACGGGAAGAAATGCGTGATCTGATATTAAAAGGAGCGCAAAAATTATTTGTTGAAAACGGTTACGAAAAAACAAGTATCAGAGGTATTGCAGATGCGATTGAATATAGCCCGGCAACGATTTATTTATATTATAAAGATAAAAATGAGCTTTTGCTTGCCTTGCATGTAGTAGGTTTTCAAAAGTTAAAACAGGAATTTTCGGTTGTATTGTCAATGCCAGACCCAATGGAGCGATTGGTAGAATTGGGCAATGTGTACATTAAATTTGCAGTTGAAAATCCTGAATTGTATGACCTGATGTTCGTCATGCAGGCCCCTATGGAAGCTTTGGCCTGTAAAGAAGAAGTGTGGGATGACGGCATGAAAGCTTTTGAAGTTCTCGAATTGGTCATTCAGGATTGTATTAAAGCAGAATATTTTCAGCGTGATCGTAATGTGGAAATAACCTCGCTGACTATCTGGAGTTATATGCACGGATTAATTATGCTTCATTTAAAGAAACGAATGGATATGTTTGGAAATAATCGTGAAGTGGAGCTTATGCAAAGTTCGTTTAAGCTATTTGTAGAAATGATAAAAACTTCGTTATAAGATTTTTAGCTATGAAAGTTCTTTTAAAACTGGAAGATTTTGCTGAATTGCTGCTTGCCATATTTCTTTTTACCCGTCTTAATTTTGCATGGTGGTGGTTTCCGGCTTTAATTTTGGTGCCTGATTTCAGTATGATTGGTTATATCATTAGTACAAAAGCCGGCGCTGCTTTATACAATTTCTTTCATCACAAAGGTCTGGGGATTTTAGTTGGAATTACGGGCTTATTAATGAACAATCAGGAAATGATGTTTGCAGGAATTATTCTTTTCGGACATTCTGCAATGGACAGGCTTTTTGGTTATGGGTTGAAATATAATGATGATTTCAAGCATACGCATTTAGGTAGTATGGGAAAATGAAAGAGTTGCATTGAATCAGCTGTGCCACGGATAACTCAATCAAACTTCCAAACCTGCATAATAATTATAATCATTAATTATAGTCCTCAAAAATACAGAAGCAGGTTCCAGGCTGTTGACACCTAGTAAACCTTCTATTTTGGACATGGCTGCATCCATTAATTCTTCATTATTTGTAGCTAATACTTTGCGTATCGTTCTGATGTCTTTATCAGAAAGCTGAGCCACACCCGGATAGACAGGCTGATAATTTACAGCAAGATCAGGTGTCAGGATATGTTCAAGTTTTATAGTTGGCTCAGTTTTAATTACTGCTGTTCCGGCTGCAAGGTCTCCTAAACGCTGGCCTTTTCCAGTAATCGCAATGGTAAGCATAGCTACTAAACCTGAAAAAATACCAGTATCGATAATGGACAATAACCACCTCAATAAATAAGAACTGAGCGTAGCTTTACTTCCATCCAATTTGATTACTTTAATTTTAAGTGCCATTTTCCCAACTGTTTGTCCATTTAGAAAATATTCGCACAAAAGTGGATAAAGCAGCACAGGTAACATCACACCTCCGGTAATAATCCATGTTTCAGAAATTCCTGAACCACTGGTATTTATGAACGCACTCATTCCCGCTATGGCCAGAAACCATATAAAATAAATGGCATAATCTATAAACTGAGCTAATATACGTTCTCCAATACTGGCTATTTCATAATCTACACCAACATTTTGGGCTGTTTCAATTTGTAAACTCATTGTTTGCTAAACGTTTGTCTGGTAGAATTTTGGTTTATATTGCAGGAAAAATAGGTTAATCCCGGTAACTTTCCAATATCTTCCTGAGTCGTTTATGAAAGAAGCTATTTTTGTTAAGCGCAATTCGCAACGCTGGCAATCTTATGAAGAAAGCCAGACAAACGATCCTGATGAACTTACGTCTCGCTTTATTTCTTTAACCGATGATCTTTCTTATGCCAGAACGTTTTATCCGGGTTCACAAGTCCTTCGCTACCTGAACGGGCTTACCTCACAGCTTCATGGCAAATTATATAGTAACCGGCATGAGGATCAGGGACGAATTAAGACATTCTGGATTTATGAACTGCCATATATTTCTTTTCAGGCAAGATACAATCTGCTATACGCTTTTTTGTTTTTCACGGCGGCTTTTTTAATTGGAACCATTTCTGCTGCCCATGACGAAACTTTTGTACGGTTAATATTAAGCGATGGATATGTGAACCAGACACTGGAAAATATAAAAAACGGTGATCCATTAGCGATTTATAAATCCCAGTCTTCGGCAGATATGTTTTTGGCAATCACAGTAAATAACATTCGTGTTTCGCTCACAGCCTTCGTTTTAGGGGTTGTTTTTTCGGCAGGTTCATTGTTTATCATTATCCAGAACGGCATTATGCTGGGCGCATTCCAGTATTTCTTTTTTGAAAAAGGGTTACTTCTGGAATCAATTCTGAAAATATGGATTCATGGAACATTGGAAATATCCGCCATTGTCATTGCAGGAGCCGCAGGATTACTGGTTGGCAATAGCTTACTGTTCCCAGGGACTTATTCCAGATTGGATTCATTTAAAAACGGAGCTAAACAAGGCTTAAAAATGGCAATTGGGCTGGTTCCAATATTTATTACAGCAGGTTTTTTAGAAAGTTTTATAACACGGCTTACCTTACCATGGTGGGGAAGTGTAGCAATTATCGGGTTATCTGCTATTTTTATTGTCTGGTATTTTGTAATATATCCCTCACGGCTTTACGGCAACCGTCAGGGTATTACCTGATTCATGAAACAATAAAGATTGCCGAATCAGCTGCTTACTACTCTTCACACTAATCTAACTTTTTTCATGAACAAACCACCAATCATACTTTTACAACAACGGGATTTTGGGCAAAAAATGAATATATCATTTGAATTCGTTACCCAAAATTTTGGTTCGCTGTTTCAGGCACTTGCATTTATTGCGGGTCCGCCTGCACTTCTTGCAGGAATTGCCCAGGGAATATTTCAGTCTAATTTATTAGCAGTAGGGCAATCGCCGGATTTTTTTGGCAGGTTTACTCCCTATATTTCTGTTGAATATCTTTTTGTTGCAATTTTTAGTTTAATCACCTATTTCCTTGCATACGCTACGATCAGTGCATGTGTTGTTTTGTATGAAGAAAACGGATCGTTACAGAATCTGACGCCTGGAATTGTATGGAAAAAGTTAACAGAAAATATTGGGACTAGTATTGGAGCTCAGATTTTATCCTTTTTTATCATTCTTATAGGTACTTTATTTTTTGTAATTCCAGGGATTTATCTGGGTATTTGTTTCCAGTTTTTTATGATTATTTCTATTCGTGAAAAACTCCCTGTAACTGATGTGTTATTGAGAAGTTATAAATTAATTAGTGGAAAATGGTGGTCTACTTTTGGTCTTATCATGATTATGTCAATCGTTGCCAGCATTATTGGATTAGTTTTTCAGTTGCCATTTTTAATTATTAATATTCTGAATGTTCTTGGACTTGGAAAAGGAATAACAGATTCTAAAATTTTAATGATAACAGGAAGTGCCATTTCCATGGTGGGTGGGACGATCGTTCAGGGTCTTGTATGGGTTGCAGTGGCATTTCAATACTATAATCTGGTAGAACGTTCGGAAGGTTCAGGTCTTCGTGCTGAAATTGAGGCTTTGGGAAATGGAGATACAGGAAGACCGGATGTTGATGATCGTTATTAAAATAGAAAACAAGAATTAACAAAGTGACCAGGCGAATTCAATTATAAAAAAGAAGATGCGTCAATTTTCAAAAGGCTGGATTTTTATTCTGACAACAATTTTGATAATCTGCCAGTTAGCAGTTTTTCAGGTTTTTGCGCAGAAAGACAGTCTAAATATTGTCAAAAAGGATGAAAGCAATGTTGTTCCGCGATATCCGGATGACAAACATATTCAGGAATTCAGAAACGACCGGGATTATTGGTATAGCGATGATCCGCAGCCACCCGGAAATCCTGTTGGGAAATGGATAGATTGGCTGATGCGAAAAATATCGGCGTTGTTTTCAGGTAGAGCCTATGAAAGTTTTTGGCAGTATGTCATCATGGCTGCTGCGGCTGGATTAGTGCTGTTTCTGTTGTACAAAGCGAAAGTTTTGGAATATGTTTTTCCTTCCAAAGGAATTCAGAATGCGCAGGATTACATTGTAGGACAGGAAAATATCCATGAAATTAATTTTGAAGAAGCAATTGGTAACGCTTTAACCCAGAGAGATTTTCGGCTTGCAATCCGCCTGCAATATCTTAAAATATTAAAACTGCTGACTATCCGCGAACTGATTCACTGGAAGCCAAATTTGACCAATCAAAGTTATGTACAGGAATTAGAAAAATATCCTTATCATGCTGATTTTGTGAGAATAACAAGATATTTTGAATTTGCCTGGTATGGTGATTTTCAAATTGATGAATCCGGTTTTAAAGAGATGAAAGATTTTACCAATTCTTTTCAGGAAAAAATTGGTGGTTAGTTATTGTCTGTTGGCAATTAGTCACACAGCGGACCGCTTTTGGCTGCGTTTGCTATCAGTTAAAAATAATGTTAAGGAATTATGTCTTTTAGTTTGAACCGGTATTGGGTTATTTTATTTCTGATGATCCTGGGATATGGATTATTTGAATACTACAGGCCAAAACCTTTGGACTGGCGTGATACTTATTCCAATAAAGACAAAATTCCATTTGGAACCGAAGTATTATTCAAATTATTACCGGAAATAATTGGGGACAAAAAAGTTGAAAGTTTACGTATTCCTCCATACAATCAGCTTTCCGGTGATTCTTCCAAGGTCATTAAAAACGCCGGAGTTTCTTCTAAAACCAGTTATGTTTTTATTAATGATGAATTTGAGGTAGATCTGAGTGATCAGAGATCATTATTGAATTATGTCAAAAAAGGAAATACTGTCTTTGTTTCTGCCTATCATTTTCCTGATTCTCTTATGAAGGTTTTAGGTGTAAAAGCCATGGAGCATGACCCAACGAGCAAAGACACAGCGAAGATTGTGAATTTTATCAATCCACGATTAAAAGATAAAAAGGGTTTTATTTTTACAAAAGACGATGGTCGTAATTACCTGAAAATTGAGGATTTTTCAAAAACTGTTTTACTCGAAACAAATGAGGATAACGAGCCGGTTTTTGTAAAAGTGAATTATGGAAAAGGACAATTTTATTTGCATAATTTACCACTGGCTTTCACCAACTATTACGTACTGGATTCACTATCTGACAAGCAGGCTTTTCACGCACTTTCCTATTTGCCCAAACAACCGGTTTATTGGGATGAATATCAAAAACAAGGTCGTTTTGGGGAAAATGAAAATTCTGTTTTTAGATATATTGTAAGTCAGCCAGCGTTAAAAATTGCTTATTTACTTACTTTGGCGGGACTATTATTGTATGCAATTTTTTCAGGGAAAAGAAAACAAAGGATCATTCCCATCATCAATCCGCCCAAAAATATTTCGCTTGAATTCGTTAAAACAATTGGTAATATGTATTACCGCAAAGGAAACCACGCGAACCTTGCAGAAAAACTGGTACAGCATTTTTGGATTTATGTGAGGGAAAGATTTAGCATAACAGAAAGCCGTTTCACTGAAAGTGAATTATTGGAACAACTTTCAGCTAAAAGTGGATTTTCAGATATTGAAACGCAAAATTTACTCAATGAAATCTATGAAGAAGGTGGATATTGGAGCGGACCGCGACTAATGGATCTGAATAAAAAACTGGAAGATTTTTACACAAGAACGAGGTGAAGTGGGAAGGGCAGGGGGGAAAGGGAAGAAAGGATAAAAAGGAAAAGGGGAAAAAGGACGAAAGGAAAACCAATTAAAACGCTTGCCCAACGGGCATTCATATCTCAGCCCAGGGCATCGCCCTGGAAACTGGAACACGGGAACGTTGAACACGGCGTAACGCCAGGAAAAATAATTAAATCAACCAATGGAATTTACAAACAGGATCGAACTTAGTGATTTACAGGAAGCAGTAAATAAAATAAAAACTGAAATAGGACAAGTTATTATTGGACAGCACCTTACAATTGAATATATCTTAACTGCGCTTTTGGCCGATGGACATATTTTGCTGGAAGGAGTTCCCGGAGTAGCTAAAACATTGATGGCAAAAGTAATAGCCAGAACCATCGACGTAGCATTTGGAAGGATTCAGTTTACACCCGACCTAATGCCGACTGATGTATTGGGAACATCAGTTTATAACACAAAAAATACAGAATTTGAATTTAAAAAAGGACCGGTTTTTGCCAATATTGTTTTGGTAGATGAGATAAACCGGGCTCCGGCCAAAACTCAGTCAGCGCTTTTTGAAGTCATGGAAGAACGGCAGGTTACCGTGGACGGAACTACATATCCCATGTCTGAACCATTTTTGATATTAGCCACTCAAAATCCGGTAGAACATGAAGGAACTTACCGCTTGCCGGAAGCACAATTGGATCGTTTTCTTTTTAAATTATCAGTTGGATATCCCTCAGCAGCAGAAGAAACGGAAATTTTGAAAGGCCACAATGACCGCAGAAGACTAAGTGATGCAGTTAATGAAGTGAAGCCAGCCATTTCCGCAGATCAGTTAAATAGTTTGCGGGAAAAAATCCTCTCAGTTCATGTAGAGGAGAAGTTGCTGGAATATATTGTATCAGTTGTAGGAGCAACAAGGTCTCATCCGGCACTGTTTCTGGGAGCATCTCCACGTGCTTCGGTAGCTTTATTAAACAGTTGCAAAGCGTTGGCTGCATTGCGAGGCAGAGATTTTATAACGCCTGATGATGTTCAGGAACTGGCTTTCCCGGTTTTAAGGCACCGGATCATTCTTACACCGGAACGTGAAATGGAAGGCTCAACACCCGACGATTTGATCCGCCTTATCCTGGAAAAAACGGAAGTGCCAAGATAATTTGCCTGGAATAAAATTATATATGTTAATAAGCTGAAAGCCAAGAATTGACAGCTTTTTTTGAAATGATAAAATTCTACCGTTCGCTCTATTTTTCAAAGGTTTTCTGGATAGTCTGGACTATTCTTATTGCATGTTACATTATAGCGTATGTTTTTCCGTGGCTGTTACAGATTTTTAATGTGCTGCTGGTTGTCGTCTTTTTGCTGCTTGTGGCAGACTTATTTTCATTATACAAAATTAAAAATGGAATTTTTGCCAGGAGGAGTTCTCCCGACCGCTTGTCGAACGGAGATGAAAATCCGATCACCATATATTTAGAAAACCGATATTCTTTTAAAGTACATATAGAAATTATCGACGAAATTCCACATCAGTTTCAGCGTCGTGATATTCTTTTTAATGCTGTAATGAAACCATTTTCGGAGCAGCAGGTTCACTATTCATTGCGACCAGTTCAGCGGGGTGAATATGAGTTTGGGTATATTAATGTGTTTGTACTTACACCGTTAAAATTTATCAAAAGGCGTTTTCAGTTTGAGGATAAAAAAATTACAGCCGTATATCCGTCTTTTCTCCAAATGCGCCAATATGCTTTACTGGCGGTCGCTAACCGGCTTAGCGAAGTAGGCGTAAAACGAATTCGCCGTGTAGGACATTCTATGGAATTTGACCAGGTCCGTAATTATGTGCCGGGAGATGACCGTCGGTCTGTCAACTGGAAAGCCAGTGCCCGCAAAGGCGATATTATGGTAAATGCCTATCAGGACGAAAAACAACAAACGGTTTATTGCCTGATAGATAAAGGCCGCGTAATGCAATCTCCGTTTGAAGGACTGACATTACTGGATTATGCTATTAATGCTTCGTTGGTAATGAGCAATATTGCTTTGATAAAAGAAGATAAAGCAGGACTGATTACATTCTCGGATAAAATGGGCCAGATTGTGGCAGCTGACCGGCGTTCGGGGCATTTACAAAAATTACTGGAAGTATTGTATCACCAGAAAACGAGGTTTATGGAAACTGATTTTGAACGGCTGAGTGTTGCAGTTCGTCATCAGATACGACAAAGAAGTTTGCTTCTGCTTTTTACAAATTTTGAAACACTGGAAGCTTTACAACGGCAATTACCTTATTTGCGGCGACTGGCAAAGGATCATTTACTGGTAGTTATTTTATTTGAAAATACAGAAACGAAACATTTGATAGATTCTCCGGCAGGAAATGTTGAGCAGGTTTATTTAAAAACAATTGCCCGGCAATTTTTCAATGAAAAGAAAAAAATCGTAGCTGAACTGAACCGTTACGGAATCCAATCCATTCTTACCCCGCCACAACAATTATCAGTAAATACGATCAATAAATACCTGGAATTGAAAGATCGCGGTGCGATTTGAAGTTGATTGATAACATCGGGACACCCAGCCATATCCATCGATTCAAATACCAAATTCTCTATCTTTACAACCTGACTTATTTAACCTGACGTTGATGAAATTCCTTAAAATCCTTCTTAAAATAATCGGTTCATTTTTTCTGATTTTACTGCTTTTTATAGCCACTATGATCACAACTATGGATCGTACGCCATATAAGCAAATGGCCTATTATAAGCAATGGAAATCAGCAATAGGAAATGTGCAGCGTGATAGTGCCAAAACTGGGTTATTGAATGCAGGATGGTCTAAAGTAAATATTACGCCAGCTTCTCCAAAACCTATGGCGGGTTACGGAAACAGGCACGGAAAACCTTTTGTATCAGTGCATGATTCTATTTATATCAGAGCTATGGTAATTGATAATGGTGTAACGCAGGCAGCTGTTATAGCAGCTGATTTACTAATTATTCCACCAACAGTTACTAAAATTTTGCAAGCCAGACTAACAGAAAAAGAGATCCCGTTTGATCAGGTGTTTTTTGGAGCAACACATAGTCATAATAGTGTAGGAGGTTGGGGAACAGGTATTTCGGGATTGTTTTTTTCCGGAAAATATGACCAGGCAACGGTTGACAAGATAGCAGATGCCATTTTCCAGGCTATTGTTCAGGCAAAAGCAAAATTGCAGCCTGCCAAACTTGTATATATGGAATCACGGGATTCGACAGACATTCGTAACAGACTGGTAGGAGATGAAGGTATTATTGATCCTGAAATCCGGTCTTTGGCATTGGTAAATAAAAGTGGTGAAAAAGCTATTCTGAGTTCTTATGGTGCACATTCCACTATTATTAATTCCAAAAATATGGCATTGTCCCGCGATTATCCCGGCGTCCTGATTGATTCATTGGAAAGCGGACGGTATAATTTTGCTATGTATATGGCTGGTGCTGTGGGCAGTATGGGGCCAATTGAAAAAGGCACGGATGACTTTGATGAAATGAAAAACCAGGCTTATGGAGTTCAAAAAGCGCTGCTTTCATCAGAAATTATAAAACAGCCTAAAAATGAATTAATTCTCAGAGCGATTACCGTTCCGTTACCATTAAGAGAGCCTTCACCACGATTAACGATGGACATCGTATTGCGCTCCTGGGTATTCAAAAAGGCATTTGGTGAATATCCGGTTTTTGTAAAAGCATTGCGAATCGGGAATGTTTTAATGGTCGGAATGCCTTGTGATTATTCAGGTGAACTTGTTGGCGGACTGGATGCTTATGCCAAAACAAAAGGGCTGAACCTGATTATAACCAGTTTTAACGGAGGTTATATTGGTTATATAACAAAAGATAAATATTTTGACCGCGATTTATACGAAACCAAGCCAATGAGCTGGTATGGACCTTATAACGGCGCATATCTTCAGGAAGTAATTAAAGATATTATTGATAAAATGGATTAGCTGGCTATTGGCTTTTAGCGATCGGCTGTTAGCTCTGGGTAACTTAGCGTAGAAAGGTGCTTTAATTTGAAATTCATTTAGCTCAATATCAATTATGAAAGCCTTTTTTCTTTTGTTTTTTAGTTTGATCTCTGCACAAATATTTGCTCAAAAGCCTGTTCGTCTTGCGGTTGCAGGTTTGAGTCATGGTCATGTAGGCTGGGTTTTTAACCGTTCGGATAAAAAAGATACAGAGCTTGTAGGAATTTATGAAACGAACCAGGAATTAGTAGATCTTTTTGCTAAAAAATATAAGCTGGATAAAAGCCTGTTTTTTAATGATTTGAATAAAATGCTGGATCAGGTAAAACCAGATGCAGTTTCGGCCTTTGGTCCAATCAGTGAGCATATTACAGTAGTAAGAGCCTGTGCGCCAAGGAAGATCAATGTGATGGTGGAAAAACCTTTGGCCACTACCTTTGCGGATGCGAAAGAAATTGAAAAATTAGCGTCAAAAAACTCCATTCAGGTACTGACTAATTTTGAAACTTCCTGGTATGCGAGTAATCAATATGTACATGATTTGCTTGAACAAGGGAAATTGGGTGAAATAAGGAAAGTGATGGTGAATGATGGTCATCAGGGACCGAGAGAAATTGGTGTTAGTAAAGAGTTTTTTGCAATTCTTACGGATCCGGCAAAAAGCGGAGCTGGTGCGTTGACAGACTTTGGTTGTTACGGTGCCAATCTCATGACCTGGCTTTTAAAAGGAGAGCGCCCTGTTTCAGTGACCGCAGTGACACATCAGAATAAGCCAGATATTTACCAGAAAGTGGATGATGAAGCTTCTATTATTTTACAATATCCCAAAGCTCAATGTATTATTCAGGCATCCTGGAACTGGACTTTTGCGCGTAAGGATATGGAAGTATTTGGTAATAAGGGTTACGCTGTTACTGTCAATCCAACCACAGTCCGCCAGCGTTTACAAGAAAAATCTCCCGAAGAAACCATAAAAATTGATCCTCGACCAGCACCTTATACAGATCCGTTTTCGGTATTGGCAGATGTAGTAAGTGGTCGGTTGAAACTGGATAAAAATGATCTTTACGGATTGCCTGTCAATGTGACCGTAGTAGAAATTCTGGAAGCGGCACAGGAATCTGCTAAATCAGGAAAAACTGTTATGTTAAAATAAACTAATTTGGAATCTTGCATCTCATAACTCAATATTAAAATTATCTATGGATCCGGAAGCGCGGCCAGTTAGTTATTCCCAGACTACATTAACGGAATTAATGATTCCTTCTTATGCCAATTTTGGTGGAAAAATACATGGAGGTATCTTACTTTCATTGATCGATAAAGTAGCTTATGCCTGTGCATCGCGTCATGCCGCAACTTATTGTGTTACAGTATCGGTAGATGCTGTGGATTTTATAAAACCTGTTGAAGTGGGAGATCTGGTTTCTCTAATGGCATCAGTCAATTATGTAGGCCGTACTTCCCTGGTGATTGGCATAAGAATTACAGCAGAAAATGTACGGAACGGAATTCAGCGGCATACCAATACTTCTTATGTAACAATGGTTGCCAAAGGAGATGATGACAAGCCAGCAGTAGTTCCGCCTTTACTACTTGAAAATGAGGAAGATGCAAGGCGATTTCTGGAAGCAATGAAACGCAGGGAATTGAAAGAAAATTACCGCGATGCATTTCATAATGCAAAAACCAGATTGGAAGTAGGTGAAAATTTGGGGAAACTAGCGCAACAAAGATGTGTGCTGGGATGGACAGAAAAGAAATAATGTTGATATAATATCTGACAAAATTGAATATTAATAAAAATTGTTTTTATGAAAATTCTATTCCTTTTTTTATCGGTTCTTTTATTTTCAAATGAAATAAAAACTACTGCCAAATTACAGGTAGAAATTACTAATATCAAGAATAAGAAAGGAACACTTAGAATGGGTATATATCTGCCAAATGAAAAATTTGGGGAAAGTAAGCCTGGTGTTACTAAAACTATTGATGTTAAGTCTACTGAAAATCAAACAGTAACTTTTGAGCTGGAACCTGGCCGTTATGCTCTGGCCATTTACCATGATCTGAATGGTAATGATGCCATGGATAAAAACTTTGTAGGTATTCCAAAGGAACCTTACGGATTCAGTAAAAATTTCCGTCCCAAATTTTCTGCACCATCTTTTGAAGATTGTGCATTTGAAGTACTTGCTGACGGTAAAAATATAACGGTAAAACTGACAGATTAACACTATCAGACTTGCCAAGTCTTTAAGACTTGGCAAGTCTGGTCAGTCAAGTCTCGAGTACTAAAACCCAAATAATCCTCCGCTTTTCTTTCGGGTTGTAGTTGTTCTTTTTCCAAACAGCATACCAAAAACTCCCCTTACCACTTCTCTTCCAATTTGTTTTGCCAGAGGAGAACTCAAAACTTCGGTGATCATGCCCTTTTCTTCCTTTTGATTTTTTGTTTGCTGTACTACTTCCTTTGCATCAGCTTCCACTTTTGCATGTTGTTCCATTCTTTTGGTAAGCATTTCGTAAGCACTTTCAGGGTCAATCGGATCTTTATATTTCAAATAAATGTCTGATTCTTTTACATGATTTTCGTAGTCTGCCAGAGTCATAGGTCCCATGATAGAAGTTGGCGGGAGCAAATGCGTTGCTGCCACTTCTGTTGGAATACCTTTCTCATTTAACACAGTTACAAGTGCCTGTCCAATTCCCAGTGTGGTTAATATTTGGTCAATCTGATAAAAATCGGAGCGGGGATATGTTTTTACAGTTTGTTTTAAGGCATCCGCATCCTGAGGTGTGAAAGCGCGAAGTACGTGTTGAATACGGTTACCAAGCTGTCCCAAAACGTTTACCGGAACATCCTGCGCCATTTGTGTACAGAAGAAAATACCAACGCCTTTGGATCTTATCAACCTGATAACCTGCTCGATCTGATCCAAAAATGCCCTTGGAGCATCTTTAAATAACAAATGCGCTTCATCCAGAAAGAAAACCAGTTTAGGTTTGTCAAGATCTCCGGCCTCAGGTAATTTTTGATATAATTCTGCCAGCAAGCTTAGCATAAATGTGGAGAACAAAGCAGGTTTGTCCTGAACATCAGAAATATTCAGTAAGCTGATAACGCCTTGTCCGTCAACACGATTGATCAGATCAGTAATGTCAAATGATTTTTCCCCAAAAATACTTCCTACACCCTGCTGTTCCAAGGCAACTATTTTACGCAGAATTGTACCGGCCGTAGAAGAAGATATGGTTCCGTAATCTGCTTTGATTTCGGCAGCTCCGGGTCCTTCTGAAAGATAACTTAATACTTTTTTTAAATCGAACAAATCAACCATTGGCAGATCTTTATCATCCGCGTATTTAAAAAGTATAGCCAGTACACCAGACTGCGTATCATTTAATTCAAATATTTTTGAAAGTAAAATCGGGCCGAATTCTAAAATGGTAGCACGCATTTGCGCTCCTTTCTGGCCACTCAAAGAATATAATTCTACCGGATATCCCTTAGGGTCAAAAACGGTACCAAGCGCTTTCGACCGTTCCTCTATTGCTGCATTGGATTTTCCTGGTTGTGCAATACCCGACAAATCTCCTTTAATATCAGACATAAAAACAGGAACTCCGGCGGCAGAAAGCTGTTCGGCAAGTACCTGTAGTGTACGGGTTTTTCCTGAACCAGTCGCACCGGCAATTAGTCCGTGGCGGTTCATCATTCGCAGGGGGAGATTTACCTGAGCCTCTGTAATAATTTCGCCATCCAATATAGCTGATCCCAAATGAATGGCAGGCTGACTGGTTTGATAGGACTTTTGGATGGCAGCTACGAATAGATCTCTTTTAGACACAGGTGTATGTTGTTATTGTTAATGACAAGTTAATTTACCAAA
>Ga0247734_1001423_pt1 | contig 18265 bp, 9 predicted proteins | sample UWRJL103311B2_FD_180933 | JGI IMG/M metagenome (GOLD analysis project Ga0247734, IMG submission 180933) | Plant litter microbial communities from Arlington Agricultural Research Station in Wisconsin, United States - UWRJ-L103-311B-2 | ecosystem: Environmental > Terrestrial > Plant litter >... | reverse complement strand
GACATCCCGCGAGAAGCTGCCGCAAGAGGAGCTCTCCCGCGTAGCGATTGTCGGCATAGTAGATGAAAATGAAATACACGCGGATGGTAAGGGCATTATGGTGGTATTTCCCAACTATCCTATCCAGCACATCCGACAGCGTGCGCATGGTTTGGAACACCATCTGGAGCAGCTCGCTGCGGTCGACGGTGCCGAGCACGCAGCAGATCGCTCTCCACGGATGCCCCTGGGGCAGCACAATCGTGGCCATCCGCCCAATATATTCGCGCAACACGTCCAGGGCATCATCGAGCGGTGCAAGTCCTCCCATCTTCAGGTCGTAGAACAGCCGCAGCATGTGCCCGAGACTGGCGGGGTGGGTAGAGAGAAGGACATCTTTGACCAACCCACAAGCATTGGATAATGTGGCTCGCGCTTCCACAAACGATTTCTGCTTGATGAGCTCAAATGCACACCGTCCAGACCCGGAAAACTTGCTGGAGATGCTGAAGGCCTCATCTAGTTTCTCCTTGGAGAATTTTGCGGCTCTTTTTCGGTCGGTAGCTGCACGCCACGCTCCTTGGTCGCGTATTCCAGACATAAAGGCTTCGACGGAGAATATCAGACATTCTGTCATTTTGAGCCCCCCCGGGGATTCCGGCTGGTGTACAATACTTGGACGTGGAAACAATTCTCTTGCGTTGCCATGTGGTCTGTGGTGCGAATTCAAAACTCGCCTCGACCTCGTGGTATGATCTATACACTGTTCAGTAACCAAAATTGTACTCATGCGCCTCTTGAAAAGCCTAGTAGGAAGGACTGACCTTGGACCAGGGTATCTGTGCTTTGGCTAGTTACAGTTCTATCAACAAATTCTTTCTTCCACCGTTTCACTTTTTCTGTCCTCAAATATACAGTTCCAATGTTTGCTTCCTCGGACGCTTCGTTGGAAGCAAGCTTTTCAAGAATTTTCTGGCGATCGATCGCTCTTGTGTTCTTCTTCATATTCCATTGTCTTCGTAAGTCGGCAAATTGTCGGTTCCTGCGTGTTCTTAATCAGCACAGGCATGGTAGTATGTGCTGATACCCTTGTGGAAATGTGTTACGACTTCCAACCCTGGTTTGGAGTGGCTTTATTACAAGCCATAATCGCCTCAAAACTAGAAGCCTACCATTTAGAGGCTAATTAAGGTAGCTCAGTGTTCCACTTGGCATTACATTTGTGAGAATTTCGTGAACCAAAATGATCACTTAGTTGAGCATTGCCCTCTTGGCAAACCAAAACATACGAGTGAAGTCACACAAATTGCAATAAATGTGGTTTCTTGAAATTGAGCGAAGAAGCTTTAAAATAGGAATAGGCATCGAGAGGTTTTAAGGCAAGTTTAATTCTCTGAAGGCTGCTTTCGGGCGGGGGTGCGGGTGGGCGGCGAAGTAAAGATCTAACTCACGTTGGCCTGTAGTTATACTGGACATGTAAAATCTTCTGAACATCTCGAAAAGTTAGTCCTTGATCGATATATAGCTCTTTAATCACTGGTTTGAGCGACTCTAGTTCTTCTGGCGACAAATTTTCTCGTGGGGCCGCTCGCTGTAAGCCGACTGTTCCTTGGCCGGCATCGATTCCGCTGCCAGCTTCCCATGGGTTAGAGATAGTGTTGAGCTCCATTATTTAAACTCAAGAGTGATTATTTCATTACTGATATTATCTTCAAGGCTCGTTTCTGTGTGAGAATTAGATTTTTTTATCTTTCGTGGAATTTCTGGATATACCTGGCTAGGTGTCTAAATGTCTATAGGCGCTCAGGTTGCTGGTGCCTCTCGTCAACAAGGCTCAAGGGTACACTCTACAGAATTAAGTTTCAGCCGCTTCAAGGTTTACTGAAAATCCCATGCTGGTGGTCTTGTTTCCAACGTTGTATCATAGGCGCCAATTTGATCCGACGTGTGCATCAGCAATCAAATTCACGTGGCATTATGTAAGTTAAACCCCTGACAACCCTTAAGCGAGGAAGAACGAAATCCGATAATTCCTGGAGATTTGTATGGAAAATAACACCCTAGCATTTTTTACTAGTTCCTATACTAATATCTGTTGGTTATAATTATAAAGTATTTCGATTTCTTTGATTCAGTCGAAATGTAAAACATAAATGGTACTAGAGAAACAAAAATGAAAGGAAAAATGGGAGCGCGTGAATGTCGTGTGCTGGGATGCAATATTCAACTTCTGGCAGTATGCACAGTACATAATGGTCTTTTAACTATTATGTGACTGGTCGATTGCTATTCCAAACTGAAAAATGTAACTAGTTGGAAATCGAGAGCATTTTATTGTTTGAACTTTATGTTAAGGATAATTATTTCATATATCCGCAACGATTAAGAAGCGGCTAGTTGCGTCTTTTACTCTATAACGGCGCTTAAACGCCAGTAAGTGATTGCTAATCAAGAACAAGTACCGCTTTTATATCATTTTCAATCCTTGGTTATTTGATATCAAATAAATGTTGATACACTACATAGATAATGATGATCATTGATCTTTAATATACTCACAGATGAGATATTTAAGAATTTGATTGATCGAATTGTGCTTCAGAAGTTCACATGTTTAATATATCGTCAAAGCTTTGTTTGGCAATCGAGATGAAAATAAATCAGAAAGCGGTTCTACATAACTAACATGCAATCTCAACAGCTAAGGAAATTGAGACACATATTTTTGTACAGGAAGATATGATCAAGCCCTGGTAAAGGTAATGATCGCTCCAGCTGAAACAATCAATATCTATAGAATATATAGCTTTAATTTTGCCATACCTACCTTAATGGTTTAAATTAAGCTATAATATTCATCTTTATGTTTTAATATAAATTGTTATATCTAGGTTAGTATGCATATTCGTTGTGGATTAGAGTCACAATGTTTTCGATCCAAACTAATCACGTGAAGCCTTTCACATTCGGGACTCTGTTATATTTTATTTGAGTAACGCATTGTGCACATATAATAAAATAAATGTATGCAGTATTAGATCAGGTCTCTCTGGCGTTATCTCATATAATGGATTACGAAAAATTACTAATGCTTAACGTAAGGCAAGGCCAGCATAGGATTACCGTATAACAGCAGGCGGGCTGTGCACAAAAGGATCCACTGGGATCGAGAGCTTAGCGTATATGTGGTAATAAACCGTCTATATTACAAAATAAAATTCAAATTTCTATCAGTAAATTCTTCAAGCTAGATGTGATGGACTGGACAGCATAATCATTTAAGCGTGACTCAGTATTACTTAAAAGATCTTCAAACTCGTATTGTGTGTTTGAGTAATAAGACGTTTTTATGGCTGGTTGGCTCTTATATATTCTTTTTACATTCTGATTATGGAAAATTAGTAATGTATAGAAGTTCCATTCTGACAAAATTTCGCGTGTTATGAGGCACGACTAAGTTTCGTGCAAGTTGAAATCATTTCTCACCCGCATTGTATCTAATAAGCTCTTGCAAAAGAATTAATCTTTCCAAGAGAACGCTTTGATGAAGTTTCTGTGAAAAAGTAGGCTCCAATCAAGCATCTCCTTTCCGTTCCAGTTGTCAAGCAGGGCAGATAAAGTATATTTTCCCATTAGTTAGTTAACTTTTTAACTCTCAAAGTTTTTAGTTCTTAAAAGTTTTGCTTCTACTTTGGTGGTTCTCATATCGCACACGTTACATCCTCTTAAAATCTTTCTTCTATTCGTCGACAATGACCGTCAAGATCATCACAAACGAGAATGAGCCAAAGAGATTCATGCTGATTGGTGTCGGACCTCATGCGAAGCGCATTTATATACCGCATCTGAATGAGCTTGAGCGGGAAGGGCGAGCTAAGCTCGTTTGTGCGGTTGATGTGCAAGCCAACGAGAAAGAGGTGACTGCCTATCGAGACAAGGTTTGCCCTAATGTCGATCTCGCTTTCGTTCCATTTTTTACAAGCGTGATGCCCAAGTTGGTTTCGGAGCAATTGGCGGAACTAGCAACACGATTGAGAGTCACATGCATCATAATCAGTACAGAGCCTCTGGCACACAAGGTCTATGGTCTGTGGGCCATTGAACAACAGTTGAATGTAATCATGGATAAGCCTATTACAACTCAGAAGGGGGTCACTACAAGTGTTGAGCAAGCAATCAAAATTGGGACCGACTATGACGATTTATTGGAAGCATACATTGAGTTGCAAAGCCGCCAGACAACCTTCTTCTTGATAACTAGTCACCGAAGATACCATCCTGGTCTTTATTGCACCTTCGATATGATCAAAGAAATCACCGATAAGTCTAATTGCCCCGTCACCAACATAATTTCAACTCATTGTGACGGTATGTGGCGACTTCCCACAGAAATGGTTGACCAGAAGTATCACTCATTCAACAGCGGCTATGGGAAAGTATCACATAGTGGATACCATTTTCTAGATATGGTATATCGGTTTGTTAAGGCAGGCTGGACGGAAGACAAGAAGCCTGATAGAATCGAAGTTGTGAGTAGCTTTGCTATGCCAGCTGGGTTCCAAAAAATGTTCAATCATGAAGACTACAAAAGGACTTTTGGAGCAGACGCATACGAGAAGGCATGCAAGTATTCCGATAAACAACTCGAAACACTCATGGTGCCTTATGGGGAGATTGATGCTGCCTTACAAATTTCCTTTATCAAGGACGACGAGCCAATCTGCCTCGCGCAGGTCAATTTGCAACACAATGGGTTTTCCCGGAGAAGCTGGATCCAACCAGGACCTGACCTATATAAGGGCGTTGGACGGGTTAAGCATGAGTTCCATGAGATAAAAAGTGGCCCTTTCCAAACCATTGTCATAGACTCTCGGCAAGCAAACGACAAACATGACAGGTCAAAGCCAAGCACGGCGAAAATTGGTACAGACAATCATTTCGAGGTCCACACCTTCCGTAATTCCGACTTACTCGATGAGGCAGAACCACTTACGACGTATTCTGTGCAAGATCTTGACCGCCGATACGACTCAAAACTCCCCGGAATATATTCGGAAAATGTGAAACGTGGTATTCTATGGGAGGCTACTGATTACCTGGAGGGGAAAAAGAGTCTTGAGGAGATGGTTTCGAACCTTGATGATCATAGTGTACCAGCACACCTTATGAGCGCTGTGTACATTTCACATGTCCGGAGGAAGCAAGGGTTAAACCCTGTAGTCTCGATCGATTTGAAATATCCAGCGATAGTGAGTGCTAGTAAGTTCATCACAAACTCGAGGTATCTTGATGTGACCATGCTTTGCTAACCTAATTATAGATCATGGTTGTGCTATAGCTAGCATTCCAGGAGGCTCTGCAGCTTTGCCTCAAGCCCAGTCACCTCCGACCGATACCTCTAAAGTGCAGAACATCCATATTCATATTCCTTTGAATGAAGGAGAGCTTAAGTCTGAGAGTATTCATATACATATGGATCTGAATGGAAGCAACCCTAAAATACATTCTTTGCCCGTCAAAGTTGCCAATGGAAACACTACTGCTACCCATAGCCGAACTGATGAGGGGTCATATACTAATGGCAAGCAAGTCAATGGCCATATAAAACCACTTACTGCCAAGCCGTCATGGTCAAATAGTGTGTCAAATAGTGTGCCGAATGGTGTGGTCAATGGAAACGGATCTACCTTTATTACAAATGGGCTCCATCTTGTGCCGGCAACTTCCTAGATACTAAGGAATATGGGTTACTGAGTCACACGAAATGAAGTCATTGGGTATTCGCATAGTAGTCTAGAAGAGCTTGGGTTTCAATATGTGAAGGGCTAAGTCCGTTGGTCAGTATAAGATAATCACCCTTCGTCTTATTGCACAATTTTTCGATAGGTGCCTCGGTGAGTGCGGGGGTAAGAGGATTCGTAGGGTTATAGGTCTAAATATCACACAAAGTCATTTAAGATAGCAGCTGGTCCAGTGTTGGAGTTTGAGAAAACATCTTTGAGACTGTTACGTCTCTTTGCTTGTACATTCTAAAAACTAGCAAATGCTCATTTAGCCAACTACCAATGAAAAAAATTGCGATACAGTTAAGCCTAGGGTTCACATATCTTTGAAACCCGCCGTTTCCCAATGTCCTAATGCTCTCCTCTGTTCTATATCAGATCTTTGGTGTAGAGAATCTCTGCGTAAAGGGTCTTCATTTTCTTTTAGAAAAAATGATTTTTGGGTCACAGGAGTAAGTTACAGTATGTGAATATGGGTAAATGATCTTTGTTTGAAAAATTTGCGTAGTTCAGAAAGTTGCAGTATATTTAAAGGTACTCTTTCAAAACGCCACCATGACATTAATAATTGTGTATAGAAGCCTCCTGATAAATACTTTTGGTAAATGCTTAGGAATTAATATAATAACTAGAAAAAATTAAAATGTGATCAACGAAGAAGCTTTCTAGCTACATAGCATAAACTCAATACAATACACGGGAGAACTATTGGATCGTGGAGACTATTGCTATTTTGGAGGTTACCAGAAACTTATTCAGAGTGATGGACTACTGCTTTGAAGCTACTATATTATTCTATCGACCCACTTCATCAAGGACTCATCCTTGCACAGAGCCTCCATAGCCTCAGTTTTTAAGCCGAGCACCACTTCAATCTCGGCTTTTCCAGCTTCGACTCCTGGCTCTTTCCGTTCTGGCATAACATAACCCAGACCATCCCACCCAAGTGGATTAAGAGGGCATATCTTTGCCCAGTCAACCTTCCCCAGTCCTCCCCCAAAGTCTAGATCGTACCAGGGAAATGGGGCGCAGTTTGTAAACATAAGGTCATATTGACCAGAAAGCCCAATATCGGCTCCAGCTGGGCGTTGTAATGTACGAACATCCGAAAGTGAGTTGATTAGGGATATGACCTGACGAGAGCGGGGTTCTGTGATTGCAGCTGTAGTTTCGCGAATGGTGAGAGCTAGTTTTGACAAGAATTCTGTGTCTTCCAATGTGAAGTCATGGACTGGAATTGGGGGTGTAGTAGTGCTCAGACAGGCGTTGTGGCAATACGATTTTGGAAGTTGTAAGATCTTGCGGAGGGTGGTAGGGTACATGAGTTGGCTGGTAATGGGTGAAGAAGGAGATGATAATGATAATGGGGCTGACGCGCCACTCTTGAGACGGGCAACGGTAATTGCAGACCAAAATAGAGCAACAATACTATCATATGTTGATATCCAAGCGTTCTCAGAAGGAGTTTCCTTGGGAAGATGGGCTACAAGCAGGCTCTTGAGCTTTGCAATTGATGACTTGTGAAAGACAAATGTGCGGACTAGCTTCGTGATGACGGGCGTAGGGATTGCCGTCATTGGTATGGGCGAGAGGTTTTCGTACACGGTATACCCTGGTATTCCAGATATCAATGGATTATTATCGGATTGATCACCTTGCCATGGAACCTGACTGAACTCGACATTTCCGTAAGAGTTTTGAGTCTTTTGCAATTCCCCTCCACTATTCTTTTCCGAAGAAAAGAAACAATTACGAGCCAATTGAGTGGTTACGATACTGTAACCAATGCCATCTGCTATGGAATGATGGACGTAGGTAGCAAGAACTAAGCCCCCAGGAATCAAGTTTGCTTGGACTCCGAAAACTTCGACAGGCTCAGATAAATCTGGACGAAAAGTTGGAAATGGGCCAAGTTCCAGCCCAAAAAACTTCATTGGCATCCCTAAGCGACGCAATTCTTCGTAAGAACAGCCAAAGTCAGGAAACCGCTTCACCTTCAGCTGTTTCCTGGCTCCCTCACTTGGAAACGTTAATCGAAGTCTTCCTGTTTCCTGAGATTCAATTTGCAGAGTTCCTGACAGGAAGGGCGATTGAGATATCGTCATATCTACACTCGCTTGCAAAGCTTCCAAACTTTGATTGATGTTTTCATCGAGTAGTGGGAAGCAAAATAAGCATCGCATATAGCCCCGTGATGCTATCTGGTCCAATGGGTGAAGTACAAGTGTTTTGGTCGACATTTTCCCCTGACAATCTAGAAATGATTTCTGGATTGTTCAGAAATTGCATCTCTAGTTAGTTAAAGACAGGTATTAATGATAGACTTGTGGAATACCGCGGTATGGGTGAGTAAGATCTTACGTTAAGCTTACATTAAAAAGCTAAGCGACTATAAGCGAATGTGTAATACGAAATATTAACTACCTCCCCTCCTCTAGAGTTTTGGCGGTCTAAGCTTAGCAGCCTATCTTGCATCTTTTAACTCTTTCTACCAGGAGTTGTATCTAAAAGAGTAAGGTTGAAGGGAATATTGTGACACCGTAAACTCATAAGATGTTATGACCTTACTACAATCATTATGCTTTTCAAAGACCAGTTGGTCTCGGCCGCATTGGAGATTTGTAAGATCGTGAACAGCATCCTGTAGCTTCTTTTCGAAAAGTTAACCGTCGCTGCAAGGTCGATACGCTCCTGGCCTCTTGCTTAACACGTTTTTCATCTAAAATTACTACCGTCTTTCATTAAATCCGCAAATTCTACTGGTCCTGTCGTAGCATGTGAAAGGTCTTAGTGCCTGTGGATGAAAGACGTCTTACATATTATCGTTGATGAAAATAGGCCGAACTGCATACATAGTTAACTCTTATTGGTTAGTACCAATCATCTTAGTACATCCGGAGTTTTCCTTTCGATGAAAAGGGTTTCCGTGGTAGACATTTCTCTGCTGTGCATACAGTCAGGCCACGGGACTTCCGGCTGATATACCACGACCAATCATTCTTAAACGCACACGCGTACCTTATGACACCACTAACAGTCTGCATAGAGGCGAGACAAGCCATGAACTTAAGGCGTAATCAGCGAATATCTATACGCATACGGTTCATTGCGGATGCGTTTTTGCATTTGACAAGAGTGAAGTTTCTGCTTTATTAGCAATCCGGATTTATCGTTCGGACTTGTATCCAGGCAACAGTTCACTATAATCTAGCTGCTTATTGATGAGCAAATAATGCAAGGTTATTTTTGAAGACGATCTCTACGCTAAATTGCGCAATATTGCTCTTTTTAAAATAATACTTTGTATGATGGTAAAAATTAGGGGACTTTCCCTTCCCTCCTCCCCCTCCCCCCCTTTTTTTGGCTGGAGGAATAAGGGCATGTGCTAGTATCCTGCAGGGTACACCCGTATAAGTTAGAATTATTAAATTTGGTAGAGGTAGGCTATTTTCAAAGTACTGGAGAAACAAGAATTTAAGTTGAGAACCAGCAGCCTCTCTAATAAAAGCTATCTACTTATATAGACCCACATGCACGAGTATCCTTGGACTCTTAGTGATCGAAAAGTTCTGATAGTTCCGTATACTTTATGTGGTTTCTATATCTGGGTTCTAGGGAAGCCGTTGTGCCTCAATGTGGGACAAAGACATGTGCTTATTGGCTGTTAGTGACAGCTAAAAGAGTTGGTGATTGACAGTCAAGGCACAACAAGGAAAACAAAGCCAAGAAGATCAAATGAACTATTTGATTTGCCATTTATATATCAATACCAAAGAAAAGGGTTTTAAGTCTGTATTCGTTACCTATACGTCAATCAACACCGGAAGAATGATATAATTTCCATCCTTGGTCACAAAGTGCGTGCTTAAAATATCCATGTAGCCTGTTCAAACTGACCGCCTTCAAGTCAATTTAGATACCAATAGCAAAAGCTGTACCGTAAGTTGTAAATCTAATCTACTGGGATCGAATGCCGGAGCCTTTACTTCAAGGGGCTCGATCTACCCCCCAGCAACCGAGCCCACAAGATACCCACACGCCGCAATACTACAGGAATTAGCAGCAGTTATCAGCTAATTCATGAGTGACGAGATGTCGATTGGTGCTCGACTAGCTCGCAATCTTGAGGCGGTGTGAGATGAAGTTTCACACCTCCTAGTTTAGTTTTATAGTTCGTACGGCCTGGCCACCGAGAGTTGATGAAATACCCTGTTCGGCTAGCCATACAATTTGTACTGTGACATTGCATAATTGTCAAAGTGTATTGTGGGGTAACTTACAGGGCTCACGAACCCAGCACGAACCGTAATCACTCACGAATCCGAATGAGAAGGTGGTCCGCCGCCATCTTTGCCATGCCATTCCCCTGTACAAAAGTACAAAAGTACTTTCCCAGAGGATTCAACCTTGGCACGTGACCATATAAATATTGGAGTACAGTTGTGAGGATAGCAGCTCTTTGAGGTACCTTGAGAGTTTAAAAGAGCTTTGTTGTCGAATATTCAATTGATCAATATGATTACACATCAACTGCGGGTCTGGTTAAAGATTTCCTGCTACTCTGCTTGATATGTCTCGTTATTTTTGAACCTAAGATAGTAAGTTCATTCCGCTTCATCCTTGCAGTTTAGATATGATCCTATCCAAAACAATACAATACGAAACAAAACATGAAGCTGATCTACCAAAAGTACTTGGCTAACATCTTACATTAGAAACTCCGTTTCTTGGGTAACATCTGGATATTGGTTCTAAGCTTAATGGTGCAGGTCAAGCCAAGATTACTAGCCTGCGACATTTGTTCTGGGCTTATAGGGGGCAGGCACTTTAGCGCCGTCCAAAGAATGATGGTATGAGATTTGATGTATCTAGATCCTTCTGCTCCAAGACGTAGTATTCGTGTAGAAAATGCTCCGGACTTTTGCCCCTACTCCACTTTTCGGCAGCAATTGACTCTCCAGGAGCCAGATTCTAGTTTAATTTTACAGAGCTAGCGATCCTTGGATCGAAATGTAAAGCAAAATCCTATTCGTAGCACTTTAACAGTTGCAGATAATAAAGTCATCAGTAGGCTAGTCCATCGATGTGCAGCTTTTATCTACATTAAAGTTCTTTTTCTTTCTCAATACCTTTTCCCTCTATCATGAATCCCACCGATGGGGAGAGTACTTCAAGCGATTCTAAGATGCCTGCCGATGATGACTGGTCTAATATTTCCGATGTAGCTTCTAGGAAACGCATTCAGAACAGGATTGCACAGCGTACCTATCGTAAGATATCAAATCTTCCACCTAAACATCCGCTCATTCAAGTTTTAGGAAATAATCAGAAAAGGCGTATTGAGCAGCTTGAATACCATGCAATGATTGCTCGCCTTAGCCAAAACCCGGCAAGTTATGATATGGCATGGCGAAACTTGACCGGGTCTTCCTCTGTCACATCCCTCCTTCCACCTGGACAGCTGCTCCCTTATCCTGCCTTTAACTCTCCAAACGGTTATAATCATGATGCGCCACAAACTCAATATTCGCAAAAACCAGAATACCTAGGCCTAGACACTTCTAGTTATCGATCTGGCATGAACAAAAAGCGCAAATCAAGTTCATTAAACCACTTGCCGCCCAGCAACTCAAGTACGATCTCAAGTTCGGATACTGATAAGAATGAAGAAAAGACCCAGGAAACTACACATTCTAACAGCGTTGTGTTCCCAGAAGTTGTAGAGAGTAGTAAGTGTTTCAAACTATTCGAGGTCCCTGATGCTCTCTGATATTTATATAGAAAATCAAGCTCCTACGCCAGGTATAATAGAAGATAGCTCAGCTCATGTGTTCGACCACACGTCGGCTATGGGTCAAGACTTTGATTATGATGATGATTGGTATGAGAGTACCCTGCCTTCAATGACCCGTCAAGGAGACTTCATGCTCCGCAATAAAGGGGAAGATGCTGTTACGGGCGAGCTGGAAAATAAACCCGAGAAACAACCGCTCAAACCTAGTGACTGGAAGTCACAACATCCTCAGGAAGGAACTTCATCGAGCCCAGTGTCATCAAACATTGAATCGCAGCATAATATCACCGGGGCATCCCGAAACATCTTACCAGCGAACGCATCCATGAAGCAGCGCTTTGCGTATGTCTCACTCAGCGCAAAATCAGCTGGCTTTGACAGCCTTGAAACTTTGATATCCAGCTACTACACCTCCAATTTCCAGGACACCCCAGCCCTTGCCAATACCCAAAGATTAGATCGGAACCGACGGTTGCCTAGGTTGTTGGCCGAAATATGTGATAATATGAGTACGTGGTCATCGTGGGAGGCCCAAGGATTTAAAGAAGAAATCTTGCGAGTCGCTGAGACAACTTTTTTGAAAGAGCTAGATGGGCTTATAACGATGCCGGAGCTTCAAGGGTTTCTGACGAGCGCTAGTGAAACTGGACTGAAGAATACCCAAGATAACAGAACTTCTCGGGACGATCTCATTCTTAAGATTGAAAGTATTTTTCAAAGCGAGGTTAGTTGATCAGCCCCTCATTTGCAATTTCGTCGCTTGACCCGATTTTTGACATGTCGATTCCAACAGGTTCCAAACTTATGGGCATTTGTCAATATCATGACTACAAATATCAATCCGTCATCATGTGCCACTGAGAAAGATAGGGCTCACACAGCTTTCGCTATAATCTCACTTCTATATCATTCTCGTACTGGGACCGACTTCCCAATTGAAAATTTGATGAAGTCTTGTTTACGTAACGAATAAGGAGAGGCTTTGAGAGAGTTTATGACTTGCGGTATCAATAAGCATTCATCTAGAAATTTACCAACATATGGTGTGTACATCATTTATAGGCATACGAGAAAGACTATCCATGTGAAGGTTATGTGAGACCTATTTCCAGAAGTCTGAATTCTCACAAGCACCAGATTGTCCCTTCTCTTGTTGATTACAAACTCATAGAAGGTTCTTTGTAGGTTAGCAAAATTACGTGATCAAGTGATGGGGGTATGAAGTGGTGTGTTTGGCGGGAATTAAATATATCACGTGTCTCAATATGTCTCTAGCGGACAATGATGTTATAATCAAATATATTAGCTAGAATCTCTAAATAATGATCATATATGCCAAATTTTAAATTTCTCATATGTCACTATTACGCTGGTCAGAGGAATCCCAATAATAGCTCCTTCACGCAGCATCCCCGGTTTTGAACATGTCTGAGGGGATCGAGTTTTAGCATCAAAAATCGGAAACGCAGTATAGTGGAATGACACCATACCGCAGTAATCGCACGCGTTTAGGTGGTAGAGTGAGATTCTTCCCCTGCATTTACAGAATTCGGGTGAGATTCCGCAACGTATCTTCTGTTAATTATTAATCTACGTGTTTGCCAAACTGGGAACCAGGTTGAAAAGCTAAGCCTGCGATTCTTACATAAGCCTTCAACTGATGTGCGCTCAGTGTTTTAAACGGAGAATAATCAGACATAACATCAGGTAATTATCAGGTGATATATCAAAGATGGTCTAACCTAATAAAGCACAAACTTACCATTAAAATGACGAAGCTCAAGGCAACAGGACAACTCGCCAGGGTACCTACAAAAAGCCCACTTTTCAATCCTCGGTAGAATTTTCTATTGGACTTCATTTTAGCAATGTAACTCATGCTTAGACGTTTTGAACTAGACCGTACCCTAAATTTCCTTTTCTACCATGAGGTAACATTTCTTAGATCTGAATTAACTCTCATTATCGCTCCAACCCTGCACTAAGATAATGTTCAGTGAGTTTATTGAAGTCGAAAGAATCCAGATATAACACACAGTATGAATCTATTTGTTCGGTCAGAGGATGGCCAAGGTAAGTTCAAGCTTTAACCCCTAGTCTCGCAACTGCTAAGCAGGTATGGCCTAGAAATATTTAGCTGTGTTTGGAAGGCGTCCTTGAATACAAAAGCAGACCCACAAGAACGATCTTGGGAATTAGTGACCCTTGAGTTTAAAGTAACCTCGGGTATACCAGCAGCAAAACTACCTACCAAATTGGACAATTTGCGTATTTTCAGTGGTGTCGAGAAATCACAGGAAATAACAATCAACAGTGTTGGCTCGCTAGCCTTCCACTTCATTTTCAAATGTATTTTGGCCGCTGCTTCGTCCGTAGATGTGCCAGGACGAAATGCCATAGTCATAGTTCCAAGAGCGAAGGGATATCTTGTTAGAACAGACATAATTCCTTTGCGCCTGGTAGATTGTGAATATGTTGAGCATGTCACCTCCCTGATTGAAGGCGAAAAACTGTATTCTGGAGACGGTCTCTCAGAAGATTCACTCATCACACTTCCTAGCTTGCTTTCGGCAGGTGTGGGGGGTATGATTATCGCATGTCAGACTCCAGGTCAAGAATACCGAACCGTGTTGAATTCGATCGAAGGCGAGCTAACTAAGCGACTTTCCTTTTCCTGGATCATTGAGCATCTTCAACCACGCCAAACACTGGCCATTGTTGAGGGAGGTCGTCGTGTTCCTGCGGATAATAGCGAAACTGGAAGCGTATATGCTACTGCCAAAGCTTTGGGTATCGATGTAATTGTGCTGGATAATGCAGGACATTGGATAGAAGGTCCAGAATTCACACACTTGCGAAAAGAGTTTGTGCCAATCAAGCTGCCGGACCCACCCGATGCTGAGTTATTTTCTCGAATTGTGGCAGCTGTCCAGGGATACCAAGGGAGGGTTGATGGTATTATCAGTTTTTGCGACTCATACATGCCCGCTGTCGCAACTGCTGCACAAGAGCTAGGCCTTCCAACATCTACACCCGAAGCATTCGAGATTGCGACCAACAAGTATAGAACCAGCGTGTTTGTGGGGCACGATGCATATCGAGCATCGAGTGCAGAAGAAGCAGTAGAGATAGCAGCCAGACATGGGCTTTCGTATCCGTTGATTGTCAAACCGTGCATGGGTTGGAGCTCTGAAGGAGTTTCACGTGTCGATGACATGTCTGGATTAGAGCAGGCAGTCAAATCAATAGACACAAAACGTCATGGGGTGGAGTTTGTGATGGAAAAGTACTGTGACGGTCCAGAAGTCGACGCGAATTTTGTTCTTTTCGATGGAGAGATCGTTTTCTACGAGGTTTGTGACGACTTCCCGAAGGGCGCTGACACGAACGGTTCCAGCACCTTGGGAACTTTCATTGAGCTTGATAGCGTCTTCCCATCTATTCTTCCCAGCAAGGAGATCGAGACCCTTCGTGACTCTTTTCATCATACTTTGAAACGTCTCGGTCTCACCAACGGCGTCTATCATCTGGAAGGCCGTGTCGAGAATTCGACCGCTGAATATATTTTTAAAGATGGTGTACTGGACTTGCATCCTCGAGAAACAACAACCCCCATTGAACCCACAGCCTGGCTCATAGAAATCAACCCGCGCCCACAAGGAATGAAGGGAGCACAAGTTACTGCATCAACTTACGGCGTCGACTATTGGGGTCTATCACTCGTTATCGCCCTGAGGGACAAGGAACGTGTAAAGGCATTGGCTCAACCTTTTAGTATTGGAGCACAATACACTTGTATTGAGGTGTTCATCCCATGCGATTACGAGCTAGGCTCTTGCGAGGGTTTCTTCGATTCGGACGATATCTGTGCAGAACTGCTTCATCGACGACCAGACTTTCAGCAGTACATAAGCCAATGCGGAACCTTGGTAACTAAGGGCCAAAAGGTAGAGCATCCAAGTTCTGGACAAAACAAAATCTTGGCGTACTATAATGTGTTTTCAAGAAAAAGCAGAGCACATGCGTTGCTCATAGCCAAGCAAATTAGAGAAGAGACTAGATTTTCGATCAGATAGGCACTTAGACTAGGCTACTTTACTCATTAAAGTTTTTACCACCTTCTAGTCGTATTTACATCGTTTATGAGGTATATATATCGCGCTATAACTTTGCACATAGGTTTAAGAGATACGAGTTTGTATTTGTCAATCCTGTGGCTTAGGGGCTCGAGGCAACTTTGTAGCGAAACTACCCCTGGAAATTTCAATCACACACCTAAGAAGTACACCTATGTTAGAGCATATGTGAATACTCTCTTCTTGCCTTCCTGTCTGGTGATTACAAATTTGATTAAATATATATATAGGCCGAAAACTGCATTCGGAGTGCAAATTGAATGTTCCTGGTAACATGTCTTGGAGAATGTGCTCTGGGGATCCGGATCCCAATCCAATGGCTGTCTAGCTTACAAATGCATTTCGAATCTAGCATTCCACTCACTGGAAGCTCTGCATGTTCACCAGATCTAAATACATCCCCTTCACAGCTATTAATTCTGAGTGGGTTCCTACCTGGACTATGCGGCCCTGATCAAGCACGAAGATCTTGTCAGCTTTCTTGATGGTACTCAAGCGATGTGCTATTGCAATGGTTGTTCTGTCTTTTGCCGCCGCATCCAGCGCATCCTGCACTACCTTCTCGGATTCCGTATCTAGAGCAGATGTAGCCTCGTCAAGAAGTAATATAACAGGGTTTCGAAGAAGAGCACGAGCAATGGCAATGCGTTGCCTTTGACCTCCACTTAGCATACTCCCCCGTGCTCCCACGAAAGTAGAAAAACCTTCCCTATTCAAAATCAGTATGCGCCCAAGTAAGCATGTCCCATTCACCGGTCTACTCACGATAGTGACTCGATGAAGCTGTAGATGTTTGCCAGCTTACAAGCCCTGGCAATGTCATCATCTGAAATCCCGTCGTCCAGTCCCATGACAATGTTTTCTTTGATCGTCCCTGTATAAAGAGTTGTTTCTTGGCTAACTAGGGAAACTAGATTGCGGTAGTCGGTGATATTCAGGTCAGAAATCTCTTGGCCGTCAACTTTGATTTGTCCGCTGTTTGGGTCGTAGAAACGTTCCAGCAATCCAAGTATGGTGCTCTTACCACACCCACTGGGACCAACAAAAGCTATGTATTGACCTGGCATCACATTCAGGTTGAAATTATCAAGAATTAAACGATCTGGCCTAGCTGGGTATCTGAAATTGACGTTTTGAATTTCAATCTTGCCTCCAGTTGCTGACTTTCCGATTCTTAATCCTTCAGAGGCATTGTTCTTGATCCTAGGCTGACGATTGAACATTTTCTTGAGCTCTTGGGTTGCGTACATTGCTTTGCTGGCATCAGGTGCATAAGAGAAAACTGCTCCGGCTATTTGCGATCCTATCACCAAGGTGACAAAACAAATATAAAACTGGAAAACCGTATATTCTCTACTGGCAATAAGACCACCTCCGTACCAGAAAGCCAAAGCGCTGGCGAGAAGCGCAGCAGATTGTGATGCTGCATAGAGAGCAGATGCCGAGAGGATCGATCGAATAAAGTTGCCAGCTTGCTTCGCTAAAATCTCGTCGTAAGCCACGAGAACGTGGTTTTCAAGACCTAGAGACGCAACCGTTCTCATCGCGCTAACAGCTTCACTCGCGTAGGCTGCTGAGTCTTTGCCACTCTGCCTTATTTGTTCATCAAAGACAACCAAAACTTGGAGACGAACCCAGCCACAAGCTACAACCAGTGGGATTGTAGCAGTGCATACTAGAGCAAGCTTCCATCCAATCACAATAGAAACAACGAGCCCGGTAACAATAGTAGAAATGAATGTCAGAATGCTGCCAATAAGAACGCCACTCAGAGCAGTGAGATCTTCAGTACTAGAATGCAACAAGGACGTAAGGTTCCCTGGTGAGTGTTCTTCCTCGTCGAAGAAACTTATATCCTGACGTAATATTGCCCTGAGACACTTGTCCTTCGCCCGGTGCAGAAGTCTCTCTGTTGAGTACGCAAAACACAGACCCTGACACATATAAGTAACAAAAGCAATAGCAGCCAATATAACGTAGTACCCAGCCCAAGAATTCACGGTATGTCGGAGCAATCCATACTCAGACTTAGGATATGCGAAAGCTGCCAGAAGCTTCGCGAAAAATACTGACTGCCTGCAAAAGGTTAGCGATACGTGGAAGAAGGCATTAATAGAAACTAGTGTACATACACCGGCACGACGGCACCAGCTAGAATAGCGGTGATGAGCCCGAACAATAAGTATTTCCATTCCGGCTTGTTCAGATGTGTAATAAAGGCCAGCGTATCCCAGAGGCTCACTTTCGAAGTTTGTTCTGTTTGAGAGCTGTCGCTAACCCCAGCGACAGCATCCAAGCTATGTGCACTACCTTTTTCGGGGTCAAAAGCCTTTTCGTTGATGACTTTTACATCATCTTGTTCGGATTTGTGAGGTTGGTGTACAGCCAGTTCTTGGGGATCTAGAGCATCATTGTGGCCCTGTGAGCCCAACTGTTGTTTCTGGACAAAGCCAGCATAAACACCACCGAGAGACATTAGCTTTTCATGTTTTCCTTGCTCTACAACTCGTCCTTCTGCCATTACAATTATGTTGTCGGCCTTCTGGATTGTTGAAAGACGATGAGCCACAATA
>Ga0247734_1001421_pt1 | contig 18285 bp, 11 predicted proteins | sample UWRJL103311B2_FD_180933 | JGI IMG/M metagenome (GOLD analysis project Ga0247734, IMG submission 180933) | Plant litter microbial communities from Arlington Agricultural Research Station in Wisconsin, United States - UWRJ-L103-311B-2 | ecosystem: Environmental > Terrestrial > Plant litter >... | reverse complement strand
TCGTTCATGAAGCACTTTTAGCCATCGGCGCTATGCATCGTGCAAGTCTAATACAATGTCAGACTGGATGTGCCCAGGAAGCCGCACGATTTAAGGTCCTTGGGTTTCGTGCTTATGGCAGTGCATTGCATTTACTGCCTAAGTATTTGTTAAAGAACACAGCAAATGATACCTTGGCTGTCCTGATCGTTCTTGTGCTTCTTGCGTATTTTGAGGTATGATTCGTGAAATTTTCAGATGAACCTTTTTCTTTTGCTAAACATCCGGTACCAGTGCTTTATGGAGAACCCGAAAGGTGCTTTTCGCCACTTGTGGGCTGCAATTCAACTTTTTCGTCAAGTTGAAGAACGATTTACCGACGAGAATATCTCCAACTTAATACCAATCTACGATGCCATGCTTCGTTTAGACTTTACCGCCCAGAAATATGTGCCATATTCACTTTCATCTTTTACTCGTTGCTCAGATCTAGCAATTATGGAAAAGCCGTTTTGGAATAGACCTTCACCACAGTTCTCGAGGAGTAGTTATTCAGATCATGTCGCTGGCGAACGATTTCGCCTGACTCAACTGATATGCGCACACAATAAGCTCAGTCGGGTTGTCTGGGGTTCTCTGTGTCCTCTGAGTGAGAGGCCTAGTCGCGATGAGCTTCTTGGATTTTACTCCGAAATGATGCTTTGGAAGAAAACCTCGCCGGCGATCTTCACGAGTTGTGATGGCCTGAAAACCATTGAGTCATTCACCTCCTTTGCCCCGGAATCACTTCCAATGCCTCCACCACTCTGTTTCTTTGATTCAAATGAGGCAGCTCTCACGATTGCAATGTTCAATAATTACCTCACATGTACTCTCATGATGCTGAGTGAGACAGATGAGAACCCAATTCCCCGCGAAGTGGAAATATACCACCTCGTGTATCAGAATCTATGCATTACTGCAGGGCTCGTCGAAAGGCATAAGAACCCAGATGCAAGTCAATATAAACCATGCGATTCAATCACCTCCGGAATTACGACGTCTCTCCATCATGGATTGAATCGTTGCTATTCGCTGGCCTGGCAAAAATGGATAATATATGCCCTTCGATCAATCGGGAGAGAGGGTCTTACGAATGGCTACACTTCAGCAAATACCCTTGAAATTATGTGTAGATTGGATGAAAGAAGAAACTTAGCCACCACTGAGAATGCTTATCTGGGACCGCTAAATGAAAGACTTTACCCGCTCCTCCTTCCACGCCTGGAAGATGGTAGGCTCATTGCCTTTTATCTTCGACATGATACTGGGGAAATGTGGGGGGATGAAAGAGAAATTCATGTTGTTGCTAGAGCTACATGGTTGCAAAATAATGCGGGAAACATGGAATCTATGGACATTGATTTATATGATCCGTCAATGATTGGAGACATATCAGCACAGAAACGACCACAATCTTTGAAATTGTTCAATACATGGCGGCATGCGGTTGAAAAGGGTTGGCATGGTTATCTAGCGACAGACGTTCGTGAAGAACTGTTGGAAACTAGCCAACCACCAGATTTCTATAGTCGTCACCTGAGCCAGGATGCGGGAAGAGTGAATCTCAATTCTGTACTCAATTTAAGCTAGCTAGAAGAAAGAAAGGTGACGCCGAATTAAACCTTCTAAATGACAAATGAAAAACTATGATCCAAGTTCAAGCACCAACATTCAACTTCTTCAACAATTCTACCGCTAGAGGCTGAGCACTGCCTGGATTTTGGCCAGTCAAAAATTTCTTGGTCTTGCTCACAATCACATGCGGAACCCATGCCTCAGGAGACTTCTCATAATTTCCGCCACTAGCAACATCCAAAGCAGTTTCCAAATGAAAAGGCATGTCCTTTTGTCTATCAACAGCAATCTCCTCGTCGTTACTAAAGCCGGTGACTTTCTCTCCTTTGATAAGAAGGGATCCATCAGCTAGCTTCGCCTTCAAGAGTGCAGCGGAACCATGACACACTGCTGTGACATATCGATCTGCTTCGTAGAACTCTCGGATGAGTGCAGTTGAGACATCGTTATCAACAAGATCAAACATAGCTATATAACGTTTTAGCTCTAATATGTTAAAGTGTGTTGAAAGTACTAAGTACTTACGTCCAAAACCGCCAACATAGAAAATCGAATCAAATTCTTTAGCTCTGCCCAGGAAGCTTTCTAGCTTCTCAGTCTCGGTCCAGAGTTTTTGTTTCGTCTGGGCAAACTCCATACAGTATGCATCCTCCTTGAATAACTCGATTGAAACGGGGTCCAAAACAGTTGCTCCACCTTGTGGTGATGCAACCACAATATCGGCATGTGGTGAGAGGACTTCGTAGGGGTGTGCAAATTCAGGCTGTGGCTGGGTTAGTGGAGAAATAAGGTAGGTTGATGTCAGCTTACCAGATACCACCCCTGTGGGGAGGAAGAAAGAACCATCAGGATATTTGGTCTAGACATTTCCGAAATATATGAGTAGCAAATGATATTTATGTTGAGCGAGATTCAGATGAAGATGTTGAGTATGAGTACAATAAGTCCATTATAGAGGAAATTTGAGTTCATTTATATTCAGATCCTACACCTCCCACGAACTTCGGATTTGGTTTCAAAGTCTTGAGTACCTTTCTGTAAGCCATCATCTTACAAATCCCGACCCTTGACACCAATGCAATGTGACAGAATGCCTGGCATTCTATTCGAGTGGTCGGAATTGGGTTGGCTATGCAGGAGGCTGCATCGAGAGTGCGTCAAACGATTAGATCTCTATCGTGGACAGCAAATCTCTGATTGGCCAATGTTCCTTCCGTCCCCAATAATTGTAATGCTCTGATTTGTTAAGCCAAGAGCTTACTTTATCAGCCCTGGATGGTCCTCGCCTTGCTCGCTTCCCTCGCTACGATTCTTCCCACGCTGTTGATTAGGCGAAGTATTTGATCCACTTTCATCTATCGCTGATGTAACAAGTACAGTTATCCCCGATCTGAAGGTATTAACAGCGTTGCTCGTTACAAATGCCTCTCTTTTTGCTATTGAATCAGGTCCATTATGAAACTATGCAAGATTGTTAGTCAGCAAGATATTTGCATTTACCTCTTCTCGGCAGCACCAATGCCGATCTGTAGTTATCCGAATTCAGTTTGGAGTTTTCATGCTTTACTCCAACCTGGGAAGGATGCCATAATCAATATACAGGAATAATTAAGCTTGCCAATAAGCATTATCTTGCTTTGTGTAACATATTATATTAAACTCGCTAGCCGAAAAGACGGGAAAATGTGATTGTACTGCACTTTGCAAATCGATAATCAAGAATTTGGAAAGTGGGTTTCCGGAAATAAGATATCGGAACATGTTTTGCAACTCAGAATATACAGAATATCTCGATATACACGGAACACAGAATCGAAAACTAAGAGGCAATAATTCACTCAGATCGGCTTCAATTTAGATTGGATATGTTGATCACATGACAACGACTTCATGTTATGGCCGCGCATCTCATCCACGGTTCATTGAAGATGGCGAGAGGTTTTGTTTATGAGCCGGCAATTGACACCATTCGATTGGGTGTATGGAATGATCAATATGAAGACATCCATGGCTTGAGATGGATGCTTCCCATTAGTCTCGATCGTATCTAGCATCTTGAAGGAGAAGTTCCTCTCCTCGATCTTTTTGGTGAGAAATACTATCCGATAGTACCAGATACTTATAAGAAGTTGGGTACGGTGGCAATGATTTTTTACAGTCTACAAGATAGTTGTCATCCGCCTCTGTAAAATAAATTATCAGGCAATCCGATGGAGTATACGACATGATCTTCCTTCGAAATTTATCTCGCAAGCATGCGTCGACTTGTTCTGGAAGTTATTGGAAGAGTTCGCGGAGGGAGATTCTAGTTCAGGATTTAAGATCCCTCAGAAACTCAGGGGCATACGAATTCGAGATTGTGATAATTATAAGTTTTATGAGTTTTAGGGGTACTTACCAAATGTTGGTCGAAACAAATTGCATCATGATCTCAACACAGACGATGATTGAGAAGATTCTGAGGATGGAATATTCGAAGATCTCTCTCTTCTCAACGATCATGGCTTCCCCTACATGTCTGATTATCTCAAGGACACTGATATCGAGGACTATGATACCGATGGTTAGTATCCTGACGATAGCAAGGAAAACAGACCACTCGGACCATGGCACTACAATTCATCCCCTTTCACAACTACAACCAGAGCCAGCCAAAAGTCCACCCCGAAGAGATAAATATCACAAAGTGCTGCCCAAGCCATGCAATGAAACTACCACTCGCACCACGAAGTGAGCAGCACTTTCATTGGCGCCTGGGAATAGTGCAAATATATTCCTCTCTTAGGACGAATTTGTTCCTCCTTCCTCCCGGCTCATTTGCGGTTGACGGGAGGAAACAGACCAACTCTCCCTGATAACTGATTTTATAGTCGGGGGACGGAATCATTTGGAAATGGTAGTGAATTATTATTTCACACAAAACTTGGTACAGTGTCTGTCGTCCTCTATGTGAAAATATATGTTAAACATAACAGATTGTTGATGAATTCTTGAGATAGAAGACTATTATTCTGCTTAGAAAACCTCCTTTCATGTAATATTTTTTTATCGCACTGTGTCTATTCTTGAAAACTGTATTGAAGAAGATTGATTCAGCTGAGTCGCCTACTTGGTGAGATGACGCGGATCTTATGTTACATCCCACGTGCTATATAACCATCGGTGACATCACATCCTCAGGCGGCGGAAACTACATAAGCCTGTAGTAGACCAAGCTTTGCACCATGGTCATTATAATAACTTATGGTAAATCATGCAGTGTTCCGCCGATGCCGACAACACATTTGGTCCACAGCACTGCAATCAGTTTGATTTCACCTTACTGTTTGAACAGACGGTGTTTCAGATTGCACCATGCGCAATCCTAATCCTCATGCTGCCTCCAAGGGCATTCCAACTTCGTCGAAGAAAAGTCAAGACCTTGAAAGATGGGGCGATGGCAGCCAAAGCCATTGCTCTTGTCGTGCTCGCGGGGACTCAGCTCGCTCTCCTTATTGCCTGGAGCTCCATACCGACCCTCCGAACAAAAGCCTCGATTCCAGCCGCAGTGCTCTCGTTCGTGGCTGCTCTATCCTTACTGTATCTTTCTAGCGTTGAGCACATGAAGTCTGTATGCCCAAGCTCAACCATTGGCATATACACGCTGTTCTCCTTTCTTCTAGACATCCCACAAGTCCGGACGCTCTGGCTACGCTCGAATTGGCGCGCCATACCTGTCATCTTTACTGTTGGCATGCTTGCCAAAACAGTAGTCTTGTATCTGGAAACCCGTAACAAACAAAGGTCTCTCTTATCGCCATATCGGTTCTACGCCCCGGAAGTTCTAGCGAGTATCTACGACCGAGTAGTTCTCTGGTGGCTAAACCCCCTCTTCCTGCAAGGTTATCGGAGCGTCATATCGTTTGACAGTCTGTTCTCGATCGATTCTAAATTGAGTTCGGGGCCAAATGAGAGGATATTTAACAAGTTCTGGAGCAAGCGTGAATATCTTCCGAGTAAATCTTACTTTTTTGCCCCCTACTGAAGATCTTTAGGAAATTCGTCGTCAAAACGACCGCTTGTTCGTGCAACAATTTTAAGTGTGTGGCCAACCCTCCTTGGTGTAGCTGTAGCACGCCTCCTTTTGGGTGCTCTCAAGTTATCACAGCCGCTTTTGACAAGGCAAATTACGTTGTGGCTAAGCAATAAGAACAGCGATAGCAGCGCCGGGCGAGGACTCATTGTCTCAACGGTCCTTCTGTATGTAGGATTGGCGCTAATAAATGTCATTTATAAACGACAAATTGATCGACTCATGACCAAGATCAGAGGTATTTTGATATCCGCTGGCCACTGGAAGTGTTTGTTACTCTCTGCAGATCAACTTGTTGACGGAGCCGCGCTAAGTTTGCTGAGTATCGATTCGACACGTATTTGCACAGCCCTCCCGAATCTCAGCGAGCTTGTTGCCGCCCCTTTTGAGATTATGGGTGCCATCATTCTACTTGAACGCCAAATTGGTGTGTCCTGTCTAGCACCAATTGTGCTCTCCATCGCGATTAGCGGTCTAAGCTTCGTAAATTCATACAAAGCAATACCCTTTCAGAAAAGATGGCTAGCCGCCGTACAGAGCCGCATTGCATATACCGCTGCAGTCCTGGGATGCCCCAAAAGCTTCAAAATGCTGGGGCTCACCGAATTCCTTAGCGGGCATATTCAGAACTTGCGAATACACGAGCTTGCCGAAAGTGCTTCTTATCGAAGATTCGTGACTGTTCGCAATGCTTTTGGCTGGATGCCAGACGATTTAGCACCAGCAACCACATTGACGGTTTTCGCATTGGTGAATGGAGGCCAAGCGATCAATCCATCAATGGCTTTCACCACTTTGTCCCTTATTGCCTTACTTATCACTCCAATCCATATAAGCATACTTGCTATACCGGAGGCCTTAAATGTCCTTGTCAGTTTTCACCGTATCGAACGGTTTCTTCTGCGAGAGGATAACGAGGGCAATGCAGATGCCAATGCTCCGCCATCAGAGTTGTTAGGCAACTTTAGTACGAATGGTCTCGAGCTTTCCAGGATGCCAGTTTCCCAACCAGCCGCCTCACTAGTCATTAAACTCGAAGCAGCATCGGTGCGTGTAGGGCACACCGGCAGAGTTATTCTAGATAACGTGTCTGTGGCCTTCTTGCCGGCCACATTCACTTTTATTGTCGGTCCCACTGGAAGTGGAAAATCGACCTTGCTTCGGGCCATCATTGGCGATGTCAAGCTTTCCAAAGGACGTCGGATCATACCAATGGCTGTTGAAGACTTTGGATTTTGCGCGCAAGATGCATGGCTGCCGAATGATACGGTGAGAAACATTATCCTTGGTCTATCGAGTCTAGACGAGGAGTGGTATCGTTCTGTTGTTGAGACATGCAGCTTGGCCAGCGATATTGATTCCTTTCCAATCGGTGACAACACTGTTATCGGCAGCAAAGGTTTCTCACTAAGTGGCGGACAGAGACAGAGACTTGCTCTTGCACGGGCCTTGTATTCTCGCAAGAAGATTCTTGTGCTAGATGATATCACTTCTGGTTTAGATACAGATCTATCGCAAAAAGTGATGCACAGTCTCAAGAACCTTTGTAGCAAGCAAGGATTAGTAGTAATTTTGGCCACGCACGCTGTTCGTCATTTAACTTGTGCCGACCATATTGTGGCTTTGGGGCAGGATGGGAAAATCGTCGAGCAGGGCTCACTGGCGACCCTGAACGCACATGGTGGCTACGTGCACAACCTCAGACTTAGCAGCGAGCATAGTGGAAGTAGAGATAAAGTCGAACATCCTCGCTTAGCTAGAGAGCCAGTTGTAGCACGCAAAGCCGACGATGATGCCCAAGAAGAGCTCGCCCGTCGGACCGGTGACTTCGCTGTCTACAAACATTACATGGCATCTATTGGCTGGAAATTAGGTTCAGTGATCATATTGACGGCCATAAGCTTTGCCTTTGGAAGGAAATTTCCTGAGCTCTGGGTTCGTTGGTGGTCCGAGGATGAGACGTCTAGTAATCCAAGGCATCCGCTAGCTCTGTGGATCGGCATCTATTTCTTAGTTGGTTTAGTTTCAATCGCTTCTGTGTTCTCTCACCTTTGGACCTTTCTAGTCTGGACGATTCCCAAGTCATCAGCAAAGCTACACGAACAGTTACTCGACAGCGTAATGAACGCGCCCTACTCATTCTTTGTGAACGTTGATGCTGGCGTGACGCTTAACCGTTTTGCAAACGATATGACACTAATTGAGTCTGACCTCGCAGGCGGAGTTGTCCAGACACTATTTGGCACCGGTATATGTATTGGCGCCGCAATGTTGATCGCTGCCGGCGCAGATTACGCCGGGGTCACTATTCCGCTTATCATTGCCATCCTCTATATTCTTCAAAAGTATTACCTGCGCACGTCTCGCCAGCTACGTTTCATGGACTTAGAAGCACAAGCGCCATTGCTCGCACAGTTTCAAGAGACCCTGGCAGGTGTAACTACAATACGAGCATTCCACTGGCAACGACATTGGCATCAGCAATGCCTCGATTTGCTAGACCGTTCTCAACGCCCGTATTACCTCTTGCTATGCATTCAACGGTGGTTAAACCTTGTGCTCGACTTGGTCACTGCTGGACTGGCTACTGTTGTGGTGGCTCTCGCTATTACGATGCGACATACGGCAACCTCGAGCTCTATTGCCTTATCACTGCTCAATATCCTCAGCTTCAATACCCAACTTTCCTACTTGATTGTTGCATGGACGGCATTGGAGACATCTCTTGGAGCTGTCGCACGTTGCAAGAACTTTGGATTGACCACTCCGTCTGAGCATCTTGCAAACGAAACTACTAATCCGCCAGCTAACTGGCCATCCGAAGGTCACTTGCAGCTTTCCGAGATCGCCGCTGCCTACACCGAGGGTGCCCCAGTTCTACAAGATGTGTCGCTCTCTTTTCCAGCGGGTTCAAAGGTCGGCATCTGTGGTCGCAGTGGGAGCGGCAAGTCCTCACTACTACTCATGCTGTTCCGGATGCTGGATCCATCCTCCGGAAAAATTGAGGTTGATAATATTGATCTTGCAACCCTCCCTCGCGCCATGATCCGTAGTCGCTTTACGGCTGTGCCGCAAGACCTACTCTCACTGCCCGGCAGCGTACGAATGAATCTTGATCCTATGGAAGCCCACAGTCTCGATGATGTCAACTCAGCTTTGCTCAAGGTCGGGCTACTTCACCTCGTGACCGCTCGAGGTGGGCTTGATAGCGAGATGGGCGACCTGATGCTCTCGCAGGGTGAGATGCAGCTCTTTGCTGTCGCTCGTGCGTTGCTGCGGCCAAGCAAAATATTAATCGTCGACGAGATGACTAGTGCGGTTGATAGGCATACAGAAGAGCGCATGATAGAACTCATTCGGACAGAGTTCAAAACAAGTACGGTGATTGCGGTTGCACATCGACTGCGCACGATTATAGATTTTGATATGGTTGTTGTTATGCATGATGGGCGTGTGGTCGAATGTGGCTCGCCGGAAGAGCTGCTAGGGAAGAATGAAGGGTGGTTTAAGGATATGTGGGAAAGTGGTTTGTAGAGCCAAAACAATAAAAGAATTTATATAAGGTTCTTCTAAAGTGATTAAATCACGTCTTTAACTTTAGCCAGCATTGCATAAATCATCAAGTATAATTTTGCAACGTATCTTCCTCCTGAAAATTGTGAAATATAATTCGACATACTTTCTTGTCGCGAACCAAGTTCTAGGAGCATCGAGAAATTATAGGACCGAGTTGGGCCCAGGAGTAAGTGCTCTTGTGATTCCTTAAAATTCTGAGGATTGTGTCTTTTAGCCATCATATTCTGTAATAGGGTAAAATATTCTTTCTGTCCTTGAAAAGAAACATCCATCACTTGCGAGTCCAATTGTTGACAATCTCGCTGAAATATTTATATCCCCTATATGATATAATAAGTGATCCTGCTACATTAAAAGTTATCAAGGTGAGCGGTACTTGTGCATGAGCCTGCAACCACCCCTTTGAGGCCCCAAATCAACCAGAATATTCCACGACCAGTGCATGTTATAGCTAGAACATATCGCTTAGAAGGCTCAAGAATCACAAATAAAGATATATATAACCTACTGTCGTGAGAGTTATTTTAGTGCTAACTGAAGATGTTGGCCTGTTGTTTTCTTCAGTTCTGCACAAGAAGTCAGTTCTCGTTACAGCAATCCATAATGAATAAAGAATCCAGATCGCCTTATTCTTTGTTCTTTATTATTTATTTTTTACTTCACTGCCGAAAATGTGCTATATCTATGGTTCTTTTAAAATAGTAATATAAATAGCTAATGATTAGTTAGTCTCACAAAGGAATAGTTTGAAGCTCGGACCTCATATCTTAGGATTATGTTATAAGATAGGAAAGATAGGTAGCAAATACGTGTAAATACTTCAAACTTTATAAATATAGTGTAACTTTCCTAATATCCTACCGTGTAGGGCTAAAGTGCTGTCAAATTGGTATTGTGGGAGGAGTACTTAGTTAATTAGAATCGGGTTTCTTCAAATAGAATTCAAGACGTTACTAAGTAAACAATCGTATTGCTAACTATGTTGAATTTTAGCACGAAGCTTCTATACTAAAATCATTTATTATAGAAAACCTTTGCAAGCTGAACCTAGCAGGATCCTTAAGTCCTTGTAGGTCCTAGGTTTAAGGGTCCTACAGGGTGATTCACGTGACAAGGGGAAACACAAACAGGGCGGCTAAATCCCGTTATTTAACCACTTAACATATTCTAACAAGTATGGCTTCCTGAACCACCAGGCAGCCAGAAGAACCCTTTCAGAAGCCAGGTTCTTCTAGATGCGCTTTTCTAGAGATGGTTGTGACACTTACCCCACCAACCTCCTCAAGAGTTTCAAGATTTACACTGCACACAATGTCTACAGACCAAGAAGAATTCATTGACTACAAAATGAGCGAGTGTCTCCTCACTGTGACTCCCAAACATATTCGCACTGCACAGTTGATAAAGCCTACGACTTTCCCGCTCTTTGGAGAACTTCCTAGCGAATTGCGAGCACTCATCTGGGCCTTTTGCCTAGATCCCCAGCGAATTGTGCGTGTTCTAGCCAACGGTGAAGAGCGAGAAATTTGCCCATATGAGGATTATGAAGGCGGCGACGAACATGTGGTTGCTATGCAAGAGATAGATCGAGTGCTCAGCAACGACATGGACGATTGGGATAACGTGCGAAAACGAGAGAGTACAGATGGGTTTCAACAGCTAGAATCATTTGGCTTCACATCTTCTAAAGCCAGACCCGCTTTCCCCACACCCGACGAGGTCGAAGTCCTCATTGATCGCAGGATGACAAGGAACACAATCGCCAAAGTCAGGCCCCGTGATCCTGTTCCTGTTGCCCTTCATGTATGTCGAGAGTCTCGCGCTTTGATGCTCTCATGGGGGTTTGAACTAGCTTTCTCAACGTATGAACGACCAGCTACAACTTGGTTTAATTTCAAGACAGATATACTCTACCTGGAGGCCATAGATATATTGCCCCCACATCCATCCGAATTTAAAATTCTAGATGGTGGATCATCAAGAATGGGACAATGCCCTCCCCGTGATCTGGCACGAGTGAGGAAACTAGCCATAATGATGGAACATTACCTCTCTCCTGAGTATTTTAAATCCGCGGCTCATGAGATTGTACAGCAATTTGGCTGTCTGACAGAATTGCTTTTTGTGCGGTACGATTGGCATACACCGTACGGAGATGAACAGACAACAGCAAGAACTGGAAGAGGGCCATGTGTTGCGATAGACATTGCGCTTGAGGAGCATTGGGGCCATGACTTTTGGTTTTTTAGAGCTTATCATAATTATGTATGTTACAACGAACCTTGGCCACGGTTGCCTGACGCAGCTGAGGATTTTGAGAGATGGCTGAGAGAACAGAAGGAGCTAGTAGCCACTCGTTGCGTGGAGAAGCAAACAGCCAAACCCTCGTGGTCTATTCCTTCGGTGCGGTTTGTGGGGCTAGTTACCGAAAGTGAAGTGCAAAACTTCTACGAATCAAGACAGAGTTTTAGGCAATACATAAATGATAGGTACTGGGGCGTGCTTAATGGGCTAAAGCAGCGCGAAGTTGAACTACCATACTCTGGGCAAGACTCGCAAATATGCTATACTCATCACCCCGACCTTCCCCCAAAGCTTAGGGACCTTCGTGCTGCAAAAGAAGCTATTTGTCCTGAGTACAGCGATCCTTCTTTAGATCAAGCTCAGTGTTGGGGTGAGGAGCTATCCGATTACCAGCGGGCAATGGCAGAAATGGTTTCTTGACGTTGGACTTCGACGTCACAATCGCGGCCCCAAGGCAATATCAAGTTGAGAAGAACCTATTTTGGGGGGCTTCAGATAGCTTGTAACATAGTAAAAGGACCATGATCAGACTCAGGGCGCTGCTGTCTGTTTTCAATGTAAATTCCAGTGTCTTGCGTAAAACAAGAGGACTAACCTACCACACAATTTTACCTACATAATTCACGATTTGAGTACCTCCTCAGCTTTCGAAGTTGATCGATGCCATAGTTTCCAACGTTTGTTGATCTTTTCTTGCCAGTAACCCCCATTGCCACTCCCATAGATTTATATCCCATAGTGTCAAGAACACTTCCGTATCTCATTCCCATAGCATTGCCACGCCACACATCTCACCACATCATATTTGTTCCAACTTTCGTGACAAGTAGTAAATATAATTCCATACCAATCTAACTCCCCTCAGTCTCATTGACCAGTATCCACCGAGAAAAGAAACAGAGCCTCTTAAAAGGCCATCATTGTCCTTACCAGTATTTTTCAGATGACAGAATCTCTACACTGGTATAGACTTTATTCCAAGTAAGCAAGCTTCTCAAAACCTTGCTAATCCTTTCTTAGACTTTTTTCTTTTTAGATAGGGCGGATTTACCTTAAGGACTTAGGAAATGTGGTACTAGTGCTTGCAAGTACCATCCATCTTATTGAAGCTTTGTTGACGGGTAGGAATATCACCTCTAGGAGATCGTGCAAACAAGCACACACAGAAAATGCTTTACAACACAAAATATAGGAGAGTTGGATTACAAGCGCCGCTTATGAATTGGAATGGTATCTATTTGTATTGCTGGATGCCTCTGGCCCATGCACACCTTACATACCATATGATGATTAACAAAACGCCAAATGCGAGGTGGTCCCTATGTATACCACGTCGCTATGCAAACAACTTGTGTTTGTCTCCCATTAGACAACCCTTGAAACGCCCACCCTTCCCCAGATTTTACACATTATGTAGGATCCAGCCTCAATCATCACAAAGCCGTAAGTCATATATTACACCTCTTCCCCTCCTCAGCTCCAAGCTCTTCGAACAAATTATCAGAATTATAGTCCATTCCCAGGCCGTGGTGAAGGTTCCGCACCCCACAGCTCCTCATGGATCACCGGTGTATTCGAAACTTGCGGCCTTGTCGACCTGGGCTCTGATCCCTGGTCCCTCGCATCGCGTTTCTGCTGCATATATTGCTGCGAAAGTGGTACCTGACTTTGATAAGGCTGTGAAGGCCCACTTGTTGCAACGCCTATATGCGGACCTTGTCCCTCATATGGTGAATTGTAATGTGTACCTTCAGCAATATTATTTCCCTGAGAATCATACCGTTGACTTGCTGGCACATATGCCGCATTGGTTACCTGGTTCAGAGGGTGAGGTTGCGCATGCGAGAGGAGAGTAGCGCCTTCTTCATCCTGTGGTGTTTTCATAGGAATTCCGAAGTTGCTGCGGCGGAATTCATACGCAATGGGAAGGTCTTTGGTTGCTTTTCGTGCGTGGCCGGGTCCGGAAGTGCCGAGAACCATGTCGTTGAGTTTTTTATTGTAGGATTCATCGCTTTCGCGGTGGCGGTGTCCTACGAATAACCAACGCATTCCGCGTGCAAATCCCTTCACCAAGTCCCATGGATTCATAGCGTCCATGATGGCCTTTATGCCGAGGAATCCTCCCTGTTTAGGCCCTAGTTCATTGTATAAGGCATGGTCAGACATGGAGGTTGATGGGTATTTCGAGGGTTCGGATTGTTTCGCTGATTCAGTATATGGCTTGTAGGGGAATGCAAATAGGTGGAGTAATGAGAAGAATGCCATTTCGATGCAGAGGAGAAGCGAGGGGATACCGATTTTCAAGTCTGGATAAGCAATATACTTTGTGGGCTTCACGACCTCGAGTGAGGATGAAGTGAGGACGCTGATGACAAAGGTCTGCCAAAAGGAGAGGAAGATAACGAGTTTGATGGCGGTAATCTTCAAGAAGGGACGGTGCGGGCCGAGATCGACTCGTAGTTGTACATAGAATTGGATCAAGCAGTACATGGCAATACCAACTGCTACACTCTCGAAGGCCAGGAGCTAGAAATCATTAGTAGGGTTTGAAAATGAGCCAGGTTCAACATACCCAAATATGAGCAAACTGAAAACCGTTCGAGGATTCGCAGTATTTCCCAAAGTACTGTGTGATAACCGATACAATCGTCATGGCAACTCTCATGAAGCAGTACTGGTAGACACCAAGCCATATAACGTTGAACCAAGTTAAACCACTTCTGGGAGTCCTCCATGGCCCACTATCCCCACAACAGCATGACCTAAACCAGGTCAATGGCCAGACCCAAGGTTTTGGGACAATGCCTCGGAAGTATGCTTTTTGTTCGTGTAAATCGGGTGCGATGTAGTGGCAGAGGAGCGCAAAAAAGGACGCTATCGCGAACGCTTCATAACAACTAGAAATGACCTTGAAGTATATCGCATGCCAGTAATACCACATTGACAGTAAAGAAGCGGCGGCATATACGGGTATCATGAAAAGAATGCGAATGATACTGTGTCAAGGTTAGGTAATGCGCCAAAAGCTGTGAGGGCCTAACGTACTGTCTCTGCTCATACGGCTTCGTGTAATGGATCGCATGCATAAAAATCAAAAAGAAAGAGAGTATCACGGCTATCAGCGTACATCCTGCAGCTATTATAAGGCCAAGGTCGTGGAATCGTAAGGTTCCTACGATAGCCACCTCTGAATCGCCGACTACATCTTGTTAGCACAACGAATCTTTCATGGAACCGAGTAAGGCATACTTCGCATTTCATCCAACGTGGAGTTGCACGTTCCATTTATAGTGAGTTCCATCTCTGTTAGAGCCGGTCGTTGGCCAGGGCAAATGGAAGGTTGAAAGTCGATGAATTGCTATCCGTTTGACCTCGTTTCCTTTTCCCTTCAATGTAGGTTTTGATGGGTGCTGTTGGTGTATTTCAGCTGGCAGTCCTCTTATTGTGTCTGTCCCTCTTTGTTTCTTTTTCTTTTCCCTGTGTATAATGCGAATAGAATAAGCGGCTCTACCCCTGAATTGTTTCTTGTTTCGTGAAGATCCGAGCTGGCAGAGAGGTTTGTAAAAAGAGCGTACGCTTTCGGTATGTGAAAGAAAGTTGCGGATTGATGAATCACTGCGGTCTTCGAGCAAGGAGCGTTAGTGTTTTCGCCAGCGAAGCAGATGGGATGGAAAGCAGTTGGTTAATGAGGGTGGTTGGCTGAGGAGGACAGGTTGGTTAGGCTGATGTGCGTACCCCCCTATGAAAGAATGCCGTCCAGTGTGATGTGATACGAGGCGCTCTTGGTGCTGGTGTGCTGCTGGTGTGTTGTGTTGGTGTGTGTGGGGTTTCATCTTTGAATTGGAGGCGCAGTTGGGTTTCAGGGGAAATCGTGCGCCAAGGCCAAGCTTTTAGTTCAAGCTTCAGCCGTCGGTTCGCCTGGGCCTAGGCTAGCCTATTCGCTAGCCTTTTCTGATGGCAAATGAAAACGTGTGATGCGTGATAGATTGGAGATAACTAGGTAGAGCACTTATACTGTAGTATATATTATATATTCACAGTCCTCTCACGAGTCCTCCGCTCCGCTAAGAACTAGCGTCATATATCAACTCCAGCTGGATTATATCCTCCTCAGTCCCTGGACCATCCCTGGATACCAGTGACAAAGCCGTCACTAAATTTAGAAACATGATGCAATGACGTCATTGCGTAATGAATTTTACTTTGTACATCCTCACAATTTTATATTACAGTATGTAAGATAGGCTCGTCCATATAATATACTCTTTCATCCCTTCTGTGGTGTTACTGCTCATGTTCTATTCATTTAGGCAAGGCAGACTGCTGTGTTAAACAATTACCTACCATACATACGTACGGTTCTACGAATCGTAAGGATCTTGACACTGGGGCTTAGCTTTCATTACTCACCCGAATACGTACAGTAGCAGAGGAAGTACTGTACAGTACTGTACCAGCTTTATCCACAATGATAACACAATAGTTCAATGATCGGATCCGAGCTTTTGATGGGGAGAACTTAGGTTGGCAGTTTCATCACTGCAAGCAATAATAATATAAGCTTTTGTGTAGGTTTGTTTAACAAACTCAAACGAAATGAATCTTCAAATTGAGATCGTCTGATGCTTGACGATCATATGCTTGAAGCCACATAATAGAATGACCTTCTCTTCCCATCTTTTTGGACCTCTCTTCTGATACGCGGTACCCCAGTTTTCCACCACAGCAAACACATGTTTACCGTACCCGTCCCGTAACCATATCAGCTCCTGAATTAAGCGAGGTTCTTCCTGGCAGCCAACTTCTCTGCACGCACGGCTTCCACATTCTCAGCTGCATAGGGTGCTGAGAAAATATAGACACTGCTACCAATGAGTTGAGCAATGGATTTAGATGAAGTCGCTTCATTCCGACTAGCTATGGTATTCTTCAAGAAACATCAAGGAGTAATTTCATTCTCACATTTGTTATCTGTTGAAACTATTCACGCCACCTTCCCCTTGTAGACAGCTCCCCACTTTCTGTGTAGACGACGTACATCTCACCCCCATCTATAATTATAAAACCCCATCCGCGATCTATAGCAGCAGCGTCCTCAATTCAGCTGGGAAAAAGGCGAAAATGTTTCAAGCCAGCTGGGTCAAGGCAATATGCCTTCAATTACTGTTAGCAATCAGCACAACAAGCGCCCATGATACAAGCAACCCGCAATATCGAACACTTCCGGCTTTACGCCAGCAAGCAGAGCTTAAAGACGCATGGACTACCGAGAGAAAAGCTCAAATACCTAAGTTGTTGCAAAAACATGGCGTAGGAGCTTGGCTGGTAAACATCTCCCCCTCTTCGAAAGTTGGAAACGCGATCGCTCACATCGTGACTAGATGGTAGAGAAAGAATATGCCGAAGACACCGTCTTCTGGTCTCTCAAATCCTCCACCCAGTTCTCTGCCCGTCGCCGTACCGTCTCCCTCTATCTCGCCAATGCCACCGGTTCTCCATCCTACGTTTGGATCGACAATACGCCTTTTGTTTGGAAATCCCTGCTTTCGGTTCTCGAGAAAGAAAACCCGGAAACCATTGCAGTCAATATAGATTCTGATATTGCTTTTAGTAGCGGCTTGCATGCGGGGGAACTGGAGAACGTGATGGGGAATTTAGGACCCTGGTGGGGTGAGAGATTGGTCAATAAGCCCATATTGGCGGTCGAGTTTGTGGGCACGATGCCAAGAGGGCAACTAGAATGGTATAAGAAGTTGATGGAGACCGCATGGGCAATGATTTCCGAGGGCTTTAGCGAAGGGGTTATTCAGCCGGGGAAGACTACTACTGAGGTTTGTAATATCTCGCCATTTTGATATATGATGTAATTTGGGTTCTTGCTGATTTCAGGAAGGATGTGGAATGGTGGCTGAGAGAAAAGATCCAAGAACAGAATTACACCACTTGGTTTCAATGCGATGTCAATGTTGTTGGGCCAGGAGGAGTTTTCGAACTCACCACCCCTGAGCACAATGGGACCATTCAGTATGGCGATTTGCTTCATGTCGATTTCGGCGTTACGGCTATGGGAATGAACACCGATACCCAGCATCTAGCCTATGTTCTCTACCCAGGAGAGACAGAGAAAGATATTCCCAAAGGATTCCTCGATGGTCTTAAGAAAGCCAACCGGCTCCAAGATATTGTGAAGGAGAATATGAAAATTGGGTTGTCAGGCAATGTAATTCTGAAAAATAGTTTGGACCAGATGAGAAGTGAAGGCTTTGGTGGAGCTATTTATTCCCATCCTATTGGCGACTGGGGGCATTCTGCTGGAACTCTTATCGGTATGTTATGCTCGTGCCTCCAAAAACCTGTATACATTGATACTAATGGGCAAAGGCATGACGAATCTCCAAGAAGGAGTCGATGTCCTTGGAGACTTACCGCTTCTGGATAATACATATTACAGCGTGGAACTATATGCAGAGCATTTCGTCCCAGAGAGAAACGAAACCCTGTACTTCTATCAGGAAGAGGATGTGTATTGGGTAGATAAGGAGACGGGATTTGACTGGGTGTATGGAAGACAAGAAAAGTTTCATTTCATACACTCGAAAGTTGAGGCAGCGGAATTTACAATTCAGGATTTGTAAATAAAAGAAGACCATTACAAATATTTCATGACAGATATGCAAACAAAATCTCTGTCCCCATAGGATTTGATATATCGTCAATTCTGGAAGGTGGGATGCCTC
>Ga0247734_1001420_pt1 | contig 18297 bp, 15 predicted proteins | sample UWRJL103311B2_FD_180933 | JGI IMG/M metagenome (GOLD analysis project Ga0247734, IMG submission 180933) | Plant litter microbial communities from Arlington Agricultural Research Station in Wisconsin, United States - UWRJ-L103-311B-2 | ecosystem: Environmental > Terrestrial > Plant litter >... | reverse complement strand
CCCCCTTTATATTTTTGTAAAGTGGCTACCCACCAACTGGCCTCCTGGCAAGCGGACTAACACCTGTTCGCAGTCTTGAGTCGTTAGAATGCTGTCTAGTCCGCCTAACTTCATCAAAGCCATGTGGTCTATCATCCTCAACCGCACTGACTTCATGTGCTCCGTGAGGTGCCTCTAATTCATAAGCCTGTCTCTCCTGCTGTCCATCCAATTCGATATAGCTCGGCTGTGTGTACATCTCCATGGGTTTTAACGCACCAGTTACGTCTCGGGTTGAATGGCCGTGAAGCTCTGGTGGTTTCCAAACACTAACGCCAAGTTCTGAGCGGTAGCCAGGTGTACCGGGGGATGTCATAGGAGAGCCCATGCTGGACAAGCCATCTTCTGGTTTGAGTTCTGCCGGATCTCTAGGTAATCCCGATCCTTCCAATTCAGACGTTTTAAGTTTTTGTTTGCGGCGACGACAGAAAAATATCGCAAGGCCTATTGCAATAAGCAGAGCTACACCTGCAATTGCTATCCCAGCTATCGCCCCCGTGCTTATGCCCGACTTTTCATCTTTGTTCTTGTTGATAGGTGCTGTGCTATTTCCATCATTGCTTCCACCAACGCCAGTGGTGGGTGCATCTGGTTTGCCGATGGCAACTATTTTACTCTTCGACCCCAATTCCCAGTTTCTTTTAGAAACCGAGAAGTTGTGTCTTTCATAATCGACCGTCAAGTATGCTTCCTGCAAAAATGTCCTGCCAAGTGTATATTGAGATTCATTTGCTGCTCTGCGAAGCGGAAAGTAATACGTATTATTCGCGACAAGGGGATAGGAAATGTTGAGATCGAAGGCGTGGTATGGGATTACAATATCCACTGTCTCTCCACCTCTTGCTAGTTGTCCTAACGTGAATGTAATTGTTGGTTTTCGATCCAGCAGAATGCTATGCTGCCGACCGTTTAATAGATAATATCCCGTTTTGCTATCATATTTGATGCCAAATGCGTTTTCAAATGCTTCGCATGCTTCGATAGGCAACCAAATTTGGGAGACGGTTGAATCGATGAGAGTCAGAATTCCCTGTGGTAATAGGTCTGTGGGGGTGTTTCCATCTTCGGATCTGATAGCCTGTAGGCCAACGGTCAGGTCCCTTTCCTGGTCGTGGAAGAAAGGAAAAGAGAGATCATTTGATGTGAATAGCCCTTCGTCATATCCGCCCAATATCAGAGACCCTAAGACCCCATTGTGTCGATATTTCGCGCCGGCTGTGTAGCTGTACGAGAGACTCGGTATTAGGTTTTGTTCATGAAGGAGTGACAGGTAACTAGGCGCTTCGTCTGGCTCATTTTCCGTCGTGAAGTTGTTGGGACGTGGGTTGAGGCCGAAGGTGCCCAGGAGGAAATCCGGGTCATTGATCTGGGTGACGGTAGTGTTAAGCAGCGTCGGGCCCTGAGTGCCAGTGTAATCTAAACCAACTGCTATCATCAGCTTCTCTCATCCAAACTAAACACTGCGCCTCATGTAATGCGAGTACGAACCAGTATCAAAACCCCAATCTCCACTAACACTGATCCCAAGGTTCTCCTCGACGTGGACGTCGTACGGCCCAATGGGTTTCCAGGTCCTAGAGCTATTCTGCTTGAAAAGCATACCGCGCTCGTCGGCACAGTTATTGAGGAGCTTCAAGTAGTCGCATCCAAAGCCATCTGCGACTACCCAAGTCGAAGTTGCCGTGGTTGAGACTAAGACTCGAAGGGTTTGCGCAGGAGTTCCGACACGAACCGCGAACGAAGACCATTCTCCATCATTACCGTCCCTATGCCAGTATCAGTACATGCTCTCCGCGCCATTGCGCAACGACAGGATAGGAGGATGGGAAGATAGGAAGAATCAGGAGAGTGGATGTCATATACCAGCTTTGACTAGGACTGATGCTGATGGGATTTACCGCCGGTGCTGCTGTTGTGCAACTAACCAGTGCGTATAGAAGCAAAACTGGTGCCGAAGCGACGGCCAAATGCATGCCGGTGGTCGATATCAGGACGGAACACCAGCACCAACATCTGTTCACGAAGACCACTGTGCAGAAATATCAAGAGGATAGATGGCTACATCACACACACATACAACTTGCTGAAGAATGACAATTACACTGCGTGCGCATTGATACTTGTGTCGCAAATACGAATCATCCCCGCGCTTACCGTAACGATACTTCTCCCATGGAAATTGGACCTATTTTGGGGGTGTTGAGGAGGCACAGCAGACAGGGCCCACCAACCTGTCTGCATTTGATTATCGATCACGAGATATCCATACAGCTGGCTTTCTTCAAAGATTTCGCAGTGGGGTCTGTTGGTAGAGGCAGGCTGTGTGTGCTTTTTTAATGGTTTGACGCCCACCATGGACAATGGGTGTTAGGAGAGGAAATAGTGTTTGTGGAAGCAGTGGAAGCATAATTCATTTCCTTTTCTTCACATGCCAGTACTATACAATGCGATGATTCGTACTAGGATTTGGCTATGCTATTTATTGTAAGTTGCAATAAAGACAATACCTTACCTAACTAAAGCTTGCAGTTGGTACTGGAGGTGTTGTTCTCATTGCACAGAGGCTCTCTCCGCATCTTTACTTCTTCGGCAGTTTAATGGTGACACAGATAGATATACTAAAAGAGACAGATGAAATATCAGCCCAAAAAGGAGACCAGTCACAAATATCCATATTAATTGGCAGGTGATCAATTTCCGCCTTGTTCAAGATTTGATATGTCAAACCACCATCGTCTTCTTCGTCACCCAGAAAGGGGGTTTTATTCGAAAAAGCTACAATTTTTCTTTTAAAGAAGAAAATCTATAGAACTTTATTCAAGAATTTCAGGAAGATTCTTTTGATGACGATCGTGAAGTTATTTTCCCTAGAAAATGTCCCCAGAAAACCATCAAAGTCCGTGTTTGCTGCCTTTCCAAGAGCGAACCACGAATGCTGCCAATACTTCATCTGACTTTGGGTATGGGCTCAAGCTGAGGATCATATTACAGCTGCGCCCGGAGAGAAGGCTGAGTCTAAACTTAAAACACTTAGCCCAGTAGGATTTGGATTGAGTAAACCATTTATAAGAAACTCTTAAGGCCAGGGTGTTGCTTTCATGAGTGAGAAGTGTGGGTAGCACAGCTTTGAACCTGGATGTGTTCTACGAATCTGTGCCAGCATCCGAAAAGTGAGTGTCACGGTCCTGACAAATTCCTCTCAGTCTCCAAAATACAGAGGCATGGTAGATGTACTTCTATTTCATTCCCCGCGCTTCAGTTTCTGCATTGTGAATTTGATGCCAGGAGTGGAGGAAATATACTCTCACCAAAACCTATCAATGAAACTTTATCATTAGTGTCGGTGTACCTTCTCACCAGATACAACGGATTCAGATTAACAATTATTTGAAAGTATAGTATTTATTCTGTTCAAAGCTTCATCATCCAATATATATCTACATCATTAACTTTCTAGCTACCGTCAATGGAAACAAAGTATCCTACAACCACCTCATCCGTTCTGCACTTTACAAAGCACTCAAGACGCTTCCTGCCGGGCTGACCAAGCCGGATACAGTAGCGAAGATATGACCAGCAGCAATTCGGACCTCATTGATCTGAGCTGTAGTGGACGACACATCTCCAACGATTGTAAACGCGAAGCCGGTGATGGGTGCTACCAATGGTGCGATAGCGCTGAGGACAGCGCGAACCTCGGATACGACGAGTGGCTTGACTTCTGTTTCTTGTTAGTGGGGAATTTGATGGAGGGGATAGAAGCATAGAACTTACCAGCAGTAACGGTCTTGAGGAGTGCAAGAACGACATCCTCGATGTCGGCCAAAAGGTCATTGACATTACCAAGGACATTTCCAAGGGCGGTGATTTCATCATCTGTCAAAGGCTCGACGGCTGTGGTGAGGACAGGTAGGACTTTGGCAACTGTGGCATCGAGAGTGCTGGCGATGATAGTGAGTGCCTTAGCGACAGTTGGGGCAACGGCGACGGTCAAGATTGGTGTATCAGTCAAACCTGGGACGCTGATAGCAGAGAGAGAAACAACTGTTGCGCTGATAACTCCCAATTCGAGGGTAACAGCGGAGACGAGTTCAGAGACTACGGAGCTGATCGTAGAAACTGTGGAACGTTTGGTGACAGGAGATACGTGGGAAGCGATCAACGAACCGGCACCGTTGTTGAGCTTGCCGAGGGCGACTGGGGCAAGAGAGTCGACAACTGGGAGAGTAGCCACGGTCTCCTTGACGGATGCGACGGATGCGACCGTTGAGTCAGTGAACTCGGTATCGATGATTGATGGGATGGATCGTCTGAGAACGGCATCAACAGTCTCACCTACAACTGGAACAGATTCGAGAGTGTCCTCGACCTGTGGATGTGAGTATGTCATATCATCTTAAAAGGAATAAGTAGCTTACGGTATCGACAGTAGGTTCAACAGCGGCGACCACGCTTCCGGCTAGGTTGGTGACAGTTGGACCAACAATGGGCACAGCGTTGAGAGTAGAAGCAACAGTTCCGACGGTGTTTCCAACGACTGGGCTAAGAGGAGCAGTTACCGGTGCGACGAGAGAGTCGAGTTCACGGCTAGCGAGATCGGTGACGATTGGCACAGTTGACCCAACAGTACCTGCAACACCGGCAGCGATATCAACAGCCGGTGCAGTGAGGGGGTCGACCGTGGTCAAAACGTCGGTGGGCAGAGCACCAAGCTGACGAGCGACAAGAGAATCCACAACTGGGAGGGTGGTCAAAACGTCGATGGGCAGAGCATCAAGCTGGCGAGCGACAAGAGAACCCACGACTGGGAGGGCATCACCCACGACTGGGAGGGCATCACCCACGACTGGGAGGGCATCACCCACGACTGGGAGGGCTTTCTTGGTGATGCATGTTAGATCCCCGCTCTCGATGCATGATAGTGTTCGCTTGACATGTGCTGGTGCAGCAAGAACTTGAGTTCCGATGCTGAGCGCAGCGATGGTGAAGGAGGTGAAGTGCATATTTACTTGATAATAAATAAATGGTACGAAGATGGCAGGTATACTGGATGAACAAAAAACAAAGGGGTATAGTGCGATATCAAAGAGCGATCAGAAAGTTGGTGCAAAGAGCGTGGGTGTCTAAAGGCGACAAAGGAGTGTGAGTGAACTGATGCTTGAGTTGAATCAAACCAAACCACCGGGTATCACGAAAGTATATATGCTCAGTTGCTGGGACGGTGAGATGGATTGACAGAGATGACGCAGCAACTAACCTGTAGATCTCTTACCCAAGGCAGAAAAAGGAGAGCAACCAGGTCTAAGCGTACTGTACTGGTGGGGGAGTTTGCAAGCATATTCACTAAGTAATAGTGGTTAAGCATAAGTAGTGAGATGATGGACACCATTGTGATCGGCTTGTAGGGTTCAGCAGGATGGTTGGGATTGCGATCATCGGTTTGAACTAGGTTGGAAAGCGTTTACGTTTGGAGACTGTAGATTGTGAACAACAGTGACTGCCACGAGAAGGGATTAGTTTTAGTTTTCCACTCATCCAATTTTAGAGATGGGCAAGGGAAACGAGGAAGCAATATCAGATATACTGTACAGTACATATCACAGAATATCATTCATCGAGGAAGCCAGAAGAAATACATGATCTCAAGCCACAGCGCATCAACCATCTATCTCCAACCGTCATCAATAACAAAAAACGTGGGGATGAAACAGTCCGAGTCAGGCAACGAGATGCCAAGAAGCGATGTCGATCACGTTCAGCTTATGGATCAACAAACCCCTGACTATAACTCGTCTATGGAGCCTCATTTGTGCCGCTTTGGGATCATGATCTACTCGTTAATTCACTTGGAGGTGTGGGGTACGGTTAGTGCCGGTTGCCCCTGACCCGGGTATTGTTTTCAAACGTCCGGATCGATTGCTTGATTGGGAGACTTGTATGTACTGTACAATACATGGCCAAGGAGATGCGCCTTTGGGGGGCGGGGGGGGATTTTGGGGATTCTTCCTTCCCTGCGCCTCCCTAAACTTCCTGTGCCTTGCATGTGAGAATGTCTCACTTATTAGAAAGAAATCCCTTTTCACTGTTTTATTAAGTTTGATTAAAGTCAAAAATCAATGGTCTAGATGTAATTAATGTCCAGATGGCCTGGATGACCGAGGAAACACCATGTCGCAAGTCATTTGAACATGAAGAGAATTGGTGCACTACCTCTTTCATTTTATTGGCTCTTTGTTGGGTTTCATTTCATGCATGGTTCAACTACTTTGAGATAATCAGTTGTATTCATTAGAATGTAAAACACCACCCCGACGAGATTGGCTTTCAACAAAGCTGACTCCTTAATTGGCTGATCCCTTTTATGGCAGCTCATTAGCCCCCATAGTTCGCTTCTCCTTCAAAGCCGTTTCTCAAGCGCGAGTCCAAGCATCTTGTCTTATCTTCCCTTCCGATCCAGAGAATGGCCATCGTGGCACCTGGCCCAGTTAAAACAGACCCTAATACCACCTGCAAAAGTAATTTTGCGCTCAAACACAAACTGCGTTCTTGTGGTCTTCTAAATTTCATAACGCTCCACAAACACCATATCATAGAAAGCGCTATCAATAACCAATAAATCTCTTTTATATCTTCATCTAATCCACTTCCGCAAAGCACCACTTCCGCAAGCCGGGTATGGGGAGATATTCGGTACTCCAATCCATCTCTCCACCCAGTAGTGTAAAGTAAAGCGTTGAAAAGGTGAGTGAAAGCTGATAAGATGGCTGCCAGTTGCAGGGTACCAAGGATATGTGGAAGATCCTCATAGCCAAACAGTGACGTTGACGTTAACTGAAGCTTGGTATTAGCAATCACACTAGCGATGATCAATGGTAAAGGGGGAATGCTGAGAATTGCAGAGCTAAGAAGGGATTGGGTGATTTTGGTTTCATTTAGCGGTGAAACTAAGGCTGCTTGGAGCGCTAGCAGGACCAAAACCCCAGCTGTGCATAATAACGCTAGGAAGAGTGATTTAGCATATTTGGTGGGTACTATATAATCTTTGGGTTCTCTAGAGTACCGGGTTGATGTTATATTTTCGACAGTTAAGTAAAGTAGTGCGAGTTTTGAATAACCTTCAAGTTGTATAACTAGTGCCACGCCTAGAACCATGCATGGCCTGTTTCTATCAGCAAGAAGAGCATCAGGTGGCGGTAAATTTCCTTACGTGTTGGAAAGCGTTCTCAGATTCTTTACTCGTAATATTTCGATTGCTGCGATTATTCCAATTGGTACAAGGTTCATTCCAGCTGAAAAGTAGGCCCAAAAGTCGATGTTTTGGACTGGGCTTGGAACGACACGCCGATCAAAAGTGATAGCCGAATTGATATTAGCCCTGAACATTCCATGGTGGAGAAAAGAGCGAAGATTGGAGAATAATGGAAGACTTCTAAAGTCTAAAGCAAGCCAAAGTTGTTGTAAGATACTCCATACTAGGCCGTAAAATACCAAGTATCGAAAATATCGAGCAAATTGCACCGAAAGAGCCTTCGGGCTGTCGGCGTACATATCCAAAGTCCACCCTGTCAATGGAACAGTCCCCTTTTGCCCCTTATACTCCACAAACTTCAATGCCTCGCTCTTACACATCAGATCACTGGTACTGTTGGTTTCCCAGTCCTCACCGAGCACCGAAAGTACCTTCGCCATAATACTCCAGAAAGCACTGTCCAAAGTTTGAATTCTTGTCATGGCTCCAGATGACTCGGCTATGGCTAACACTCGTTGGGTGCGTGAATTTTGGTACGCTTCAAAGATTTCGCGGAAGCAGTCGTCATTCAAAGAGCCCATCTTCCCAGTCTTTGCATCGTAAAGCAAGTTTGCAAGCACAGCCACGCTCTCGATTGCCGTGTTACCACCCTGTCCGGCCGTCGGGGTCATCTAAACTATATTGTTACGAAACATCAGAGAACACAAGAGAGGGAAACATGCCTTATGCACCGAATCCCCAACTAAACACACTCTTCCTTCCCACCACTTCTCAAAAACTACCTCCTCTAAACTTGTCATCGCGAATTTACTCCTCCTCTCCCAGAGATCTCTCATATTGGTGTTCTCAGTGACGTGCATCTTGTCCACCACCTTCTCCATAATACCCTCCGCTTCACTAGTGGTGTAGCGTGGGATATCTGGATATGTGTAAAGCCTGTCATGCTTTTGGATCAAAAACCAGAAAACTCGATTTCGGGTACTGCTGAAAATAGTATTACAACGGTGAGAGTTGTAGAGAATTTGAAGAGCGCCAGGAAAGAGAGCAGGGTCTCGGAAATCTTGATTTGATACGCCAAAGGCACAGAACCTGGTGATAAAATCAGATGCATTCATAACAGATTCAAAATACCGTTTTCTTGATAACAAGCTACTGTCATATAGTTAGGGGAATCGCTAACATAGGCCTACCACTGGGATATTAGTGCTGTCTAAAATTTAGTATATATCTCCCACGGAACAAGTCTTTGCAAGCTTACAGTTTTCCGCTTTCCTAGCGGCCTCCGAATCACGCTCTCTCTCTACATCCCACATATACTTTCTGATGGAACTATGAATCCCATCCGCCCCAACCACAATATCGCCCTTGTACACCTTCCCATTCTTTGTGCTTACAACCACTTCATCTCTCCTACTATCTACCTTTACAACCTCAGAACTTGTAACGATATGCTCCTTCTTCTCGTACTTTTCATATAGCACATCCAACAACTCCGATCTTTCCAAGCATAATATCGGATACCCGTGTCTCTCCTCCACCATTTGCATAAACCTACTCTTTCGAACTACTTTGCCATTCGAATCGCGCCAAATACTCACTCTTATTGGTGCTGTGGTCTTTAGGATATCTTGGTAGAGTCCTAACTGGTCTAGGATACGAAGACCGTTTGATTGGAGGGATATGGAAGCGCCGCCATCGAAGGTAATTGTTTTACGCTTTTCTAGCACGGTGTGAGGGATACCAGCGCGGTGAAGGGCGTGGGCGAGCGTCAGCCCTGATATAGATCCGCCGACTATTATGACTTTAAAGCTATTCGGAACCGCTGTCGAAGTCATGTTATAGTCCACTTTGTCGATGCTCTATTGACAATAACGTTGCCTATAGATCGGAGGAACTCCTGATTCCTGCTTGATTGCAATGACTATAGTGTATGATCTGTACAGTAAACTATCAGCGACTTCAATGATAACTGGGGGAAACTCTGATAATATATTTTTCGCAGTCCTGAAGATGACAGAGCAGGAGCTGCTTCGATCTCAGTTATAGTCGAAGTCATTGATTGGTTCTTTATTGCGAGTACGGAGGATTTCTTTGTTACATTTAATTTTCTGGTCGGCTCGAGACTTCAGGTCATGATAGAATGTTCGCCTAACGCAAAGACCTTTGTTATTAGTTGCTCAACCCGAAGCTATGGTATGCATTGCTTACTATTGTTCTTCGGCGAGTAAAGACTTATATAGCAGTGAATTTATAGTAGGATTCAAAAATGGCTTCCTCTTTGTACACTTGTTAGTTTTATTACTTCCACAACGCCAAAGTTGCTAAATGACTATGGTTAGTTATTTCTCACCGATAGCAAGAAATTGGACAATTCCTTGAGTAAGATAACTCTAACAGGCCAACGCAACAAAGAATTAATATGGAGACTGTAGCTGATATCTAGAATTAGGCAATTCAGAGGTTCATTTTGACGTCGATTTTTCTTAAATGATCTAGAAGACTACATGTCTATAATCCCCCCCCCGCCCAAATGAATCATCAGTTCCACTAAAAACCAAATTTCAGTTGCCGACTACGACACCTCACAAGGTGGAGGAAACAGCTTTTGAATCGCTGCATTTACGGATGCAGAATGGCATCCAGGACACCGGCATAACTAAAATATAAAGAAAATTAGCTGTCGTTCTTTTTCTATTCAAATCTGGTGCTAGTGTCACCAGCTTCTTCTCGATATAATGCGAAATCAACAAATATATATAGACTCGCCTTTGTAGCACCAGGCAAACTACTCGCAGCACCATCGTACGAGACACACTGAGCAAGTACATCCGCTGCCGCCCCCGAACCCACGTTTGATTGTAAACAGAAACTTGAGTTTATCACATCTAGACATGCGTGTTCGTTCTTGGGGCAACCATCTACTGTTTGAGCATGGATTGTGAAGTTTGCAAAAAACAGGAGCATGCAAAGGAGGTGAGTTGCAGCTGGCATCTTTTCGGAACAGGTTGTCCTTTTTGCGTCAATTGGATTTCAGAGTGATGGGCATAGGATCTCGAAAGATTGAAGACTATTGCTCTTGGTAGTGAAAGCAGAGTCCGGAGTAGTCTATATACTGCTCATTATGATTGGTGAGGTGTGGATTCACTTCCCGAACATTTGTGTCACTCCGTCGGAACTTGGCCATCCCCGCACCGGGTGATGAGAGGATAAATATACTCATGAAGACGGGCATATGGATCAATACAAATTACTTACCACGGCAAGATATATCTATATGCATGATTGTGAAAATGTACCGTTATATACAGATATCAAGCATTGGCAATGTGCGCTCTTTATTAGAAGATAAGGTAAAGTGAGTTTAATGCAACCATATCCATTTTCAGGCAGGATCTCCTTAATCAGAAACCTAATCATAAATACCACGCTTTAACTCCAACGTAAAACCAACCTTAGCAAAAGAGTATATCTCCTTAATTGCCAAGTACTCCTGTGGCTGCGCCTAATCTACCTAGCGTTTTGTTATATCTAAACATTTAACAGCCGCTAAAATAATTACCCAGCATCTTTCCACTTATATAACAAGCGAGCTCTGGGTGTAGGCTAGGAGAGCAGCCTATTCTTTTGAATGAATAGTATGAAGAAAAGAAACAAAATCCAGAAACATAAAAGATTGGGATGTAAATACTCACTTGATTTCAAAATGGGTTGAGTCAGATGTAATTTGTGATTTTTGAAGCCTTGCTCATACCGTCACCTTAAAGAACTGCCGAAAGCTCGATTCATAAGTCGATTTAGCCAGCGACCGTAATACGCGGTTGATCTCGCGAATCTTCCGTAAGGGAAGCCTTACAGGAGTTGAGTCGCATACGATTTCATCCTTGACCATTGCTTGAATTTAGTCAAGGATCGGATGATGTAGCGAGTAGAACACACGCATCCTTTATGTAACTCTTTCGGTACGTACTGAAGAGTTTGGTGCCTCGCAAAATTGTGGGCCATTGGGTCCATCTCTGATTGATATCTAGACGAAAATAGCCACGGACTTATGAGATCATATTTACTATCTATTACGGGCCGAAGATAGTATTTAGAAATCCTTAAGCCTTCCTCCGGTTAAAATTATTAATTCCGAAACTCTTGCTGCCAATTTGGGGTGGCATGTATCATAAAGTCCTTTGATACCTTTCGAGACTTCCACGAAACTTATTAACCACCTCTCGGGCAATTACATTTTCGATATTTGTTGTTGAAACACCCACAAAATGTATTTAACTACACTTCTTATGCTAGGCCTGAGTGCCCCCAGCAGCGCTTTGATTCGGTTCCAATGCTCTCAACTGGTTACTCAAAGACTGGACCCTTTGGTTACGCCGGGCCAGAACCCATCCCCTCATGGTATGAGCATATCTTTCAGAAGTCAATTACATAACGACAAATGATGAATGGTCATGCTCCGGGAGCACTTTTATTTTATTGTGACGAACATTCAAACTCCCAAGTCGCCTCTCTTTCCTATAACTTCCCTGCAGAAATTAAATGTTAGACTTACTAATTCGACCCAGTACATCAAATAGTTGGAGGTGTAAGTAATGTCTGACCTAGTGCCAAATACTCTACTGATATCAACAGAATTCGTTCAATGTGACCATGGATCCTGCAAAAGATATGCCTGGCGAATCAACTTGTACATCTTGTCAATTCAGTGAAGACTTCTCCAACTATTGGACGGCAATTCTCTATTTTCGTGCACGTAATGGCACCTATCACCGTGTACCTCAATTGGCGAACAGTGGATTCGCCGGTGCTGCTGGGGGTGGAATGACTGTTTATTACATGCAAGACCCTCTTTACGATACGCAACAATTGTCTAAAGTCTCCGCTTTCCAACCTGTAGGTTAAATAAGCACACTTTGAATTTTCTAATTGATAATCACAGGGATTCCGTATGTTCATTGGGGATATCTATGCGCGCAGTCTTGATGAAGCCGCACGTTTCCGTCAACTTACCTACACATGCCTACAAGACATGGGCACTCGTGACAACGAAACCATTGCTTTCCCCCACCGTGTATGCCCCGCCGGAATTATGACTTCTCTCCGTTTTCCAAATTGTTGGGATGGGAAAAACCTCGACAGTCCTGACCACATGGCGCATATGAGCTATCCAGAAACTGGAACGTTCGAGAGTGGTGGACCGTGTCCAGCAACGCACCCAGTTCGCACTTCACAAGTGATGTTTGAGGTAATATGGGACACAACAAGGTTTAACAATAAAGAGGATTGGCCCGAGGATGGAAGCCAACCTTTTGTATGGTCATTTGGTGACGCAACTGGGTATGCTAACCATGGGGATTATGTATTCGGATGGAAAGATGATTCACTTCAAAAGATCTTAGACACTCACTGCTATGTCAATTGCCCCGATGCAAAAACACAATCGATTCAAGAGATGAACAAATGTGCACAACAGCCGGTAGTAAATGAAGATATTGATGGTTGTAAGTTACAATTACCTTGCTCTCTTTGCTATAAACAAGTAGTTATCTTCATTATCGGCTAACATACCATCTTCAACTCTATAGGGCTACAGGAGTTACCCGGAGGACACCAGGCAGAGTACCATCATCGTAAATTGTGAATAGTGAATAGAAGGTTAAACTTGTGACAACCAGTGGAGAGTGATACAAGTCTCCTATGTTCACATGTTGATATCAACGGTATGGTCCACGGTTGACGCCTGGTCGTTCGAGCAAAAACTACTCTCGAGTAATGAATATCTTTTCAACAAGAGATTTTGGAAGTGCTTCTTAGAGCTCGCCATTTCTGTCTGCATTTGATTTTTTGAGTGTTGGTAAGTCTCAAGTACTTTTTCCGAATAGTGACTGGTAAATCAGTGCAACTACTGTATCCACTTTCAAACAATACTGTTTAATTTACTGCGGTTAAACTTCATTGATATATCTTAGCCATGTAATATAATCAGTCTTCTCTCAAGGGAGAAAATCCAACAGAGCTTCCTGCTCCACTTTCAGACTTTACCGATAGATCATAAATAAACCAATTTGTAAACTCTTCCTTTAAGTTGTACCATATTCATTCTAGTCTTCTTTTCCCCAGTTAAGCTAGCATTCTGTGCACAGGTGATTTCCCTCTTACCTATTCTTGGACAATAATCTAATTTTGTGATCCTCAGTTTCTTTATCTGCGATTTTATCCTTGCTTGGCCATGACTTTCCGCATTGCCACGGTCCCCCATTGATAATTTGTTCCTATCTGACAAACTTTTGTCTTCCGTTCATGCTTTTTCAGCATTTCGGTGGCTCCATTTCTGTCAAAATTATCGTGAGTATGAAATGGTCTCTATTGTCCTTTACTGAACAAATTCTCTGTGTTAAACTTGTTTTATCTTCAGTGGCACATTATATGAATATTATGTAAACCCCCCTTTTCCTCCTTCTGTCCCACCTAGTCTAAACATTCTACCAACAAATTCCCAAGTGTGACATAGCCCTACAACCCTGTGCATCCTCTCACTCTTGAGTTGTCTTAGTGCTAATCATGTGATACGATGTAGACTCCTCGAATATTTTAAGATATGCCATGAAAATAGGTCTTAAATCATGAGAAAGCACACTCAAAAGCTAGAAGCTAAACGATTTCGAGTATTTGTAGAACAAGGAAAGATTATTGAAATTACACATAAAGTCACGTGACCATAAGGGCTGCGGCAAACAAAAGAGGTAGGTAAAATATGGCGTTGGTAAATTATGTTCGAAGTTCATACACTCCTCGATCTTGTTTTAAGTCCGCTAAGAAATTCTTACAAGGGTTACTACGGTATAAGTAGCATTTCCAAAATAATCCCCTTGTGTTCCTACTCCCACGACGCTTCCTATTGGTGATCTCGTCAGCATTCTTATTAGGTCATCATCCGATGTCTTGTTGCCGCAAGCGTCGAGACTTTTGACCTCTTATCTCGTTCCATCCCACATTCTCATTTCTGTCCCCTAAATAGGTTCATTGCTGCCTACATCCGTGCATATTTTGCCCTTCATGGGATATCATGGCTCCTGACAAGTTAGACAACGCTATGCGTAAGGGTACCAAAAGTTGTGCTGAATGTAAGAAAGTTCTACTTTGACGAAGGGAAAATGCTAAATATTAAAGGTCGAAAGCGGAAAGTAAAGTGCATATACGGAGATGACACTGAAACCTGCATGAACTGCATAGCTAGAAGGGACAAGTGTTTTATGCAGACTAAGGCTTCGAATCCAGTGAAAAAAACTCCTGCAGATACGAAAAGACAGAAATCTAATAAATCAACGTTGGAGAAACGTATCGCCCAACTTGAAAATCTCGTTACCCCTCAACATTCTATTAGCGACTCACAGAGTTTAAATCAAAGTCTTGCTGTAAGACAAGGAAGTCAGCTTACCCTCGGGCTGCTGGAAAACCCTCATCAGGACCATATCGTCTCAAAATCTCTTGGCACAGGTAATCAAGACCCTGTCAACGTGCACAGAGACATTGCCCCCAGTTTAAATACTGTTGGGTCTCTCTTTAATAACACAATTGTAAGCCAATATGGTTCATTCCTTAGAGCTTCTTTCGCTAACAGATCTCAGTGGAAGCAAGATGGTCCAGAGCTGAAAAATAAACGGTCACCCCCTACAAGCACTAGAGGTACTATCATCAACACTCCCGATCCAGAAGATTCAGCAAAAGATCGACAAGTGTGTCAAGAATTATGCCAAGACATTCCGCAACATAGCCTGATAGCAAGCATTGTAGGTGCTACAGGTTCCTGGTGGAAGACGTGGTAAGATAAAGTGCTAGTCCTCTCTGCCTGCGGCGTGACACTAACAATATATTAGGAGACCTATAGGGACATGGTTTCAACAATTGATGGCACAAAACAATGTTTCCACACTTCTAGAAGCCATAAACTGGTGTTTCTCGTCTGGTAATCCACCTCTCGCAGCTTTAGGTATATTATGTATTGCGACTTGCCTCCAGCAATTGGATAGCCAGTCCCATAAAGATATAATAAGTCAGTTACATAGGCCTCCTGGGGAGCTATTTCAAGCATATTTAAATCGGGTAACGCTTTATATCATTAACGATAATTTCTACTCCAGCTCATATGCCGGAATTGAGGTCATTTTGATGACCGGTAAAATCTACATGAATCTTGGATTGCTAAAGATGAATTGGGTGCTAACACATAGAGCAATCATACATGCACAACTCCTTCATTTTCATCGACCTCATCAAACTTCACCAGATGAAATCGCGTCTCACATGTCTATGCGACATGAAAGCTGGTTCTTTATATGTGAACGAGATTTGTACGCTAGCCTACTACTTGGTCTTCCGTATGCAGCTAATTGGAAAACCATTTCGCCCACTGCTCGTGGTTTGCCAGGGACGTTGGGGTACTTTCAATATGAAATGATGAGATTGTCTAGTAGAATCATTGACCGGAATCAAATGGGTCTCGAAACCTCAATCCTAGATACTCAAGATATCACACATGATATGGTCTCTGTTGCAAACACACTTCCTTCAGAACTATGGGATCCACCCAATGCACTTCTGGTAGGCAGAGTCGACCGAGCAGGGTATATGGAGCTTTTGGCTGTCGAGTTCTGGTACTTCCAGGCGAAGGTTCTGCTTCATCAACCCCTGATGATTCAGTCTCTCGAGGATCATAAACTCCTCGAACATAGAGAATCATGCTTAAGTGCGTGTCGAGACACCTTAAGGATTTACTACCTCATGCGTTCTGATAGCATGTCTGTCTTCAATATGGTCAAATTGGTTGACTATCAAGCATTTATATGCTCTGCTATTTTGCTTTTGGGACTTCTCGGATATGGAAGCGTGCAACCATTGCTTTTTCCACCAACAATCAAGCAAGCCCCCGATTGGGAAACAGTTCAGTCAACACTGGATATCCTTAGAAAAGCATCTAGAATTACAAATAATTCGATTGCTTTACAAGCAGTGCAAGGGCTGGAGACATTGTCACTACTTGTTGAAAATGGGAGGGCGGGAGCCTGTCCAACCCAAACTGGGTTAACCACAGCCCATTCGGTCAGAATTACCGTTCCAGGCTCTGGAGTCATTACTCTATCTCCTGGGGCGCTGATGACAAAACCTATCTCTACATCCTCAGAGCCTACCAATGTGCATCCAGCGTCCATCTTTCACCTATCGAGTTACACCTCTCCAAATCCAATGATTCCAATAGCGCCAACGCCAAGCTCCCAACAAGTTCCAGAAGTGAACAGCTTGCTCAGCGCAGATCTAGGTGGTGATATATCTATGATGGATCTAGACTGGTCAAACCTGATTAGTAATAATTTAGACGATGACTGGGCGTGGTTAGCTGATGCCAATGCTGCGAACTTATTATAGACATAGTAGCCTAATACGGCAATGATTGGATTGCGCCCAATATAAATAAGTTTGACCGTATTAATTCTTATCATGGACCTTCTATTTATGAAAGATATTTCTCTGTTAGTCTGACATCATTACTGTATAACTTCATCAGCGAGGACTCTGCATATACTGTTATTATAGTGGTCTATTATAGGGAAAGGATATAATGGTGCATAGAACTTGATAAAATATAGTTCAAATACTTGCTGGTATTAAACGGTAGTCCAAACTTAACAATTTCACAGTATCTGTTACATTCGATGGAGAAGCGAAGGCATCAATGTAGTTGAGACACGATCCGAGTTATGTGCTCTTCACCTAATAGAAGACGGTGACATTAGACAGTAGTTCTTATTCCTCTCCTTATTGTTGAGTTGAGTTCAATAAGCTAACCCTATCGATTTCAAAGCAAAAATTTCAAATCATCAATTTCGGTCGAAAGAAATAATCTCGGTTCAAAAACGAGTCGTCAAGATGTAGAGGGTAGTGGATATACCTAGCAGCCTTGGCATGGGTTTCGTCCGAGGAGAGGCTTCGGACGAACTTGTAGGTAGTACATAAGATTATTTGTGCCCAGTTTCAGTGATGCTTGCCAGAACAAATTAATTTCTTTGTATTTAGCCCCAATAGATTCAGATATCTTATCTTTTTTCCTTAACACCTCACAGTAACGAGGTAGCTAATAACCACCAAGTCCCAAACCCAAATTGTGAAGGGTACGAGCCAAAAATGGCAGGCTCAAGCACGGCATCGTCAACGGCGGAACATGGACTCGAATTCAAGGAAAAGGACACAACCAATGAACCTCCTTTGGGTGTCATGTCGCCCATCGACGTAGAGGTTTATCCAACCGGCTTGAAGTTAGGAATGATAATTGTTGCGTTGATGCTGTCAATGTTTTTGGTTCGTCATCATTTCTTCACGTCTCTCAACTTACCTTAAAGTAGCCACGTCTACTCAGACATCAGAATAATCAGAAATTTCACTGACATACGCAGGCATCTCTAGATATGACAATTTTATCTACAGCTATCCCCAAAATAACGTCCGACTTTCATAGCCTAAACGATGTTGGATGGTATGCGGTAAGAACTATTTCCAGGTTAAACCAACTCTCACTTACTAACATACTCATTCTAAAGTCCTCCTTCTTCCTTACGGTAGCTGCCTCACAATCAACCTGGGGCAAGGCCTACAAATACTTTCCTCTCAAAACAGTGTTCTTGATCGCCATAGGTGTGTTCGAACTTGGAAGTCTTATATGCGGAGTCTCACCCAACAGTATTACATTAATTGTTGGTCGTGCTATAACTGGACTGGGTGCTGCTGGACTGCTTGGTGGATGTTACACAATAATTGCTTTCTCGGTTACTCCTACCAAGCGACCAGCGTTCACCGGAATACTAGGTGCGACATATGGAATTGCTAGCGTGGTTGGTCCACTTCTGGGAGGTGTATTTACTGATAATGTATCGTGGAGATGGTGTTTCTATGTCAACCTCCCAGTGGGTGGAGTGAGCGCAGGAATTATTCTCTTATTTTTCAAAAGTCCGAAAGGG
>Ga0247734_1001418_pt1 | contig 18307 bp, 11 predicted proteins | sample UWRJL103311B2_FD_180933 | JGI IMG/M metagenome (GOLD analysis project Ga0247734, IMG submission 180933) | Plant litter microbial communities from Arlington Agricultural Research Station in Wisconsin, United States - UWRJ-L103-311B-2 | ecosystem: Environmental > Terrestrial > Plant litter >... | reverse complement strand
GACGTCACCACTTTTGGCGGACCGCTTAAACAATATCATATCATTACTTCCCCTGAAAAATTGGTTAAATACGGTTTGTCATTGCAAAATGTAATGGACGCCATTAATGTAAATAACCAGAACACCGGCGGTAATATTATTTCAAGAGGTGGACAGGGATTTGCCATTCGTGGTTTGGGAGCCATTAAAAATGAGCAGGATATTCAGAATATTGTTTTGAAATCTGAAAATGGTGTACCTGTTTTCGTACGTGATGTAGCCACGATAGAAATCACTCCTCCTCCCCCGAGCGGTGTGATGGGCTATACAATCACAAAGGAAAAAGTAGATGTGAGCAGCGGAGTAGAAGGTATAATCCTGCTTCGCCGTTACGAAAACCCAAGTGAAGTTTTGAAGGTTTTGAAGGAAAGAATGGCCGATTTACAGGCAACTGAATTACCTGAAGGTGTTCAACTGCGCCCATTGTACGACCGGAGTTTCCTGATTGATCATTCACTTGAAACCGTAGCGCATACGCTATTTGAAGGTATTTCAATCGTAATAATTCTGTTGATTTTCTTTTTAGGAAGTATCCGCAGCGCTTTAGTTGTTGCATTAACGATTCCTTTCTCACTTCTTTTTGCATTCATTTTAATGCGTTTAACAGGAATACCTGCCAATTTACTTTCTCTGGGAGCAATAGATTTTGGTATTATTGTGGATGGAGCCTGCGTAATGGCGGAACACTTGATACGAAAATACAGAACTGCAACAGTTGAAGAAAAACAGCAGGGAATTGTAAAGATCACTTTATTAGCAGCACAGGAAGTTGGCCGGGAGATATTCTTTTCTGTAACGATTATTATTTTGGCTTATATGCCAATTCTGTTGATGACACGTGTGGAAGGAAAGCTATTTTCACCGATGGCTTTGACTTTGGCTTTTGCAGTAATTGGTTCCATGATCGCAGCATTAACTTTTATTCCGGTATTAATTTCGTTTGCATATAAGAAAGCACTTTCAGATCCTCACAAACCAATGAAGGATCATAAGAATTTTGTCCTGGATTTCATGACCCGGACTTATGCCAAAACGCTGGGTGTATTTCTTACTAATTACAAAACAACAGTCATCGTCGGGTTTTCTGTTGTTACAGTTCTGGTTCTATTTGGATTAAAACTGGGAACAGAATTTCTTCCAACACTGGATGAAGGTTCTATATTCTTACGCGGCAATTTCCCTTCCGGGATTACGATTCAGGAAAATGCAAGTTATGCGCCTAAGATTCGTAAAATCATTGCCAAATATCCGCAAATCGCTTTTGTGATTACACAAACCGGTAGAAATGATGATGGTACGGATCCTTTTCCAGCCAACAGAAATGAGATTCTGGTGGGTTTGAAAGACTATGATCTTTGGAGTAAAACTATTACAAAGAAAGAATTGGTTGAAAAAATAAAAAAAGATCTCAATTCACAGCTTCCGGCGGTTTCCTTTTCATCCGGACAACCAATTATTGACCAGGTAATGGAAATTGTGACTGGCAGCGCCGCGGATCTGGCAGTTTCTATTGTGGGAGATGATTTAAATATGATGCGCAAAAAAGCGGAGGCGATTTCTAAAATTGTAAAAGCAACGCCTGGAGCAGACAACGTAAATATTGAGCAGGAAGGTCCACAAGAGCAATTGGCAATCAATATTAATCGTGAATCAGCAGCACGATTTGGAATTAATATTGCTGACATCCAGAATATGATCGAAGCGGCCATTGGCGGTAAAACGATTTCAACACTTTATGACGGTACCAAACGATATGATATTGTAGTACGTTTCTTACCAAAATTCAGGAATTCAATTGATGCAATCCGTAATGTTCAGGTGCCGTCGTTATCCGGTGCGCTTATTCCAATGAGCCAGTTGGCGGACATACATTTTATTGAGGGACAAACCAATATTTATCGTTATGGAAGCAAGCGAATGGTTACAGTTCGTACCAATATAAAGGGACGTGACCAGGGCGGTTTTGTTGCTGAACTTCAAAAGAAACTGAATGCGCAAATCAAAGTTCCAAAAGGGTACAGCATTATTTATGGCGGACAATATGAAAATCTGGAACGAGCGGGAAAACAATTATTATTTACAATTCCGCTTACGATTGTAATGGTTTTTCTGTTTCTTTTTATGTTGTTCAAAAATCTTTCACATACTATGGTGACGATGAGCTGCATACTTTTTGCACTTGGCGGCGGTATTGTGGCATTGCTGATGCGGGGGTATTATTTCAATGTTTCAGCAGGGGTAGGTTTTGTAAGTATCTTCGGGATATCTGTAATGGCGGGAGTCCTACTGGTTTCTGCTTTAAACCGGATTATGGAAACTTCTGAAAACAATACTATTAGAGAAAGTGTACTTGAAGCTTCAACTGATCAGTTGCGGGCTATGCTTTCCATATTAATTGTAGCAATTATTGGGTTGGTGCCGGCCGCTATTTCTTCCGGAATTGGCTCAGATGTTCAGCGTCCGCTTGCAACTGTAATTATTGGTGGTCTGACAAGTACATTGCTCTTCGCTCCTATTTTGCTTCCTCCGCTTTATCTATGGGCAGAGAAAAAACGAAAACCTAAAAAGACAGATGTTCCGGAATTGGAAATGTCTTGATAGAATTTAAAGATAATTATGAGCCATGGTAAAGAGATTTATCATGGCTATTTTCTTGTTTAATAAATACAATTGTTACATGCCTGACAGCATTTTTGAACATAAATTTTATTAACCTTTACTACCGGTCTTTCATGTCTGACAACATTGTTATTTGCAAAATCAATTGTAATCCAATCGCATAGCGATGCAAGATAGGTAGATAAATTAGTCAACAACCTTTAAAAATCCCGTAGGGATGTAACAATATTCATGGTCAAATAACCTTTCTTGGAAAACTATTGACCAGCCAAACTGTTAATATCTTTCACTTCCAGAACATTTTTTGGATAACCATATTTCACGGAATTTATCATGGCTTTTCCCATTTGTACCAGTGTAGAAACGTAATTTGGAAAAATGACACGGGCAATGGGATACAACCAGGTAATGTATTTAGCGTAAGCATTTACATTTTTCAATCCCGGTGTCGGATGCATATAACCTGGCCGAAATGCATATACCTGTTTAAAAGGCAGTTTCATCAAATCATTTTCTGTTTTACCTTTTACTCTTGCCCACATAGAACTTCCCTTTTCAGTGCTGTCCGTGCCTGCTCCTGTGATATAACCAAAAATCATATCCGGATTTAGTTTAGATAATGTTTGGGCAACATGCATCGTCAGCGTGTAGGTCATTTTGTAATATTCTGGTTCCTTCATTCCTATTGATGAAACACCCAAACAGAAAAAACAAGCATTATAACCTCTCAACTGACTCTCAATTGCCGAAAAATCGAAGAAATCTTTGTGAATAATTTCTTTCAGTTTCGGATGCTGAACGCCGCAAGGTTTCCTGTTAATCACCAAAACTGATTCAACCTGAGCATCAAATAAACACTCATGCAATACGCCCTCACCTACCATTCCTGTGGCTCCTGTAATGATCGCTTTTATTGGAATAACTGTGCTCATTTTATTAAAGGTTAAGGATTATTTGAGATTGATCATTTTCATATTTCAAAAGTTCTTCGTAAGGATTTCCTTTTAATCCGAGTAAAAAAGCGAATGCAGGTTCTGTTTTAAAACCTTGTTTTTTGAGCTCAATAATCTTTTCGCGACAAACTGATCCGTGTTTTACCAGTAACTGATATTCAATCACCATGTGCCTGTATCCCAATTGATTCCTAACAGGGATATTTGACCAAATATCTCTATTTCAAAATTACCGATTGTAAAATTGGCAGTTATGTAGTTTAATTCTTCATTTAAATTAATCTTAAAATCTGTCTTATCAGTAAATAATCTGGTGAGTACCTGAACAAAATTGTTTTTGTTTGTCCAACAACAAATAATATCCATATCACTGTTTTCTATATCAATATCAATTGGAATTGTACCAACTAAAACCGGATCAAATTCTTGGAGATCTTTTAAAATATGATTTTCAGTAAGAATGTCATAAGCAAGTTGTTGCTTTAAATTACCATATTTTAAGTAATCAATGCTATTAAAGTTTATCATTTCAGGTAATCAATTTACCGGATTCAATTCCTCTTCCACTTTTAAAACCCGTACCAGCAATGGCAAGCTTAATCCCTGAACTATAAGCGTGATTAACACCACAATTACGGACATAAAAATAAGAATATCTCTGTGTGGAAAAACAGTACCATTATCCAGTGTGAGCGGTAATGCCAATGCAGATGCAAGCGAAACAATGCCTCTCATGCCCGACCAGCCAATGATAAGCGAATTTTTCCAGTCAATTCTTTCATCTGAATATAGGCTAAACCTGCGTTTTTCAGGATTTAGCGTCCGCCAGATCGCAGCTTTACGTAAATTATTACTATGACCAAAAATCCAGAGGATACGTAAGATCAGCATGATCAGACTGATCAGAAAACTGTAACCGATTAATGGTAAAATATAGGTGTGATCAATACTATTAACAACCTGTGGAAATTCCAGTCCGATTAAAATAAATACAAGTCCGTTAAGCAGGAATATGATGATTTCCCAAAAGGATTTATTCTGTACCTTGATCACATGTGGAAACAATTTATTGGTATATCTTGATAAAGTGACGCCTAAAACAACAACAGCCAGTACTCCAGACACGTGAAATTCCTCAGCAGAAAGATATGCTATAAAAGGAGCTAATGCCATAGCGCTGATTGCGATCAAACTATTTCCATAAACCTGCCTCAAAAAAGTGGCCAGGATCATACCGATTATGATTCCAACCAAAGACCCGCCGGCCACCACGACCAAAAATTGCAGCGGTGCATTCCAGAAAGTAAACCCGGTGCCGGCAATGGCGGCAACTGCAAACCGATAAGCGATCAAACCAGAGGCATCATTCACCAGACTTTCACCTTCCAGAATAGTAAGTGTCCGACGGGAAAGTCCTAAACCTTTTGTAATCCCAGTTGCTGCAACTGCATCGGGTGGTGAAAGAATAGCTCCTAAAATAAAGGAAAGCGGCCAGTTCAGGGCTGGAATGAGATAATGGACGGTTACAGCGATGGCGGAAGTCGTCATGAAAACCAATGGAATTGCCAGCGTAACAACGGTTGCGACATTTTTTTTCAGTTCATTAAAGGAAATATTAAATGCTGCATCGTATAACAGCGGAGGTAAAAAAATCAGAAAAACAATTTCCGGATTTAAAGTAATTTCCGGCATTCCCGGGATAAAACCAATTGCAATGCCTGCTGAAACAAGTAAAATAGGATATGGTATTTTGATTTTGCCGGCAATAGCTGACAAGCCAATCATCAACGCCATGATAAAAAGGACAATACTATAATTTTCCATATTTATTACTTAATCACATACCTTCCCTGAATAACTTTTTAAGTAAATCAATTTCTTCGTTATACATGGTCTTTTTTCTGCTGGCAAAATAAAGCGTATTCTGAAGCTTGGTTTTGCCTTCCCATAATAATTTAATTTGCCCGCTTTCAACCTCTTTTTTGCAAAGAAAGTCAGGTACAATTGCCAAACCTTTTCCTCCGGCCAGGCAACGGACAATGGAGTTCAGGTTAGGTACAATATAATTGGGGCGGAAATCGGGATGGTGATTAAAATTTAACATCCAAAAACGCATCAGATGTTCCATATCGCCCGTTGTTCCATACCACTTCTGCTGTTTGAGCCATTCCTGCAATTTATTAAAATCCTTTTGGTTCAGTATTCTATTAAAGCTTTCATCATCAATTTCTTTCCCTCCTACCAATACAATCGTTTCTGATGAAAATGCTTCATGTTCAATGCCGGAAGAAGTTCCTTTCTGAGGCGTAATGATAAGGTCGAGAATCCCTTTTTCCAGATTGTCCAGCATAACAGGATAATCTCCGAACTGAATGATCACATTGAAGGGCAAAGTGGAAATATATTGTTCAAGCGTAATCTGAAAAGTTTCGAAACACATCCCTACACTGATCGTCGGCGTTTGCTTTTCAGTACTTTTCTGAAAAGTTTTTTCTGCCTCTTCCAGCCTGCTCAATGCTTCAATAATATAATTGTACAAAACTTTTCCACGTTCCGTCGGGATCATTCTTCTGGACGTTCGGTCAAACAATTTATACCCGACGTAACTTTCCAATGAAGTAAGGTGCAAGCTCACACCTGGCTGGGAAATAAACAGGTCCTGTGCGGCACCAGTGAGTGTTCCGGTTTTATATATCGCTTTAAACGTTCGGTACCATTCCAGATCGACCAAAATTATTCTATTATTTAAATGATAGGAAGCCGTAAAAGTACCGGTTTTTATGATAAAAGAGGTAGGCTGGCTGTTGTCATTAGGTACACAAAAGACAATATCTGCCAACATGGAAAAAATAGTCTTTTATGGTGTAAAGGCTATTCGCATTAATTTTTAATTTTCAATAATCAATACTCAACTGCGGCGGCGGACCGCTTTCAATTTTCAGTCTGAGCATTGATTATTTAGCATTGCTTATCGAAATTATACCTTGATAAGTTGCCGTTTTGCTGAGAACTGTGAATTCCAAAACGTTCATTCAAACCTTACAAAATTCAAACAACCCTAAATGACGACGGTGTTTGGCTGGTTTGTTTTTTGAAAAAATTATTGAAATGAGATGGCTCTTCAAATCCAAGACTATAACTGATCTCTGCGATGTTCCAGTCGGTATGTTTCAATAATGCCATGGCTTCACTGGCGATTCTTTCAGAAATGTGGTGTGTTGTTGTTTTACCTGTTGTTTCCCTGATCGCGCGGTTGAGATGATTCACATGTACTGAAAGCTGGGAAGCAAAATCATTGGCGGACCTTAACGTAAACCGCTGACCAGGAGATTCAATAGGAAACTGACGTTCCAATAATTCGGTAAAAACAGATGTAATCCGGGAATTCGCATTAGGGTGCTGAAAAAGTGATTCAGAAGGCTGCATTTTTAGTGCATAATGAATCAGTTCATTCGTATAGTTTCTTAGAAGATCATATTTGAACTGATAATCTGAGTTAATTTCATCTTCCATTCTGGTAAATAGCTGGCTCACATATTCATCCTGCTTTTCATTTAAAATATAGGAGGGCCTGCCGCCGGGAGCAAACATCGGAAGTTCGTTCAGACTACCACGCATCTTTTCTGTAAAAAAACTTTCTTTAAAAATACAGAAAAAACCTGTAATGTCATCCGAGTCGGATTCCATTGTGTACGCTACATGCGGGTTGAAAAAAATCAGCGTTGAACCGTCTACTTCCAGACTTTTATCCGCATAATGGTATTTACTTTTACCGCGAACCAAACTGATTTTATAAAAATCCCGACGCCTGTATTTTACAGGTGCAGCATTTGGCCCCATGCAGTTTTCCAGCCGGAATATATTGAAATGTCCAATATCCTGCTGCAAATTATCGGGCATCCATTTTAGCTTATGCTGGTAAAATTCTTCCAGCGTTTCTGTTTTTGACATAAAACAAAGTTACAGGAATCAAACGATAATGATCCAATTGAATTACATGAGATTAAGAATTTGCATTTAAGTTAGAGGTTTACCCTATAAATCTTAATTTATCACAATCATTGTATAATATTAATCTTTAACGGACTTGTACAATATTAATATAACGATGAAAATAAAACTTATAAATTAATATGTATATTTAGAGTACTTATTAAAATCTGATAAGTTTTGTTAGCTAATTGAATGCATAATATTGAATTCAATCAACATATTTATTGTTATCTATGAAAGAAAAACATAGAATTTTGATTCTAAGCAATAAATTCTTCTTCTTGCAACTGTATTGTTTTATATAATTTAAGGAAGATAAAGTCAAATGCTGTCATCGAATTCTGTATAAATTTATAGATAAGGAAGACAATAACTCCAATGAAATCCATCGTACTAGATGTCACAAAAAATGCTCCGCTAGGATCAATGCCAATTGATGCAACGATCTCTTTCGTAAAATATATCAAATCGCTTAAAGAAAGAACACTGGAAGAAAATGATACCAGAAAATTATTTTTCCAGATGGTACTCGATAAGCTTGAAGCAGATCCTGAGTTTTTAAAACCAATTAAATTAAACGAAGTAGGAAAGTTTGAGGAACAGCTTAGCCTGGTATACGGCATGTTAATTCCCTCAATTACAGACGAGAAAAGTGTTTTATGGGCAATCAGCACACCCATTAGCCCAACAGTTTTTTATGGAACGGATAAATTTTATAATCTGATCTTAGAGAACAGTACCGGACAAATGAAATGTGGCCTTATTAAGGAAGATACCGTTTCATTAAAGCAAAAAGTGCTGCTTGTATATTCTTTTATATTAGAAAAACTTTATGGATTCCCTCCTTCCCATCGCAATGATCTGATTATCACTTTAAGCGATGATAAAACGGGTCTTCCTAAGTTTTACCGTATTAATACAGACAATCGTTTTACTGATGTGTATGCAAAAGGCAGTCTTCCTGATATCAATCCGGATGTTATCAGACGCCAGTTGCAGGAAAATATAGATCTGAATGAATTAACTCAGCTTCTTCCTCTTTCACTTTTCAGGTTTGAAGGTATTTCTGTTATTACGCTTACAGACATTACGGAGGAACACACGCTTGAAAATTTAAAAAATACCATCCTTAACCGCAGTACTTATAGCTCACAAGTTTACTACAAACGCATTTCGGAATCGTTAAAAATGCTGGTCGAAGATCCGGACGTTGAGTTTGGTCTGATGCCTCATCTGAAAGTTAATGATAAATTAATTTTCAATAATAACACGATACTTCACAGCAAACTGATCAATGCTGCCACAAAAAGTAATCTTGCTGAGGAAATATATCTTTCTCTGGCAAGTGAATATTTTCAGAATCCGAAGGTGATCTTTATGCGGACGATCAATGAGGATGATGAAAAGCACGAGTTTATCAAGATATTAAAAAAGGACGGAGTTGAATCTTACGCCTTGCTTCCTGTATATTACGACAATAAAGTAGTAGGTGTTCTGGAAGTTTACTCTTCTAAACCAAATGCTATTGATGAAAAGATACTAGCCAAACTGGATCCGGCACTTCCGCTTGCCGCCCGTATTTTTAATCTGAATATTGAAGAATTTAACACTACGATTGACAACGTAATCAGGGAAAAATTCACCTCTTTGCAACCCGCCGTTCAGTGGAAGTTCAGAGACGTGGCCTGGCATTACGTAAGAGACAGAGCACGGCTGGCACATAATGCGGTCATTGAAAGTATTGATTTCAAAAATGTATATCCGCTTTACGGAGCCATTGATATCCGCAACTCCACCATTGAAAGAAATGCAGCACTCCGCGATGACCTCCGTTTACAGTTTACCGTCCTGATTGAAACTTTTACAATTCTAAAGCAAAAACTTGGATTTGGGCTGGCAGACGAAATGATCTTTAAATGCAAGAAATTGATTGCAAAGATCACGGATGAATCACTCGATAATGATGAAATGAAGATCCGTGATTTTATGGAATCTGAGGTTCATCCTTTTTTGATACACTTTAAAGAAAACAGGGTTATTAAAGAAATTCCTGTACTTGCCGGAGGCGGTCTGGATTATTCTGCTCCGGAACGTGACGAAATTGGAGAGGCAATTGATTATTATTTTGAGATTATTGATGAACAAACCGGAGCAGCTTATGCCAATAGAAGAGCTTTGGAAAACTCGATGCAAACCATTAATTCATCGGTAAACTTATATCTTGATCTTTTCAAAACTGAAATTCAACAGTCATATCCCACCTATTTTGAAAAATTCAGAACAGACGGAATTGAATATGATATTTATATCGGTCAATCCATTGAGCCGGAAAAAGCTTTCAGTAATTTATATCTGAAAAATATCCGGTTATGGCAGCTTACTTCCATGGCTGCAATTGCCAGAATTACGAATGCGTTGCTGCCCAACATGGAAAAAAATCTGCTGACAACACAGCTGATATTTATCCATTCGGGAAGTATAGATATTAGTTTCCGTGACGACGAGCGTCGATTTGATGTGGAAGGTGCGTATAATATCCGTTACCAGGTGATCAAGAAAAGAATTGACAAAGTACATGTAAAAGGTACCGGAGAACGGCTGACGCAGCCAGGGAAAATTGCCATGGTTTATTTTAATGATAAATCAGCCGAAGAATATGTAGATTATATCAGATATTTACAAGAACAAAATACCCTATCAGATGACCTGGAATATCTGGATCTGGAAGAATTGCAAGGGGTGAATGGATTGAAAGCGCTTAGGATCGGAGTGAATTTGAATTCGGAGTGGAAGTGAAAGGGAGTTTAAAGTGAAAAGTTTAGAGATTAGAATAATAAAATTTACCGCTACAATTTCTTTATGAATTACAATCACCGGCTTGACAAGGTAAGGCATCACGTTAACCAATTTTTTGGCAACAAGGAAATTTCCCAACTGATCTATCATAACCTTACGCATACGGAATCGGTCGTTTCCAATGCGGCCCAAATTGCGGATCATTACAAGCTGAGTGATAAGGATTCATTCATTGTGGGAGCTGCTGCCTGGTTTCATGATACCGGATACAACATTGGTGAAGCATCTGGCCATGAAAAAAGAGGTGCTGATCTTGCAGCGGAATACTTAACCGAAGACGGAATCAGCGAGGACGTGATCAGTGAAGTGAAGGGATGTATACTTGCTACTGTTTTACCGCAGCAGCCTCACAATCTGTTACAACAAATTGTATGTGATGCTGATCTCTTCCATTTTGGTACCAAAGAATTTTCCGATCGCAATAAATTAATGCGAAAAGAAATGGAACTAAGACTTGGCGAAAAAATTGATAAGGCAAAGTGGCGGAAAAGCACAATTCAGTTACTGGAATCACATCATTTCCAGACAGACTATTGCAAAGAATTACTGGATGCACAGAAACAAAAGAACCTGGACAAATTAAAGGAAAAAGATCAGGAAAGTGTATCTGAAAATGAAGAAACTGATATTAAAATTCCAGGTGCAGAGGAGCTGGTATTAATTCCCGAGATGGTAGAAAGTAAAAAACAAAAATCTGACCGGCCGGATAAAGGAATAGAAACAATGTTCCGTATCAGTTCTAATAACCATCAGAGATTGAGTGATATGGCTGATAACAAAGCACATATCATGATCACTACAACGTCTATCATTATATCGGTTTTGCTGAGTGTGCTGATCCGCAAACTGGAAGATAATTCGTATCTGATCATACCGACCATGGCGCTTCTGACTGTCTGCGTAGTCACAATGGTATTCTCGATTTTAGCAACGCGTCCAACAATTCCGCACGGTACATTTACGCAGGAAGACATTGACACCAAAAATGTGAATCTGCTTTTTTTCGGTAATTTTTATAGAATGTCGTATACCGATTATTCCAATGGTATGCAGCGGATGATGAATGACCGGGAGTTTTTATACGGCAGTTTAACCAAAGATGTATATTCCCAGGGTGTGGTTTTGGGACGTAAATATCGCTTACTGAGAATCGCTTACAATGTTTTCATGTTCGGTATAGTTGTGTCCGTGATTGCATTTGTAATTGCTTCTGTATTTTTTGGCCGTTCTTTATAATTTTTATGGAAGAACCGATTTTTTTTAATCGCGATATCAGCTGGCTTTCCTTTAATGAAAGGGTGTTAATGGAAGCTGCTAATGAAGAAGTTCCACTTCTTGAACGGGTTAAATTCCTTTCTATATATTCTTCTAATCTGGATGAATTTTATAGAGTACGAATGCCTGTTTTGCAAAAAGGGGATCATGATAAAAACAGTGATTGTTACAAGCGGGCTTCAGAAGTTATTAACAGGCAACAGCAGGAATTTGGAAAAATATTCAGTCAGTCCATTATTCCTGAATTAGAGAAAAACGGCTTTCATTTCTGCTACAAAGAAAATATTCCCTCAGAAATTGTCCCTTACATTACCAATTATTTTTATTCCCATGTTGCCGGTTTTTTGCATCCGGTTCTGCTGACCGACACAACGATTTTTTTTCCTGAAAACAACCGGTTATATCTGGTAGTGATCGTTCAGAAGAATTCAGAAGAACAGACTTATATGGTCAATGTGCCGAGCAATCATTTAAACCGGTTCATTAAAATAGCACAATATGGTAAATCCTATATTGTATTTCTGGAAGACGTTATTCGCCATAACGTCAATATTCTTTTTCCTGACTCGGACTCAATCAGCTCATTTAATATAAAAGTAACCCGCGATGCAGAACTGAATTTACTGGATTCGGATGACGAAGATTTGACTGATAAATTTGAAAAGCAGCTTAAGAAACGTGATTATGGTTTGGCATCACGCTTTTTATACGAACCAGGCTTATCTGATCAGCAATTGCAAAATATCATTCATGCATTGAGTTTAAAAAATGCATCATTGGTTCAGGGCGGCCGGTACCACAATATGAAAGATCTGGCATCGCTGCCTGTCAATATTCCCGCACTCTCCTACCCCGACTGGCCTTCCATTCAGAAATTAAATGGTTTTAGTTTTTCCAATACTTTATTTGAATCTGTTTCCAAACAGGATTTGATGGTGCATGCTCCTTACCAGACTTACGATACCATTCTCCGGTTTTTTAATGAAGCGGCTATTAATAATGATGTGGAGGAAATTTACACAACACTTTACCGCGTTGCCAGCGATTCTAAAATCGTCCATGCACTGATCAGCGCAGCACGCAACGGGAAAAAAGTAACGGTTCTGGTAGAATTAAAAGCAAGATTTGACGAAGAAAATAATATTCTCTGGGCAAAAAGAATGAAGCTGGCAGGAGTTAAAATTATTTATAGTGTAAACTCTCTAAAAGTTCACGCTAAACTGGCTGTTGTTAAACGAAAAAATCACGAATTACCATACCTCGGATTATTGGCAACGGGCAATCTCAATGAAATGACTGCCCGGTTTTATACCGACCACATTTTGCTTACTGCCCATCAGCCAATGCTTACAGAAGCTGAAAAATTGTTTGGGTTTTTAAGTAAAAAGAAAAAGCCTGAAAAAACAGATGCTATTAATTTTGAGCATTTACTGGTCGCACAATTTAATCTTCACACAAAATTCATACAATTAATAGACCGTGAAATTGAGAATGCCAAAAACGGTTTGTCTTCCGGAATTACGATTAAACTAAATAATCTGGAAGAAGAAACACTGATCTCAGCATTGTATGAAGCATCCAACGCAGGTGTAAAGGTGAACCTGATTGTGAGAAGTATTTGCAGGCTGGTACCGGGCGTTGCCGGCCAAAGTGAAAATATTATTGTGAAACGTATTGTGGACAGATATCTGGAACACGGCCGGGTTTTCATATTTCACAATAATGGTGATCATGAAGTATTTATGGGTTCCGCCGACTGGATGAACCGGAATATTTACCGCCGTATTGAAGTATGTTTCCCTATTTACAGACAAGAATTAAAAAACCAACTGATGTCAATTATTTCGTTGCAATGGGAAGATACAGTTAAGGCCGTTCTCATTGATCAGGACTTAAACAATGTTTCCTTAAACCAAAATGGTAAGGGAATCCGGTCTCAGGAAGCGATTTACGAATTTTTATCTGATGCTGTTGAAAATGTTAAACAGGAAATTATAAACGCAGAAATATGATATTTTTTACAAGATCTATTGCATTAGTATTCTTACTCATTACTTCACTTTACGCTTGTTCTCCTGATAAAAAACAACACGAACTGAGCAAAGAATACGATTTGAGTACTTTTGATAAATTCAATATGCCGGAAAGTCTTTTTGAAATTTCCGGCATTACTTTTAATAAAGGAAATAACGATACGATTTACGCCATTCAGGATGAAGAAGGGAAATTGTTCCGGCTGGCATGGGATGTAAAAATTCAGCATCATACTAAATTTGGTAAAAAAGGAGATTATGAAGATGTTGCGATCGTTAAGGATCAGGCAGTCATCTTAAAAAGCAATGGTGCCCTTTATACATTCCCTATGTCGGAAGCTACTTTTGAGGAGCCGACAGACGTAACGGAAATCAAAAAAGTTTTGCCGAAAGGAGAATATGAAGGCATGTATGGGGATGAAAAGACAGGTGACATATTTGTGATCTGTAAAAATTGTTCTCAGGACAATTCCAAAAAAACGGTTTCCGGTTATATTATCAATCTCGCTGACACAACCAAAAGCGTTGGAAATTTCAGCATCGATGTTGATGATATTAAGGCTATCAATGGTAAAGTAGAAAGAGGTTTCCGCCCATCTGCTTTGGCTAAAAATCCGGTTACGAATGAATGGTATATTATTTCAGCTGTAAATAAATTGCTGGTAGTTACAGACAGTCAATGGAAAGTAAAACACGCGTTTGCACTAAGCAGCAATATTTTTACGCAGCCGGAAGGTATTGCCTTTGATACAAAAGGCAACATGTATATTTCCAATGAAGGCGATGATCTGGCGGATGGAAATGTGCTGAAATTTGTAAGAAAGTAAAAAAAGGTTTCACGCAAAGTATAATAGTTAAGAGCAAAGAGCGCAGACAAGTTTTGCGTTCTTTTCCCTTAGCCGCGCGGCGGCCGCTTAATCTTCTTTGCGTGAAACCTTAAACTCCACTCCACATGAAATTAACATTACGATCTTTTATTTTTTATATTATCCTTTCAGTCTTAGCCTCTTGCGCGAGTTACAAAACTCAGTACTCCAAAGAAGCTAAACAATGGCAAACACAGGTTCCCGATCCCGGGCTGGTTTTGAAACATACGATGTATCTGATTGGTGACGCAGGGAATGATATGCCTGAATACAGAGCGCCGGTTTTGGAATATCTTAAAACCAAGCTGGCTACTGAGTCGAAAGGCAGTTCAGCTTTATTTATGGGAGATAATATTTATGAGTACGGAATGCCACCGCTGGAAGATTCAGTGGATCGTAAAGTGGCAGAGTATCGTATAAATTCCCAGCTTGAAACATTAAAAGATTTTAAAGGCTATCCCGTATTTCTACCCGGAAATCATGACTGGCGTGGCTGGGGAGTGAAAGGTTTGAAGCGTCAGGAAAAATATGTTCAGGAATATTTAAATTCCCGTCGCGGCAAAACGAACAAAGATGATTACGAAAATTATTTCCTTCCGCTTGACGGATGTTCAGGTCCGGAAGTAGTTGAGCTCAATGACAATGTGGTAATTATCGTTGTGGATTCGCAATGGTGGCTTACCGACTGGGATAAAAATCCGGGCATAAATGAAGGCTGCGAAATTAAAAACCGGGAACATTTCAAGTTTATATTTGAAAATGTGATCCGTAAATACCGGAATAAAAATGTGGTTATCGCCATGCATCATCCGCCCTATACCTACGGACCGCACGGAGGAAGATTTACGATCAAACAACATCTTTTCCCACTCACTGAACTTAACCCAAAACTGTACATTCCTCTGCCTGTTATCGGATCGCTTAGCGCAGTATTTCGCGGAACGATTGGTTCACGGCAGGATGTGGCTAACAAAGTATACAAAGATTTGAAAGCCGGAATTCTGGCGGGTGCGAAGAAAAACGGAAACTTTATTTTTGCTAGCGGCCATGAACATACTTTACAATTCATAGAAAACGACGGACAGGAATTTATTGTCAGTGGCAGCGGTTCCAAAAACAGTCCGGTAGGAATGGGTAAGGGTTCACAATTTGCTACAACTGCTCTTGGTTTTAGCACGCTGAGTTTTTATGATGGCGGCGAAACCTGGGTAAAATATTGGGAAGTAAATCCTGACGGGAAAGATGCCAGGCTCATTTTCCAGAAAAAAATTAAAGACAAACTGGTAACTCCAATTATTGATCCCAAAATTGCTTTTGCAGAATACGAGCAGCACACAGATTCTTCCAGCCAGTTTGTAACCAAAAATGAGATAAAACCAGTCGGAAAATTTCATAACTTTTTGTTCGGGAAACATAACCGCAACCTTTATCTTGAAAAATACCCTTTTCCTATATTGGATCTAAATACCTACAATGGAGGACTTACGCCAGTTAAGCAAGGCGGAGGAAATCAGACGAACTCATTACGCCTTCGTGAAGCAGATGGAAAGGAATTCGTTCTTCGCGGCCTGACCAAAGATGTCAGTCGTTTTTTGCCTTTTCCATTCAATAAAATGGTTGCTGCAAAATATCTGGTTGAAGATAATTTCTTGTCTACCAATCCCTTTGCCCCTCTCTCTATGCCCGTCATGGCAGATGCTATTCAGGTTTATCATACCAATCCAAAATTATACTACGTTCCGTCCCAACCGGGTTTAGCTAATTACAATGCACTTTTTGGCGGAACCATGAATTTGTTTGAAGAAAGGCCGGATGGAAAAAAATGGAAGGATGCTGCATTTTTCGGAAAACCGGATAAAATTATGAATACACCGGAAGTGGTGGAAAGTATTCTTGAAAATAATAAAAGCAAAGTAGACGAATCCTGGATGCTCCGGACGAGGCTTTTTGATTTCCTTATTGGTGACTGGGACCGGCATGATGATCAGTGGGCCTGGGCTTCTATAAAACAAAAAGACGGCACCAATCTTTTTCGCCCGATTCCCCGTGACCGCGACCAGGCTTTTTCCTTATACGATGGTGTGCTCACAGGTGTTGCCAGACTTACCTTACCATTTCTCCGTCAGCTGCAAAGTTTCAATCCTGAAATTAAAAGCATGAAATGGACAACATGGAGTGCACGACTTATTGACCGTACTTTCCTGAATGAATTGAGCTGGGAACAATGGGAAGAACAGGTTAAGTTTATCCAGACAAACCTGACTGATGAAGTCATCAATAATGCATTTGCAACATGGCCGGACAAAGCAAGAAAAATGTCGTCACCGGAAATTATTGCCAACATAAAAACCCGGCGGAATGATTTAATGAAAATAGCCAGAGCTCATTATGAATTTTTGGGTAAATCAGTCAATGTGATTGGTACGGAGGAAGAAGAACGATTTTTGGTAGAAAGAATTGACGACAAACATACAAGTGTAACTGTTTTTGAAATCAATAAAAAAGGATTGGTCAAACAGCAGAATTACCACCGGGTTTTTGAAAATGATATTACCAAAACGATTAATTTGTATGGTAACGGAAGTAACGATGAATTCATTTTGCACGGCAATGTCAACAAAGGAATTAAGATCAGGGCCATTGGTGGATTAGGGAAAGATGTTTTTACTGATAGCTCCACAGTTCATTCAGGCGGCAAAAAAAATCTGGTTTATGATGATTTGAAAAACAATAAGATTGTAGATGGAAGTGACACCAAAGACAAACGGACCAGCCAATACCGGTACAATGTGTATGACCGCAGGAATGACGACAGTAATTATGACATTACGCTGCCCCTGCCAATATTGGGTTTCAATCCGGATGACGGGGTTTTGATCGGAGCCAATTTCAGTATGACCAAATATGGTTTCAAAAAAGAACCCTATGCTTCCACACAAATCTTTGGAGGAAGTTATGCTTTTAATACCAAAGCTTTTAAAGTCAATTACACAGGTGATTTTATCAATGCTTTTAAAAAGTACGATTTCTATCTGGACACTTATTATCGCGGTCCGACTTATGCATTTAACTATGCAGGATTAGGTAATAATTCTGTTCGTCCGGTCGATGATCCAAATTATTACCGTGCGCATCAAAGTTCTGTTCATGTTTATCCGGCTATTAAAAAGCGGTTTGCAGGTAACAGCGGTTTTATTGCATTGGGTCCGTACGTAGAAGTTACGGATCTGGAAGCTACTTCGGGACGATTTGTTACGGCGGGAGAAAATGGTTTGGACCAAGATATTTTCAAGACTAAATATTTTTCAGGAGCACGACTGCTTTTCAATTTCAGCAGTGTTGACAATATTTTCGCTCCGCACACAGGTATTAAATTTAACTCCGGTTTAAACTGGACTACCAATTTAAAAACCAATGCAAATTTTGCTGCATGGCGCGCGCAGTTTTCATTTTACACTGCACTCGACACCAAAGAGAATTTTATTCTCGCCACACAGATTGGTACAGGAATTAATTTTGGCAATGGCTATGAATTTTTTCAAATGCCAACCATCGGCGGAAAGCTGGGACTACGTGGTTATCGTACCGAAAGGTTTTATGGCAAAAGCAGTGCATGGCATGATACAGATCTGAGAGTGAGATTGGGAAGCAGCGTCAACCCTACCCTGCCGCT
>Ga0247734_1001417_pt1 | contig 18309 bp, 10 predicted proteins | sample UWRJL103311B2_FD_180933 | JGI IMG/M metagenome (GOLD analysis project Ga0247734, IMG submission 180933) | Plant litter microbial communities from Arlington Agricultural Research Station in Wisconsin, United States - UWRJ-L103-311B-2 | ecosystem: Environmental > Terrestrial > Plant litter >... | reverse complement strand
ACCTGCCGTGGTAAGTCACATTTTAAGTAATCACCCGTCCGCACAACTTGAAAATTCTCCTTTGAAATTATTACAATCTCCCAAAGTTGCCAATGTCCTGAAAGTGTTGGCTCTTGGTGAATTTGTGGGAGATAAATTGCCGGTTGCCGGTGACCGCATAAAACCGGTAAGTGTTACATTCAGGTCTTTGTCAGGTTCATTAGCCGGGACAAGCATTTATAAGGCAAGTGGAAACCATACACTGGCTGGTGCAGTTTTGGGTGCGGCAGCGGCTTTTGGTTCTACTTTTGGCAGCTTTTATTTACGTAAAATGATTGTTGAAAAAACCGGGATTTATGATCCCATTATTGGAGCGATAGAAGATATTCTGGTAGTAGGAGTGGCAGTAAGTTTAATCAAATATTCGGAACAGGAAGCATCTGAATTTGAATAGTAAAAAAATAAATTTACTCAAAAAAGTGCATTGTTTTGGTTTTGAGCACCATTTTGACGCAATCCATCATTTGTACTGCGCTACTCTGTTTTGAGAGATATCCATTTACGCCTGCTGTCAGATACAGTAAATCCCTGGAAATATTGGTCGGATCAGTATTTGATTGTTCGTCGTATATGATTATTTTACTTCCTGAATACAATTTTTTTAACTGATTTATCAAATCCATGCTTTTAGTGTCGGAATGATTATTAGAACCGAGAATTGTCAGATCAGGATTTTGAAAAGGATATAAATTACGAAAGGAAGTAACGCTATCTGCTTCCAGAACATTGACTTCGTCAAAATGGTCATGAAAATAATATTTCAGGCCTTTGCGTATCATAGGATACTTATCAATGATTGCGATTGTTAGCATAATTAATTTGTAGTGATGAAAATTGGAAAGACTATTTTCTTGTATTTAAAATGCCTTTACTCATTTTCTAATTCAAGCACTTCCACTTTGATTATCAGGTCATTTAAATTTTTTACACCTAATTTTTCATAAATTCTATACATGTAACCCGTAACAGAAATTTCTTTGATATTAAGTAATTCGCCAATTTCCGCATGGGATTTCCGCTCAATTAATAGATCCATGATCTGTTTTTGACGTGCTGAAAGGGATTGAATCGGACTAAGACCTGAAAAAGGATTGTTGACCGTTCTTTGTAAAATTAATTGCTGAATGGTGCTGCTTACGTATTTTTTTCCATTAATTACTGTTTTAATAGCCCTCTCAAATTCTTCCGTTGTCGCTTTTCTAAACAAAAATCCGTCGGCACCTGCCTTGATATATGAAATTGCATAAATTTTTTCATCACATTCTGTAATGAGCAATATCGCCATTTCCTGGTAAGTTCTTCTGATCTTTTTGAGACGGGTAATACTGGCTTTTCCACAAACTTCATTGTTAAAAATCATCAGTTTAATATCCCTTGCATTGAGAATATCCAAACCAGCCAAAACGGTTGCGGCTGTATATATTTTTGCCTGAGGGGTGATCTGCCGGATCATCATTTCAAGTCCTGTCAGAAGCAAGGGCCTGTCTTCAATTATAAGTAGGTTCATCTGATATGGGGGCGGCTGGTACTTTAAATTATTTAAAGAAACAGCTTCCCTATTCGGGAAGCAGTTTACATTATTACTCATTTACACAGTTATTTTTTGGAATCAATTCTTATTATATACAAATTAGATTAGTGATTTAAAAATGGTACTGTCAGTATATAGTTTTGAAATCCTTAAACTTTTATATTTTATATAGCAATATTTACTTATTTTCAATAATATTACTCTACATTTAACTTTTAGAATTAATTCTACATATAATTCCCAAATGTACATAATTAATTCTAAAATTATTAAATTGATTTTAAATTAATTCTACAAGAAGTTTCTTTTTTATTTTTATTAAATTGTGACAGGAGGAAACGTTGATATTTATTTATCAATTGAATTTAAATCTGCTCTTAAACCCAATAAGTTAGCTTAACAGTGATCTGGTGGCTTTTTGCTATTGAGCCTTTTGATTATTAACAGAAGTTATCCTGACGCGGATTAGAACGGAAGGTTGTACCTTGAATAATTATTAATTTTTAAGTATACGATAAATTATGGCCTGATCAAGAAGTGGTTTATCCACTCCTTAATCAGGCCAGCGGTTTTCATTGTAGGAATGCTGCTCTTGCTCCTGACTCTATATTATTGCGTCATATATTCCCACTTCATTGAATTATAACGAAACTGTTTTCCTCCGGAAAAAGAATCATTTCCTTTTAAGCTTCCATTCTGATCTTTTTTTACTTCCAGTTTTGTCCAGCTACGGTCTCCTTTTTCAAAATTAAAAGTTTCGCCATCGTCGTCGTATAAATTCCAGCTATTTTCCTTTGATCCATAATGTCTGATCGTTAATGGAAGAATCTGGTCTTTTGTTGGAGAATGAAGAATAGGAGGGATCATAGGAATAATTCCGCCATCTTTTACAAATAATGGGATTTTATCAGGTTTCGCCGACTGGTCAACTTCGATCGTTTCGCTTTCTCCAACAAATTTTCCTGTGTAGAAATCATACCATTTTCCTCTTGGCAATATCACTTTTCGTTTTCCTTCTCCTGCAAATAGCGGAGCAACCAGTAAATAATCGCCTAACATATATTGATCTTTAATATCCTGCCGAATGGCCAATGCATAAGGATTATCTGTTGAGTTCAGCTTTCCGGCAGTTATTTTTTCTTCAAACGAAAAACCTTCTACCAGATTCATTGCTCTTATGGGCGGCTTGCCTTCAAAGCGGTATTGTGCAAGAGTGGTGTAGAGATATGGAAGAAGCTGCATTCTTAATTGCATTACATCTTTAATCTGGTCGGCTACATCGGGGAAAGTCCATGGTTTTGTGCCGTCGGCCCAGGCATTTAACATGGCCATGGGCGAAAAACAAACAGTTTGCATACGCCGAAGCCATTCTTCTGATGTCTTGGAAGAACGCGCTTCGGGTGTCCATAATACACCGATAAAACTGCTGTTGACCAATGCTGTTATGAAATCTTTATGATTGTAATAATCGTTGTAAATGACATAAGGCATGGCGGAAGCACCGGCATTGGAAGCTCTTGACAAGCCATAAGTCCGCGTATTTTTTTCCCGGAACCAATCAGAAGATATTTTTTGGAATTGCAGTCCATAAGTTTGCCGGATCTGTTCAGCACTGAAACCGGATGGGAATTTGGCAACATCAGGCCAGACCCAGTTATCATAGCCGTCCGTTTCATCCACTTTATATCCGGCAACACCCGGATTAAGGTGCTGTTGGGTAAAATGGTTTTTGAATATATCACGTGCCTGCTTCATATTAAAATCCGGAACCACACCGACCCACACCGTGTGAGATCCGGTAAAAGGCAAAATATTTTTATAAATCGGGGAATGAGAAGAAACGTAAGGATTGATCCAAAGATTTGCTCTGATATTTTTTGTCAATAATTTATCAAGAAATTGTTTAGGATGCGGGTAACGAGTGCTGTCCCATACAAAACTATTTGGGTAAGAGTATGACTGCCAGCCTGGTTCCAGTCCGACAAAACTTAGCGGATAACCTTTTGCCTCAAATTCTTCCACTTCATTCATAACCTGCGCATCTGTAAAAAGCGTTGGTGTCCGATGCGTAAATCCTAGTCCCCATTTGGGTGGTAAAATGCCACCGCCGCAATAAAGATTATAACGCTGCACGACTTCCATGGCATTTCTACCGGCAAAAACATATACTTCCGTACCCGCAGACGGAACTGAAATTTCAACGGCATCCGAATAAGGGGACGCATCCCAATCTTTTTGAGTGTTCCTGTTCATTTCAGCAGGAGGATTTTTGCTGTCTTTTCTGACCGCTGTTCCTGCATAAACGGTAATATATCTCGCAGAATTAATCAACACACCATATCCCTTATCCGAAATATAAAAGGGAACCGGTGCATGGGTTCGTCCATCATCTTTTCCATTGTAATGGTCTACATGCAGGGTTTTAATGGTGCCGCGTTGTTGTACAGATTTAAAATTAAGCCCCAGGCCAAACAGCTGTTCTTCTTTTTGCAACGGAAAACGCAAGTAAGCTTTTCCGTCGGTAAGTTCATTTTTACTGCCTGTCAATGATTTAGGAAAAGCTGGAACTCCTAATTTTTGAAGGGCATCGGTCATTGGTTTGATGTTGGCCACACCAAGCGGGGAAAGAGTTTCAGGTTTTCCCACAATGGCTTTCCATACGCCTGGTGCTACTGATTTCCATTGAAAATCAGATGATTGGGCTATGATGTTGGCGGATAAGAAAAATTGTGAAATAACGAGAAGGAGTAATCGTTTAGCAATCATTTCTATGTTTAAGGATTTAGGTAAAATATGGTGGGTAAAGATAAAAATATTTGGCTGTTAGGAAGGGAAAACTACATATCCAAAAAGCCCTGAAAGGGTGTAATATGTCAGCATAGGATTTAAGCCCTATGAATTTTATGGATAACTATAAATTCTAATTAAATAAATGGGTTTATTATAGTCAAACGATTTTCAATCAGTTGATAATGCTGCATATCTTCGAAATACAGAAAGCAAACAGATGAAGTTTTTATGTTATAATATTTGTTGGGGAGTTAAACTTTTAAACTTCTTAAAAGCAACATTAATATTTTCAGTAATTACCTGCGTACTAATTACAGGATTTGTGCGCAATAGTTGTTTTGCAATTTCCTTTTATTTTCAACATCGCTTAATAAATACAAGAGAATATTGCTATCAGTAAAAAACCTATCTGCTGTTAGCTTCATCGCAGTCAAACTTAAATTCGTCAAAGTTCTGACGGATAGAATCATAAAAAGAGTCAATACTGTCAAAAGCCACTTTTTCGGTTTGACTGATTTGATCTTGCCTAATATCAGAAACTGAATCTATTTCAAACGCAATTACTTCAATTTATTTCCGTAAAATTCCCTGGGTAATTGTATCGTATGCTGCTCGGCCGTAGGTGTGATAATTTGTCTTAGCACGGCATTAGAGTTTTATGTAAATCTACAAATAAATTACGTATTGGAAAAAGGCAAAGGACGCAGAGTTGGATTAATCAACTTAGCGCCCTTTGCCCTCACTTTTTTCTTTGCGTGAATCCTTCCTTTGTATGAAAACCTATTTCTAATTACCTGCTGATCACAATTTTCGATGTCTTTACCAGCCCGTCGTTATGCGCTAATTCTACAATGTAAACACCTGTGACAAAAGATTTAACGTCAATAGATTTTGATAAATTATTCCCGGCAGCTGAATAAACGGTTCTGCCTTTTAAATCATATATTTTGACGCTTTTCAGATTGCTCAGATCTTTTACATTCATTTTTATCAGGTCGGATGCAGGATTAGGAAACACCATAGATTTATCCTGAATACTATCGAAAACCAGGCTTTGTATACGGCTGTAACCAAAAGCGCCGTCATTGCGGTCCGTCGGGTGGTCAACCATTTTCAGACGGTAAAGATTTTCACCATGAGAAGGTTCTTCATCAACAAAAGAATATTTCTGTAATATTTTGCTTTCACCGGCAGATTTAACACTGCCAATTTTCTCCCAGTTTTTACCATTTAAACTGTGTTCAATATCAAAACGGTCACTTCTGGTTTCTTCGGTTGTCGTCCAGTTTAGCAAAGCAGACAATCCTTCTTTTCTTGCTGTAAAACTGGTCAGGTTAACAGGAAGTGGATTGTCTTTTACGGTTATGGAAGTGCGGGAAATAGGCGCCGAAATTGACCAGTCCCCATCACTTTGCTGGATTTGACTTGTAACTGCTAAACTTTCGTCACTCCGGGATTTAATAGAAGTGACGGGAATAATCCAGGCCGGATCTTGTTCAGACTGATCGTTCCAGTCTGAGCTTAAAACAAACCTGATATTGGTGGGTGTTGAATTTTCCGCGAGTGTCCATCCTGTGGGGGTTGTAATGGGTTTTCCATTCCAGGGCACTTCCGGAACCATGGTAAAAATTACCTGGGCTGTCCCCGCCGGAACCGTGCCGGGGGTTTTGCCAAATGTAGCCAGAAAAGTCCCGCTATACGGATATCCCGGAAAGGCCTCAGGATCAAATTCAGCAAAAGCGGCGTTTACCTGCTGAGCATGTATATGATAGCCACTAATTGTAAACAGTGCTGTACAAAAAACGGACGCAATGAATTGTTTAATTTTCATAAAACAGAATTTTAGTTTTTGATTTTATTTTCCGATTATTATTGTTTTGATACTCCGACTACAATATTGTTGTTCTCACTGTCGGCAGCAGGTTCTCCGCCTGCACCACTTTTAATAAATGACCTGAAATTGTATGCTCCTTTACTGGGACTCGACGGAATGGTAAGATTCGCAGTAATAGAGTAACCGCCTGAGGCTGAGTAAGGCATATCAACATTGGTAGAAAATTCGTAGTAATTAGCATTCATACTTACCTGTGTCCACTCCGATGCAGCCTGGCCGGTCAAAGTGATTGTAGAAGCAGAAGTAGGTTTATATATCAGCACAGATATGGGATCTGCTGCATTACTTCCGGCTCTTGTATTTCTTATCCGAAGTACAAATGGATTGCTGGTAACAGCCGATGTAAATTCTACATTATCCATGGTGAAATATGGACGCAAATCAGGGCATGACACCATAGTTGCTGATATAATTGCCGTTGAGTTTTCCGTATTATAGCATGAATTTGTAGCGTCGTAATAAAATGCATAATAAGTACCCGGAACTGTCGCTTTGGTTGGGTCGGCAACTTTGGTTCCTGCTGCATGATTGCCTGTCGTATAAAATACCAGTTCAGATCCGGCCGGAGTTGTTCCTGTAACCAGGTTGTTCAGATTGATAGTTGCGGCCGGACAGTTATTTGTTTGTGGAACATCATTAAGCGTTACCTGATTTGAACCGGCGCTACAAGTAGTTGCACCGTTTACCGTAAGCGTGTAACTGGCATTTCCTGAGCAGCTTCCCTGAGTAGCAGTAATTGTAATGCTAATATTAGCGACAGCCAAAGTTGGAGTTCCGTTAATTGTTCCTGAAGCCGGATCAATTGAAAGTCCATCGGGCAGGCCGGTTGCTGAAAAAGTGTAGCCAGTCGTGGATGTGCTGATATTTTGTGAATATGATGTTCCAACGGTTGCATTAGTTAAAACGGTACCGGTTGCAGGAGTAAAAACTAACGTCGGGCAAGCAGGTTCTGCACAATTAATTGACACACTTTTCAGAATTGGCGTAACAGCAGGATTATTAGTTGACAAATCGGCGCGGTATTGGATATAGCGTGACGTACCGCCTGCCATAGCTCCGTTCGTCACTTCCACAAAAGACGACCATGAATTATCGCCCGGATCAGCAGAATTACCTTGTCTCTGATATAACCTTACACCATTTGTATTGTCAGGAGCTGTGGTTGCCGTCCAGTTAACTTGTTGCCAGGTTTTAGAACTACCCGCATCATAAATCCGTGACGTGAAACTTCCGGTTCCAGCATAAGGGCTAATTCGTGCCCAATCCAAAATAACTGCCGGAGCATCTGCGATATAATCACTTATTCCAAAACGCATTGGAGTTGTTATAACACCAGGGATAGTTTGCAGTAAATTACCATCAACATAAAACTTGAAATTATCTGCATTCCAATCAATCCGGTAACGATGTGACGATCCTAGCAGTGCCGGGGATAAAGGAACATCAGTATTACTGCCATTATTGCTTACTCTTGCCATTAATGTGTTACCGGATCCGCCTGTACTGAACATGGCCCAGGTTGCAACACTATTAAACATTTCGGCATAATTTCCTGCGCCAAACCCGATGTGCTGATTTGCAGCGGCTCCAAAAGTGGCAACAAATTCAATGGATGTGCCTGGACCAGAGGTTTTACCTTCCGGTTCAGTAGCATACCGGGCACCGTTTACGATCAATTGTCCATTGTTAATTGTAGTTGATCCACCGTTATTCCAAATGAGAGTTCTCCAATCAGATTCAGCTGGCAGACTGGTGAATTCTTCAACGATGGAAGGTTTTAGAATTACGCCCTCGGAGGTTACATAGGTGCCGGTTCCGGCGTTGCCTGCATTAAAATTGTCAGATGTTATATCTGTAAAACAGGCAGTAACCGGAGCAGGTATTGTAAAACTTAATGTGCCGGTAGCAGGTTCAGCCGCACTATTTGATGCAGCATCTGTGGAGATGACTTTAAAATAATAAGTAGTTCCGGCAGTAAGGCCGCCAAGCGTTATACTATGGCTGGTAACCAAATTTGGATCAGCTACGTTAAAATAGAGCTGTTCAGAAGATGTACCATATTCTACTTGTGAATCTGCTGCTTCGTTTGTTGTCCAGGTAATAGTGACACTACCGGCAGTTGGTGACGAAACGGTAACTGCTGTAATTTGCGGTGGTACATTGTCGACAAGCGCAGGCGTATAAGTAGCTGCATAAGTGCCATTATTTGCAGGAAAAAAAGCGTAGGATATTCCCTTAATCGTTTCGGTGGTATATGCAACCGAACCGCCGTTTACCGTAAGAGCAGATAATTGGCCTCCTGCCGAATTTACGGGCAACATACCCCTCAGATTGTTTGATCCACTGGCAGTTGTGATGCTGAAATTAAGTGTATTATTATTCCAGCTCATGGCTCCAAACGAAGAATTATTCCGTCCATCCAGCCAGGTAAGCATTTGTTTGGCAGAAATTACAGGGACATTTCTTTGCTGCGCCGCTGCTACAATCACATCGGAGCCGTTGCTGCTATTGCCACCGTTTTGATCCGTATGCATATTTGCAGTAAACACGCCATAATATCCTTTGCTGCCTAATGCATTGTCAAGCAGTGTATTGATATGTGTAGTATATGTGATTCCGGATTCATCAGTTAGCTGGGTAGCAGCCTGATAAACATCAATAAGGCTTCCGTCCAGATCAGCAAAACGCATAGGTATGCCTGAACCGGTAAACATACCGGGGCGGTCCATTAGCCAGGCTCCGGGCCAGTAATAATAATTCGCATCTAAACGGATACCATTTTCAAGTTCAACTTTTGGAACAGAAGCCCAGTCGCTCCATGCAATGCAGTGGGTCCGGTTGGTAGTTGGTGAAGAAAGACCTGGAAATTGGCTGGACAGGGCGGGCAACTGATCATTTACATACCCTCTTAAAGAAGTAATGTCAAAATTACCACAACCTGTATTTAAATGCAGCGCAATTTCAAATCCTTTTGACTGGTAATCAATAATCTGTGCATTGGTTATCGGTGTACCTGGAAAAATATAGGAAGTACCTCTGATAGCGGTCCAGTTGTCCACTGCCGCCTGTTCATTTGAGCTGCTTTTAGAGGAATAATCATCAAATCTTCCTATTGTTCCTCCATTACCATGGTCGTCTCCGGTCATGATAACTGCTGCCTTTAAATTGCGCGGTAAATACCAGAAACGAGGTAAAGGTTTTCTGTGCATATTACTTTGCAGGATTATATTGACCAATAAACGCTGCTGTTCATCTGCTTGTGGAATGGCAACTTTGTTCAGATCAACCCAATCCGGATAAAACATATCGTCAGAGCGTATGGGCCCTTCCTGGCCATCCCGCTTATTTTCTGCATAGGCAGGATTTCCCTGGCGGGTGTAAACTACTGATTTTGACAGATCATAAGTAAAAGCAATGGCCTTACCTCCATTTGCTCCCACATTATATGATGTAACTGCCGGATTTGCAGTGGCAGTATTCGCATCAGAATATAACATCGCCAAACTGTTAGCACCATTCAGTGTATATAAATCCGCCACGCTATGAAACTGGATTGTTTCGTCAACAATTCCAACTCCGGGTCCGCTGGCGGTGTTTACTTTTAAATATTTATCGGCTAATGAATTACTGGCACGGGTTATACCGAGTAATGGTGATAGCTGTAAATCGGGTTTAAATGCAATTAAAGTACCTCCGGCATTGACCCAGTTGGTAAGAGAAGTAACATTACCGGCCGACAATGAAATCTCTCCCAATACAATTACATCGTAACCATTCAGCAGGTTGGGATCTGCACTGATCTCGCTGATGTCTTTTGCAGCAAACTCATTTAAACCTTCGGCTCTCAAAATCTCCACCGCAAATCTGCTAAATGGATTAGCGGTAGAACTAATGACTAAAATAGGTCCACCTGGTCCTTCATTAGGTGATGGCAGTGGAGGCGGGGGCGTATTTTGTGTTGTAAAAGACCATGTGTAATTTGATGCCAATGCATTGCCTGCCATATCCTTAACGCGCGGATCAGAGCCGCCACCAAGTATTTCTATGGTATAATTTGTAGCATAATTCAAATTAACGTCCGGATCAATCGTCGCTGTGAGAGCACTTGCGTTGTAAGTAACTGTTGCGGCAACCGGAGTTCCTGCATGTAACAGTCTGACAGTAGAACCTGAAATTGTAGCAGGATCAATTGCTTCATTAAACGTAACAGTGATATTGGCTGAAATATTGATTGCAGCAGCATTATTAACTGGTGAAGTGGACGCCACTGCTGGTGGGGTAACATCTGGCTGAGAAGTGGTTTCAAATACTACATCAACGTAATAATTACTTGTCTCATAATTGGATGTAGGAAAAGTGGGATTAGAAGAATATTGATAAATCCCATTATTACCATCTTCACCATTTGCCAATGCCCGTAAGTGTCCGTTTACTTTTGCTACATCAAAAAATGGATTAGTGGCGGAGTAAAAACCTGTTGAGCTGTGGTAGGAAATAACGTAGGTAACACCAGCTGTAATGGCAACCGGTGTAGAGAATAATGCCTGTTGCCAGCCTGAGGCAGTTTCATTTGAAAAAATAATCTGAGCCAGCAACGCTCCTTCTTTGCTATACAATTGTCCGGTATGGGTACCTGTATTTTCGTTATGTTTATAAAAACGAACTCCAGTAACAAAGCCGTCCACGTCTGAGCGGAATTTCATTCCCAACTGAATTGCCTGATTACCATCATTATTTCTTTCAAGAACGGGTACGTCGGTTGGCAGAAACACGGTACATGGACAAGCAGGAGCGGTAACAGTCACATTTACAGAGGAATTGGCACTTATATTTCCAGAATCATCAAAGGCACGGCTTAATATTGTAGCAGCACCCGGTGAAGCAGGAGCCCATGCAAAATTCCAGTTGGTAGTACCGTTTGCCAGCCTCCAGGTTGTTCCTCCATCTGTGGAAACTTCAACACCAGCCACAAGCATATTGTCTGAAGCGGTACCTGTAATACTAAAAGCAGCACCGCCGGGAATGGTTGCTCCATTGCCAGGTGATGTAATAATTAAGGAAGGTGCCTGAACATCTGTGGAAGCCGAAGCAGGTAGTAAGCCTGATTGTAAGGAAGCAGGCTGCACTCCCATATCAGCAAACAAATTTATCGTGGCCTGCTGCATGGCGGGACTAACCGGTTGATTTCCACGGTCATGCTGGTCATCCAGTCCCCAAGCCCATTGCACTGTACCAGCTCCGAAAACCAAAGCGCCGCTGCTGTGTTTATACATGGATAAATGGTGCATTTTACCGTTCACCTCTGTACTTGATAATAGGATTCTTCCGGCAGGGTAGGACGACCGGTAAGTTTCCTGTTCCGGGTTCCATTCGTAGCCTAATGTATTTTCGGTCAGGGTTGCAGTTTGTCCATCTGTTAATGTGGCCACATCTGTATTACGCCAGAAACGTAAATTTTTATAAGTACTTGGTACTTCCATTGTGCCGGTTGTACCATCCCAGCTGATTTGTCCGCTTAATGCATTTTCCGGGTTACAGCCATTGGTTCCGGGATGTTCGCAGCCGCTGCGCCATAGCCCCGTCCATTCGTTAGGAGCAGGATCGCATTTTCCATTACATTGATTTTCACCCAAAATACCTTCTTTATAACAGACAAGGGTACGGTATGACTTATTGGCACCATCAACACTATTCTCCCAGCGGGTTCTCCAATAGACTTCATTGCCGCTAAAAAAAGCCAGGTGTACACCGCTGTTTCGTGCGTTGGCAACATTATCCCGCATGCCTTGCGACCAGTATTCGTCGTGGCCTACTGACATAAAAACTTTATGATTTTTAATTAAAGCTCCATTGCGATCGGAATCTATATTAGTGGAATAGGTCATATCAAAGCCGTTTTTTTCCAGAAAACGAATCATTGGATATTCGGAATTAAACAGCCAGTCCTCTTCCGGACCACCACCTCCGCCACCTGTACGGGTATAAAACGGACGATTGTAACTAACTTTCGATGCTTTGCCGCCTGCTCCGGTATATAAGCTTCTGCCATTATTATTATCTCCGTAAACATTATAGGCTTGCCAGGTTGCATCGGATGTCTGGAACAGAAGATCAGAATGACTTGCATCATCACGTACCACAAAAGCAATGTGGCTGGATTTATTGCTGTTGTCTGTCCGGGTTAATTTGGCAATATAAAGACCTGAAACTGCACTAGCCGGAATATCCCAGTGAGCTGATTCAGCCCAGTTTCCACAATCCAGTAAACCAGTAGCAGGATCTGTTATACATGGCGGCTGATTTTGGGGTAGGGCTGGAGTAATAACTGCTGAACCCATCAGTCGCGCACCATTGCCTTGGTAATAGCCCAGGCGGTAAACATTTATGGTGTAATTACTTGCATCAGTTTTAATTTTAAAATGAGCTGTTTCACCTTTGTTATAACTAATATCCGTAGCAAAACCCTGAATTGACAGGTCGCCGGATCCGTTGATATCCCACACGGAAGCAGGAGTACCAGGATTTTGATTTTCGATTTGTATTGCATTCTGGGCAAGTATTTTTGAATAGCCTGAGATGCAGATGAGTAATAAAATTAATAATTTTTGGATAGGGAAATTTACGGACTTGATCATATAAATTGAGATTAAGTGTAAGAGTTGTCAGCCAATCGTAATTGCCATTACGCTTTGTGAAAAAGGATATAATAATTATCCTTTATAAGCTAATCGTCAGTAGATGAGTAGGATTTAAATAAAAGTCAGAAAAAACAACTTGAATAATACTGATAATCAGTAGCCGGATAAATAGAAGATTAGTGCTAAAAATGGTTAAAATCCATGTGCATAATCAGTTATACAGGACAAAAACTAAGGTTTTAATCTGTACAAGGAATGTTGTTCATGAGCTTGCGGAATTGGCAACTCATAAACACAAAGGATTTTAACAGTAATCACTTTTATACGACAGAGCAAGTGAACCATAATTGGTTACACCATACATGGGTAGTGAACGAACGTGCTTAGCAAGCGGATCGTCTTTGTGGGGTTTAATCGCGTAAATATGCTGTCATCTGATAGATAAGGGTTTTTAGTGAAGAGGATTTGATGATTAAGGTCTTCTGATTATATGTATATTATCATAAGTAATTAAACTTTAATAAGACAGGGTTTCTTTTACAAATATAAATTCTTTTTTTACAAATCATAATTTATTTTTAACAAAAATGCTGATTAAGAAGTAGTTAGCTCATATTTTAGAACTTTTTCGCATGAAGTAGATTATAAAATTAATTTTTAGTTGTAGACCTAAATTAATAACGCTATATAATATACGTTTCGTATTGACTTGTATAATTAGTATAGTGGAATTACGAAATAATTGAAGTGTAATATTCCTCTGAGCAATCTAATTAGTATCGACAGTTTATAATTATCACATCATAAAAAATAAAATATTCAATATTTAAACTGAAAAGTTTTCTTTATTTACGTTTATTTTTCTTTTATTTGCTTTGCTTAGTATTAACTGGCAGATTAAGACTTTATTTTTGAAATTTCCTAAATATGACAAGTTCTTTTGTATTAGCCATTGATCAGGGTACCAGTAGTACTAAAACAGTCATTTTTGATGAAAATGGCAAAGCAATTGCAAGTGGCTCTGAACCGCTTCTAACCTTGTATTTGGATGGTGGTTATGTAGAACAGGATCCGGAAGGTATTTATGAAAATGTACTGTTGTCTGTCGAAAAATGTCTGACAGATTTTAAGGAAAAAGGAGGCTTAATTGCAAATATTAAATCGTGTGGAATTTCTAACCAGCGAGAAACTTTGGTAATTTGGAATGAAAACGGAAAACCTTTGCACCCGGCAGTTGTCTGGCAATGCAAGCGCTCTACGGCCATTTGTGAAAGACTGAAAGTTGATGGGCTGGAAAGTATAATCAGAAAAAAAACGGGCCTATTAATTGATCCCTATTTTTCGGGAACCAAAGTGATGTGGCTCAATGAAAATAATAATGAAATAAGAAAAGCAATTCTGGCAGGAAAAGCATATTTTGGAACCATTGACACCTGGCTGTTATATAAACTTACAAATGGAAATAGCTATTTAACCGATCATACCAATGCTTCAAGAACCTTATTTTTTAACCTTGAAACACTTTTCTGGGATGACGAATTAATCAAAAATTTTGGATTAACCGGACTGCATCTTCCTGTTATTCAGTCTTCTTCTGGTTATTTTGGGTCAACCAACTTTAATGGATTATTAGAAAATGAGCTTGAAATTACAGCCATGATCGGCGATTCCCATGCAGCCGCATTTGGTGAAGGATGTTTTGCTCCCGGTATTGCCAAAGCGACTATGGGAACAGGATCGTCTATTTTGATGAACATAGGAAAGGAACCGAAAGAATCGCAGCAGGGAATGGTTACGACCGTAGGATGGAGCACTGAAACACATGTAGAATATGCTTTGGAAGGAGTAATTGTGTCTTGTGGATCAACCATTGAGTGGCTTAAAAATAATTTAGGACTTTTTCAAAATAGTAAACAAACCGAAGAAATGGCCAATGAGGTGGGGAATAGCAACGGCGTATATCTGATCCCGGCATTTAGCGGCCTGGGTGCGCCTTATTGGGATATGAACCGGAAAGCTTCCATCACCGGTCTCACTTTTGACTGCAATAAAAATCATATTGTAAGAGCCGCTCTGGAATCAATTCCGTATCAGATCAAAGATGTAATTACAGCTATGGAATCTGATACTGGGATATTTTTACAGGAATTGCAGATTGACGGAGGACTAACTTCCAATAGATTTGTGGTTCAGTTTCTATCGAATTTGCTGGAAAAACCAGTTGTGAATCTTGGGTTGCCGGAAGTCTCTGCATTAGGTGCAGCTTATTTATCTGGTTTAAAATCAGGTGTTTATAACAGTATTGATTATCTAAAAACTTTAAATTCAGATAAAAAAATCGTGCAACCGGATGAAAATTCTGAAAAAGTAAAAACTAATTATCTCGGCTGGCAGGAAGCAGTAGCATTACGAATATAGCCAATTGAACATTAATGCGGTCCGCCGCGGTTGAAACCTGAAAATTCCTTTTTTAATTATAAAATCTTATAAATCAAATTAATGAAGCATCACCTTCGGTATATTATCTTATTAATCAGTATTTTACTCACTAACATTTGTAACGCACAAGAAAAAGTTGAGCGCTGGGGTCGTTTTGAAGTATCGCTTTCCGGACCTCAAAGTGGCAATCCATTTAATGACGTAACCTTATCCGCAGAATTTACGAATGGCCCGGATAAAGTTAAAGTGGATGGTTTTTATGATGGGAATGGTAATTACAAACTTCGTTTTATGCCGCAAAAAACCGGCGATTGGAAATACAAGACTATAAGTAATAATAAAAATCTGAGTGGAAAAACTGGCGCATTTACCTGCATTGAAAAAACCGGCAAAAATCATGGTCCGGTTCAGGTTGCTGATACTTACCATTTTAAATATGCAGACGGAACCAGATATTATCCTTTTGGAACTACACTTTACGCATGGACACATCAGCCGGAACCGTTGGAAGAAATTACTTTAAAAACATTGGAAAAGGCTCCGTTCAATAAAGTACGCATGTGTGTTTTTCCTAAGTTTTATGCCAATGTGTCCAATGAGCCTGAATTTTATCCTTATGTTTTGAAAGATTCTACAAAAGGCAAAAACGGAAAAATTAAATTTGTATGGGATCTAACAAAGTTTAACCCTGCTTTTTTTGAACATTTAGAAAAGCGGATTGACAACCTGAAAGATATGGGAATTGAGGCGGACATTATTATCTTTCATCCTTACGACAAAGGACATTGGGGATTTGATAGTTTGGGCAAAGAAAATGATTTGAAATACATTAAATACCTGACTGCGAGGCTTTCATCTTTCAGAAATGTATGGTGGTCGATGGCTAACGAGTTTGATTATATTAAAACAAAACCACGTGAAGACTGGGATATTTATACCAAAGCAGTTGTCGCTGCCGATCCATACAAACATCTTTGCTCCATTCATAATGGCAGTGTTTATTACGATAACTGGAAACCGGAATTCACGCATGTAAGTATTCAGAATGGCTCAACTGTTGAGGATTTTGGCAGAGCAGTTTTACTTCGGGATGTTTATTTTAAGCCGATGGTTTATGATGAAGTATGTTATGAAGGAGATCTGCCGCAACGCTGGGGACATTTGAGCGGAGAAGAAATGACGGAAGCATTCTGGCAGGGTGCCATTGCCGGTACTTATGTGACACACGGAGAAACTTATAAAAATGCGGGCGATACTATTTTCTGGGCAAAAGGTGGAAAATTAATTGGCACCAGTCCGGCACGAATAGCCTTTTTACGAAAAATACTGGAAGAAGGTCCCGGACCGCTGGAACTGGCTGATCCCTGGAAAGATCATAAAACTGCTACGGCTGGCGACGGCCATTATCTGGTATATTTCGGTAAGGAAATGCAACCGGAATGGACATTCAATCTTCCTAGAAAAGAAGGGCCGGAAGCAAATAAAAAGTACAGAGTTGAATTGATAGATACCTGGAATATGACGATTAAGCTACTTCCTGAAATTTTTGAAACCGGGGAGCCTGTCGAATACCGTATTTATGATAAAAACAGAAAGACAATCAGGCTGCCAATGAAACCTTATTTGGCGCTAAGAATTGTGGAGCAGAAGTAGGAAGAGGGGTTTATTTATTAGTAGAGAATACCTGGACTAAAGTCACATAATACTATTGCAGTTACATGCCTAAAGGCGTTTTATGGACAATATCTAATCGTTTTTTACTACCGATATTACATGCCTGACGGCATTTAATTAAAGCAAATTAGCAATTTTGGTTCTTTAACCACATAGTGATGTAATATCGGTAGCAATGGATCAAAATTAGGATTCTAAAATCCCGAAGGGATGAAACGTTTGTTAAAATATACACCTCTCTCATAATTATTCTTTCAAAATATTCCAGTCTAAGCCTGTTTCAACTATTGTTATCTAAAAATGTTGAATTTTGCAGAGATAAATACAAATATCCATAATCCATGAAAAACTGTTTCTGTAATTCCCCTCAACCGTATTCCCGTTGTTGCGGGCCTCTCATTAAAGGGGCTATCCATGCAGATTCGGCTGAAAAACTGATGCGTTCACGTTATAGTGCTTATGTAATGGCCGCTGTTGATTATCTGATTGCGACCACTCATATTTCAAAAAGATCGAATTTAACTCAAAAAGATATTGAACAATGGGCTAAAACCAATAACTGGCAGCAGCTGGAAATCATTCATGCAGAGACTTTTATTGTAGAATTCAAAGCACATTTTCGCGACAGGAGCGGCAAAAAACAGGTCCATCATGAAAAGTCCACTTTTGTGTTTGAAAACGATCGGTGGTTTTATGTAGATGGCGTATTTAATGATGATATTTGAAGCGGACAATTATAAAAATTACCACCTATGTTCAGACAGTTCGCGATTGGCAGGTTCATGATCGGATTTATCGTTTTTGTACTCACTTACATGGTTGCAGCCTGGTCGGACGATAATTTCTTTAAACTTCTTACTGTCGGAATGTTTGTCTTTTCGTTATACGTGATGAGCGAAATACAAAAAGGACAGCAGGAAGAACTGTCAAAAAAGGATCTTCAGTGTGAAGAGAAAATCCGTGAAATGCAGGATATAGTTGACCAAAAGGAAGCAGAATATGAGTTGCTGGTTCAGGCTATACTAAAGTCAGGAACAGATTAAATGCGTGATTAAATTTATTTGATAATTTCTTCTTAAAACCACTCCAAAATAATTCTTTGCACCAACTTGTCCGTCTGAATACCTAGTTTGTCCTGATATGTTTTTATTAAGTACTCCATTGGTTATAACAATTTTATATAACTGTTTTTTTGTTCGTAGATAGGACTATCCTTTTTGCTTCCCAATATAATTTTCCAAACATATTGCTTTTTGCCAAACTTCAACAACGGTAACAGGTATATAGTGAAGCGTTTCTATATA
>Ga0247734_1001416_pt1 | contig 18314 bp, 8 predicted proteins | sample UWRJL103311B2_FD_180933 | JGI IMG/M metagenome (GOLD analysis project Ga0247734, IMG submission 180933) | Plant litter microbial communities from Arlington Agricultural Research Station in Wisconsin, United States - UWRJ-L103-311B-2 | ecosystem: Environmental > Terrestrial > Plant litter >... | reverse complement strand
TTTGCTTTTGCTTTGCCCACTGATAAACTTGCAGTCACATAAACCCAGCCATGACCCACGAGCACGCCATGGACCCCGATATCGACAGACGCTGTCCTTGTTGCAGATTCCCTCACGTCCCAGTCCTCTGACAAGACTTTATTCTTCTATTCCCCTCGTTTGGATCCTCCTGAAAAGAAAGCAAGCGTTTCTGTTACTCCCATCATCAGTCGATACATGTGCGAGTGCGACTGCGACAACAGGCAATCTTCTGAAAACTACTGGCAACGCCTGGATTCAGTGTCCCCCACGACTTTGAAAACCACCACCCACGGGACCTTCATGCCTCATATTGCCCTGTGGAGTCATCGTTTTGGCATCTTTGGCTATGGCGAGCAGCATGTTTTCTCCTCCGCGTCGTGAGAAGGCCCGAGACGACTCGCATCTACCACAAGGCGATTGTCGATACATTCTGTTGCACCCAGCGGTCGAGGGATTGCGCTGCGCTTGCGTAGGCTTCACCCTCAATCGATCGATACCCGGAAGCACCTGCGACTGTGGGCATAATGCGTGTTACCATGTGCCGAATAAAGACACCGGCTCGGTCGAACGGCAAGAAATGGAGGCTTTGAAGGAGCAGATCAGTCGGTTGGAAGCACGGCTGGAACAGAGCACCACTGGGATGGATCTGGTAGAACGCATAGGAAGGTTGGAGGAATCCGTCGACAAGAACAAGGGGGAGGTGGATACGGAAGTGAAGAACATGTATCGGAACGTGGGTGGGCTCTGGCATAGCGTCGGCCAGATGCAAAAGAAGTCGACATACTATGATGATCGCATCGAGGGGTTAGAAGATGGAGTGCAAAGAATGCAGAACAGTCTCATTGAGATTGATGACGCTTCCATGAAGTTGGAAGATAGGATAGAGTCCCTGGAAAGGGAATCTATACCTAGCTGCCATATCACAAGCCGGAGAAGAAAGGCATCGACACCACCTGGTCCATCTTTCGACGATATCGAGGACTCCTCGGTCAAGTCAGAAACCCGCACCAGTAACGGCAGCTTAGCTCTACCTTGCTCCTCGGCTGCTCCGCGCAGGTCAAATTTATCTTTACACATCGTCACCACGGAGGAGCCATTGCATATCCAGGATTTTCGTCAAAGAGTCTCCTCTGTAGGGTCCGGATCCCAAGCCTGGACCGTTCACGTATCCCTCCTACCAACTCCGGCCCAACCGTTCCCGTTTGAGAAAGACACCGCGGCATACAAACGCTGCCTATCCCGGGGGCTGCACCGTGTTGTCGCTATTCCCGACTCCGACCACCATTCGTTCGTAACAGCCGTCAGCGATGCCTTCTCCGAGATCCTCCGTGGCCGTCCGTGGAACCCACTCGTGGCCAAACTTTGTGATGCCAAAACCCTGCGTGGCCTTCCCATGCTGCGTCAACTTGACTCTCGGCTCATAGGCAGTGAGTATAACGTCGAATTTCTACAGGAGAACTGCGCTGTCACAGATGATAGCGGTAAGATCCTCGACTTGTATATCGCCATGGAACATGATACCATTTCATGGGCTGAACTCAAGGAAATCGGCCAGTATATGAACGGTCTAGAAGCTGCGTGGACATTCGATCCTTATCTCGACGGTCTGGTTGATGAAGCTGACGGACTGGCGCCTGACTCAGGGAGGCCTGCTGCTGGCGACATCCTCTCGACATGGTCCCCCACAAGTACAAGACCCAAACGCAAGGAAAATGAGATAACGCGCACGGCCAGCTTTAGCTCAACCACGGAAACAGAGAATGCGAGAGCAAAAGTGCGACGTATCAAACCTTATACTGGTACCAGTGTAGATTCTGTAGACCGACGTGTTGGAGCCGTACAATGAGTTGGAGAACTTCCACCATTAACGTAATCAAAACGGTAACATAAACTGCAATCCTTGGTTTTTATCGCTCTTTGCTTTTATTTTCGATTGGATATGGAGTAAAGGAGACTGGGACATAGATGGAAGACATGATACCTGAGAGAAGGAAGACTGGTTTGGAGTTTAAGGAACTGATTGTTTGCTAATAGTACTGTATGGAAACAGTTTTGAAAAGTGTGCCATACCCTCCTTATAGACCTCTCTCTTAAGTGCTACGAATACTAGCTTTGGGCTCAAAATGTCAAAAAGATTATACCCCGAATGAAGAACGTGGCAATTTGTATGATTTTTTTCAATGAGTGACGATTGGGGCATATCTTGCGAAACTATCTCAAGTTTTATTTGAACTCCAGATTACTCCCCATCTGGACATACCTTGTAGTCCTGAATACTGTTGTCTAAATTGATAGGATGCATTGAAATAGTAACTATAGCTCTGCTCAAAGCCTCGCTTATCATATAGGCGTTCACACTGACTTGCTTCAAGGATGCTCTTGTAGCCTGGAGTTTCTTTTGATCGTTTTATGTGCTTTGGGACAATTGGTGTGACTAGCATGAACTCAAACTCAAACCAAACTCAAAGAGCACATGGGATTGTGGTGAAGACAATAATTAATAAGTAACTAAAGAGGTATTTAGTTCTCCAGACAAAAGTCTGCATATGTTTTTAGTTTGCAAAACCCTAGACAAACTTGTCAATCAACCCTGGCCGAATGGTTCACGCGTCCATTCCCAGTTACTCCGCTATTCTCAACTAATGAAAAGCTTCACACTATAGCAGTATTTATGAGTCTCGCGAAGGAACGATAGAAAAAGACGCGTCTACGTTTCTGGATATGCTTAATTCCTAATCAAAAACTCAAAGCCATAAAGCTACCCAACTGTTTGACAGTCGTCCGCCTCCTCGCCTGCTTTTGTGTAACTTTCGTACACCAACCCCGCTAGGCCCGTGCTACGATTCAGCCTCATCGGCAGGGATTACAAAGTATTCTGCCGGGCGCGGTAGCCTTGATCAAGCTTAGCGTCATTCACCCCGCGCACCTCGTTATCAAAAAAGTTCCACGCGTAACTACGGTTTATGGCATACAATAGCAACTAGAAGATATCACTTCGTCGGGTGGGGTTCTTTGGCACTGAAAGCACATCGCTCTATTGCTGGAGCGCACGAAATGTAAGTATCACCCCGTTCTTCTACATCGAAGCAAGCAAGCAATATAGAGAGTATATTAAATTCAGCCATCAACCGCTTCTAGAGAGCGAACGACAGCTCGCCCGACTGGGAGGGCGTTGTAGCTTTGTACTCTTTTGTATAAAGCCTTCAAAGCCGCACCGAGCTGATTTCAATTCACAGCTTCCTAGACCTAGCATCACCTTGAACAAGGCGGGCAGACCCTCTCCAGCTTTGCCGAGCAAAAGCAAGTATGGCTAAGAGAGCTGCCGCGGGCAAGGCAAAGCCTACGCCAGCACCAAAACGAAGACAGGTTACATCGGCAGCGGCGAAGAACAACAACAACAACAACAGCAGCAGAAGCAGCAGTCCCAAACGTATGGCAGGCAAAGGTAAGCGGGCATATCCATCCTTCCAGGAATTGTGTCTGTGGTGTGATATGTGTGATGTCAGAACTGGTACGGCGGGCAGGTACGTTAGCATGAGGAAGTTGTAGACAGGCTGCGAAGCTTTCAATCCAAGTCTACTACACCTCATCCTAATACCTCGTCATGACCTACTCTGTATCCCAAAACCATCGCATCACTCCCGCATGACATTTCCTTCGTCGCTCTCTCTTTGTTTATCTTTGAGATATGGAGAGATACTCATCTATGATCGCGCGACACTCCCCGCAAACACTTACTAATTTATTTGTGTCGATAGTATCGAGGCCCCTGGTCTGGCCATTGCAGGAGAAGGATGAGAAGTTGCCCGAGGAATTGTTCAATCAGATCTGCACCTATCTCCCCCGATCCGACATTTACAACATGCGCTTGGTCAACAAAGTGTTCGAGGCGATGATCTCCCCACATCTCTTCAAATATGTTGTTGTTCCATTCAAGGCAGGCATCTATGGCCCCGAAATCGACATTGCCGGACTACGAGAACTCCTTTCCGGAGACGGTTCGAAGAAAAAAGATGTCATTATTGAAGACGAGGGAATGAGGGTCTTCGCCGGCTACGGTCAACGAATCTCCAAGTTCGCCATGTCTTTCGAGTACGATGAGCAAAAGCTCAACTACCCTCCATTGAAGTCTGATCAAGAAGCAATCACCTCATTCTGGGGCATTTACCGCTGGCCACACAAGCAGTATAATAGATTCGCACAACTCGCTCATCTCGAGCAAATTGCCGATGAAACTAATACCTTGTCCACCGCACTCAAATGCATTACCCAGGCGAATACCCTTGGCCTTTCAATCGACTCCGGACTAGGCTGGCTCTTAGGACCAGATAACAGAGTCTGCAAGGCACGTGCTAGCATATATAAGGTGTTTGGTGCAAACAGATTTGTACCTGAGCCATTTAAGCTGGTTGCAAACGAGCACAAATTTCCCTTGCCGGTGTTCAACTCAGAGGATATGTCTCGCGAACGAATGCTAAAAGAGGCTGGATTAGAAGGTGAAGAGCTCGGTGCTGCTATCGACCTTATGCGCAAGACTGAGAACCCCGGTGAGGTTGAGACTAGTTCACAGTCGGATGAGTTTCTTTTGGTCTTCCCTCGGAACTCGCAGTCACTCGAAACTCCCTCTGCACAGTCCTCGGAAATTCAATTGATGCCTTCTCAAGAGGCTATAGTTACGTTGGGTACCTCCTTCTCTGATGGCAATGGTAATATGTCAACGTCGCTAGTCCTTTCGGATGAAGACCGAGCTGGAGTAGCCTCTCAAATTCGAGTTGGCCCAAGTGACCGTCCTCTTTCAGCTGATGGACCAAATTCTCAGGCTTCGAACACATGGCCGCTTGAGCCCGCCAATCTTACCGCTGCACAGAAGGAGGTGCTTCTCGAAACGATGTGGGCCCAACAGGCCTTTGTGCAATCCTATATCATCTCAATCACCGACAATAGTCAAGTTTTCTCGAAGGTCGCAACGCTGATAATTGCCCGTATCCCAGATCATTTCTTGCAAGACCTGAATCGAGAGGATTTTTGGAATAGTTTATCAAGCCTGGAAACTCTGCATCTTGGCGTCATTCCTTCATGGAGACGGGTCGAAAAGCTGGCTACCACCTATGTACAAGATAGTAGGGTGGCACCCTCCCTGTCTATCGAGCCTGTCTATAGCCTTCTGAATTCTCAAATAGCCAAACGGCAAAACATCAAGACTCTACGCTTCGAGTGGCTCTGTGGTGGTGAGGAGGCACCAGGAATGTTGGCACGTAATTCGCACATCCTCGCTGCGCCAGTTGTCTCCACCTCGGTAGAAATGTTGGATACTACTATTGAACCTACCATTTTAGCACTACCGTTTATCAAGCACCTCACTTTAAAGAATTGTTGGTTCAGCCCACACATCTTGGAGTCTTTCTTGGAAGGTTTTGGTGAAGCAACGGTAAAGAATCTGAAGCTTCAAAACTTGGTTTTCGATTCCGTTTCATTGACTGCGCCAATCCCAACAAACACGGTTGTGGTTCTCCCCACGTTTCTTCCTGCCGACCTTCAAGCTGCTCAGATAAATGCTCTACCTGTTCTCAACTTGGCTGCGCCGCCATTGGCTGTTGCTCAAGCAGCAAATGTGGCCCCCGGAGCTTTCCCTGCACTGAATAATGCTGCCGGTCAAGCTGTAGGAGCCGGAGGACCTAATGCAGATTCGGACGCCGAGGATAATGATGATTTATCTGAGCCTTCGAATTTTGACAAATACCAGCCGCGTCACGGTTCCTGGGCGGAGATCATGGAACAGTTAACCCCAAGCCACTACAAATCTCTTAGCTACCGAAAGCAGGATGCTCGTGGTTCAGACACAGCGCTTTCACGCCCTAAACCACCACTCATACGCTCGCTAAGAAATCTCGAGTTTCACTCCTGTGGCTACGTACAGCTCCCGCTTGATATTGACCAGTCAATGCTTCGGGCTCCCTTGACCGATCGCACTCGTCGCCTTGTTCAAGCAGCGAAGGCCGATATCGAGGATGTCATGTTGAAGCCGAATGATTTCACCCTGGGTGCAATAATCAACCGGATGGACTCAATTGAGCGGTGGCAATTAGTCAATGGCTATTTTCTGAGCACGGGCTGGGATGAGTATGCAGATTTTTCAACTCGGGTGTACGAATCCCATCTGGATGGCATCCGACGGCCTGGACAAGGTCGCTTTACTGGCTCTATCCATGCCACTGATGTTAAGCCATAAAAGCTTCAACTCTAACAGGGTGTGGCGATTCCAGTGCTGGCATTCCAGTCGGAGTACAGCTGGATTACGAAATCGGCCAGGTGATTAATCTCTGTGGTTCTGGTTGCTTATCTTTCATCGATCCATGTTACTATACGTGTGAGTCAACATGATCAAAATATCAGATTATCTTTGTGTCCCTCTGATTACGAGGTTTCTATTGTCGGCCGGACTGTATCCTCTGTTCACTATTTTCTCTTCTTTTTCTTACCAAAGGTCGCGATAATTGTACGATATTGATAACTTGAGTCTGGGAATTTTCCGCGGGAATAAAAGCATAATGATGGTGTCTTCTACAACACTGGAGATACGTTGGCGTTCTATTTTGCATCTTGGCGACGAAAGCTTTTTGCAACAGAAGAGAGTTTATGTTTTCATTGAGTCATGAATTATGGAATGGAGGTGCTAGAATTGAGGCCTCAGCAACGAAATGCTTACTGGGATGGCGTTCTATATACCCATGATGATAACGATTCGTCTCTTGAAATCCTCCCTACTGGAGGCTACCATCTGGCTTTATGTAGCTGGAGGTGGGTGATTTTGTATGAGTAATTATGAATTTTGTAGATCAGAGGCTAATAGAAGGGCTTTTCGGCCTACTTTGAATAATCTGTCTTATTTTGAGCTGTGGTGGACTTGACGGGGACTTGGATCTGCTCATGGTAGTCACAAACATTAGATATTCTCAAAAACAAAACAATTCCACATCTTACAAGTACCGCCATAGGCAAGAATTCAAAGAGGTTAGCTTGGCTACTCTTATACCATTTTATCATTAATCAATACCATCAGTATAAATATGCCTGTATTAAGCCCGGGGCATGTCTTTTTGTCCAAGGGTAAAATAAATGATATAGTGCGAACGGTACAGAGGCGAGAGAAAAGTATTCCAAGGCAGACAAGACGTAGAAGACACGACATGACATGAAGACAGAACACACATAAACTTAACTAACGCCCTTTTTTTATTTACCGCTCTTATTCCACCTTGGAAGCAGAAGGCGGGTTTTGCTTTGCTGTCTTTTGTCTTGTTTCTTCTTCTTCTTCTTCTATTTCTTTTTTGGGGCTTTTGGTGGGGGGTTTCCTGTGTTAACCTAACCTAGTCCTAGGCGCAATGCATTTATTATATATTAGGGTATTGGGAGATGATATGAGAGAGGGGTGGTACGGTGCTGTGATATAGCGGTTGGGATGTGGGATGATAATTCGATCAAGCATCGGGTGATATGGTATGAGAGCTGGTACTGTGCTATATAAGAGCAGTTGAGATACAGTATGATAATAACTTAGTCAAGCATAGTGTGGTATTACATGCCAGAAAACTTGGTTGGCGTTGTTACTCTTTTTTACAAATGGCCTTTTTTAAATGTCATTTCTTTTTTAATTTGGTGCGAGGGGTGTATTATTTTGCTAAACCCGGGTTACTTGGGTGTTCCTAGTATGAACCTCGGGTCTTGATATATGTGAAAATGACGTGAATGTGTGATGTACAATAGTCACAAAAGAAAGAAAGAAAACAGGACTTGATGCCTTGATGGGCCTGGTATCTATCTGGTGAAGCCGCGGGCGGAGTGGGTGATTCCTTGACAGTCGTGCTGCATTGAGGTTGGGGCTGTTGTGTAGAATGAAAGAACATCACTTGCATTTCAAAAATTGCGCTATATTATTGGAACCATATTCATGAGGAACTCATCAACGGCTATGTACAGCATCATAATGCTTTATGTATTCAAGTATGTATTCAAAATCTACAACGTACTCCGTAGAGTTGAGTGGCTTAAGAGGATATAAGGTTAAGCGAGCTGTAAAGTGGGTACAATAGGTGAGATGTGTTCACTTCTCACTCTCGGAACTAACCGGCCTGATGCCCCCAGCGCACTAGGTCTAATTAGGAAAAGAATCCAATAGAAAGTTGATGCCTTGTCGCTAGCTGCCTGGGATGCCTGGCGTGTGATCGTGCGCGACTAAGCTCGCTTAGCAGCCACCCAGTTTCCAAAGGGTATAAATACCTCGCTCTCCCTCCTCCCTTTCCCTTTTTTTTTCTTCTTCTTCATACTTACCTTCTTGACAGCTCCGTGGCTCACGAATCACGGGTTGGCAGTACGAGACCTTCATTGCACATCGAGGCGTCGAGAACTGTTGAATTTCCTTCGGGGACTTCATCGGGTTAATTTTTGATTGCAAACTGCGCTTGCGTATACCTTTTTTCATTGAGTTCCAGTTATGCTGGTCTTGAAGAAGAAATTCTCATATCGTGCATGATGTGGAAGCTGGCTGGTATATAATGTCGACGCGTCTTTCATGATAGGAACCTGGACTAGTAGCAATTCATCGAGGTCGATGACAATGTGATTTGTTTTGGACATGTACCAAGTCACTGGAGACGTTACCTAGTTGTAAAATATTCCCACAGGTAGATAGGTTGAGACTAACTTCGCCTTTTCACTTCGTCGATGCTACGCGGTTTGCTAGGTGGTGGTGAGTGGAATTTTTTCTGGTCGCATCAAATCCCAGCAGGGCTTCAGTCTCAGTGGGATTTAAATGGTAACGCGGCTAACAAGACTGGAGATTGCGGTTTGTGATGAGTTTGCAGTTCTATGTTACTCATGGTAGAAGTGCTCCGTGCTGAATTATTATTGAGCTGTACTGTGCCACCTCTCTGATTTGTGAAAACACGTTCAATGGCATAGTTTGTAGTGGCCAACGCGCAGTGTTATTAGGGAACGCGGTTTCACTTCATTTGATTACATTAATCACTTTCTTGGGGTTCATGAAGAGCCCTCTTCTAAAGCGTTCATATTCGCGAACTCTAGGTAATTCATGAGGCTTGGAGGGGATACCAATTCATCGGAGAATCTAGCATGGTGGAGAGGTGTTTTGATACTTCTACAGCCTATCGTCCACCCAGCATTTTTTGCTCTCTGGAAACATTTGAGATTAGAATGATCAAAAGAGGCAATAAATTAGCGGTGTTCATGTCTTAAGATAGCTCTGCATCGCTACCGTTTAATTTTGAAATATCACACGCCTACTCTATTTCGTGCGTGTACAGTACTTCGCGTACCTCCCCTGCTACCGTCATTAATTGCAGGGCATACACGAATGATATCTGATCTATGCACAAATTCGTATGCGCAAAATAGTCACGAAGTCTGGTCTAATTACTCTAGCAGTCTGTGAGGTCTACCAACGGTCCTTGGATCAGATCTACGAGAGACTGCTGATGTTTGTTTTCACGTTAATAATTATGTCTGCCTGAGCATTGCCTTGAATGCCTGGGGTTCTTATTTCCATGTTTTAATATCAGAGAGAAGGATGAATATTCTACTTCGGTAGTCGTGCTATTCATATATGCACTAAATTATCTTGATTAATTAATTAATCAATTTATTTATTTGTGAGTAGATTGGATATGTAGGTCAGATCACCACTCTGTTGGAGCGAATAGTTAGCAAATTAGCAAATCCTAGCATCCTAGCACCCCAATACTTTTCCAAGAAGAGACCGTGGACATACAGAACAAAACCTCTCATTTTATCAGGCAGACACGTAATATCCTTAAATACACACCTCTCCCATATCGAAGTAAATCAAAGTAGCAACTGTTGTCCCAGGCCAAACTATTCACTTCAATGTATGCTTTAGCTAATATCTCAAAAAGACGAATTCCAGCTGAAGCTAAAAGACCACATCGAACATATTTATTATTGAGCGTGGCCATGCTATTTGAATGATCATTGCGTGCGTTTCTTTCTTTATTAGCTAGCAAGCCCTACAGGTTTGGCAAAGCTCGCATCTTCCTATGGCAGAAACTGAGATCAAGACCGTGTTTTCATAGGATAAGTGGAAGCATATATCTAAGTTGAAGGTATCCGTCTGCCCCGATAACCTGTATTTGGATTGTCTCGGGTGAAGAGGTTAGAAATGCTGCAATACATATTCCCGAGACTATCATTGGGATGGGCTATTTTCCTACGTGCAAGTCAAATAACGCCGAAAAGGATGTCGGCAGATAATCGGCTCCTGGGGTTAGCTAGGTTAAATCCTGAAGAATGATGGCTGGATATGTAGGGACTACTTCACCGAGGAGTTGAACTTTCAATGGCATATTGTTCGCATCACTCTGCTGGGATAGAGAGCTTCAGGGGGAGGCATCATCGGGCTTGATATAAGACATGCTTAAGAGATCTGCAATTTCTTGTCAGTGTCAGAGCACACTTTCACAGGAGTTAGATCTGTAAAATCACTTCCTTGATCAACTGGCCCACATCGAATCAGATTCTTCAACCAGCGTTGCAGGCTTCACTAGGTCACAAATTACATCTTACTCGGGTCCACATTCAGTTTCAGTTCAGTCATTTCTTTTTTGAAGTGATCAGCAATATGCTATTTCATTGCAATACAAGTTGACCCCTCTTTGCAAGATGCACAACCATAATTTCCCCTTGCTAAACCCCAAGTCATATGCCCAAACCGATTGAAAAAGGAATATCGCGAATCTAAGCAGTGATAGCAAGACGAGCATTGCGACCACGTTGTCTCGAGTTCAATCGAACATCCTCACGACCAGCAACAGCCTCTGACTTTTGTACGACCTCCTCTCCCTCGGTGAGAATCAGCTCGATGTGGCATGGGTTGGACATATATGGGTTGATCTATACTCGTTAGCCTGGGATCAGCTGCATTTGCAAATGGTGAAACTTACACGACCGTGAGCACGGTATGTTCGGCGGCGTTGCTTAGGTGCTTGGTTGACTTGGATGTGCTTAACGATGAGGTTTCCGGTATCGAGACCCTTAGTGTCGGCGTTGGCTTCAGCGTTCTTGAGAAGACCGAGTAAGAACTCAGCCGACTTTACTGGCCATCTAGCACGGGAAACACCGAATTGCTTTCCTACAAACATCCTATGTCAATAAAGTATTCCTGAATTTGTGAATTTTGAGCCATACCTTGGGCAGCACGACCGGTTCCTCCAGCGTATCTTCTCATTGGGACAGCCTCCTTGTGCTCCTGGACATTTTCCAAGAACTTGACAGCGCGCTGAAGCTTCCATCCGTTGATTGCTTGTGCGGTTTCACGGGTGTTCTGAGTTACTCGTCAGTATAGTTAGGTGTTGGTTTTTGGGGCAGAATACGAACCTTGAAGCTCACTCGGAGGTAAGCACCTCGAGATTTAGCCGATTTGGCAGAACTTGCCTCCTGTACTGCGTATCTAACCTGCAATAATCAGTTAGTAAGTAGTCTTTCATATTAATGTCGGCCTGGATGAATCGAAAAACATCATCCTCTTTGAATCCATGCATATGCACGAGACTTCGTGCTGACGCAGTTCTCCCAGACCAAGAACAGAACATGCTATTTCATATTATGAGGCACTGAATCGGTGAATCGAGACGGCTGGTATTATTCTTGACGAGGGAAAGGGCATCTGGGTGGATGGAACGAGGCACCATTTCCCATGACACTTTCATCACACAGCGGTCGAGTCCATGGAAAATTGCGTTGTGCTCGCTGCAGTGCTTATGCCGATGGTGCATCATTATCGGCAGCTGTGTCTCGAGATCAAAGTCTATCATTCAAGCAGCATATCTTCTCAACCCGCGCATTGTCTTGTGCTGTAGGCTGTCCTCTCCTCTTGAGCCTTGCGCCAATTTTGCCCTTTTACAACCACTCTCCTTTCATATCCAGTTGTGAGGCAATTGATGTCGTTGAAGATTCCACCTGAGTTTGCGCCATTGGAATGTGGAAGGCGAAGGCGGCATTTTGATGTCCTTTCAGCGCGTGGGACAATGGTTGGTTTTCTGCATCATTCCATATGATATAGGGCCGGCAGATCGAGAACAATAGGGAATGAAGGAATACTGAGAGTACGTACCATCTTTGCGGTTTGGTTGGCGTGGAGTCGTTTGGTGTTGTCGTCTTCTCTTGCAAAATTCGACGTACTGCCATTTTCCAGTGTGCTCGCTTATTCTTCGCCAAGGCGCTACTATGGGGCACACATATGTGTTGGTCACGTGCTCGCCAGATTTATCCCCGAATAGCCTCGTCCTCCGATTTGTTTCCACCACAGATATTATTATTATAGTTCTTTAAGTAGAGCATAGATTATCAGGCAAGGTGGAAATTTTCAATCTTCAAAGATCAACTTTTTTTCATCAAGGAATTTAAACAAACTACTTATATCTCAAACCAGCATATACTAATGAATCCCAAGTTGCTATATCCTAAGTTCTCGGCGTTACCATAGTGTTCCCATGTACTGAGCACTTTGCGAGAGCTATACTCCACCTAACCAAGATCGGTTCTTTTTGAGCGCGAGGTGCTAGAGAGGAGTGAAACTACTTCTGCAAACCTACCTCTTTTTATAGTATAAAATAAAGCCTCCAAGGGCGGGTGAATCTTTACCATTTTCAACAAGCCCTTGCCAATTTCAAGAAGATCCTTGACCATTTTAGCAAAACCTTTTGTTGCTAGTAGCTACTATGTTTTTTGTATGACCTTAGAATCAATCGACGGCGGCTGGTATTCCTCCAATATTAGGACGTTCAGTTCTTGCCTCGCTTTCTAAGATAATTTTGCAGGATAACTGCTTTGACATCCTAATTTTCACTTGCTTTGGCTTTACTGAAAGGTCATCTCCTTCTCTCCTGTATAAAATTTTCCCCTCTGTCTTTCTAGCTCCTTTACCAGAGACCCATTAGTCAGTTTGGCTACTTGGGCCAGCAAAAGGAACAGCCACTGAACGGAAGCGAAGCAGAACTAATAGTGAGATGAATTGACTACCATGCGCTCAAAGGGTTCACAAAAAGCACCGCTACTGTAGAGATTGCTTTGCCAAAGACACAACTGCAGAATCTACAAGACAGCGAGACATTGCTTCCAAAAACTTAAAGATATGTCGCCACTTAAAAGGCAATTTTGGATCCGCCCTGCTAATTGATGAGTCAAAATCAAAAAGGAGCCGCTAGAGGCTCCAATTCAAAAGATATTGTTGACGTGAAGGGTGATCCATCAAAGCCTAATTCGTATATCAATATCGATAGCAATGAACAGAAACTCGCAGCGTATATGGTATTTAACTATATCTCATACCTACGGATCCTATTAGTTTCTTGGTCAGTTCTAAAGGCAGTTTTTTTGTTTGAGCCAATTGGCAAAAATATGAACAAAAAAGGAGCATTTTTACTTCTACGAGATGAAGAGAATGCTTATAAGGGCGTAAATCCGAAGACCGCTTGGCCTTTACTAAAGGACGATTCTAAAGATCAAATTCGGAATAAGAAAAGTAGGCATTTGGCATGTATTCTCATGCAGTTTGAAAACGACTTGAATTTGATGAAGAGAAGTTTACAAGATTTCAACCGAACACAACAAAGTACTTTTCGTACACGAGTTATGGAGCGGCTGAAATGCGAGCTTCCAAAAGTGGATTTTAATCCAGGAGCTGTAGAGGAAGACGCCTGTCAAAATACAAACTTGCCAGAAGTATCCAGTCCAACTTTATTGTTTAAAGGTGAATCTCGGCTTGAGAGCATCAATAGATGCTGGAATCTTATCAAAGGATTTAAATATGTCTCCCAAGCAAAAGTGGTAGTGTCAAAGACGTTAGATGAACGTCAAATCCAGGGAAAACTATTACAAAAGCCAAAACACGCCTCAAATATTACAGTGAATGAAACGTTACGGCCCCTGAGTGGCGAATAGGCTAGCAGAAGTTCGTCGATTTAAAACTTGTAAGTATTAGAACGAAGGCTAAGCTGTTAGCTAAAAATTAAGAAGTGGCCGCATGTCTTCAAACTTATTTTTTCTTTATCTCGCAAGGTATGATTGAATGTATAGTTGCAAGTTGCAAGTTGTAAATAGCGTAAAGTGTACAGGTAGGATTATATTGTATAGTTTGAAGTAATTTGTAGAGAAACTATAGACTTAAAAGAGCTTGTGTTAATATATAACGTGAATTATATCAAACTTTATGAGATAATGTGTCAATTGATAATCTATTCCACTGGAGTTCTTTTCAGAACGCTATACAGCAGTCTAAAGCCATAGCTTTTGTCACGAGAAATGACCAGTTGCTCCTTCCACTTCATGTGTATTAGCTAGTACTATATATACCCAGACGCCTGTCTAGAGACAGGAAAAATCAAGACATCACTACTGTATATAAGAGCCACCACAAGCGATTCTCCGTAGCTTCTAAGGGTAACAATTAGAACTTGACGACGGGAGCCATACGTGTACGCGCAAGCTGAACTGAGAAAAGAAGTAAAGGAGTAGAGAATTACAATTCAAACAATAATTAAGCTCACAAAAGATGCTACCATAAAGATGACACCGCTATATTATAAATCCTTTACTTGTACCTACTAAATGCGGTCCACTTGATTGTGCTTGTCTATAGATGTACATTTATCTCTACCTTGAAAAGTACTTTTGAGGCAGGGGGCATGCCCGTACCTGGGTCGTGCGAAAGTGCCTATGAAGACGATGGTGATACCTGCATGCTAAGAATCCGAGGCGGGTGAGAAGAAGTTTGCCAACGAGGGGTCTGGCTCTAACATTAGGTACTTATAATAAGTTCTACATGGCAGAATATTTGGTCCCCAGAAAGCTATTGCTGTCCAATACAAAGAGACTAGCTTGCGTAACTCCGGGATTAACAGATGAAAGTTTTATGTTTTGTTTTGGCTACTACATAGAAGGTCTTTTGAGATGATTAGAACAAAAAGAGATGATTGGAATTGAGCACCATTTCCCTTCCTATTGACTAACATACCAGAATTTTCCCTCAGTATGGAGAGACCAATTCGAAAGACACAGAATTTATGAAATGCCCAGTGAATTGTATAAAGTGGACCTCTTGAATGGCTCGATTCGTGTTCAAACCAATATGTTATTTTGCATCGGTGAATATGTCTCTAGTCAGACGAGTTGATGTGGTAATCATCCATTTTGATACAGGCTTTTCTAAAGCGGGCGGGTGAATCTAGAAGAAATCTCAAAGGAGCGGATACAATGCCAAGGCGCTAGAGAGGGAACCGGCTGCCCACGTGATATGAATTCTTCGCTTATGGTCTGCGCCCGCACCAAAATTTCACAGTCCTTCTCAATCAATAACGAAGACAGCAACGACGCTGCAAATTGACCGATCAATACCGCAATCATGGTCAGTTACCAACTACCCCTTTCAATGGACTATTCCTCGATGCTTTGGCAGGAACGGGGGAGACGCTGAGGAATCACCTGTGCCTTGCCAAACCTCTTGGAAAAATAGCTTCAACTCCAACCTATATACATACCCTCGAGGCACTCGAGCAGTAGAGCAGCAGCTAACACATTACAGTCTCTCGTGAGCGGTGAGAAAAGCTCGTTCCAGGTAAATAGCCTCGCCCAAAGATCGATTTCGCCATACTAATCTGTGTAGCACATTCTGCGGCTGTTGAACACCAATGTCGACGGAAAGGAGAAGACTATGTTCGCTCTCACAAAGATAAAGGGAGTGGGAAGGAGATATTCCAACCTCGTTTGCAAGAAGGCCGATGTCGATCTCAACAAGCGGTAAGGAATTATCTTGGATTTGGCAGCCAGGAAGGAAACTGACATATTATCACAGCGCCGGTGAACTCACCTCTGAGGAGCTTGAGCGAATCGTGACCATCATCCAAAACCCCACCCAGTACAAGATCCCAACCTGGTTCCTCAATCGTCAACGTGATATCGTCGATGGCAAAGACAGCCAAGTGCTCGCCAACGGTGTCGACTCCAAGCTTCGTGATGATTTGGAACGCCTAAAGAAGATCCGCGCTCATCGTGGTCTTCGTCACTACTGGGGACTCCGTGTTCGTGGACAACACTCCAAGACAACCGGTCGTAGAGGTCGCACTGTCGGTGTTTCCAAGAAGAAGGGAGGATAAACGATCGGATGCTTTGTTCTTTTTTGGCTGGTCGGGTGTGGCTGGCTATGGGATGATGGATTGCATATTGCTTTGGAGCATTTCATCACGAACTTGCTATCAGGTGTTCAATGGTTCATCTAGGCAAAATACAGAAAACATCAACCTACATTGCTCGTGCAAAGTGACATCGTATAGGAGCAGAACATGCAACCGTAATCAAGGCGTGATATGAGTGTTGACAGTTCAAAAGGCGCGCAGATACATTAAATATGACATCTGAATTAAGGGAATGTTAGGACTTCTTGACGCAACACGATATGATATACTCGTCTAGAAAATGTAACATATTCCTCAACGCCTTTGATGCTCGCTAAGACTGACAAACCAATAACATAATTAGTCTTCACTGGTCGTAACCGCCATATCAAGGACCTCAACTCTTCCCTGGCTTTTCGTCTCACTGCCAATGAAGTCTCCCAATCCCTTGAAAGCACCGGGCTCTACAAACCCAATGACCTCCCACTCCGCACCCATTGTATCCTGCGATTCCACCTGCTCGATAAAGCTTAGAATCCTATCTTTGACCGTAGCCTTAACCTTTTCTCCATCCTCGACATCACCGTCTTTCGGGACTGCTTTCGCATTCTGCTTCAACACAGCCAGGGAACATGTAATCCTCAACCGCATCCTCGCTCTCATAACGGGAATCGGTTGATGTAGAATCAGCGCCTTCATTGCCTCCAAGGCCTGGCTCTTCGCACTCTTGGTAGCCACCACCCCCGTCCAAACGTGCTCTTTCATCTTTGGCTTAGACTCTCCGTCTTCCCCAGCCGCCGGTTTATCCTTCTCCTTATCTCCTTGCGCCTGCGAGCCTTGCGAACTCAACATTTCCAACGCCTTCTCGATCATACCGGTCGTGTAGACCCTCTTCGTCTTTGGATCCACCAATTTACTCGCTACAATGCTCACCACCTCATTATGCACCCTCTCCAACTGTGCTGCTCTCTCCTTCTCCCCCACCTGCAGCTCGCCTTTGTTTAATATCTCCAACACCACATCATTCACACTCATCTCCTTGCCAAAACTCTTTACCAAATCTGCGGTGGGTGCGGTCTGACCTTTTGAGACGTTGAGGAAGACACCTTCGATTTGTAGGACGTTGTCGAGATCTTTCTCGATTCCCGATCGCCATTCCAGGACTTTGTTCTTATAGCAGGCGATTTCGAACCGCTTCTTTCCCTTTTTTAAGCGGACGAGGGAAACATTTGTGAGTTTTATTTGGTTGGAAGGCTGGTTGACCCTCATCTTGAAGAATCCAAAGGGGTTGGTATAAGGATTGTGAGGATTATGAGGATTATGAAGGGTTGCCTTTATTCGGCGGTGGTGTGGTTTTGGGACTTTTCTTTTGGCGGGGGAGGGGAAACGTTCTTTATCGTTTTGCCGCTGGTGGGTTGGACCCTTGTAATCGTTGACGGTGAAGCGTTCGAGTCACAACTCGTTGGTGACTTGATGTTAATCCAAATGAACAACTATGAGCAATAACGGTCCTTCTCCTGCATTGCAGATTTAGTTTACTTCCATTCTCTTTCTTGTTTCCCGTTTATTGTTTTGCACTTCGTCTTCACATCTACTGTAGTTATTAGTTATGAGAAAGAGAATCCATCAAGGTCAAATGCTACACTGAGACAACCGGAAGTCACCTAAAGCAAAACACCTGCATTCTTAGGATTAGAAGTGTGCTGGCTATTCTTTGAATATCATTTCTGTGTATATAGACAGTATCTGTAATACTTGGTAGAATACCTTGAGACGAGCCATTCACCACTAAACCTTCACTTAAGCTGTGCGGTGCTGTGGTGTGCAGAGAAACGCAGTGCACGTGAGCAAATGGACAGGGAATAAGTAAACACTACTACCTCGACTATATGGCCGGAATAGGTCTGGTCTGGGCTGATTGGTGTTATCGGGAGGATGGGTTTTGGTGTGTGTGGTTCCCCAGGCTCCAGGCCGCATGGTTACGTAGGAGCTTGCCCAGCTGCCCTGACAGACCTAGTGTTGATCTCAAACCGAGCTCTCTCCCTTCCCTTCTCGTTCTACCTAGCCCCCCCCCCCCCCCCCTCCCCACCCCTA
>Ga0247734_1001415_pt1 | contig 18328 bp, 22 predicted proteins | sample UWRJL103311B2_FD_180933 | JGI IMG/M metagenome (GOLD analysis project Ga0247734, IMG submission 180933) | Plant litter microbial communities from Arlington Agricultural Research Station in Wisconsin, United States - UWRJ-L103-311B-2 | ecosystem: Environmental > Terrestrial > Plant litter >... | reverse complement strand
AGTACGAAGAGGCAAAGTCCTATTCAAGCTCCAGTAGCCTGAAACAGGTCTCGAAGGGAAATATAGCGAGTGGAATGACTCGTAGGAGGCGTTGGAAGAAAGAACGACGAATGTGGCGAGCGGTGGCGCAGCGTTGATGAGCGAGCACGTGATCTAATCCATCACCTGCGCCCCTCGCTTCTCTACTTCCACCAGTGACTAACAGATTCCGGTAGGGCCTGGCGCAATGGCATCTACGGAATCTCCTATGAATATTGTATACAAACTACACCCATTCTAGAAACTCCAGAGACTAATAACTCATTGACTAGGCCCACCAGCACGCTGCAAGTGCAGAAGAGCATCTCCGTAATGGTCTGTTAATGCTCGCGGCTGAAGAACATGGCAAAGCTGCCAGTTCATATCAAGCTGCGATAGAACGAAACAACGATGAAAGCGTATGTCCTCTGTTCGCTGTGATGCGTTCATCAAATGAACAATTGTATTAGGCTAAGAGAGCAATGCGCATGTTGTTCAATGAGAATCGCAGAGCTGTGGCAGATCTGGAGAGGAAGATAGCAAAGCTGAAAGCTGAAGGGAAAGATCCTACATTACCACAGAAACCTGACGTCGCTCGAACAAATACAGCGTCTAGCCCAGCCTCGGTGCATCATCCCCAACAACCATATGCTGGGCCTTCCCATCCTCCTTCGAATCTTCCTGGAAATAATACCATGATGGAATCTCACGCCACTGTGGACGAATCATTCATGGTTCTAGCAGGCCAACGAGTGCGTGGCTTATTTGATATGTCGTGAACATCGTGTCGTGATAACGCGTTCGTAGTCGGATCCGGGAGATGCTTTCAACCAGTTCTGGAATATTATGCAAGGCATGATGGACAATCTGTCACAGCCTGTCGCTTTTGCCACTGCTCCGTTAGACAACAACGACAGCTCAAAACGGAAGGGCAAGCAAGCACGGCGAGAGGGAAGTGCTAGCAGTGATACAGATATTGACGAGCCCATGGTATCTAGAATATCGCGCAAGTTGGGTATGAGTGCTGGTGGAAGGAGTTCTCCAAAGCTGGCCCACCCCGCTAGTCCCCTCCGCCGCACTTCTGGAGGAGTGGACGCGTCGTCCACAGAAGAAGAAACTTTCGATGATGGTAAGCTTTATGCTTCTCTGCACTTTCTACATTCATGCTAATCAGAATACAAACGTAGACAATGACTTGTCCGAATCATTCTTCATGATCCCGTCCGCGAAAGAAACTATGGCGCTCAAGCGAGAGAATGTGGCCCTAAAGTCTGAGGCGGATGCTCTCCGCAAACGACTGGAGGCTACGGAGAAAGTTCTGCAGCTGCGGAAAGAACAGGACCTGCATTTGAGAGATAGCATTTACATGGCGACAAAGGAGGTTGCTATTTTTCGATTCCTGTTATCAATTTACAACATCTCATTCTGCAACAGGCACAGCGAGCAATTGGGTCCTCTGCAGTGCCTCCAAGGCAGATGGTAGACCCTAATTTTCCTCCAATACCTGGCTACCATACTGCGCGGGAAGCTCAATACGGGCGGCGAGTCAAGGAGTTAGAGGATGAACTCCGGCTTGTTCGTGTTGACTTGGAGAAAGCGGTACGTTTCCCGAATCTGACTGTCCTCACGATATTAAAGACAGCGTTATGATGCGCAGAGGATGGAGAATACAAAGTACAGAGATCGGTGGAATAAAGTCAAGGAAAGTGCGAAACGTAAGAAGGAACTCAAGGCTGGAGGTAGCGGCGGTGGAGAAGATAAAGCTGTCCCTCTCGCTCGAGAACGGATTGACGAAGAGCCTGAAGCTGAAGAGCTTGCAGAGACTGCGGCATAGTTGAAAGCCTTGAGCTATGTATTGTAAATGTTTGTAACCACTTCGCATATTGTATTATAAATCATGATCGAGTCTGATATACAACTTGAGACTTTTTGGGCAAGCAATGACGGTACCGGGCTATCGGTAGTGTCTCAGACAGCGCTGCGAGCCACAGCTACTTTAAGTCAGGGGAATTTATTGAATGGTCCTCTTCACTCACCATCGTCATGCCTTCTAGCAGCAATCGATTTCGCTCCCTTGTAGACGCAGTTAAGCCTTGGAAACACAGGTCTAAGGTGAACAAACTCCGCAAAGACAATATTCAATATATCTCTGAATTGCGTTGTCGACTAGATATCCCATCGCAGAGGATCGACGACGTCCTGCGACAGTCCAGAGGAACCAGATGCCAGTGATCGCCACAGTAGTGAGCTATCCGAACCAGTAAGTGGCTGCTGTGGACATCTCAGCTGTATTGGAATCTTACGCACTGTTTAGCATTATCAGCTGCCAGAATATCTGGGCAATGAGCGCTCTCAGTTTAGGGCAAATCCTACATCAGAAACTGGGAGGAGTAGCGCATTGGCATGTCAGTGCCCCTACACTCTTCCAGACATCCCCTCGATAGATGTCTCCCTTTTCCCGCTCTCAAGTCTAGGCCATTGTTCCACGTCGGAGCTGCTCAGTGGGCCTGAAAGGCGTCGTCGAATATCTGTCATTTCCACTGCAGAGGAGTCGGAATTGGATCTAGAATACAGACGCAGTCTGAGAATAGTTGAGTCCCTTCACAAGCCTCTGTTAGTCCCTCCGCTACGCGAGGTACAATCGAGCCAAGCCGAGATTGTCAGGTAAATTTGCAGCCAAGTAGTCAGGAATGTAGTCATCATGGACACTGCACAGGAATTATTATTAGTTATCCGGAACTGGGAGGGGTGTGACAGCTTATAACGCTTTGTGACATTGACCCAGCGGTGGATTGCTTATGTAATCGCGGCCAGCCTTGTCCCGCCCCTCGGTTCACCTTCCTCTTGCTCACAATCACCACTTGCATATTACCAACCGCTGCAGCATAGTCTGACTGGTCTATAAGACAGGCAGACAGCGCCCTTTTAGTTACCTTTCTTTCCTCGCAGGCATCTCTGCTTCCAGCATGTCTGCCGCCGCTGGCCTGTAAGTTACCTACCATCCACTGCATCCAAGCATGCGACTCACCACCCTTGCCTCTCTTGCTACTCTCAGAAAGAAAATCAGGGTCACTGGTGGGTTCCTTCATTTCAAGAGAGATGGCTGCACGGTTCTAACTCTATGTATTTCACACAGTTGTAGCCGCAGATGGCCTGTCCAAGCGCGATGTGTTTCGCCTCCCAGATCCTTTCGCTGTCATCACGGTCGACGCCGAGCAAACGCATACAACGAGCGTCATGAAGAAGACTCTGAACCCTTACTGGAATGAGACCTTTGATATGTGCGTTTGCATAGCATTCTGGCTGCCCCTCTTCCATTGCAGCTAACGTATCCCCCTCTCTGCAGCTCAGTCAATGACTCCTCAGTAGTTGCTGTACAGATTTTTGACCAACGCAAGTTTAAACGCCGGGATCAAGGCTTTTTAGGCGTTGTCAATGTTAGAGTCAGCGATGTTCTAGATCTAGAACTAGGAGGACATGGTGTGTACCGACTAATTGACATCCGAGTACCCGTGTAACTGATTATATTTTACTTCTACCTATCAGAGATGTTGACGCTCGACCTAAAGAAGTCCAACGACAACCTTGTGGTGCACGGAAAGCTCATCATCTACCTCTCTACTAACATCGACACACCCATTTCAAACCCTGGGCCCTCTGAAGTGAACGGCCTAGGGAGAGCTATGGCCGACATGGGCCTCAACTCTCCCGGCGAGAGTTCCTCCAACCTGCTTGGTAACCCTCCCGCTACCGGCACGGGCACCCTATCCAGGACCCCGAGTTCCCACGCCACAGATTCCACGAGCCCCAATCGCATCAGCATGCCCACGCCGAATCCGGCTACACCTTCTACACTGCCATCACCTGAATCTGAGCATCCTGCTGGAGCATCGTCCGCGACGTCTCGCCCTACGAGCTCCGTGGATTCATCAGCAGTTGCGCCTTCCAACGCATCTGCTGGCCCAGCGGCGCCGACCAACCCATCTGGCACGCAGGCGAATGTCCAACAGATGCGCAACTTCAACCCCAACGTTGATCAATATGGTGCATTACCACCCGGATGGGAGCGCCGAATCGATCCCCTGGGACGTACCTACTATGTAGATCATAACAGCCGTGCCACCACTTGGAACAGACCTTCCGCCAGTGCAGCCGTCAACAACAATGCTCAAGACACCGAGACCAATGCTGCGCGCGATCAACATTCGCGCCGTATTCTGGCTGACGATCTACTCGAGACTACCAACAACGCCGCTGGTGTCAACAGGGCTGCCTCAGCTACGTCCAGTGCTACACCGCCACCTGCTATGGCTGCCGGTAATAATACAACCACAGCCGGATCAGGCGCACTTCCTAATGGATGGGAAGAGCGGTTCACATTGGAAGGCCGCCCATATTATGTTGACCACAACACTCGAACAACCACCTGGGTAGATCCTCGCCGACAGGCTATCATTCGCGTTATGGGACCCAACGGTCAAGGTTCTGCTCTGCAACCTCAAGCAATTTCGCAATTGGGACCTTTGCCATCTGGTTGGGAGATGCGTCTCACTTCAACTGGTAGGTTTCATCTGCATCATAATATGATGCTCTTGTCTGACAGACAACGATTAAGCGCGTGTCTACTTCGTTGACCACAACACCAAGACAACTACGTGGGACGATCCAAGATTGCCCTCGACGCTTGATGCTAATGTTCCACAATACAAGCGAGACTTCAGAAGGAAGCTCATTTACTTCCGAAGCCAGCCTGCTATGCGTGCACAGCCTGGGAATTGCCAGATTAAGATCAGGCGAAACCACATTTTTGAGGACAGCTACGCAGAAATCATGAGACAGACCCCTAATGATTTGAAGAAGCGACTTATGATCAAGTTCGACGGTGAAGATGGTCTAGATTACGGTGGTCTGTCCAGGTACTTCCTCATATCCATAACTTTTCTCCCGGGCTCTAACACATCTTTACCAGAGAGTTCTTCTTCCTGTTGTCGCACGAAATGTTCAACCCTTTCTATTGCTTGTTCGAATATTCTGCGCACGACAATTACACCCTACAGATCAACCCCGCATCTGGAGTCAATCCCGAGCACTTGAACTACTTCAAGTTTATTGGGCGTTGTCTTGGACTGGGTATCTTCCACAGACGTTTCCTAGACGCGTACTTCATTGTCAGCTTCTACAAGATGATCTTGAAGAAAAAAGTCACCCTCTCTGACTTGGAGAGTGTGGACGCTGAGCTGCATCGTGGTATGACTTGGATGCTGTAAGCTTTCTATATTTCACTGTCCGCGCTTGCGCTTTCGACTCACATTAGATCTAGGGAGAACGACATTACGGACATTATTGACGAAACATTCACGACGACTGAAGAGCGATTCGGAGAGCTCGTGACGATCGAATTGCGACCTGGAGGTACAGACGAACCAGTGACCGAAGATAACAAGAAGGAATACGTGGAGGCGATTGTCGACTACCGTATCTCTACTCGTGTGAAGGAGCAGTTCGAGGCGTTCATGTCTGGCTTCAGCGAACTCATCCCGCAAGAGCTCATCACTGTCTTCGACGAGAGGGAGCTGGAGCTTTTGATCGGTGGTATGTCAGAAATTGACGTGTACGTGATTCTCTGTCTCTTCCATGCTTGGCCTTTGACGCTCAATCCTCGCATTCGAAAGTGACGACTGGACCAAGTTCACGGATTACCGTGGTTACGAGGTCAACGACGAAGTGATCCAGTGGTTCTGGAAGTGTGTGCGCAGCTGGCCACCAGAACGTAAGAGTCGACTGCTGCAATTCTCTACTGGAACTTCTCGTATTCCTGTCAATGGCTTCAAGGATTTGCAAGGTAGCGATGGACCTAGACGGTTCACTATAGAGAAGTCCGGCGATCCTTCGCAGCTACCGAAGAGTCATACCTGCTTCAACCGTATTGATCTGCCCCCATATAAAGACTATGCTAGCCTGGAGCACAAGTTGACGCTTGCTGTCGAGTACGTATCGTATATTTTCAAGCTCAAGTTGTTGGTATTGATGCTGGCTTGCTTTCAGGGAAACTGTTGGATTCGGTCAGGAGTAGATTAAGAGAAGTGGAAAAGGACGCTCTACAATAATTACTTACAATCTCTCGATTCGTATCTTGCTCGCGGTCACAGTGCTTTCAGCTGTTGTTTACATAAACTAGTTTCGACTATGCCTCGTTTGTTTCTTCGTAGCCATTTGTTCTATATTGCCACTGCAAAGATATTGCATGAAAATGCCGCACTGCTCGTGAACCCCATATGTGGCTGTGTCACGGTCTCTAAGCTTGTTTGCATTCCACCACGACCATCACACTCTGTCTGCCCCACCACCCGTTCGCGAACATCCAGTGCGTCTATTGGTCGTATACATTGTTCAAATCTGATTATTTTCGAGCTAGTGGAGGACATATCAACCGGTTCTGACTCTGACTACTCCAGGTGAGCACGGATGTCGTACAACATTGCTGTATCGCCTTCTTGACGAAATTATTTCGCTATTGCACAGCACAGTGAGTCTCAATCCCATCCCCCCTGTCTTTGCGCAATACTGACACTGCGTAGTGGATCTCATGGTTTCTCTCGTCTAAGGGAAACGAGTATTTCTGTGAAGTCGAGGAAGACTTCATCCTCGACCGATTCAACCTCACAGGTCTCAACAGCGAAGTCAGCAATTACACGCAGGCGCTGGATCTGATCACAGATAATTTGGGTGCGAGCTCCGCTGGAATGTTCTTTCCAATTCGCAGTATATTGACCTGTTGAGCAGACGACGACATTCAAGAGGATCTACGGGGCTCATTGGATGCACAGGCAAGGCTGTTGTACGGCTTGATACATGCTCGCTGGATCGTTACTGCTCGAGGGCTCGTAAAGATGGTATGTTCTCCTGGTTTCCATCCGGTCGGAGCATCACCTAATGCTAATGAGGACTAGCTGGAGAAATACAAGCGAGCTGAATTCGGACGTTGCCCTCGAGTACTCTGCCACTCACAAGCTTTGATGCCTCTTGGTTTAACAGATGTTGCATACGAGAAATCGGTCAAGCTGTTCTGTGCACGGTGTGAGGATCTATACTCGCCCAAATCGTCGCGGCATGGATCTATAGACGGTGCTTACTTTGGCACCACGTTCCCGCACCTGTTGTTCCTTGTGTACCCAAACATGATACCCCCGAAAACAGGACCTGCTGAGTCCAGCACGAGAGATGATGGGTCAGGGATAAAGAGGAGTGTGAGGCGAGTAATTAGAGAAGAGCTGGCAGAAGGGGAAGCACTGGGGGACTCGATTAGCACTGCTACTTCTGCACTGAAGGCAGAGAGATATCGACCGAAAATTTATGGATTCCAGGTGAATGAGACTGCGAAATTGCAACGATGGCAAGAAGCTGTCCGAGACAGGTAATGTATACTATTTTGAAATTTGAGTGGCTTTCATTGATTATTTTGTGCACTATTTACAGACAAGTCGCTCGATTGGAAGAGCTGGAAGAGCAACAACAACAGTCGTAGATGTTTTATACTGTCCATTTCTGTGTTTCTATGTACTTTCTACTTTTGGCCCTTGGGAGGTCCAGGTGTGGCGTGGAAGTCAATGCGTCCGCTTGCTTACCTAAGCCGATAACTTTCATGACCTGGTCTCCCACGTTAGCCAGACGCGAATGCCTGCCAAATTCGATCCTGTACGCGATGCTGTACTCAACTCACCTACTATACCCTCTGGAAAACCACCATCGTTCGCCGGTGCGCCACGAAGAGCCACAGATCTGTCTGTAATGCTGAATGCAGCAGAGGAGAAGACCGCGTCTGGTCCTCCGATCCCGATAAAGCGCACAAACTCGCTCTCCATGCTCTTGAACGATGTCGACGTCGACGACAACGACGGGGCTGATGGTTATAGCAAGCTAGGAGGCATGCCCTCGCTCAGACGGGCCGAAGATCAAAGGCAACCACAAATACAACGGCAGCAGCATCAACACCAGCAGCAGCAGTCACGGCACCGTCCAAATTCGGCTACAACCGACGCGACGACGTCCAGACCTTCATCTGCTTCTTCTTCCACACAGCAGCTTCAGCCTCCGACCCCACGTACCACCGTCTCCCCTCTCATGCCTCCACCCAGAGCGCCCCCACCAACAGCTCATGTGCTGCCATACAAGCCAGTCCACCGCATATCACCTCCGGGCTCAATGCTGAAACCAATGTCAGAGTCTGAGGCTACCATGTTCAAGTCTTACATTGGAAAGGGCACGGCTAGACTGGCACGACGGAAACGAAAGCGTGGCGAAGAAGATGACCCTAGCAGAACGCCACCCACGAAGAAACTGGCTGGCGACGTGGGCGTTGTAGTGAACCACTGTACGTCATTTGTTTGCTTTGTCTCATTCCTGACTGTGCTAAACGTTGTATGTTGTATTGCAGACAACTCTAGGCCAGATGTTGGCGTCGTACAGCGTCAGGATTCTCCCATTATTGGTCTCAAAAACTTCAATAACTGGGTCAAATCTGTTATCATTTCTCGCTTTGCGCAGCCCGTGCTTGCAGCTGCCCCCTTTGTTAGAGGTGCAAGAGGGAAAGGCAAGGTTCTCGATATGGGGTGTGGGAAGGGTGGAGACATGATGAAATGGGCAAAAGCTCGCATCCGAGAGCTTGTTGCAGTAGATATTGCTGCAGTGTCTGTTGACCAAGCAGAAGATCGCTGGCAGACCATGCGCTCCCCAAAATTCCAGGCCTCCTTCGCAGCACTGGACTGTTATAACGACTCGCTCAGCCAAGGGTTCCATGACCGACCATATGTGCTGGAGCATCCGTTCGACGTGGTGTCTATGCAATTCTGTATGCATTATGCGTTTGAGTCGGAAGAAAAAGCACGGCAGATGCTCGATAATGTCAGTCGCTGGATGCGCCCTGGCGGTGTGTTCTTGGGGACGATACCCAACGCTGAACAACTCATGTACGTTCACCTTATCTCTTCTTATCCAAAGGATCATTTTCTCATATTGTGGTTCGAGGGTAGAGATAGTCTAGAGGAATCTGACGATCTTACGTTTGGCAACCCCATTTACAACATCCGATTCGAGACACAAACACATCCGTCGCTATACGGGCACAAATACTGGTTTTACCTGCAAGACGCGGTAGAAGATGTGCCAGAGTATGTGGTTCACTGGGATAACTTCGTCAACCTGGCTTCGGAATACGATTTATACCCCGCCTACAAAGCTGAATTCCATGAAGTCTTCTCAGAGCATCAGGAGCATCCTGAATACGGCCCACTCCTTCAGAGAATGAAGGTGGTCAACACGGAGGGCGAGAGCTCCATGGACGAGGATCAGTGGGAAGCTGCTAGTAAGTCGTTGGCTTATCTGCTGTCTGCCACAGGGACTAACTAGCAACAGACATCTACATCGCTTTTGTATTTGAGAAGCGCTCGCGGTGACCCACTCTTTCAGTGCTTACTTTATCTTATCTTCCTGCTATTTTTGTAGTGTATTGTTATTTAGATTAAACTTCTACCACTTGTATTAGCTAGAGGGTTTCTTGTCTGTCATTTACTGCTGCTTCCATTCCGTCAACCAGGCCTTCAAGTCATCTGACGATCGCTAATGAAGTGAGACCAGTGAGCAAAATCCCAAGCCATAAATCAAGTATGAGACAAACCTCAATGTATGCCCGACGGGACTCGATGCTCTCCAGCGACTGGGCAAGAGGCATGTGATACTTGGAAGTGTCTTGCGTCTGTGGATTGCGCGTTAACACCATTTATTCCCTCATATGAGCCAAGACTCACGTCAAAGAACGCCTTCGTGTCATCATAATCTTGCTTAGTGGTCAATGACTGAGTTGAGCCTTGGACGAGGTATCGCAAAATTGAGTTCTTTCCGAATCTCTCGTTGAACTACAAAGTTTTATCGTCAGTTCCAAAGCCGAGACGATGAGAAAGACAGAGAGGCATACAGTAGCATAGTTATCTCGGAAGAATTTGGCAAGCTCCCTTCTCGACTTCTTGTTCGCGCTGAGACCGGCGAACACACTGGGGACATCCTGATCTCTCGCGCCTGAAAGAGAGAAGTCGAAGGTGCGCTTCAGTAAAGCTGCATCACGAGTGGCTCCAATAGCAGATCTGCCGTAACATCTTTCAGCAAACGCAAAGAGAAAAGGAAACAAGTACAAACCTAGCCGCAGCGCCAACACTGGGGTTAGGAGGAGAATCAATCAGGTTGAAGACATAGTCGTATTCTTCCTTTCCACCATATTTCACAGCCTATTTGGTGTACGAAATCAGTGTCCACTTCTTCCTGGGGAGATACCAGCACATACAACAGCATACGTGGGTCGAACCAAATCAGCAGGAATGGTATCTTTTCCGGTCTTCAACAACAAATCGAAGCGTTTACGCAGCTCAGCAATGACCCTCCTCCAGTTGTCAATGACTCGTTAAGTAACCACCAACAAGAACGTAACACTCACTCTGGATCTTCAGCAGATGCAGCATGGCTGATGGCAGTCGTACGGAGTTGAGTGATGTCAGCAGAGTCAGACGCGGAGTACTCGTAGCCCAACTTCTTGACCAATGGAACGAATAGAGAGCGACGGAACGCGTTCAATCCGTCTAAGACAGCTTCATCCTCCCACCAGATCGACGCCAGTCCAGAGACGTTATCGGAAATACCAGACCAGACCAAATCTTAACAACTATATCAACATGCTAGCTTGCATTTGTATAAAACAAGAGAGCTTACATTCTTCCTCATTCTGCAGATTGTAAACCAAGTCCAACGCACTGCTCACTTTTGCTAGACTAGCTTTGGAGAGCGCAAAGGTATCATGGACCAAACCGAGCCTGTCTTCTAAAGCGAAGACTGAGTCTCCCTTTCCTGCCTCCTTCGCAATAGCAGAAAGCCTCTCAGGAGTATACAAAACGCGATCTATCGAACATCAGTTATGTTCAACGGAAAGACCGGATTACAACTTACAGACACCAGTGGTGCCTCCATTGAGCTTGAAAGGCTTGCTCGTGTCAACCTTGAAGGTTTTCTCACGCTCATCCAGGAGAATTTCGTTGTTTACTGATCGTTTTCCTGACGCGTCGGTGGTGACAATGGCAAGAGGAACATTCCTGGCATGATGGTGAATAAAACCTCAACACCGAACAAGACGCTACGTACCAGATGGTCGTGTTGTCTTTCTCTGTTGCAGGCCCACTCTCCAAGAATCTGTCCTGGCGAACAGTGATGCCATCTTTAGTCTCCGTGACTGTCAATACTGGGAAGCCAATCTGCAATCGACGAATGGTTAAGAACACATCCAATTAGGTAGAACTGCAACTTGCCTTAGTGATCCAGTTCTCCATCATAGACACAATATCCAATCCTGCAATGCTTTGGTCAACAATCATGGGACTATAATAACTTGTTTCAAGCCTTACCAGTAGCCTTTCCAACGCCAACCCAGAGATCCTTGCTGACGGTGTTGCCGTAGAGATGGTCTTTCAAGTATAACGAAACACCTTTCAAGAAGCGCTCAACGCCGACATAGTTGGCCAACATGCGCAGTACTATGCGAACAATTAGAATTGGGTCTCAGTGTGAAGGGATTCTAAGACCTACCGGATCCTGCTTTCGAATACGAGAGGCCATCGAAAATCTACACGATGTCAAGTCAATATAAGGGTGACCATTTCCGAAAACATTCGCATACCTGTCCAATATCATCAGGGTTGGGGCATGCCACCTCGATGGGATGTGAAGACTGTTTAGCGTCCAGTGCCAATGCCCGATTCAAGTGCTCAGAGATGAACTCGCTGTTGGCTTTGAACTCTGGGTACACCCTATATATCTGTCAGTCCGAAGTTCTTGCTGTTTGGCTACATAGCTTACATATCTGCATTAACAGCAAGTGTCAGTAAGGCTATGCTACCGTGATAGAAGCAGATTGCAACGTACCTGGAATGATAACTTCTCCCATCTACCGGCGTTTGTCAGTACTTCTTCTCAATCTTTCACGAATAGACAATAGCTGTGGCTTACCAGAGTAGCAAACCCTATCCAATGAGAAAGCTTCAGAGAGGTTCCAGATAGTCAAGCAATCTGTCTTACCTTCATTCAGATACAAGTAATCCCACCTATTCAATGACCATGTCAATATAGTCGTCCTAGCAAAATTTATAGGCCTATTACTTACCATGCCATAGTCACCACGTTACCAAACCACATATGCGCAACTTCATGGCTCTGTACATTGACAACATATTTCTTTGCAGCCAAATCTGCGTTTTCGGGGTCGAGAAGGAAAGCGCTCGTTCGACCAGTAATCAAACCCCAATTCTCCATAGCACCTGCATCGAAGTCGCTGGCCTGGTAGCGATATTATTGTAAGTATGCTGGGGCTCAAAATCTTGGCAACTAAATGTGATCTTACCACCAGAGTATCCAATTTGGGCAAAGGGAACTCGACGTCGAACACCTTTTCGTACAGTGGTAGTACCTTTGACTTGACTTCAAGTGCAAATTGCGCTTGATGAATGTGTTCAGGAGTGGCTTCAGAAGAAAGGTGTAAGTGCCTGTAGTATGCAGAAAGTGAGAGACATACTGTATACTCGCAAGGGAATCGATTTTCCGCTGAGAGGCATCTTCACAGACGTTTCTACGTGCTTGAATGGTCCATTTGCAAACGCGACAAGGTAGGAAGACATGATAGGCGTGGTCTGGAATTTGGTGATCTTCCAGGATCCACTGTCAGGCTTGAATGAGGGAAGTTGGCTTTGGATTTCAGGGAATGCGTCGGCAGTGTATTCGGTCTCGGATTCTGCAGGCATGTTGCTGAGATTGACGGTATCCGAACGAGAGATCATGGTGACAGAGTAGGTAGATTTCAGAGCAGGTTCATCCCAGCATGGGAATGCACGTCGTGCATCCGTAGCCTTGCAAGAATACATTTAGCTCAATGCGCGACGACAGGTAATAGCAGAGAAAGTACCTCGAACTGAGTAAGAGTGTAATACTTTTTCTCCGATGAGCCTTCAGCAGCCCAGGAGGACCTATAGTATCCTGTCATTGAATCTCCTAGACGGGCCTTGAATGAGATCGTGACTTCTGCTTGAGAGCCTGCGGGAAGAGATGAGGGCAAGGTAAGGCTAAGACGTTTGGTCGCGGCATCGAAGGACTGGTCGGTGGGTTTCAGGGTCTTGGACAGTGCAGACGAAGAGACGAGCCTGGAATATAAAGAGTCAACATTCAGTGAAATGCGTGTGCCATAATAGATTCTACACCACGCACGCTGAACCTAGTTCTAGGTCGTCGGCATTCAGTACGACAACTGAGGTGTCTTTCTGGATGTCGAGACTACAATCGAGGGATACGTGAGCACAATCGATGAGCGGGCGCTAATAGTGACTCCATACCTGATCTTCACAAAACCTTCGAAGGTGGATGCATCCAAGTCGGTCTGCACAGTCACCTCGTAGTGCTTTGCCTTGACATCGGTAGGGAGACGGAAGTGGTCTGAGGCAGCGGTGGAAGCCATTGCGATGGACCGAGTTTGCGATAGCTGTGGTGGTGGTGATGGTCTAAAGGCTGAGAGACTGAACCGAGAAGAGCAGACACGCGAACGGGGCAGACCATGCGTCACACTCAGCCTGCGTGTTGCCGTTTTGGGTGCGAGTACATGTGGGCCGGCCACTCTGACTCGAGAGTGCCTGGACACGGCCAACGACGAGCGAAGGAGAGTAGGCATTAAGGAGGGTTGCTTTGAGGCTGAGGTCGCTGTCCACCGTGTTGTCGACGACGCGTTCTCCAAGTGACGGCGCAGAACAGAAACGATGTTATTTCCGGGTCCGATCAAATAATACTTTTGCATTATATTTCAGTGAATTCTGGAAACTGGAACGCCACTTCAACCCGTTCTTCCACCACTAAGAATGGCTGCTTGTCTTGGGCATGAAAGCTCTCTATTCATGCGCGAATTCAAACTCACCTCCTGTTTAGTATACTTCCAGGACTGGCAGAACCACACACACGAGAGCGTTCAAGACGGTCTGAAGACATTCGCCTCTCGAAGGACAGACATAACATTAACAAATTGAAGAGCGTCGTGCATGCAGCAAAAGGATGGAGTGAAGAGGCTACACGGTGCATATCGGAATACGGTGGGTCTGATGGGATAATACTACTTTAGAACACATTCTTGCGGGAAAGAATAGCAGGAATCGGCAGTATGGTCTTCGTAAACGAGCCAGACAGACACGTCTTATCATGACGCCGGATAACCTCATTCAAATGCTCAGAAACATTCCTGTTCGCAGTTACAACGTCCACCAGACCATCTGCGTTCTTTGTGCAAACAGCCTCGTACCTCCCCTGCATCGTCACTGCCTCCTCGTAGAATCCACGGCTACAGACACTCGTTAGCCAGGAATCCCCTAGATTACAACATAAATCTCTTACTACTGTTTGCTCATCTCTTCGATGCTCTCTCCTACATGCTGCAGCAGTTGGTTTCGGCCCATCCGGACTGCAAGTCTAGGTTGCTCGATGCGATCTACCTGCAACTTGACGACGAACTAGAAGAGAACACATCTCAGTTTTATTTCTGAATTCAGTCAAAAACACAATATCATGTACCCCGTTGATTTCGTTCAGTGTCTGTAGAAAAAGTGAGCATCATTCATTGTGATCAGATTCCTTCTCATTCTTACCTCGATGATCCTCTCTGTGGTCGTACGGTTCGTACTCTCGTCACTCTCCATAGAAACCATAGGTCTTGGTTTCCGAGACGTTGAAGGGCGGTCTGTCGAAGCATATGCCATAAATACTCGATTCTGAGAGAAGCAATGCACAAACCTTGCTTAGCTTGGACTTGTTCGTAACGAGAACGGTGAACAAGAGTCGATTGAAGAGGCGGTGGCATTGCTCGCAACTGGTTTCTATCCGTTTCGAAGAGTGGGCCATCGCGAGATATTTCACGGCGCAACCTAGATCCCGAGATCGGAATGGTCCTTGGCTTCAGCGTCGTCTTTGGATCATTTTGACGAGTCGCTAGAGGCTGGTCATCGATATGGCGTGGCGTAAACAAGACAGGTGAAGCAGTTTTCATAACAGAGGCAGTAGAAGAAGCAAGTGGACCAGTATTTTTGCTGGCAGCAGGAAGAAAGACCACAGGAAGCACTTTAGAAGCACTGCGATCGTGAACAGGAGTAGCAAGAGCGAATTCAGATACACTTTCTTTCGACATCAGTCGCGGAGCGACAGGAAGCATGTCAGAAAGTTTATGCCGTTTCGCATGAGGCACATCTCCGCGTCTGTGGGGATTGGCAGGCTTGTAAGTCGACGCGGCTTTTGCTTGAAGTGTACTGGTAAGAGTCGCAGAATCTTCGTGGGGGATTTCGGTAGGAAATTCGCTAGCACTTTCAGTTGGATTGAGGGTATTGCCTACGCCCTTTGAAGCTCTTCGCTTAGCAGGAGTAACCATGCTGGAAGCATCGACCATCGTTGTGTCTGTTTCGCCTGTTGAAATCCTGGATCTTTCCACCGTACGCTTCACGGAAGCAGGAGTTGGCATCTCTTGAAGTTTGCTCGGAGGTTTCTTCTCCGGTTTTGAGCGCATGTTCTTCGATTTCAGATCGGAAAGGGCATCGCTCTCCTTGGATGGCTCCATCATAATATCGACGTCGGGATCGGCAGACTTCATTTTGGCATCGACCTCTGCTAGAGATGTTAGCGAAGTGATAGGTGCAGAATCGACCATCGTAACATCTTCTCCCGATGGTGGCACAGGATCAGAGGTACTGTTCAGGCCCTACAAGACAGTCAATACCCGTACAGCGCAGAGTAATCAAGTATACTGACCTTGAGTGCTTCGTAAGTATCAACATACGCTTGCTCCGCCACAGGTTCAGAGGATTCAAAGACGATTTCCATCTCAGTTTCTGGTACAGCTGCAGGCACATCATCCACCTTCGTGCTGACCTCAGACCTAGCAAGATCGTTCCATGGCATATGGTTGGACTTGTGAGGGTTCTTTTTATGTCTCTTGATGACTGTGGGATAGACGACCTTGTCTGACTCTTGCTTTTGAGATTCGTTCTCCTTAAGAGCATTCAGATTGATCATTGATTGTCGAGAGTTCTAATACCGACTCACGTTCAAATCAGCGTGCTTAGCCACACGTGCGGATCTGCGACTATTCTTCTCCTCATCTACCAAAGCATTCTTGTCCTGAGAAGAACTCCAGTAAGAAATAACGCTGTTTGGAAGGATTTAGTTGAACGTCACCTTTGTGCTCGCCTTTACTTTCGGTTTGGCCTTCGGCTTCGGTTTGTTTTCACGTTCCAGTACATCCTCAACCTGGAGGGCAGATTCCGCTTTCCCTTTATTAACTTTCTTCTTCTTCTTAAGATCGGTAGCATTCGCCTTTGCTTCACCAGCATCTTTAGCTTTCGTTGCATCGCTCGCCTTCGCAGCTCCTCCCTTCTTTGCTATATCCTTCCCTTTCATGCCAGCCGTGACGCGCTTCGTAGGTTCCGGAGGAGGCACTTTATCTTCTTCAATCTCGGATAGGTCGCTGTCTCCGTTTTTCACAACAGAGGAAGATCGTATGAGACGCCCGTATTTTTTCTCAGGAGGTTTGGTGACATGTTTGATAGCAAGTGTCAACTTCCGCTTGAGAGGAGACGTAGGGGGCTGGGATAAGTCTAGAGAGAGCTTTCGGCGCTTGGGCGACTGTGCTCCCTCCAGAAGCTCGTTCGAATGATTCCTTTTGAGATTATGATTTGAAGGTGTACTAGTCAAGGTTTGTAGAGCTGACAAGGCACATACATCAGATTTGCAGATACATTCCAAACGCTCAGATCAACACTCACCTAGTTCTGAGTTTACAACAACATCTGTCTTGAAATTATCGGTCCGAGCAAGAGAAATTTTGGGAGACTGCTTTATGTCGTCGTCGTCGTCGTCATCGTCATCGTCAGAAACAATGACATTCTTTCTACCCCCAGTAGTCCTTCTTGGTTTGAAAGCGGGGGATGGAGAGCCAACTGCAGCGGTGATCGGTATCGCCTTCATAGGCGTCGCAATCTTCCTATCCTCGTCGATCTCAGGTGAAGATGGCCTACTGAGTACAAATTCTGGACGTGTATGAGTCAGGAGCAGGGTAAGAGGTCTCCGAATTTCCAGAACTTACCATCCATTTTCTCCTGTATAGAGGATGAGACCCAGCACCTAAACATATAGAAGAGGGCGTACCATCAAGGACTTTCCGCTTGCATCAAAGTTAAGCGGTATAGGAGACTTCAATCGTGACTGCTTGCGGGATGGCAGTGCCTTGAGAGTACGCCAATCTTAGCAGATGAACGGATTAAACAGAAACTTTTTCACGGACAATATTGCGCTCTTTCAACCGCTCAAAGAACCTGGTTACATCCTTGCTTTGCAGCTTGAACGATGCTGTACCATCTCCGATGAGGGTGCCTGGAGACTGTTCCGCAGAACCGTACTGGATAGAAATTAGAGTGGTCGCATTGCTTGCCTCCGTCGCCTTCTTGACCCCATGAATGTTCTTGAACGGTATGAGAAAAATATCTTCTTGTTCGTCCTAAGCCAGATTATTGGTCAGTTAAGAACGATTCAGCAGAACAGGTTCATCACCGTCTCGTAGCTAATTAGAAATGAGTCGTAGTCCACATATATGCGGTCAGAGAAGACGGCAGACTCGGTCAATTTCGCTTCAAAGGATGTCATGCGAAATGGCTGCGGACTGTGGACCGTGACCAAGTTAATTTCGAGCATACGAAGGTGACGCACGGACACACCAGTCTGCTCGCATGTCTGCCAGTATATCTACTATCTCTAGCAAATTTGTTTCCCAAGTCGATGCAGTAGCAGAGAGAATGATCTTCGCGAGTTCTTCGTGCCGCGAAAAGTGATTTGGGTCAAATACCCCCTTCACGAACTTGGTTGCTTGTTCGAGTCCAGCTTTTGTGGTCGATTCAGGCTTTAAGTTCCCCAGTAACTTGAGGAGATTTTCCAGAATAAGAAAGTGTTTGACGTCGTAAATCAAAGTGCCCAAGACTTTTCTGGGCGTAAGGTCAACTAGTGTACTCGAAAAACAGTGGCCATAACGTACCCTCCAAATATGTCATCATCCCGTAGTTTCTTCTGGTTCTCAGGGTGATCTCTGACAGTCTCCAGGATGACATCGAGGATCTATCCAGAAGAGGGTATCGTCAGCTCAAAGATCAGAGCGCATATACTTGGGTAACACGCACCGTATTGGACAATCTGACGTTGGAGAAGAGCATAT
>Ga0247734_1001414_pt1 | contig 18329 bp, 13 predicted proteins | sample UWRJL103311B2_FD_180933 | JGI IMG/M metagenome (GOLD analysis project Ga0247734, IMG submission 180933) | Plant litter microbial communities from Arlington Agricultural Research Station in Wisconsin, United States - UWRJ-L103-311B-2 | ecosystem: Environmental > Terrestrial > Plant litter >... | reverse complement strand
TATGCAGGAGAGCCGTGAATTCGATATCTTTGGAGGAAGGAAATATGCGAACTGGCAAAGGAGGAAGGACTCGAGGTTGGATACTATACCGTACTGGAACTCGTGGCTGTCACGGCTCAGTATATCAATGAAATAGTGTAGGTTTCTTTTTATATTTTATCCCCGGCACCTTGTTCGATCGTTCAGTGTGAATTGTTAAAAAGACGTGGACTAACAATTTGATGAAGAATTATGGCAATGCTACGCCTAGACTTGACAGGGTTGGTGGTATGGCAAATATTGGAGAGCCAACATGAGTGAGCCACGAAGGAAGATATCTTGATGTCTATCTCAGTTGGAATTATCGGCCAGGAGCCCATAAAGGTAGCCTCGGCACCTTACTTAGTCCTTTCGTTTGTTCAAAAAATCTAAATAAGACTCCCAAACTTCTTCAATATTGTTCCTATAAATCCACTTCATGCTTTCTTCCCCACCAAACGCCGCAAGTCTTATCTTCAAGCCTTCCTCGAAAGTTTGGTTCGGATTTGAAGCCTTTGCTTTAATCACGTTTTGTTTTTGTTCGTCGAGATATTCGTACATACGCAAATAGTATGGTGAGCGAATGGCATTGAATGTCTCGAGTGCCTCTGAGGTTGGTAGGCCAGAGGAGCGAGTATACTCTAGTGCCCTGGCGAGAATATAACCATCTTCCATCGCAAATGCTGCTCCGGATCCAAAAGCACCTATCTCTTTGAGCAAAACAATATGGGCAATGAGAACAGAAGACATACCTGAGAGCGGATGGCTTGCGTCTGTTTGTCATAGTTTCCAAGTTAGTCTGCCTATTATTATAATTTCAATGTGTTGAGTGTTAAGATATGATCTTGGGAGCTCATCACTCAAAACACATGTGCCTTACAGGTAGTTCATGAGTAATGAGCTCGTAAAACCTTCTCAAATCTAAACATTTGCCCTCGCGATCATCATAATTACCTCCAATAAGTACCACCTTGTCCCATGCGGTCAATCTGTTTAGTCTTGGTCCTGCAAATGCAGAAAATTCCTTCCACTGACCTTCCTTGACCAATGCCAAGGTGTCTCTAATTCTTGGGTCAAACTCCTGCGCATGTTTGTATCAGTACAAATTATTGCGAATTGCCAAGAGAGAAGCTGCACTGACTGTAAAATGAGACAGAACTCTCTCATTTGTAGCTGGAACACCCCAGCTGAATCGTTTGCCTTTTGCTGTCGTTGGGTCTATAACATTCCTACAAGATATCTCAAACATTTGATCAGCAGATGCCGTCTCAGAAGCATCATCTACAGGTGTTACATAAACATGTCCGGGTGGACCAAACCACCATTGCGTACAATTTCTAATTTCTTGAGAGACGGCTGATGCAGGAAGTAAAGTTCGCCATATGATGGTTCCTATCATCTTGAGCATTTCGTAAAAGGAAGCACCGCTATCGTTCGGGGAAAGACGTACCCGTAAACTGGATTTCATGACCAGGAAATGTAAAGGCTCTCACAACCTACTTTTCTGTTGAGTAATTTCCTACCGAGAGACGTTACAACATACGAACCGAACGAATTCCGTCACCACCAACAACAAGATCCACTGTACTTTGGGTTCCATCTTCGAAGTTGAGGCGGGCTTTTCCATTTTCAAGATTCTCTAGCAAGAGAAGACGTTTATTAAGCTTAATAATGCCCTCAGGAACCTGTTCCCTTAGAGCAGATTGCAGCCGAGTCCTCCTGACGCGATGAGAATGATATTTTGCAAGTAGTTCCGATGGTTGCTGAGAGTCTTTAATAACATTCCCATTCAAGCCATTACTAATTTAATTTAGCTGAAGTTTTCTCTCGCAGTAAGTAGTACGTTACCGATATAAGGTATCGATCATGCAGTAACCTTTCACATCATCCGCTGCTCCTAATAACTCAAGTACTTTCCAGCAATTGAATCCAATCTGAATTCCAGCACCAATTTCTCGGAGCTCACGTGCTTGCTCATAGAGGGTAACCTGGACATTGGCAAGGGCAGAAAGTGCTATTGCTGCACCCACTACCGTCAACGTATTAGCCAAATTGTCAGAGGAGAAGCATTTATATTGTGACTTTACCACTCTCCTGAGCACTGAAGAATGACTCGGTGGTCAATTTTGTTGGCAATTGAAGAATGAGCTATGAGACTTACTTCCACCAGGACCTCCTCCTACAACAGCAATCTTCAGATTGGGCGGGACGGCTGATGGCATATTGTAAATATTTTGCTGTGTATTGGCAATATTGAACTATTTAAACCTCTAATCAAAGAGATGAATGATGAATGATAATAGGAAAGGGAACTACAACTGATTTTCTGGATATCAGATAAGTGTTACAACGAGGAGGTCTTGCCCATAATCTCATGCAATTGCGTGATTCGGATACCCCCCCAGGCCCACACGCACCACCACAAAATAGTTGATAATATTAGGGGGGAAATAGGGAATGAGCTTGATAAGCAACCGAAACTGCTTGCTAATATTTATTTCGGTGTTTAAATGGTATTTCAAAATGACACTAAATGAATCTATAGCTTTGGTGAGGGATATCACCCCATATGATAGTCCATCCCTTTACAGATAGCAGTTCATATCAATAAACAAACGATACTGAACACATTATGGATTTTTTCAAGTAAAATAAAGCTATATCAAGAAATTAATAAGCCTACCAATATTATAGTCCTCAGCAACGTTCAGCAAGACAAGAAAACGGGGCTCGGTTGGTCGGATTTCGGTTTCAGAAGCATCGTTTCATCAACACCAAGCGCTTGCTAGATATCAAGAATAAGAAAGCTTTGAATTATTAATTAATGTGTGGAGTAAGTTGGAGAAATATAACTCAGTAGCGTCATCAGAAATGTCATCCGGCGATTTCTACTTTGAGAGCGTGGTACGTAGTTCTACTCAACATTTTTCATTTCGTGGAAATATCGCATTTATGTTCTAATATCAGTTTTAGTCTCATGGATATTATACAGTCACGTTATCAGTTGATGCACACAGAGAATCTATAGAATAGTATTAATTCAAAGAAATTGCTACAAAATTACTTACCTTCCCACCCTAAGACTTCCAGCTAGATTTACAAAGATACTCGTTGATCATGATGAAGCGCTAGCTCACAGGCTTCGAAAGAATCATTTCATTCAGCAGTTTCCAGCCAGTGTCTCTTCAAAATCGGGCCTAGTTACTAACTCTCTGAAATCTTTCTCTTCTTGACGACGTCTCTCTGCCTCGTAGCTATGCTCTCTATCTTGGGATATCTTCCTTCTTAATGACGACTGCGAGCTTAACTTCAACTGCAACAGATTTCTCAGAGAGGTATCCGACTTTTTTCGGTTGGATCTTTGGATAGCATTAGTTGAACACCTCTTTTGTCTTTCCGCCCTGGAAGGTTGATGCTGCCTTTTTCTGTGCATCTTTAGCCGCCCCTCAAAAGAGAATGTGATTCCGCATTCATGACATTTGAATTCCATTATCGGGCCCCAGCAGGAATTCTTCTTATGCTCTTCAAGATCTTCCTCGGTAGTAAATCTCTGCTTGCAATCTTTACATGCAGGGCGCGGTACATCGGGATGCGGAACACCACAAATTACCCACCAGTCTTTTTTTTCAGGTTTAGCTGCCTGGACGCTCGACATTGTTCTGGTGCTGGCTTTTGTCCTTGAGTAAAATTCCAAAATCAGGATGAGCAGATAGTTTTCCTCAAACTTAATATGTTTCTGTGGGCCACTAAACAGGGAGAATCGTTCAAGGGCTTCTGCTTCACCTTTCTTGGAACTTTGGTATGATAAAAGTTGCCGAGTTAGTCGGTATCGACCTCTCCTTATACTTTTTCTCTCGGAATATGTTCATTTCTTCGGGGAAATTGTTCTTGAGAAATCTCAAAATTCTCATACGAGGATGTGCTAAAGACCAAAAACTATAACTATAATCTAAGCTTATTGGTCTTCTAAATCAATGATTTTACTCAAATTCTCCTTCTCTTTGTGACTTTTTTGATATTGGACTTGAATGAAGCTTCATAAACTCATTGATACCTGTTCTAAATGTTTGTTCTCATGAAGCACTATGCTCCAGAACAATACTACATTTTGGTTCTTGTTGTTGGAACATTCTTTCTGAGGATTAGTAATACAAAAATGTTTCTTTGAAAGAAAAAGATAATTGAATTGTTATTTCTTTGTGAGAGTTCCTCGAATTTATTTGTCGGATAACAGTCACACTTTGATACCATACCTCCTCGAACCGAAGAGCAATCTATGAGAATACATTCTTAACTCTTGGAACTGTAGCTTAGTGCTAATGGAAATTCTAATGTTAAATTAAATATAAGAGAATCTCTCAAAACTGTTATTATAATCATGGGCTGTGTCAATATGCTCCCTAAATAAACATTAAAACCCCTGCGTGTCTAACCTCCATTTATTTTCACCAGATAAAAGTCTATATTCCTTCACTAGGCAGTTTGAAACGACTTCAGAAGAATATACTTAGCTTTAAACCTGTTTAGCAATTGCCTTCTAGCTTACATGAAAACTGCAGTACATAACACAAGTTCAAACTTTGTTCACCAAGCGTCCCCATATTTCCATGTCCTACATGCACTGCTCGAATGGAATACAGTACCACCTTATAAAAGAAAATTGTATTGGCTGTATTGGCTGTATTGGCTACATTACTGTATCATACTAGCTTCAAGAAGCCCGTGGTATCTACGACGAAGATATATCCTATATTTTCCGTTCCAGCTTCGCCTGCCACTTACTAATAGAACTATATGCAACTACCCCACCTACAATTATAGAAATAACAACGATCATAAAGACCAAGCCCCAAAATTGTCGAGTCTTGAAGTGGCAGAAACGGCTGTTAAGCTTTGACTCTGAGTTCCCTAGATCTTGCAGATGAGTGAGTGTTCTCCGAGTGTGTGACGGTATCTTATTGAGATTAATATCTTCCCATCCAGAATCTTTTCCCATGTTGTGGTGAGTCATTTATGCGTGAAGTTTAATTATTTCTCTAGATGGATGAATGCAAGTGGTTATGGTGAGGGCAATAAAAGTGAAGGTTTGTTGGTAAGGAGTATAAGAGGCCGAGCCATTTTGACACTGTTCTATATCGGCATTATGGACAACTTGTGAGGTTTCAATTGCACTCATTTAAAATGCTTAGACTGAACTTACTTCAGTAATCCTGTCTTCTTGACAAACTTCTGGTTATTCGTTTATTAATCTTGAATTCTGTAGTCTGTTGCATTGTCACATCGTACCTCCACCCAAACCACCTTCTCTTTCTCAAATTACCTTCGGACAGATCTGCTATTATATTTAAGCTCTAGGGAAATCATGATTTAGCTGGTATCTGTTTGCTTACCTCCTTATCACACCAAACTCCAGTGTCTCAATTGATTTCCCTATGCAAGCAAAATCGCTGAAGCCAACCTTTAGAAGAGAAGAGTTCTCGTCTTAAAAATTCTGCTATAACATGGACGATATCATTAGATCCCATGTTTCTCTCAGCTGAACGGCTAGTATCTTTGTAGGCTTTCAGATAGTGCTTGATAAGTCTATAGTCCCAGAAGTGTATGGGCTATAGCCAAGATATGTATCAAGCCTCAAAACGCCAGGGAGGTATTGTCTCCAATCAATTGATTGGCTTCAAGCCATGAAAATAACAACTACTGTGAAAAGCAGGCGAAGATGGAGAACCACGGTAACACCCCACTACCGCCGGCGCGACGGCGAGCGATGGCAAAGAGTTGTTGCCCCCGCTCTTTTGTAGCACCGCCTTCCATCCATACTGGCCGCGCTGGTTAGGAGCAATGCTCCACCGCCGTACAATACTCGATAACCAGGCTGATTGCAAGTCGGCATCGATAGAGGAATACAATGGTTTGCAATAGCTCGAATTAAGTATATATCAATCATGTTTCCACAATGCAGTCATCAATCGGTTCATTCACTTAAGAGAGATTTACTGTTACTTCAAGATCGAGACAAATTAGAACCTGTGCTATTTCTTTCAATTAATACCCAAGTCATCCGAGAAAACCAACTGACGGTCCTGCAATGTCGAGCTCCATTCGCAGTCGCGTAACTAGAGTTAGAGATGGCGCCAGAGCGAAAACAAAGCCTAGCGGGTGGGTTCTACCCAAGGAGGCCAGCTCCTTCGCTGATGAGGGTACATGGTCAGTACATTGCCATAATTATCTTTTGAAGTGTACTAATTTAATTTAGGACGAACGTGGATCTTGATGTTGTGCCTATCGAGAGACGAACATGGACAGCGTTCACGATGTTCGGCTTCTGGTTCTCAGATGCCATGAATGCCCAAAGCTGGATGGCTCCTGCTACGATTCTAGCTGTTGGGCTCACTTGGTAAGAGATACCAACCTGTGGCCATAAATTTCCTCGCCTAATGTTGAGATAGGCGGGAGGCAATTGTTTGCATCATCTTTGGAAGCACATGCTGCACTGTACCGCTCGTTCTAAACGGCATGATCGGAGCACGACTCCATGTGCCTTATCCAGTTGCAGCACGCTCCGGTTTTGGGTGGTATTTCTCACGATTCGCAATTGTCGTTCGAATGATTACTGCATTGTTTTGGCACGCTATTCAAACATATACTGGATCTACTGCTATGACTCAAATGATTCGAGCGATATGGCCTTCCTACCTTGACATCCCTAACACCATCCCAGAGACGGTTGGTATTACGACCCAACAGATGGTTAGCCACTTTATTTTTTGGACAGTGCAGTTCCCGATCCTCCTAACACCGCCTCACAAATTGATGTGGTTTTTCCAATTCAAAGTTGGTATGTATTATTTCTTTCATGGACATATTATTGCCACAAGACACTAACAAGACATAGTTGTTGTCCTTGTGTCTTCTGTAGGAGTAGTGATTGCTATGTGCAAGAAGGCTGGAGGCTCTGGCGATATCTGGAAACAGGAATATGGTGTTTATGGTGCCGATCGAAGTTGGCTGATATTAGCAAGCCTGAGCAGCATCACGGGTGGCTGGTAAGACTCTATATGAAAACTTTATTCCTAGCTCTGACACTCACAGGGCAACAATGGCCACTAATATACCTGACTTTACCCGTTATCTTAAGAAAGAACAAGGTGTATATTGGCAAGTTCCATTTCTTCCGCTTATTCAACTCGTCCTTGGTATTTTCGGAATTATCTCCACCTCAGCATCCATGGTTGTATACGGGGAATACATCTGGGATCCGCTAGCATTAGCAGCTCGTTGGGATGGCCCTTCTGGACGTGCAGGCGCCTTTTTTGTTGGGTTCTCCTGGGTCGTTGCCCAGATCGGTACAAACCTGTCCGCCAATGTCATTTCTTGCTCAAATGATATGATGAGTTTGTGGCCCAAGTACATTAATATCCGAAGGGGGGTTATTATTACTACGATAACCGCTGGGTGGATCATGGTTCCATGGAAAATCATCCACTCAGCTAGCAGTTTGCTCTCCTTTATGGCAGGACTTGGGACCTTTCTTGCTCCTATTGCAGCAATATTAGCAGCTGATTTCTGGATTGTCAAAAAACGAGCCATAGACGTTCCTGCGCTTTATCGTGCGAGAGGTAGATACCGCTATAATGAAGCTGGTACAAATTGGCGGGCAGTCGTCGCTTTCTTCATCTCACTCGTCCCGAATTTACCCGGAATGCAAGTCCTAACTCTTTATAATCCCCATCCAGGAACAAAACTGATATCTTACAGGGCAGCATCTGTAACCCCTAGCCTGAAGAGCAAAATTGGGGATGCTGACAAGCTTTATGCGATGTTCTACATTTGGGGGTTCACCTCCGCATTCGTGATTTACTCTGTGCTTGGGAAGGTGTTTCCGGCCGGTGAAACGCTAGTTCAAGCTACAATCCACGAAGACACAGAGGTGATTAGTTCTTTAGAATATAAAACCGAAGGCGATAAGGACAGTACTGAGGCTGCTGAGAAAGGGACACACAAGATCAATACCAACAGTCTCTAATGGTTGGGTGGTCGCAATTAGGTCTGCTTGGGTGGGGTTTCTTATTTCTTTGGTTCAAGTGGCGCTGGAGAGAGGTGTCGGTAAAGTATGATTATAGTGAAAGTTTATTTTTCTGAGGTAAAATACATGCCAAAGATAAGATTTGGCCTGCTGTGTCATAACGCTCAGTCGAACACTCTGACACTCTAACTCACTCATTTTAGGAGGATATCAATGATCAATCAGATACGATGTACCCAGAATCATCTTAACTGTTATCGTATCTATACTCACTGCTCTCCATGTGATTAGAATTATAGCCTGACATTCTTTCGTGGTCTGTATATTACCTCAGAAAATAATACTGTACCCCAATAATGTTCTCATCTCATCAAGAATTTTTTTATCGAGTCATGGTCGTATTACTCTCCAACGGCACACAGAAAAATTAAAAGTTGGCGACTTGAAAATTCTGAACGAGAAAGATTGAGCTGATTCTGTTACGTCGAATAAACGGTTCAAAGAATTAACCTACATGAAACTCATATTTTAAGGAAGCCTACTAATCCCAATGCTCTACATTCACCCATACATATAAATAACCTTTATACCAAGTCACTCAAGTCTAGATAGCACTAAAACACAACGGAGCGAGTCTTTATATTAATCACTTACGATCTCTACACGTGACCAGTACCCCTTTCTTAAGCGAGATTTTAAGCTAGGTTAGACCGGAAGAGGACTGAATCCGTTTCCCGAACTTGCCATGCTACTTTGAATACCTAGTACATACAGAGTAGGAAATGAATAGAAAACATCTGGGTCGCTATTTGGGCTTTCTGAGTTGCAATCGTGTACCATGTGTGCAACTTGCGAAAACTGTACCTAAGAAGTATTTGATCTGCCTGGATAATCGCCATGCCAGGAGCTTTAATGTTTAGGAGGAGGTTCAAACCATCAAGCTGTATCTAGAATGTAACGTGGATGTTCATTAGATAGAGAGAGACCTTCGAAAGTTAGGCATGAGTGGTAGATTTAAGTGTCGTGAAGTAAAGTTTTACTAATGCTTGTTGCAAGAGAACAGCAGCTATTGCCACTCTAGGAACTAAACTAACTTCTAGTGCAGAGCAATAATATAATGATCAACCCGTGTTCTCTCTTGAAAACCCCACTTTGATATCGCTTTCTCTAAGAGCTGTACTAGAGTCGTGCTTGAACATATCAAGAAAAGCTGCAGAACAAAAGACAGTTATAAGTGAATCTTCAATTAGTTGACGGGCAGGACAATATGGATAATAAGACGTAAAAGGATTTCAAGTTAAGTATCTATTGACTATTCTTCTGGGAACCTTTTTGCAGAGGATCAATATCAACGGACCTATGTTGCTAGGGTTACATTAGGTTTGTTTACATGACATAGGTAACAACAATGGTCCACGATTAGCTTTCGTGGAAATTGGATTGAGCGGTTGGCGTTTTCAGGCATACAACCATCGAATGTGAGAAATTATTGTATATATATCATAAAAGACGTCATTTCATACCATAACCCATATGCCTATAACAAATGATAATCAGGTTTTGACCTTAGACGTGCTACAGTTACCCAAGTTCAGCCTCTAATTAGAATAGTTCCTGGGTAGTACTGTGAATGAATGGTAAGGCCAAGCATCATACAATCACAGCTAGTAATCGAATATAACCCAACATATGTACTTTGTTTGTTTCTCACTAACATGTTTCGCTGACTTGTCATCTCGTCACAAGAGCATCATTGTAAGTACTTTACAGATACCTCGTTCGCCAGGCTACGACGAAAACTATACTAGATTATGCGAGGCTATTAGTTAGAACCGAAGCTTAACCTACTGTAGCTGCAAACAATTTTCTTTTTTCCAGCTTGCTAGACTAGTAAATTTACGTAGGAGGGGAGGGTCTTCAGATATTATCACGTGTGCCATGATCCTTTTGGGATCACCCATTGCTCCACTTCTCCAGACTTTACAGGGGTTTCAAATCAAGGTTCAACAATTTCCCCATATATATGATATATCATCATCGGTCGACCACTACTTATACAGGAGACGGGCCCTGTCTTCACATCGCATCTCCAGTCTTTATCTATTTCCTAATACTATCAATGTGTTGATGATTATTATATAACGCAAAATCATTTGCAAATGGCAGCAACTCAGGAAATCCAGTGGGAAACAGGAACGAACCCTCCTGAACAGTCGCCCTCCAGGTTCCCCTCATTACATAACTACGCGTTCTCGAACCCTTTTCGCGGCGACCCGACGACTCCTAAGAAGTCTATCTGGGAGAAATCCACTTTGGGTTCTGTTACATTCACGAGTGACAAAGCCATCGGGGATGAAGAAACTACAGAGCATGTACCACGACGCTCAAGACGGAAGCGCATCATACTTGGGATAGTGGCCATACTTGTGCTGGTCTTGATCATTGGTCTCGCTGCGGGTTTGACCAGGAAAGGGTACGTGAATTTGACACGATTACACCGAAGCCTTCTAGTTCCCAAGTCACTCTCCAGGGGGTGGCAGTGGCTCTGCCCTGCCTCTCGTGGTTAAATTATCAACTGTTGCAGGACTTCTGTTTCCAGTTTCTGTCCCTCGTTTTCCACAGTCAAACATATTCGTACTGAATTGTGCCCAATTTATTTGTTCAAGTCCAGTCATTCAGCCTTCCATAGCTAATACTACCAACTCAGGTCAAAAACCGCACCCAAGAACTTACCCCTCCCATCAAATACCGCAACCTTCACTGGGGATATCACATTCTATAGCCCAGGGCCCGGTTATGGCGCCTGTGGCTACGAAAACACCTCTACAGACTCCATCTGTGCTGTTTCTCAAGTCATATTCGATGCAATGATGGTCGACGGAAACCCTAATCACAATCCGTTATGCGGAAAGAAGATACGAATCACAAGGTTTGATGGAAGCCGCAATAATTCTGTAGATGTCTCAGTGGTAGATCGGTGTGTTGGTTGCTTTGTAGAGGGTCAGTCTTCTTACGAAAGCATATACTCCGTCTGATAGTACTAACATAACTGAGCAGACTTGGATTTAAGTTTGAAAGTATTCACCACCTTAGCGGACGAGGCACTAGGTAGAACAACAGCAAGCTGGGCAGTAAGTTGAGTCATCATTGAATTGAGGAGTTTGGCTAACTTTTTCTGTAGTGGCTGAACTGAAGCAAGTTGGGATGGCGAGATATTATGTGCGAAGTAAAGATAATGTTTATTATGGAGGCTGGACCTCGCTTATGCGATTGGCATATCATAGCCTTTTTGGATGGTTACAGGATGCGGAAAATTCTTAGACGGTGTTACTGTTCTCTGTATTATTTCAAAGATACCCAAAGCTTCCAATAGAAGACAAAGATCCCCAGCTACTTATGCCTCGTTCTCCCGTAACATTCACACGAAATTATGAGTGTTCTATTTAATGTTATTTTCCCTTAAAACATAACAGAAAGCATTCAGCAAGTTTACACCGAAACACTTCGTGTCTTCAACTAGGTGGATGGCGAAGATTGACCATGGACATCTAAGAGGGTAAGATATACGAATCCCCAAAACGGTTCGGCCAGCGAAACAAAAGAATACAAAATGCCAATATACCGTGTTTACCAGTCATTGAAGCGACCTATTCTATCGGTCAATTGCATTTCCAATAGGATGGAACGAAGCCACTAGAAAGCGGGCGATTGCTAGCGAAGGCCTTATTCAGCATGAGGCAGCCTTTATGTGAGTAATGGTGGATCAAATGAAGCACCCTAACTTGTTCAATTTATATGATATTGTGATATGATACTGTAATACTTATAGTATTTATGTGTGTAATTGGACTTATGCTAAGTAGTACGAAGGAACCTGGAATCCCACTTGGTGTTCTACTGGCGAAAAAGTGGTGGCCCGTATTCACACCGACTCATCGCTTTTCAATTAGCAATCACTCTTCAACTTACCTTGAACTGCGTTCCATTTTTTTTTACCCAAAAAACTCTGCGTGTCATGGATTACAGTTTGCAATGTTTAAAGTGGTAAAAAAGGTATAAAATACTAGTGACAAAGTATAAATGGTCTTGTTAGGCTATGTCAATATTGGCAACTTTTTCCCTAACCTGTGGAGCATTGTTACAGTCAGACAATTCTGGTTCAACTATATTATAAAGAAAAAATCCAGTTCTACTGCGCATAGCCCTCGTATCCTGAAAGATTGCCATAACATTGGCCAGGAGTTACATTCAGACCGTCCAAGTTCAAATTGTCCTTCATCCATCAACTTTGAGTCTGTCTTGGTAGCCCCCGCCTAGACAAACCCCACTTCAATGGCAACAGCACTTCAGAATGCTATAATACCCTCGACTCGCCATGGAGACGTCTGAAAACACCGGCAAAGGCTTCTTGAATCTAGAAAAAGAACTAACTTGTAGTGTAAGTACAAACACTCGTGTGCCTGGAGCCTTGCGGAAATAATTTCTTCGCCCGCAAGCGCTGTGACAATCATAACTAAAACGCTCTATAGATATGTGTTGAGATTCTGGAAAGCCCACTAACACTCCTCGATTGCCTTCATACATTCTGCGGATCTTGTATTAAAGACTGGTTTACATGCCAACGAGCTGCGTCGAAACCATACAGTTGCCCATCATGTCGCGACCCGGTGCGCGACACGAGACACAATGCGACTGTTACGACTCTGCTCGACATGTACGTTGCTGCGAATCCAGACAAGGTCAGATCTGCTGAGGAGAAGGAAGAAATAAGGAAGAAATACACACCTGGCGAAACTGTGCTTGTAAAGGTGGAACAAAGAGAGAAGTCATTACGAGAACGGAGGATTGAAGATGAAGACCGGAGGCTGATCAATGAGGTCACAGCTCTAAGCTTACGAGAAGCTGGAGTAGAATCTTCTGAGCAGAGTAGGGAACGGAGGAGAAGGGATGGAAGCAGATCACAAGGCTCCCGGTCTCAGTCGAGTAGAGATAATAGTAGAGATCCTAGAAGCGCTGAGGATAGGGAGAGAAGACGCCGTCGAGAAGCGGAATCAGAGCGCCGAAGAATCAGGGATGATATCAATTTACGACCAGAGGGAGTTGCTACTGCAGACCGGAGACGCAGGCGTAGTGATGATGAATCAAGACGAAGGCATGAGGAGAGGAGCAGGTCAGAAGCGGCAAGACGAATTGAACACCAATCGTCTCTACGCTCTCTCATTAGTTCATCCGATGTGGATTCCCACGACATGGAGGAAGAGATTTTGCGTCAGATCAGAGAAGAGGGTCTGCTGGATGGAATAGATTTGGAAAATATTGATGTTAATCAAGAAGATCAAATTAGCGAGAGGATAGCTGAAGCATTCAGAAGGCGTCAAAATGAAATGGCAAGACATGACCCAGCAAGGAGGAGCGAAAGCAGCTTTAGAAATGGAAATAGTTCGACACGACGTCAGACTCATAGTTCAGCGCCAGAATCAAGAGAGACTTCCGGGGATGAAAACGTTCGAGCTACTACCAGGAGGCAGAGAACTCATTCTAGATCTCACAGCACAGCTAGCCAAAGCGGAGAGCAAAGCAGACCGCCACAGTCAATGAGGGCTATACAGGCAACCCATCTAGATGTCAACTCTAGTGACGAAGGCTCTAGGCGACGGCGACGGACAACCAGCGGTGGACGACGAGCTACTGCTCCTATTCCTGTTGCCGAACTGGATGCAAGGCCTGCTGCAAGGTCACAAACAGATCTAAGCAATAGACCCCGATCATATCATTCCGCTATGTCGCGGCCTCTGATATCTGAAGGGTCTAGGAGCAGCACTGACCCAACAATTCAACGTCCTGCAGAATTACCAGCTCCTGAATCTCCTCTTAGGCCCAGGAGGACCTCGCAGTCATCACATACACCGAATGCTAGTCCTAGGATTCCCCCTACAATTCAGTCTGAACAACCTCCGTCGCTTACAGCGAACGAAGCCCCTAATAGAAGACGTGCTCCACCTGCTGATATTATTGTACCGCCCCAGACTTCCTTAGCCCCATCTGAACCGATAGGCAATCGGAGCTTACTCCCAGCACCTTTATCACCTCGCGTTCATGATACTACAAGGATCTCCCTATCTGATAGAGCGACAGCTATGGGTAATGCGTCTCGCCCGACCTCATCAGCATCTCCGATAGCCAAAAGTCCAACCCACCTCTACCCAGAGCCGTCAATAACATGTGCTCGATGTGTAAAACCTCACATAGAATATGAACTACATTACAACTGTGGTAAATGTGCAGGTGGGAATTACAATATTTGTCTCCCTTGCTATCGAGCTGGTAAAGGGTGTCTACACTGGTTTGGATTTGGCTATGCCGCTTGGAGAAACTGGGATGCTCGAACTTCATCTGGAGAGCTCTCACAAAAAGCGGAGAAGCCTCATATGCTTACGGCGAGTCGATATTTACCACCAAAAGTCACACCTGGTGGTGCTGATGGGCGGAAAACACTTACGAATGATGATCCACAGAATCGCCTACAAAGCGGTGCTTTCTGTACAAATTGCCTAGCTTGGGCCAACCAATGCTATTGGCGTTGTGAAGCATGCAATGAGGGTGACTGGGGCTTCTGTAATGAATGCGTGAACCAGGGGAAATCATGCACACATCCTCTACTGCCCCTCACATACAAGCCATCAGACTCCAATTATCCACCACACTCACCAGTTTCCGCAGCTCAAGAGATACCCGCATCAGCAAGGATACTCACAGGACCTGGGGCTACAGGGGTAGGAAACTTTAAGCCTCTAACTTTTGATACCAGATGTGATATTTGTCGCCATCCCATTCAACCTTCCGCAAGCCGATATCACTGCTTTTCATGTGTTAGCAGACTTGAAAACAGTTCACCTGGCGACTACGACGTATGTACGTCATGTTACTCTAAGCTGGTTTCATCTCGACGCATCAGTGCTGAAAATGGGCCCAACGGCTGGCGGCGCTGTTTACAAGGCCACCGCATGGCGATTCTCGGGTTCGAAGCTAGTCATGGGGGAGAGTGTCGAGTTGTTGTGCAAGATGTAGTTGGCGGACGAGCTCTGAACCAAAAACCCAGCAGCGTCAAAGATGCTTCTGGGGGCGACCTACAGCTTTGGAGTTGGGGTGATGGAAGGCATGCCGATAACGACGGTTCGCACATCAAACTCGTGACTACGGATGTGATGAAGACAGCGCCAACGTCATCTCCGGATTTAGTCATTGAAAGAGGATTTCCTCCTTCTGGAGGAGTTGGTATGAAAGCGCTAGCAGTGTGGAGTTGGTATCCGGCCGAGCATGACGAGCTACTCTTCCCAAAAGGAGCTGAGATCAGAGAGTGTAAAGATGTCAACGGAGACTGGTTCCACGGATCATACATGGGGAAGACAGGACTTTTTCCTTCTCCATACGTTAGGTTGTTGGATAAAGCGACCTAGTATATGCCTGGGCTGGACTGCATTTGTCGAGCACATCTCCTTGATATCGGATGATATCCTCCTTTTATTCCAGAGAATTGTATGCGATGATTATGAGAGATGACAGAGTAGTTAAGAGACGGTATAATTTTTCTTCATTCCTTTGGATTTGTTTGATATCTCATTTTGCTCGACCCGGTCGGGTCAAGGAGCAAAACTGGCTTCGGAAAAGAGACTTACAATGTTGATACTGTTTTCTACAATCTAATTGCAAATAGATCAAGTCTTATCAACATGTCGTGATTTCCTTCTATGGGTGACAGATCCAGCCATCCAGCCAGGCTATTGGTTGCTCAAAAATTCAGAACAGGTGAGGAAAGGCTGAGAGGCTGAATGGAACGAACGATTAAAGCTTGAAGCTGTCTGCTGTGCATAGTCTTTTACCACATTTAGGTAACACAACTTACCACCACCCAATCATCCGAATGAGCTGATGGGAGGGGGGGAGGGGAAGGTCGATTCATGCCGAAGACCAAATCCAGTAATATCCTCCTACCTTTACGACTTGGGAGTTATGCACAGTTGTAGTAGTAATCGCGAGGCTGCTGTCCCGTCGTTACAATATAACGGGGAGAGGCAGGGTTCGCATAGGCATAGGCGTGACAGGCTCGTAAATAAAATACTGTACGGTCAGACCGTGTAACCTTGCAGCATAGGGTAAGGTAGCATCAAGTTATCGACGGGTTTTAATGCAAAATAGCTTGTGTGTGCATGTGGAATACGAGGTTGCTTCCTCTCTCGTATCAACCATCATCAAATCATCAACCACCTGAAAAACATCGTGGGGTGCTCCAAAGGGAAGGGGGAAGGATGCCTGAGCATTTTCATATCATTTTCCTTTGTGCTTATGCTTGTGCTTGTTATCTGATCCCCTTCCCCTTCCCTATTTCCTTTTTACCTTCCCCTTTAATCTTGATTGATTTACAAACAACTGTAGTTCTATTGCTCTGTCCTCGTCGCGAAAAATTACGGAAATGTACAACACTAACCAAACCCATTCGCAGCGCATCGCAATATACAAAGTAGAGGCATATATATATATATATAAAATAAAAATAAAAGAGGTCAGCAACCATCCCCGGACGGGATGATCGGGTATATATTTGTACTGTAATATATATACTGTACAGTACAATAGTATGTATGCTCACAACCGGCACCTACCTGACTCACCCTCGCACACGTTGTACCACATATACCACATATACATAGAAACTTACGCTGTGCAACATACGTTATATGTATGTACTATACCGTAATGTACATGTACAGTATGTGTATATAGTACCCTCCTCCAGTAGAGGAAGAGCCGGCTTAGGGGATAGGTTAAGTAAAAGTAACCGTGTGTTTAAAAAGCAACAAGGAACAACCACCAGCCCCTATGGAACGTGGAAGTGGCTGACTTTTGAGGCTGAGGAGGAAGAAAAGGAGAATGGCTTTTCAAGGGGTCTGGGGTTTCACATAGGGAGTTGGTGGTCGGAGGATGCAGTGGCTGCTTGCTTGGGCGGGGTTATTGGCGTACGTGCAGGTCCTGGGTCCTGGGTCCTGGATAGGTGCAGATACCTATTGTACGGAGTAGGCTGGATACTTTTAACAGCACCAAATACTGTGCTAGTTTTAAAAAGTACAGGATTTCTAGCAATACTGCATGGTACGGTAAAAGCGAAAGTGAGGTGATAATTGATTTGTTTTTGTCGCCGCTTCTGCCCTGCATCCTATTCTTTTTCTTTTCTTGTCTTGTACTGTACTATACTGTACTGCACATAGTAAGACAGTGAGTAGGAGTAGTATGGAACATGGCTGACACTACATACTTCCAACACGTCCACTCCCGTAATTTGAGTTTTCCCCCCTTCCTTTTTGCTTCTGGATTCGGTTTACTTTTGATAGAGTTCCTCTAATTTCGGGAAGCGGTAGGAAAGTAAAGCGAAAAGAAAAAAGTGATAATAAGAAATCCGACAAACAAGTCAGTTCCGACAGTTTGACTCGGACCGTGACAATGAATGTCGTCGTAGGGTTGTATCTACTACTCCCAACCCTATCCTATTCAATTGACTTTCTTCTCCTATACAATACAGTAAGATATGATACTACAGTGCAGTAGCTACTCTGGCCTACCGGTCATACTTTTATACCTGTCACTTCCTTCGCACAGTTCCTACCCTTGTCCTGTACTTTGTACTCCATACATACCACTTATTCAATAGAGCGTGCTGGTAGCGTGCCGGGGGAGGTGTTGGCGTGGTGCTCCGGCGTGCAACACTTCCTGTCCTACTTACTGTATTGTATAAAGTACTTACCGTAAATACTGTATTGGATTGTAGTTTCAATTGTACTTGTCTTGTTTCGAGTTAGCCCCCCTGGTCCTCTTGGTCCTCTTGGCCTGTTAATCTTGCCCCCCGTCGGTAACAAGCGAGGATGATCTCCCTGGGAGGTTTGTTTCAAAACGTGGGATCGGTAATGAATCATGATCATCATGGGAAATCAAATCAAATCAATCAAGAAAGGAAGCGTTCGTGGTGTTTGGGTGTTTGGTTGTTTTGTCGCAGGTCGTGTCTGCAACGGCTGGTCATCGTTTCCTTTTGGCGCAGGTTCGTGAATAATGGGGACGATAGGGAATCCATCCCCGTATTGTATTGTATTGTATTGGACTGGCTGGACTGGCTGGACTGGACTGATTTCTAGTAACATCTAGTCTGAGTCGGCCACGCTCCGCGGTACAGATCCGTGTGTTGTGTGTATTTGTGTGTTCCCTCTCGTACCACTTTTCGCTATTGATTTTTCTCGTGACC
>Ga0247734_1001412_pt1 | contig 18335 bp, 16 predicted proteins | sample UWRJL103311B2_FD_180933 | JGI IMG/M metagenome (GOLD analysis project Ga0247734, IMG submission 180933) | Plant litter microbial communities from Arlington Agricultural Research Station in Wisconsin, United States - UWRJ-L103-311B-2 | ecosystem: Environmental > Terrestrial > Plant litter >... | reverse complement strand
GTGCAAAGCATGGAAGATAATTCGAACTTCTGTCCCTTTTTGAACTAAAATTGGCTCTTGTTCTGAGATTCCGCCTCCGCACGGAATAACACAATCTTCGAGGCACGTGCGGATAGTCATGCCGCCTGGACTAATTAAACGTAGACCTAGTTGTGTCATTTTACGAACTCATATTCAGGTGTTATGGGATGACTCACTCTCATTTATCACAAATCTGAGATACTTCAAGGACTTGAGTGATTCAAATGTCAACGGTGTGGGTCCAAAATCAAGTACTTCCCGTCGTAACTTTTCCCATACCCTTCTGTTCCTTGCCAAGTGAAAGAAGACGAATCCAATAGCACTAGAGGCCGAGTCCCGTGAAGGTAAGAAGACATTAAGCACTTGGTTGCGAAGGTCTGATCTATCTTTGCTTATCTTCACGAGCTCGTCTAAGAAGATATATTTCGAGCTGTCCGCTGTAGCTTGGGAATACTCCTCTTTGCGTTGCAAGGCAAGATTCACATACTTGTCAACAAACTCATGAATCTGCGCAACATCCTTCTTTAATTGCGTATCGCGACCACGCAATATTTTGAACCAACCCAAAAAGTAGCGAGTATGCACACCTATCCTGGCTCTGTCCACAGCCGCGTCAAACCTCTCCAAAGAACCGGATGGTTCTTTAGCAAGAAGGGAGTCTTGAGACACCCCGAAAAGAAATTCTGTTGTCTTGTCCAAAAACTTCATCATAGTATAATTAGTTCCTGCATTGCGAGCACCGGGACGTCGCTCACCAATCTTTTCAACAACGGTTGGAGATCAACGGTTGAGCCATCTCTAGGTATCCAGCTTAACAACCGCTCAACATGTCTTTCCATTGTCACCACGCTCGAATTCCTAACTCCTGAGAATATCTGCTTCACCGATGCTCTCGAGTGAACCCATTTCGATCCGTCAGACACGAAGATCCCGTCTTGCATGATAGGGTTAAGAGCCTTTTTTCGCGTCGGTTCGACGCCGAATTTGTCGAATTCCAACGCAAGAACCGTTTGGATTATTCTAGGATCCATCGTATTGATGACTTTAGTGCCCCATGAATTTGACTGGAATGTCTTGCCATATTTTAGGAAGTAGCCTTCTATGGTTGACATCACTTTTCTACTTTGCATGCTCTTTGCAAACTCCAAGAACATATCAAGTCCAAGAAATGGTTCTCTATGAGGATACTTTTTTATCTCTGAACAGCCTTTCTTTCGTCGTAACGTAGTGTACGCTCTTTGATTGTTGATAGTTCGCGAAAGATACAGCATGAAAAGTAGGCCGATAACCCAAAGTGCAGTGCTCACAGTGACCAACATTCTGAAGATTGCTTAAACGGCTTGCCCTGAAGTATGTCAAAATGAATGCTTAGCTGAGGTTTGCTTGTATTTATGAAAGACTTGAAAATCCACGGCCTTCTGAAAAGAATTGAAGTCTGAAAGATTGCTCAGCAGTTGAGAACGCTGGTTCGTAACTTAACCAGAGTTCCAAATCCAACAAGTTCCAACATAATTAATATACGAGATGACGTTTTACACCATGACATGTAACACACACTAGTTCACAGTGCACCATATTAAACTGGCACTATTTTCGAAATGCGAATGCGAGTGGACGACAATATCACTCCTGGTGTCCTGTTAGCCAGCCCCTTTCCATCTCGCTTCACTCACCACCTGTTCTCATTCCCCTTCTCGCGTTCCTGAACACATAACAGATACCTTCAATAAAGTTAGACTCCTGTTGCATTAAGCTCTGTGTCGACGATTATCTTTTGAATCTAAACACGTCCTGCAATTCGACAAAGATATTGTCTTGCGTGTAACCTATTATATCTCACGTGATACGCATCAAACTCTGTAATGCCAACTAGAAAAGTATGAAATAAAGCTCACCTAATATTCCTATTATATCATAGACTCACACAAATAACCGCTCAATGAAACGGCAATTTTAGATTCAAATGCCACATTCGGTTGCATGTTTTTGCAAAACCACAATATAAGACCCCACTTACGCCTTCCCAACTAACACTACCCATATAGCAAGCAATATACGAAGTACAACCTTGTCTTATCTATTCACATCTCAAGCAGTTATATACCTCAGTCTCTAAAAGAGCACTGAAATATTTCTAACTTTGCACCCTCTCAATCAGACCTGTAACAAAACAAAATGCTTATTCTCCGGCAATCCGACATTCTCACGCTCCTTCACTCGCTCCCAGCAACGCAAGCACTCCATCTTCAAAATTCGCTTTTGCAAACCCTTTCCGAACACTCCTCTCTCCCAGAAGCTAGCCGCAATGCCCAACAACCACCCCGTTCACACCTCTCTTCCACGCGCGGCACCACGCTCTTCATGCCCGCATCCACGCCCAAAAGCACCGGCGTAAAAACCGTAACCCTCCCCGCTGCGGGCGGTCCAGCAATCGGGACACTCACAATCTCTTCCTCGTCAGGCGAGCCCATTGGCTTATTAAATGCGGAAGAGGTAACAGCCTTCCGCACCGCGCTCGTCGCACTCTTGCTCTTCGTGCGCTACCCCTGGAAAGCCGGTGGCAGCATCGTGATCCTCGGCGCCGGCAAGATCGTGGAATGGCATCTGCGTCTGATTCTTCTTCTGGCGCCTGAGAAAGTCTCATCCATCACGCTCATCAACCGCTCCTTGGCTGGCCTGGAGCGGTTAGCGGATGTAATCAACGCGCTGCGGAAGGAGCATCCTGAAGTTGATGTGGAGGTTGTTGCGAAAGACCAGGAGGATGAGTATGAGAGCATCGTTGCGGAGGTACTGGGAGAGAGCGATGCGGTGTTTTGTTGCACGCCTTCCACAACGCCTCTGTTCCCTCATTCGTATTTGGAGCCTGAGAAACAGCGGTATATCTCGCTTATTGGGTCGTATAAACCTCATATGCAGGAGGTTACGAAGACGACATTACTTTCTGGCGATGCTCTTTTTGTTGATTCACGTGGAGCATGTTTGGAAGAGGCGGGAGAGTTGATCATGGCAGGTGTCGAAGGAGGACAGGTGGTTGAGCTGGGCGAGATCGCAAACAAGACAGACTTGTTGGGTGTGGGGGGGAAAGGACTTGTATTCAAGTGCGTGGGGATGGGGATAATGGATGTAATTGTAGGTAGAGAATTGTTAGGTATTGCGCGTGAAATGGGTCTCGGTATCAAAGTAGATGATTTTTGATTAAATAATGTAGTCCGAAAAGACATGAAATGTGGATCAAATCTTGTGCACCTAATCAGCATCACAAATTGAAATGTAAGTATGAGTTGATTCACAATTATTGAGACAACTTGTTCAAAAAGTGACATTGCTATAATGCTGGATGACCTCTCTATTACCAAGTCAATACTTCATAGCACCTCACCGAATCCATCCTCCCTTCTCATACTTAGAACGATAGAGCCACTCTTTAAACATATACTCGTCCTGTTTATCATAAAGGTATGTCAGTCTCTGACTGAGGAAATAAGCGAATTGATTCATGATAGGGTGTCTCGCCTTCAAGCCTGCGACCGCCTCGACGTATAAATCCTCTCCATCTTCTCGTACCGTAAGGGCTACTTGTGAGACTTCGTTTCCAGGGTTCTGATACCAGTTCGTTGAGTACATCCCCCACCTATGGTGAAGTCTTGGGTTTGCCTGAAGAGCATACATAACATCCCCAGCAAAACAACGTCCTCTATACATTCCATAATGTGTAGCCGCATTTTGAGCGAAAATTCGCGACCGAAGAATATCCCCGTGGCTCATGGCCGCACATGCGCAATAGTAAAACACTTTTGGCGCCCATTCGGCAGAAAGGCAAGTTAGATTTTGCTGTTCTGTCAGCTTGGAAAGAAGGTTTTGGATCTAAATACAATTAGCCTTCAAAACGCCGCAATTGTTACATGCAACGGTGCGACGTATTTAGGGAAGATGAGTTCACCTGTTTTCCTTTGCTTAAAATCTTCGCTGAAAGAATTGGAGTACCTTCGTTCTCCACGTTGTGTAATCCGAATTCGAAATAGTTCAACTGGATAGAGTTGTGGTCAGTAGATGTAATTTATCTTTCACAGATTTACGCACTTCCCTCACGAGCTTATGAATACGCTTGTCATCGAGTTTGCGTTGCGCAACAGACACCGAACACCGCTTGCAATTGCAGCGGATGCCCCAGCGTAAGTCTAACTGACTTTTTCGAGTTTCAAAATCTTGTATAGCTATATCTTTGTAGGCTATCGTAATTTCCTCTCCCTTTTTGATGTCATGGAGGGCATAAATAATTCCGCATCCAAGGCTCCTGTTCCACGAAAAGAAGGAATTTGGACAGCAACTGTGATTAATTTTACAGATAGTTGGGAACATGGGAATTCCCTCACTAGTATCTGTGCCACTCGTTTGCTCCATCCTTACTAATTCCATGTTGGTTCTGAGTCTTCCTAAGTAGCTTTGTTTTCTTGAATAGATGTTCCCCAGCCGCATGAAGGGCTCCGCTTCTTCCCTAATCAAGCGCTCTTGCAAAAATGATTTAATGGCATCGTTGGACGGGATTTCGTCAGGGTCAGAATATAGACTTCGCTCGACTAAAAAGATGAACCTTTCTTGTAATATTCGGCTATATTGTGCTATGTTTCTATTAGGTATTAGATTGTGCCTTGAGATCAATATTGTCGAGATTGCTTTTCTGTGTCGAAGTTTTTGACAGAACTTGGGATCTAATTGCATGATATAAAACTTACTCCATTGCAACAACACCGTCACCTTTGCCCTTTATTTGCTTAATGGCGTAGGAACACAACTCTGTGTTTGGTACATTATCATTGTGCTCTGGTACCCAAAACAAATAGTCTTCGTAATTGAACTTGTTATACTTCAGAGCTGAAGTATCGATAGTGGCCCAAAGGCCAAGGGCAGTAGCCAATTCCGTGGCCAAGCTACTGGCATTTTGGTCTCTTTTCTGTTCTTCGCTCGCGACTATAGCTAGTTGTAGTAGTCCTGCATCTCTGGCCTGCTCCCTGGCCTTTTGAGCACGCTTCTTGTCGTATTTGCTCCTTTTCTTCACTGCAGTTACTCCTTGCATAGTAGTAACTGTTTTCTGGGACTCAAAAAAAGTGGCTGCTGGCTCTAGGTTGGCAACTGGTGGCAGTTGCTTCGAATAGTCTTCAATAGCTGGGCCAGATCGAGTTACGATATCCTCAATAATAACTAGAGAATGTGTTAGGGAAACCTAAGCTCTTATCGAATCGGAGCATGCTTCAATGGAGCAATCGGTTTGACTTATATGCAGAGAGACTGACACAAGGGGACGATTAATTGCTTGAGAGAACATCACTTACATTCAGCCGCATCCTTTATGAACCTCTCATCGCAAGGCTTTGAATCTGATGGTACTACGTTCTTCCCTTCCAGTATTACTTCTTGGCAAGAATCTGTTACTACTTTCTCTCTTTCGTTCTCGTCGAGTGTGGTAACTCGGGTTAATGTTTCACCTTCTGAACTGGAATTGGGTGACATTTGATGAGAGCTAGCGGCTTCAGATTGATCACTTTCCTCCCCTTCTGGCAAATGCTTGTCGGCAATCTTGCAACGTTTCTCGAGCAGCTTTTTGTTACGTAGTAGCCTATCTTCACACTTTGATAATGACAACTGGATATCCTTGACTTCCGAGTATAGCGAAGGTAACAGTTTTTGGAGCTTGCTGACACGAGTTCTGAAATCAACGATGAAAATATTGCATTTGGCGACATTGTGACGTTGTTCGAGGAGCTTTTTATCGAGCAGCTCGGTAAACCTGTCATAACATTCTGAGAATGATTCTTGGATGTCCTTGACTTCAGAATAAAGACAAGGAACGATTTCATGAAGCTTCGCAACGCGAACTTTGAAGTTGGACACAATATATGCTATATTGTTTCTGAGATCGTCCACACTTGCCATAGACCCTTCGAGAAACTCGACTTCCCTTACAGCTTGGTGGAAAGTTTCCATCTGAAGGGCTTCTATCTCAGCCCAGTCGATTTCCGGTTCGTTCATAGTTTCCGATGTGCTCTCAGAAATCTTTTCAGACCCGGTTTCGATTGCGTTACTGCCATGGTCTCCGTTTCCGACAAGGGCAGACTTCGTTTCGAACGCCTGGTTTTCCATGACTAATGATGATAATAAAGACCTTCCAAAAGCTGATGTTGTTAAACCTGATAAAAGGGAAGCAAAATATGAAGATGTTGAACGAGTTTTAGTGTGCCTACCTACCAAGGAAGCGCGGTCATTTCGTGCTTTCCACATCAAGTATCCTAACTTTGAATGGGTGAAAACATCGACACGTTCAGACGGCTTGCAAATCAGAGCACGCTTTCTCTGTTAATAGACATTATTTATGAGTGAGGTCAGATGGTTAGTATAATTGCCCACAATCCGGTCAAGTACAGGCACGAAGAAAACAATGGTAACCTAGCTTCTTCATAATAAAACTTGTTGCCATCTACGAGTAATGTAGCTAGCTGGTGGATGCCCAAGTGGTTGCTACAGCTTGAAGGCTGGACAGAATATCGCCAGCCAGATAGATTCCATGAACATTTCTACGCGTGAAAATTGAAGACAGAAGTAAACATCATCAGCAAAAGTTTAACATGCTCTTATTATGTATAACCCTCAAACGCAACGTCTCGAGTCTTAAAACCCACGAATTGTATACAACTAACATAGTCGATCCTAACTCGACGGCCTGGAAGCAGCAAAGACATGATCCTCGAGTGGGAAGTGTTCTAGGTATCACATCTAAATCTCAAGTCGCAACACCTTCATCCACCTAAATGCTCGAATAAGTCGAGTCAGTCAGTCAGTCATTGGATTCAAAGGATGATTGGCTTCAAGGTGATTTTACAGTCGACGCATCACAATCCGTCTACTACGTGGTTTGTTGTGAGAGCACATCTTTGTTATTGGCATCGCACGCTTAACCTTACTGGTTCACTTTCGCATATGCATGGGGTGAATTGACAGCCTTAAAGCTAGAAATTGATGCTGAGGAATAGGGATAAATTTCTTTTATTCTTCAAGGAGCGAAGCGAGTGGGGGATAATATGTAGGTATACGAGGGTTCGCTGCAAGACGGGGAGACTAAGCCGCGATGAGCCAGTGGCTGGTAGACTATCAAAAAGCCACCAACTTTCGCTGTCACGAAATTATACAAATTCCAAATCTCCCCATTCCGCAGTTCTTAAATGTTGAATGCTATCTAATAACATGATTACGATTTCCATTTAGATTTCAGGAGAGTCGGGTAGGTATCAAGTCAAGGAGGGCTGAGGGCTTAGGATGACGGGAGACGGGAGACGGGAGACATGAAAGAAGACGCGACATGTACTGTACTGGACGTGATAAAAGTTTATAAGGATATCTAACCTATATCTATATCTAAACGCGAATAATACACCCCGACACCCCGACACCTTCCCCTCTTCGGGAAGGTTTTTGTGAAACGTGGATGAGAGATGATAACCAGAGATGAATATGAAAAATATGAGGATGAGAGCAAGGATAAGGACAAGGACTAGCACAACAATGGGGTGGATAGAGGAAGAAGGTTTTCCCTTCCCTGGAGCTTTGGGTTTTCATAGTTGAGGATCCAGTGTCACCAGTCCAATGGGCCTGTGGACGCTATGCCTGTTCCTAACATGCAAATCTGATGCTCCACCTTTATTGTCGACAACCTACTCTACTCTACAAATACTCTGGTCTGGACATCCCCTCGCTCACTCCCACCCGCAAGCCACATCTGTAGGCAATTAGGCCTGTCCCTATCGCTCAGATATCTGTCTATAGTCTAGTAGGTATCTATCTATCGAGCTACTCCTCATTGCGCACTTTCTTTTACCTCAACATAGGTGATCGGAGTGATTGGAGTAATCTGTTCTATATTGTTCCAGCCTATCGACATGCCACTCCGTTCCTTTGGACATGCAGAGGGCCATCCTCACGGCCCTTACGAGGTCTACGCTCTACACTCTACGGCCTACGAGCTCGAACGATGGTTGATGAGAGGCCGAAACCATTTTGGTACCGTGCATTATTACAGCATAGTGCAAGGCATACCTGCACACTGCACACTAGTACGCGGGGAGCATCTACATTGCAACGCGCCAGCTATCCATCCCTAGCACAAAAACACTTCAGCCATGCCTAGAAGCGCGTCGTGCTAGTGATTGATGCTGGTTTAGTTAAGCTTTGGCCATATAAGCGGAACCACAACTATCGGATTTGCAGCCGAAGTATTGATTTCAACCGTAAAACCCCATCGCGCCTTGGGTGTACGGGGCATTTCATCCCTCAAGCGGCGTTGGATCTTGTTTTATGTGGGTTCTCAGCTCCAGTAGTTCGGGCCAAATACGCCTCCTTCGCTCCCGGCTGTTCTTTCAAGAGCTTAATGAGCTAAAAGAAGTATTAGCAGAAAGATCGTGGCGACATGTCGTTCTTAACGTTTCTGCATTTTCTTCCTTCATCTCATTCTACGCCGATCATCTATTCTTTCGTGTCTTTGTATCTATCTGATACGTCCTCTCTTATCGTAGTGAAACTCAATCCGTACACATTCCTTAAGACTTACTCAACCTCGTGAGTTTAAGCTCGCTGCTGTACTAAAGGAGCCGAGTTCGCTTCGCGTTTGGGAAGATTGTTTTGGGAGACAAAGCTGGAAGCACCTTGAATACTTATTCTTTGGCCAAAATCGCATACTGACGCCCGCTGGATGTGGAATCTGGCTACACTAAATCAATCGCCTTTCAACTTCAATAGGAGATAATTCTTACTCTATACTAGAGCCTCGCTTGATACGTTCAGGATTTGGACCTAGATATCTTTTTTTTCTGGCCTCGGTGAGGCAATTGCTAGCAACACACTCGTTTTCAACAGAAACCTAAGCTCAATATAGCACACTTGCAAGGCCTTCAATTTTAGGGATTTTCAAAATGGGACTCAGCAGGTTCACGGTATTTGGGTAAGCTTCAGGGAGAGATTTAATGTATCGTTCGTTACTGATGGTAATTCTAAAGGATCGTTGTGTGTGGTATTGTTGCGATCGGGATAGGAATCTACGTAGTCCATTATTCCATAGATAAGCGCAGGTAAGTTGGAGGACAGCTAAAATAATCCACTATATATGTCTAATGTTATATCTAGGACGAAGAAAGAAGAACAACTTGCTGCTGCCGAGCGAGCAATTAAGAGGACTATTAGAGAACGGAGGAGGATGGAGGAAGGAAGTATTTTTGGTGGACAATCGACAAAGGCGGGCTCTATCAACTCCCAGTCCCGGCCATATTCTCCAGCGCATTCTTATGTTTTGTCGCCAACCACTCCTACCCTCAAGTGGAATCAAGCGAGGGATGGGACGATGGATATGCTCTCAAATTCATGTAGCATAGTTTCTCTTCCGACCACCCCGCAAAGATTAAGGAGCAAGCCGTCACCTCTGCGTTGCCAGCTTTCGGATGCGGAACTCAACGGACGCTTGAACCATGGTCCAAGTACTACCTTTGGTGGAACTGGAGGCGCTTATTTACCTCCGGTGCTCACACCTCGGTCACCATTGAGCCCTGGAACTGCAAGGTCTCCTTCCCAAACAGGATGGGTCTCACCACTAGATGTTCATTTTATTAGACCATCGACACCGGGCACAGGTTCAGCTGCATCTTCAGTTTATCGATTCCCGTTCCCTGAAGATGCTGGAAAAGGCAATCTTCTGAGCCCAGCGTTAGCAACTTCCATCCGGAGGAGTACTTCGAGTTCGAGTTCAGCTCCCGATAATAACATGGAGCCTAACATCACGAAATTTTCGTTGGCAAGCCCAAAGGATGCCGAGGGAGCACAGCCATTAGCAGAATGGGGAGCAGCAACAGGCAAGAAATATTTAGAGCCGGTACGAGTATCTGCAACTTTTTCTCCATTCCCATATACCAGTCAGTCTCGGCCCCAGGAGTCTCGTTCCAACTTCTCATCGGGTGGTGTAGACAACAGTACTGCATCTAGAGGGAACCCCAAAAAGTTACCTCAGCACACTCAACCTTCACCGATAACACCAACACCTTTAGAGTTATATCCTCTTCCATCTGAACTTGGTGACGACAGTGCTAGCTCGGAAGAAAATGACGCAGGCGTCATCCGTCACTCTGTCGTAAGCAAACGAACAGTCTCTGTTCACCCAGCTCTACACTCCCCACGGCTAGACTCTCTCCCATTGAGCTTATCGTCGGCGGATGCACAAGCTCGTGCCCAGCGAAGGCTATCAGCCACCAGCGTCCACAGCACCCGGACATCGATTCTAGTACAAAGTGAATCTGATGGCCGGTATTCCAGAACTTCGTCATATTCTACGGACTACCCGCGAGATACTGAGATGAATGAAATCCACCAACCAATACCCCAGGCGCCAACATATCTAACTACCGCTCAATTTTCAGACTCATTCCGTGTAGAGGATGATAATATATTCAGAGACTCGCCATTTTCGAATGCACATCAAATATCATCCCATTCACCTACTATATCAGCAACGAGTAATTTAACCATCCCTCGCAAGCATGAGCAAGCGTCGCCATTTGTCCTAGAGCTCAATCTCCCAGACGGGAGCTCTTCATTTTCCGGGCCAGGACGAGATAGCATAGGTGACTTTTACGATACGTACTATCGCCAATCCATGGCCACATATTCAAATGAGGGGAATTCGGGATCTAGTCAGAAACCGGATGTAGGAAATTTGTTAGCAACAAACGGTAGTCCTAGGAAACCACCGCCATCGAAATTCGAAGGTGGATTGGGTCGCGACGCAATCACCGAAGTCGCTTCACCGGTTGGGAGCACATGGTTCAAATCTCATGATGAAATGCCAAATATGATTTAGAGATATGACGTTCCGGACGATATGGTGGAGCGATTATTGTGTATAGATTTTGCTTCTATGGTTGGATATACGATATACGGCTAGATCAATGTGGAGTTTGGCATCAAAAGGGGCGGGCATTTTCTTTTGATATACTCATTTATTTGCACCTGCTCTAAATTCTGGCAGTTTCTTTTTTTCTCTGTAGATAATTTTAATTTCTCTAACCCGCAAAGAGAAAGTTAGGGCATGGCCTTCTGTTTCAATATGTATATAAAATTTCCTGATGCTATTTCATGTTTATAGCACATTATATGACTCCAAACTCCCTGATCTGTTATTTTCAATCGATTCTCGCTGGGTGTCAATGTTTTGCGTCGCGAGTACAAGTTAATGTACAGGTTGAAGTATCGAAATGTGTGCTTTGCAAAAATGGTTAAGCTTCCTAGGGAAACGAGTAAAGGCAGGTTTGCATGATGTTATTTAGTCATATATTCCAAAGTACTTGCTGAAAGAGAGATATATATATATATATATCCTACACGGCTATTATTCTGCCTGCAAGAGACGGATTTCATTGATTGTCAAGGTCTCCCGATGAAACGGGAGTTGTGCGATGCTCTCGACATTGTTGGTATAATCTGACCTCGAACGATTACACGTGACCGCCCGAGTGGCAGAATCCCGATTCGGTACGGTTGGACTATGTTACGGTCTGGCCGCCTTGGGATCCCTATCAACCATCAAGGGCACTAGCTAGGTGCCCCGTATTCTAAGTGATCCGACAGACACTTTCAATGCTATATCGCCTCCTTGATATATCCTTGGAAGAAGTAGAAGAAGTAAGAACCATTAGATATATCTGAGACCATAATATATCTTTGACTGAAAATGACGGGAAATGACTCATCATGACCTGAATTTAGTTTGACTACTTAAACTGTCGCCCCTGTTAACATCTAAGCAGGAATTATATTTATATACTTTTCTACTACCATCACAACGTAACCAAATCCCTTTCAAGGGTTTCTTCGCGATTCGACGTAAACCCACCGATTCTCTAAATCCGCTCCTCACCTCACAATGCTCATCTTGATCGTGGGAATCTCGGGAAATGTGGGCAAACAAGCCGCCATAGCAGGGTTAGAGCGCGACCACCAGATCCGAGGCTTGGGCCGATCCCGCCAGAAGCTCCCTATGAACCTACAGGACCAACTTGAATTATTCGTAGAATCGAAACATTATTATGATGTTCCGGCTCTCGAAGAAGCCGTGAAAGGCGTAGATGCTGTTATTTGTGCCTATGGCGGGATGCCGGAGCTGGCTCTTGATGCGCAGCTTCTGCTTTTGCGAGCTGCCGAGCGAGCTGGAGTTAAGGTTCGATATTTCCAGTTTCCCCCCGTGGAAAGGATAGAAAGTGGAGAGCAATGAAGTTTTGCAGAGTGCCAATGCTGATTCTTAGTCATTATAGCGCTTCCTGGCTGCATCTTGGAATTATGACTGGCGAAAGATCTCGTTGCACGACGAAGAGGTTTATGATCCATATATAGCTTTCCATGCCCAGGCTAGCATTTCAAGCAGTATCAAAACCCTTCATATTTTAACCGGAATGTTGGCAGAGGTGTTTTTCGGCACGCACCCTGAGCAGGGGTTCACTCCCGCTGATGATGGCGTATGGAATCCGGCACCGGTCGTGCCTGTTGGAGCCGAAGGGTCACCAAGAGTAAGAGCAATGGATATCTATGGATCTGGGAACGAGCCCTGGTTCTTCACCTCCGAAGCGGACGCGGGTGCCTTCAGCATTGAGGTTGTGACTGGGCCAGATGCTGAAAATGGCGGCTTCAAAAGCCTCGTATCATGGGTGCACTCTTTACGCGAGGTGGCTGAGATTTATAAGAAAGTGCATCCGGAAGCAAGAGTTGACATTACGGAAAAGGGCTCAGTGGAAGAGCTCGAAGAAAAGGCAATTGCAGGGAAAGTGAAATGGGGAAGGGAAAAGTTCTGGGAGTACCATAGACTTTTCTTTCAACTGTTTACAGTGAAGGGCATATGGAATATGGACAAATTAGATAACGAAACATATCCAGGCGTGAAGGCAAGTAGTCTTGAAACGTTTCTGAAGGAGCATCCGGATATATAAAGTACTGCTGCAGTTTATGAACACAATTCACAGCTCGAAAATTCGCCTGGAGAAGGATGCAATTTCATGCATTTAGAGCCCCCTTTAAATTTGACCGTGAGATGGTAGTGAAAAGACGATGCAAATCATAGTTCTAACTTTATAATAACAACCATTCCTCCAAGTCATCTACAAATAGATTTTCATGCTTTTTTCCTCTGAAGGAGCATGCTACCCCCTTACATAATGCCTTCCTCTCAAGTTTCGTCTTCGTACAAATTTGATTGGATATTTCGTAACTTTACTGCTAATTTGTCCTATTTTAACCAAGTTAGCAAAGGTCTTTTTCTTTGTCTGGTTCTAGATTACTTTTATTTCACGTTCCTCCCCTGCTATCGGATTGATCACTGTTCAGAGTAGTATATTATAAAACCCATGACGGAACAATAATAGATCTTCCTGTTCAAGTAGTCTCGAATGCATGTGCGGTAGTAGTAACACACCTTCAAGGTGCGAGAAACTAGGCCCTAATTGGCTACCAAAATGTTAACATTATATCAAGGATGCCTTGTTCAGGTGTAGTCTCTCTCTGCGCTATCCATAATTGTGACTCGGTAAATCCTTTCTGCTTAATCAAGATAATGGCATTATATCAAACAAAGGTTGGCTCAGCTTTCTCTTTGTATCTTTAATTTCAAGAGGACAGAATCGTTTCGAACTATTGTAAAACAAATGTGCAACCCAACGTGAAGTTATATATGAATTTAAGTTTGGCTCAGTTATATCAGCTACTCTTTTTATCAATCCGCGGGTTAGGCTTCTTGGGCTGACAATTTAATGCCCTATCTCTGAAGTCAGGCAAGAATTTTGAGATGACATATTCCTTTTATTTAAGTTGCCCATGAGTTTTTGTCTCAGTTGTGTGAATAAAGAACTTCTTTATGTTATTCAGAATTGAACAATTCCATGGTCTTAGAACAGCAAAAGTGTGGATTTACATATTATACTTTCATCCAAAATGGTTTATGATTTCTCTTCACTACTTCATATCTTGAATAACGGTGAATTATATAACCTTGATCGTAAAAGATACCAAATCATGCCATTCAGCAGTAACAAAAGGAACAAACCCAAGGATTCCAATCTGGGTTTCGGGAGACACAGTCCGACGCCAGAACGTCCCTACTTCGTTTCAGATCTGGAAATGGCAGAATACAGTCGGATCTTCCAAGATATTCTGTCCCAAGGAATCCCTCGGGATGCTGCAATAAGTACTGTCAACCACTTGGCCAAAGAAGGTGTTGAGAAAAAAAGCCGAGCTTCTAGTCCCGGTGGAATGAGAGGAAGCAGCAGCACTGGTGGAAGTGGTAGCCAAAAACCCTATACATCTCAGCCGAATGTCCCAAATGGGCCAGGCATGCATCAAAGTTCAAGCAGCACGCGTGGTAGAAACCCATTCAATGAATTCCCATCTAGCACAGGCAACCCGTATGGTGGAAGCTCGTTTGGCCAGTATCCCTCTTCGTTCAACAACTACTACTACCCAGGCAGCAATCCGGGATGGAGTTATAATTACGGTGGGAGCTATTTCGGGTACGGTATCAACCATGATCCTACCTGGGATACTGGTTCAAGTGAGGATTGGGGAAGCACTAGCCAAACTAAGTCTTATGGAAGTCATTCAAGTACCCAGTTCGGATCACAAAGCGGATCTAGTTCAGGCCATAATTCTAGGAATTATTCAGATCAGAGTGGTAACTTGGGTGAAAGCAACTATAAGCCTTGCGACCATTCTGGACCTCAGGACCCCCATGAAGTAAACAGAGCGGGATGGTATACTTATGGACCTCCTAAAGATCCACCTCTTAATGCTAAACAAGAAAAGATTGTACGAGAGCTGATGGACATCAAGAAGTGGTCGAGAGAAAAGGCAATCAAAGAGATGCAATTAGATGATGAAGAGATTGAACGCCAGGAACGCTTACAAAGACGAGCTAGTCTTCACTCGAGTAGTCCAGATTACAGAGGTGGGCAAGCGAGGGATGCGATTGTAGAGGCACTTATGATAGCCGGAGGGTATAGAAGACGGGAAGCTCAGGATATGATCGCTAAAGCTGATCTTGAGGTAGATGAAGAAGAAGCTTATCGGGAGAAGAATGCATCACGATACAGACCCGCTACCTTTTGGTATGGACCGTATAGCGGGAGCTCCAATCGTTTTGGGAGCGTAGAAACTACCCCTAAGGGTCTTAGCAGAGAAGCTCGTGAAGAAATTCGAGCTATATTGCGTAGGCGATATTGCGAGCATGAAATCAAGGATTTAATACAGAAATTCGACGACCTCATGGAGGATGTGGACTGGTAGGTCTCAGCTAGCCACTAACTTACTACTTTAGATAAACCAAAGATGAATTGGTCGGTAAATAAAATTAAGTCTAAGAATTGCCTATTGCTCTATTATGAATTTACGCTGGTTACGCAATGTATATCGATATTAATTAATGTCTCCTGTACTACGTAGAGCTCCCATGTTTCCAAATTTCTAACAGAGAATGCTTTTATAGGGTACTTTAGTAATTCAAATTTACCAAGCTATGCTATTTGGAGAAGTTTTTTGACACCACAAAACGAGTGGAAGCAGTATTATAGTTAGTTAAATAGGGGATTCTTTTTAGACCGCAATACTGCGAATTCTGCCAACTAAACTGTTTCATTAATTAAGGTACGCTCCATGCAGCACCCTGAACGCATGCCTTGATTTTCCAGTGTACAGGATCCTAGACCTCCAGTTTTCGTCATCACAGCAAATTACATTAGCCATGCTCTTTTAGCCTAATGCATTCTTATTAGCATTCTTATTTACCTATGAAACGAAGCTTCTATCTGCGAGAGATTGATTTCAAATTCTCTCCCGCTTGAGTGTAAACAGGGGAACAAATTCAGGGGTTCGCTTAATCATCTATACCGCTGATTCTCAAAATCACGTGCAGAGTAAGTGATCTTGGAATGGGTTCTTTACGAATGAGCTATTCTACATATTTCTAGATATCACCCATCATTTGTTTTCCCAAAGAATTGTCGAATTTGATTAATGTTATACTTCCTATAGCATTCCACTTATGCAGGCGAGAGACATATTTGGCATTTTTGGAAATCGGCTCACTTTCGTCACACCACTTCTCATTGCTCTCTCGTGATATCCGCATGACTACTACATTTCCACCCACCACAATACACAGCCTCTCAAAAAGCCATACTTTTCCCTTTGAAAGTCCTTTCATCATCAAATCCTCAAACCAACTTTTCAAAAGCAAACCCACATAAAATGAATCCAGTGATCCGCAAGAGAACCGCAGGAGTGTGTTTAGCAGTCGTCGGCATTTTTGTAGCGGATAGATTGACAAGATCGAAAAACAATACGCTCACGATGGGCATCAATGGTCAACTAGATCAAATGAATACGGTTGCAGATTTTGGGAGGGATTCGTCGTATGTTTTATGATACTGACTTTTAGATGATGCTGATAATGTTTTATAGAGGAAATTCGCAACAGGAAGTGAGTGAGGAAGTAAGGAAAAGGCTGTCGTAAAAAAGAATCGGATCGATTTTCAGTAAGTCGCTCCGCTGGTAACTCAAGTTTTACTAATTAAAAACAGAACAGAGCAGTCAATGGGCCTGGCATGATTTTGGTGTCATCTGTACTATATTTGGTCGTTTTCATTTAACTCATTACATATATAAACTTGCAACAGCAGTGATATCTCTCTTGATCATCTCTTGGCAAGTCTGCATCTTAGTGAATAGCTCCGGATCGCCAATAATCCTTGCGGCATTCTTTACTTCGCGACACGTTTCATCTAACCTAGTAATAACTCTCACTATTGTACCTTCAAGCACATCCGTGAGGTCAGTGATATTCTTGAAACTCATACCACGAGCCCACTCATACACCACTTCCATCAAACCAAATCTAGGACGTGACACAAAATCGTTCGAGTCGTCTGCTGAGAAAATTACTTGGTGATATGTCTGACGTTCATTGACTTTCTCAGAAATCGTAATAATTGTCTTCATTCCTCTGTCCAGATTCCCAGTCAGGGTAGGAATCGTATCAGTCTTCTCCTGAAAAACAAAAGCTGAGAGCAGGGCAACGATCTCGGCAGGTTCATATGCGGCAAGTACATTGTCGAGAATCAACTCTGTTAGGACAAGCTCATCTGCTGAATGAATCTCGCATGCTACTTTGCCCTTCAGCTGGACTCGAGAACTCTCGTCGATGAAATCGAGATCTTGCAATACATGGATTCGTTGTTCGTAGTCAGGTAATAATTGCAAATTCTGGTCGGACATCAGGAGACGCAATTGGGAAATATTCTCCTTTAGCAGCCACTGATCATGGCACATGGCGAACTATTGAAAGGTTCTTAGCGGGTGGTATCTCAGAATACAAATCAAACGGCTGTATGGATTGGTTGATACTTACATGTTTAATAAACTGGGGACACTTGAGACATTCTGTAAATAGAGTCAGAATTTCCATCCAAACATTACCCATAATTTTTACTCCAGAGGCAGATACTTACTTGCTTGTTGGCAGATTGCAGCTAGATCTTGCCGTTTCCCTAGAAGCTCTCGGATCTGCAATTCCTTGATGCGAGAATAGTCAAGCTCATTCAATTCTTCAAGTTCATACGAGGAACACAAACGGGATACTTCTTGTTTAGCCTGGATCTTTGGTTAGTCCGTTATACTTCGTGTTCATCTTGAGCGTAATCTTTTATTTGGTGAGAACAGAAATGTGCTCATAGAACTCACCTTTTTCACTAGGTTTTCATCAGTCCTATCAAATATTTCGGAAACGACCCCTTTCACGATAGTCGTAGTGAGACACACCAAGTCAGCCTATAGTAGCCCGAGTTAGCTCTCTTTTGAAAATCAAGCACGACTAGAAACCTAATTTTACTCACCAATGCGACTCCACGAATTTTTCTCGTGGCTTCATTTCGACGAGACGTAGTGAACATCCGTCGAAATTTCGGCAAATATGGCAACAAGTCTGTTGAATCCCTCTCTCGCTGGTTTTGAGCTTTAATCTCAAGAACTTGAATAGTTGGTGAATTTCCCCCACTGGCACCTTCCTTGGTGACGATACCTATGGTTCTAACGCCGCTACGATTGTAGACGACTAATCCTACGATGGGTTAGCAAATTATAATCCAACAAATCTAATCATCTAAAGCCAAAACATACTTCCTCGAGCAAACATCCTCCGTCCAACGGGTATCGACAAAAGCGCAGAGTGAAGATCAATCGTAAGTTGCTGGTGA
>Ga0247734_1001411_pt1 | contig 18335 bp, 22 predicted proteins | sample UWRJL103311B2_FD_180933 | JGI IMG/M metagenome (GOLD analysis project Ga0247734, IMG submission 180933) | Plant litter microbial communities from Arlington Agricultural Research Station in Wisconsin, United States - UWRJ-L103-311B-2 | ecosystem: Environmental > Terrestrial > Plant litter >... | reverse complement strand
GAAATTGAACAAATTCCGTTTAGCGGCTGTGTTTGCAGTATACTGCTGCGCCCTTTCTTGTAAAAAAGATGTTTTTACTTCATCGCCCCCTCTTGCAAACGGTAGCAATGAAGTAGCGGTTACTGCTCCAATCTTCGCATCGGAGCATCACACCTTTACCGACATTCATATTTGCTATGACGATAAGGTCTTCCTGCTGGAAAGGGGTAAATTGAAAAGATTGGTTGGCGAAGACCTTGTTGATGTACCCCTACCAGCCTCGGTTTACAAGGACTTCGACCCTAAATTCTTAACCATATCTAAAGATTTCACCTTCTACTTAAGGGCTAATACCGGTATCAAAATTATCAAGGGCGGTAAAGAAATTGGTTACTATAAGGTTGGGCAGGCTCCGCTGGAAAATTTCACCCCGTTAACTTTCGGAAATTTTGAGATTGAAACCGACGAAACTGACCATTCACTTGTTTTTGGCACCGTAAGGTTCACTATCGATTCCACCTTGTATTCAGTTGCTAAAATAACGAAAGAAGGGCATTATGCCGACATCACTTTCCCTTCTGTTGAAGAACAATTTATAACTGCTTTTGGCTTAGGCCCAAGTACAGGAGAACTTTGGAGCGGAAACCTGGAGACCGATAACAATTCCTTTTTTGGCGGCCTGCTCAAAAGTACGGTATCTGTAACAGCAGCTATTTATGGCAACGCCAAACTTTACGGGCGACGGCCATCTACGCATATCGGATTTCCTACGGAAGGGCCAATTGATAAAGTAGAGTTTGGCGTACTGGCCGGTATTACGGTAAGCAAAGACAGTAAGGTGGTCTATTTTAAAACTGGCCATTTTGGCGATGATGAAGATAATGGCGTAGGCACGTTTGGCGATGTGTTTAAAATTGAGAATGGCATCGTAACATTGCTTACAAAGGCAGTAGAAAATAAACGCCTGGCAATTTCTAACGATGGCAAAACCCTGTACGTGGCAGGTAAAGGCCTAGCAAAAATTCAGCTATAAACTGTAAAGGAATTAAAGACTTTAAATAATTAGGACTCAAATACAATTTAATACAAAATCGTTATGAAAAAAATCTGGTATTTATTTTTAGCAACGTCGTTGATGCTTGCTTACTCCTGTAAGCGGGAAGAGCAACTACGCCCTGCATCAGAAGAAAAACTGGAAACAACAAATTTGCGGGATAACCTCGCACCCGGTGCTATTGTACCATTATTGGTGGCCGGCAAAAAAAACACACCCGGGTTTGCAGACGGGACGGGCGGCGCAGCACGTTTCGATTCACCGGCCGGGATATTTGTTGATGGCGATGGCGTACTTTATGTTTGCGATTTCAGGAATTCTGCTGTCCGTAAAATTAGTATTCAAAATAAAGTAACAACACTTAACATAGATCCGGAACTGTTTGGCAGTGTAGATATATTAGGCGGGCCGCAGTCTGTTGCTGTGCTAAACAACGGTGTAGTTGGCATACAATGTTCGGGTAATATTTTCCTTTATAAAAACGGTAGCGTCTTCAAAAACTTTGTACACTTCACAGATTTTTCGTACGGAAATTTCGGAGGAATAGACGAAGGCCACGATGGTACCTATTTTAACTTTATAACCAACTATGTTGATGTTCCGGATGAAATTTATAATAGTAAGCTTGGCGTAATTAAAAACAACGTATACGCAGGGCCGCTTAAACCTATCTCAAGTGACAAAAACGCCAATAGTTTGGAATCCAATTCTAACACAACCAAGTATGTTGTCATCAACGGCCGGTTAAACAAGGTTACATCGGCAGGCGCAACAATAGTTTACGGCAGTTTACTTCCAAATGCAAACATTTATAGCATTGCTGTTAATAAAACAGGTAATGAAATTTACGTTGTAGACTCCGGTGATATAAAGCGAATTAAGAACAATAACCTCCAAACCATTATTACAGGCGTAAAGGCATATTCCATTGCGCTGGCAAACAGCGAAAAGTATTTATACTACACCAGTTCTGACCATACGGTAAACAGGCTCCCATTGCCACAATAAAACAAAACACCGGTTATTAAACCTTTTAACATGCATTCAAGCTAATTTACACATTTGCCCATTGCAAATGCTACGCTTGTACCCAATTACCATACACTTTTATAAATGTTTAAACATCTACAACATCTTTTAGATCATAGCGGTGCCTATGCTAACAGAATCCACACTCGTCATGAACGCTTCTGGGGTACACCAGGAGCAGAAAACATTCGAAACACCATTATGGATGCCGAGAATAGTATTGATGATTGGAAAAATGTGCGCGACTGGCAGCGGCGATTAAGCAATAAGTATAATGCCCGGGAATTTGCCGCTAAACATGGCTGTAAAGTAGCCGCACTATATTGGGTGGGCCGGGATGTGGAGGATATCGACTTTAAATCTTTGCCAAAAAACTTTGTCATTCGCCCCTCTATAGGGCATTCATCCAATCTTGTTTTTTTAATGAAAGATGGACTTAATCTTTTCGACAATAAGCGATATCAACCTGCAGAAATAATATACATTTTGAAAAAGCAGGTATTGTTAAACAAGCATCTCCGTTTTTTGGTTGAAGAATTTTTGGTGAACGAAGATGGCGAAACCGAGATCTTAAAGGATTATAAACTATTCTGTTTTAACGGAGAGATAGCATGCATTTTGGTGATTGACAGAACCGGGCCTAACTCAGGTACCGCAGGGTTTTATGATTCAAATTGGAAGGTTATGAAACCCGTTATCAAAAAGTATCCCGTTGGCATTTACCAGGATCCGCCGGCTTGCTTTAATGAAATGCTGGCCCAGGCAAAAAAATTGAGCAAGGCATACGAAATATACGTCAGGATAGATTTTTATGCTTCTGAGAGTGGGGCTGTGTTTGGAGAATTTACGCCAACACCGGGCATGGGCGGCGGCGTAACCAGATTCGGCCGAAAACTGCTGCTATCTCATTGGGATAGACACTGTAAAGGCCTTATATAATTATTTAGCGCAGGCTAAAAAATTGCTATGCAACGGCTATCAGTAGCAACGGCCCTTCAGCGTAAAATTGCGCTAAAAACGGGTATATAACCAATTTAATAGCCGCCCATTTTTGTAGAAACCAAACTTACCGCTATGAAAAAACAATTTTACTTAACGGCAATGGCTTGTGTTACGCTTGTTGTTGCTGCCTGCAAAAAAACTGAACAGCCTGTTACTGATACCCGTTTAGCCTTTAATAAGGAAAACATGGGCACAATGGCCGTTACGCGGCCGCTCACGGTGGTTACAATTGCAGGCCAGCCTGGAGCACAAGGCTACATAGACGGCCCCGGCAACCAGGCTAAATTTTATAATTCCAGTGGTATAAGCATTGCCGAAGACGGAAGCCTGTATGTAATTGACCTTACTAATGATAAAATCCGTAAGGTAAATACCGACAATGTTGTATGAACTGTTACTATCCCCGCAAGTGCAGACGGACAAACACTCACTGAACCTGCTGATATTTTCTCTGCCAAAGACGGAAAACTTACTATACTGCAGTCGGCAACCTATACGGATCAAACCAAGCACCGTTTTTGGATTGTTAGTCCGCAGGGACAGGTTACTACTCCATCGCTGCGGCCTGATAATTATTGGGACTATGCCTTTGGTAAAATTGCCTATGACCCGTACAGGAACTTTTTAAAGACCTGCGGAGCGCGGCGCGTGAAACAAAACCCCAGCCAATATACGCCGTTTATGGAAGACCTTGAGATAAAGAACGGTGCAATTGGAACAAACAGATATGTGCCGCCTATTGATTCTTTTGCAATGGCAGACCGCGGAACATCAATATTTTCTATTGTATTTTGTGGATACAACGGCGTAAAATATTTGCAAGCAAAAACCGCTATGTATTTAAACTTACACCCAGCGGTGTGTTTACACGCATCTTTCGCGAATTTGATTTAAACGGTATATCAAGCATCCTGGCAACAAAAGACAGCAGAACGGTTTACCTGGTAAACCGTGGCCGAATAGAGGCCATTTCTAATGGCAAAAAGCAATTTTTAGTTGGCCCCAACCCGGATTTTACTGCCCCGCCGGATGGTGTTGGATCGCAGGCTAACGTCCAGGCAAACAGGCTCGCCCTGTCTAAAGACGAGAGCACCCTTTACTTTACCGACGCAAGGTATTCAACAGTACGGAAGTTGATACTGAGGTAAAAGGTTTTCTTTGGATATAAATTTCAATACCATATCTACATCTCATAAATCTTCAGGTTTTTTTGCCTGAAAACTTCGCGGGTGATTAGCCTGATATTTCGGGCAAGTTGATCCAGCATACAACCTTTCGTGAGCATCTTCTCTGGTACTTGCGGCGTGGCTTCCATCAAGTCGATGTGTAGAATGGCATTACTGTCTATCGTCTTGTTCCCTTCCAGGCTATCAAATAATAAATAAGCAGCATCCCGGTTAATACCAATGGCGAGTTCGGCAAAAGTCTCAAAACCTCCCGGCGTTTTCAAATTGAAATGAGCCTTCCATATGTTATAATTGACAAAGGCCCCATTTTGGGGGCCTTTGTTGTGATTTTTACAAAAGTTATTTAATCTCAATTTGGCGGCGCACCGCTTTGGCTTCCTCACGTTTAGCGATATCGATTTTCAGGATACCATCAGTGTAAGTTGCCCCAATATTTTCCGCATCTGCGCTTTCAGGCAAAGTGAATGAACGTACCCACGAACTGTAACTGTATTCGCGTTTGCTGTAGTTTTTTTGGTTGTCGTTACTCTCACTGCGCTGCTCTACAGAAATGTTCAGGACATTGCGGTCAAGATTAAGTTTAAAGTCTTCCTTCTTCAAACCCGGTGCGGCAAGCTCGACATGAAAATCATTTTCGCTTTCGCTGATATTCGCAGCGGGTACACGCGAAGTTAAGCGATCGTTGAAAAATGTGTCGTTAAAGATGGAATCGAATACGTCATTAAAGCCTGGCAGTAATGAACCGTTTTTACGTTTTTCGGGATTAAATTTAACCAGTGTCATAGGTCTGTCCTCCTTAATAATTTAATGATTAAAACTTATAATTAACTAAACCAAAAACCTCATTTCAACCACCATGCCAATCGCTTAAATGCTGCTTCCTGCTGAAAAAAATGCAGTTTAAATGAAAAATTTTCAGCACAGCGTGACAAAAATTCAATAAGGAGAATATCAGTTTTCGGATGGCTTGACGTTATCCGGCCAATCGTGCAAGGCCGTCAATTTTATTGATCTCGTAAAAAGACCGAAAATAGTCTAATAGGCCAGCAGGCCGCGGAAGCGAAGAGTTCGCTGCAAAGGTATCATCCAGCTGTAAAAAACCCAACAGCGATGTGTTATGTCCATTAGTTGAACGGAAACCCATCGACCATTCAGCAAAACTGCGGGATGTAAGGCTACCACTTTCTAAAAGCAATATGCTACTATGGCGGCTGTCAGCTACAATTCGGCCATACATCTCCAGCACTGCAATCTCGGGGCCTTCCAGCAACTGAATAAAGCGGCCTTCCAGGCGGTCTAAAAATCGCCCTTCCATATAAAGCAATAACCCGGTTATTTGGCTCGGCATATTGTTCCTGCGCGATTGTTCCAGTATACGCGCAAGCGCAGGCTGCGACATGCGCGCTTTAGCTTTACTGGTATAGATGAGGTAAAATAACGGGCCAGGTTTTGTATTTGCAGTCTCACTCATGATAGTATCATACAACCACGTGTAATAAATAGTTTCGGAATTACCGTAAAAACTACTTGAAAGGCAGGGCATATTACCAAACTGCTAACAGGAAAATTGCGATCCCTGGGAGCAAACTACCCATTTTGCAAATACCCGAAACATGCAATACCTACAGGTTTGTTACCTTCAAATACTGTAGCATTAATCGATGGAAACTATTGGAAATAAATCAGCGCCGTTATGGCTGCTTCATAACGCAAAGGGCCGCCGGTTGCTTATAAGTTTGCTGAAATTGGAACCGGGGGCCTTGGCTGGTACAAAGTTTCAGTTCCTGCCCAACCATCCGCTCATCAGGTGCGAATTGGACCACTTGTTGGCAACAAAATCAGAAGTGTTGGAACTATCCGGTGCGGGTACGCGGCAACGGCATACCGTATTAATGTATTTAAAATATTTACTTCAAAAAAAAAGCGTCCCCAATGGCGGTTAAGCAGTTAAGGGAAGGCTATGCGTTTTAGTTTGTTAAACTACCGGGAAAAGAAATCCCAGGACATGATGGTTGGCATTCCTATAACAAACTGCTAATCCTGCCATGTAGTTTGCTTAGCCTCCTTTTATCAACCGCGTATTTCACGTGGTAATTCACGTACAAAAACCGCCAATTCAAGTAGTTGTCACCGAAACCTGCGTCGGCAGGCTGCTGTTGTCCCTATAGATTTTAACCCAAAGCACATGGAAACAGCAATTCAAAAAGATTCGAAACTGAAAGATTTTTTTGTGGATCAGCTCGAAGACCTTTACTGGGCCGAGCAGAAGTTGGTAAAGGCCCTTCCCAAAATGCAGGAGGCGGCCACGTCGCCGCAATTGAAAAACGCCTTTGCGCAACATTGCCGGCAAACGCAGGAACACGTTACCCGTTTAGAACAAGTTTTTGAGATAGTTGGCGAACCTGCCGATCCTACCAAATGCCCCGCAATGGCTGGCATCGTGAGCGAAGGCGAGCATATTATTGATGATACCGATGAAGGCAGCGCACACCGCGACGTTGGTTTGATCTTCGCTAGCCAAAAGGCCGAACATTACGAGATTGCCACCTATGGCGGTATGGTTACGCTGGCGAAAACCCTTGGTTACAACGATGCTGCAGAAATATTAGCAAAAACACTGGCACAGGAAAAAGAGGCCGACGAACTGCTTACCAATATTGCAGAAAACAATATTAATTACCAGGCCAGCACCGAACCTAAGGAAGAGGGCGGCTTGTTTTCCTGACAATAATCAATTAACTGTTTAACCAAATAGTATTTAATGGCAAAGCGGCTTTATAAAGCGTTTTATTGAGCCGTTAGTTACGATTTTTACTATTGAAACTCTATGGCAAAGGACGCAAAAAAAGAACTACTTCATTTTATAGACCATAAAGCCTTTGATGTGATTTTGCGGAAGGACAAAAAGGACCTTAACGAAGATGAAAAGAAGGCATTGGAGGATATACAGGACAAGACCGAAAAAGAGAAAAAGAAGTTCCACGGCTATAGTTCTGCAAAAGAGATAAAAGAAAACTTTTTGGAAAATACACGCTCTGGAGCTGCTAAGAGGTTAGATAAAAAATTAGAGCGCCTTAATCTGCCTACATTACCTGACCTGAAAAAAGATTTTATTGCGCTGTGCGATAAATTAGAAGTATAAATATTTCAATAAACACATATGAAAAACGATAACAAACTAAGCCGGCGCCGTATGATTGGCGGATTGAGCACCGGGCTGGCTACACTGGCCATATCACCGGTACTCAGCACAGACGGCTCGCCGATAACCAATGCTGAAACTGCACTGGAAGACCCCACTACCAAATATCCTAAACCACCATTTAAGCAGCAAGTTCAGCCCTGGCCTGCTTTAGCAAGTAAAATGGAGCCGCGGCCAGACCATGGTGAAAAAAGCTACAAGGGCTCGGGCCGCCTCGCCGGGCGCAAGGCCTTAATTACCGGAGGTGATTCGGGAATGGGCCGTGCTGCTGCCATTGCTTACGCGCGCGAAGGTGCCGATGTCGCCATTAATTATTTACCGGCGGAGGAAGAGGATGCCCGTGAAGTGGTAGAACTGATAAAAGCAGCCGGCCGCAAGGCAGTAGCCATACCGGGCGACCTCCGCGAGGAAGCATTTTGCAAACGGCTGGCAGATGATGCCGCAAGGCAATTGGGTGGCCTGGACATTTTAGTGAGTAATGCCGCGAGGCAGCATGTTCAACCTTCTTTAGCTGACTTGACCACCGAACAGTTCGATTGGACCATCAAAACAAATATTTACGCCCCGTTTTGGCTTATCAGATCATCCCTGCCATACTTAAAACCCGGTTCGGCAATTGTGGCCACTACGTCGGTACAGGCCTATGACCCTTCTGCAGACCTGGTAGATTATGCGCTCACCAAGGCCGCTACCATGAATTTTGTTAAATCGCTGGCCAAGCAATTGGGGCCTAAAGGCATCCGTGTAAACGGCGTTGCGCCCGGGCCGATATGGACTCCGCTGCAAGTAGCCGAAGGCGGCGCGACTCCAGAAAAGCAAAAAAGCTTTGGCGAAAAAACACCCCTTGGCAGGCCGGGCCAACCTGCCGAACTCGCCGGCATATATGTGCAACTGGCTGCAAATGACGGCAGCTATGCCACCGGCCAGGTATATGGTGCAGCAGGCGGCGATGGCCAACCCTGATAAATAATAAAAAAACAGACAACATGGAAGAAAATGGAAACCAGGCCGGGCCAAGCAGCGCGGCACCGGAAAAACAACAAGGACTGAAAAAAACGCAGCAACCAGGAGAGGCTATAGTAAAGGGTGCACGCAACGATGACCAGCTAAAGCGGATACGTGAAAATGCAAACCAGCAGCCTCCCGAAAAGGAGAAATTTAGCGAAGAATAATGGAAATACCTCAAAAAAATATTTTCACGGGCCTTCTTGGGCTGTACCGGGAAGGCTACGAGTTTATAGGCCAAACCTGCGATGAACTAAAATCGGATATATTTTGTATTGGCCTGCCCGGACTTACGGCCATTTGCCTGCGCGGAGAAGAGGCCGCAAAGATGTTTTACGACCCGGAAAAGATGCAGCGTAAGGGTGCTATCCCTGCGCCTGTACTGAAAACGCTGACCGGCGAAAAAGCTTTACATACCACCGATGGCGAATTACACCGGCAGCGTAAAGCCATGTTCTTGTCGGTTATGACAGATGAGCATACAAGCCGCCTGAATGGAAAATTCAACAGTGCCCTGCATCATCGTTTTGATCAATGGCAACGGGAGCCTTCCATCCGGTTATTTAATGAAATAGCGGGAGCACTATGCGCCGCCGTGTGCGAATGGGCCGGCGTAAGTTGCCCGGTAAAAGACGAAAAAGCCCGTGCTGCCGACTTCACGGCGATGGTGGACGCTTTCGGCTCCATCGGGTTGCGTAACTGGCGCGGCCGCTGTTCACGCCGGCGTGCACAACGCTGGCTACAGAAAATGATAAGTGACGAGCGCAACGGCCGATATTTACCGGAGGCCGGATCGGCTTTGTGGATGGTTAGCCGGCACCGCGAACCGTCGGGAGAATTACTGCCAGATCGTTTAGCCGCAGTAGAACTGATCAATATTTTAAGGCCCATGGTTGCCATTGCCTGGTACATCGTTTTCGCGGTAACCGCTCTGCACGAAAACCCCTACTGGCGTTTTAAATTCGCAGCAGACGCTGATGACGACCAGGTTCACTTTATTGACGAGGTCCGCCGCTTTTACCCGTTTGCGCCATTTATGGGTGCCCGGGCAAAATTAACATTCGACTGGCAAGGATATCGAATACCAAAGGGAGCGCTTGTATTGCTTGATATGTATGGTACCAACCATGATCCGCGCCTTTGGGATCAACCTTACCGTTTTAACCCGGGCCGTTTTCGTGGCCACTCCATCCGGCCTTTTGATTTCCTGGCACAAGGCGGCGGTGATGTTGCTACAGGGCACCGCTGCCCCGGCGAAAAAATAACCATTGCGCTAACGCGTACAGCCCTGCGTTTTTTGACGGGCGAGGTCCGTTACAGTATACCCGAACCTTACCTAAAAATAGATCTTTCGCGTATGCCGGCAATGCCCGAAAACGGCATCGAATTATCCAACATCCGCAGGTCATTTGCTTATACCTATTAAAAATGATGAATAAGCCAAACATCAGCCTTTACTTTCGTAAACGCCGCGACCCGGAACCAGCCGTCATAGAGGTCTCCCTGATCGCCGAAAAAATGATCAGCGAAAGCTTACAAGCGATAAAATCATTGGTAGCCGGCGAACTTGCCGAGCAGCGGTACTATTATCTGGACAAAGGGCAGCGTATGGCCAGGTTCACATTGCCCGGGCTTGATAATGATGGCTTAGCCATGGTTGCGTGGCTTGCCGGCAGGTGGTATCTGCGTAACCGCTCATTATTTAATATGTGCCTTAATTAACGTGATGGATATTAACACCCGCATTGTTGTTATTGGCGCTTCTGCCGGAGGGATCCCTGCCATTGGCCGCTTGCTATCAGGCTTATCGCCCGATTGGAATGCAGTGGTAGTTGTGGTGCAGCACCTGTCTCCTCATTCTAACGCATCAATAAGTGTACGCACCTGGCAACAGCAAACTGCTATGGCCTGCCGCACAGCTGAAGATGGACTGATCATAGAACGCGGCGCGGTTTACCTGGCTCCTTCTAATCATCACCTGATGCTTAGCGGTGGCAATTTGCGAGTGTACCAGGGCCCCCGCCAAAATAACTACAGGCCATCCATTGATGTGCTGTTCCGTTCGCAGCGGTGGAGTGGCGCAACAGGTTATCGGGATTACCCTTACCTGCTTATTGGATGATGGCACAGCAGGTATGTGGGCAATAAAGCGGACGAATGGCATTTGCCTTGTGCAAGACCCTGCCGAGGCGGAATTTGCTGATATGCCCCAAAATGTGCTTAACGATATTGTTTCGGCCCGCAGGGCCAGGCTTCGCGAAATGTCGGCCTTAATAAAACAACTTTCAATTAACCCACTGCCGCCCGAGCTGCCGGTTCCGGAGGAACTGCAAATGGAAGCCAGCCTTACAGAGCAAATGATGAGCAACATAAATTCACTAAAAAAGATTCCTAAGCGTAGTGATTTTAACTGCCCCGATTGGAGCGGTGGCATGTGGGCAGTAAAAAACGATCCGGTACACCGGTACCGCTGCCATACCGGCCACGTTTACACCGAAAGGCGCTTGGCCGACCAACAAGGCGAATCCCTGGAGGCGTCCATATGGGTTTCCATTCGCATGCTGGAAGAACGGCACAATTTACTGCTCACAATGGCAGGGCATGCCAAGGACGGCGGCGGCGACCAGCCGCTGGTAACAATTCAGCAGCAACGGGCCGCTGCGATGAACCGGCATATTAAACGCCTGAAAGAAGTGCTGTTGCAGTTGGCCCACCAGAGCGGCGTTTGAGTTAAGCAAGCGGCAGCGTAAACCAAAATGTGCAGCCGTTGCCAGGTTCGCTGTCAACCCCAATTTCCCCGCCGTGCCGCCGCACAATTTCAGCGCTTATATAAAGCCCAAGCCCTAATCCCGAATACTGCCCCGATTCATCTGCGCGGTAATAACGCTCAAAAAGATGCGGCTGTTTTTCCAGCCCAATGCCCGGCCCGGTATCCCGTACCGATATCTTGGCCATATCGCCATGCCTTTCAGCCTTTAAAAATATCTCTTTGCTTTTCGGTGCATATTTAACCGCATTGTTCACCAGGTTAACTACAACCTGATCTAAACGTTGCTCGTCGCCAAAAATCATAAGCTCCGTAGTGCCCTCTACTATCAATTCGTGAACGCCCCCCAGCCGAATGTGGTTACAGCAGTTGTTAAGCATTTCATCGATACTAAACGCACTTTTATGTAAATGCAATTGGCTTTCTTGTGTGCGGGAAGTATTGAGTAAGTTCTCTATAAGTGTAGTAATCTTCACCATGCTGCGGCTGCACTGATCGATGAGGCGGACCAGAAGAGGTGGCGAAGCCTGTTCCTGCAACCGTTCCATGAGTTGTAACGAGGCCTTCAGGCTGGTTAACGGCGTTTTTAGTTCATGACTGGCAATGCTGATAAAATCGTCCTTCCGCTGTTCTACTTCTTTTAATTCGGTAATATCCGTGCAGGAACTTACATAACCAATAAAAGTCCCATTGGGCAGTAACCGGGGCACACCGTTAACCAGCAGCCAGCGATAAGTTCCCCTATGGTCTTTTATCCGAAATTCTGTATTAAAATCCTGCCGTTTGTTGAAGGCCGATGTGTATATACGTATATAACGGTCATGGTCGTCCGGGTGTATCAGGCCGCTCCAGCCGAAACCCAGAAGGCAGGGCATTGATTTGCCGGTGAAATTTAGCCAGGCTTTGTTAAAGTAAATGGCATTACGGTGTTCATCGCTTACTGCAATAAGAATTCCCGATCCTTCGGCCATCGCCCTAAAACGCGATTCACTCTCCGAGAGCTCACTGGTACGGGTGATTACACGCCGTTCGAGTTCATCGTTCAGTAACAGTAATGTTTCCTGTGTATTAATAAGTTCATCATTGGTTTGGTTCAACTCCTCGTTGGTAGCGGCAAGTTCCTCGTTTAACGACCGTTCCCTCTCCAGCGCTTGTAGCTGATCATCGGCCTGGCGAATTGCCTCAGCGCCTAGTACATTATCGGTTACGTCTGCGGCGGTATGTAACACGGCGTAGGTGTTACCGGCAGCATCTTTCACCGGTTGAAAGGCGTAAGCATAGTAACGGGTTTGCAGGCGGCCCTGTATCAGTGTTTCGGCAGGCGTAGCATTGCCGGTATTGGCTACGCCGGTGCTCAGAACTCCCCGCAGCATATCAGCAAATGGCTGGCCACGCAGTTCGGGCACTCCGTCTTCCAGCGGCTGTCCGATAATATCGCGTCCTTTTCCCCAGAAAGCAAGCATAGCATCGCTTACAAATTGAATGTGGAGGTCGCTGTTGGCATAAATCGCGGTTGCGTTTCCCGAAGATGACAAAATAGCCAGTATCTGATCCTGGCCAAGGTGGAGATGATTAGGCATATGTTTTTTTGTAAAGATCTTTCGATATTCCTAAAAGTGTTAAGTTCACAAAATAGTTTCATTAACTACTAATTAAATAAATTAATTTCGTGGTTTTTACGCCATATAGCAGGTGGACTACCTGAAATATAAAAAGCTGAAACATTGCTTTTGGATTCCGGTTCTTCCAAAACAATAAAACTTTTAATTATGGATACCAACATGAGCAACCCACAAAACAAAACAGGCGGCCAAATCACCGATGAGCCAATTATGCCGGAATCTGTAAATTCTCAGGATTATGGCATCGGCGATCAGGATGATTATCCTGATGACGACACCGAAAGCGAAACAGGCGCAGATACTGATAGTAGCGTTACGGAGGATGACACTAACGATGGCGACGACGACCTGATCATGGAAGAGGAGGAGGAATCTGCAAACGACATAAACGCGAATGGCGGTTATGGTGGAGAGTCAACTCCTCCGGAATCCAATTCCTAAGCTTAGTTACTATACGGTATATTCCATGGGGCACGGTGGAATATACCGTAAAGCCTTTTCATGGCCTACTATCAAATTCATGCCAAGCCGACGGTTAGAATCCCAAAAAATAACCCGATACATAAGGCAAGCCGAACTTTTCTTGTTCGGCTAATTAGCTTCAACAGCCGTTTATCTTCATAAGCTATAATTTGAAGTAAACTGCTGGTTTATCAATTCTCAGATGTACGCCGTAAACAAAGTTGCTGTTGCCGGGCGCCTTCTTTATCCCTTATCAGTAAGTAAATATCTTCTGCGCGGCTTGGAAATGCCCGCTCAACAATGATGGATGCATGCTGTAACACATCACCAAGATGGCGTTGAAAATCCTCCCGGTTAAGCGTTATAATCACATGGCCATCGCCGCCGGCCACAGTGGCACGCCCGTCCAGGCTCACGGCGAGTACATTTGCGGCCTCTTCGGCTAATGTCATTTCTTTCATCTTCGCTATACTTCTTCCGTATCTGTTAGTAATCCAAATAGCATGGCCCGCCTTATCAGCTCCAGTCCGTTGCGGGCCCCTATTTTTTTTAGCAGCGATAGCCGGTGCCCTTCTACCGTACGCTTACTGGTGAACAGGCGGTCGGCCACCTCAACATTAGTCAGCCCAATCGCCAGCAGGTTCAACACCTCCAATTCCCGCTCTGACAAATCTATAGCAGTAGGTTGCGGTGGCATTTGCTTTTTGTGCAGCAATAGTTCCTTAAACTTACCGGCCAACCCGGTACAAACCACATTTTTGCCCTGGAGCACTTTACGGATGGCATAAACCAGTTCATCGTTATCGGCTCCCTTTAGTACATAACCTTTTGCGCCTGCCTGAAAAGCTTCCGTAAGATATTTTTCGCTGGCCTCTATTGTCAGCATAATTACACCGACCTGCGGCAACTGCAACTGCAACGCCTGTGCAACCTCTATACCGGTCATGTCACCAAGGTGCATATCACAAAGCACTATATCAGGGCGGAGGCCGTTTTTAACCATTTCCAGGGCTCGCCTGCCATTGTTCGCTAATCCGGCAACTTCCAGCCCCTCCTCTTGCTCCAAGATGTGGCTTATACCTGCCCGAACCACAGCATGGTCTTCCACAATCAAAATTTTACCCATCAGTTCTTGTCCTTTAAGTTGTAACAAATTGAAACCAGTTTACTAGCAGGCTACTTATCCCACCAAACCGGCGTTGTTTGCAGGTCGGGCCCTTGCCGGGCTATCGCTGTATTATAATTTTCAAGGTTAAGGTCATGCTCGGTTTGGGGGTACTGCTGCCTTAAAGGAATACGCTTATCCGGCGTTAAGGCCGTTGGCACGGGGTCTAACAATTTCGGGAAACCGGTACGGCGGTATTCTGCCCATGCCTCCCAACCGTTGCCCATATACATGGCAAGCCACTTTTGGGTAATTATTTGTTCTAAAGCATTTGCCGGCGTATAAACCACTTGTGGCTGGGCAGCATAGGCGGCTACCTCGGCCGTTATTCCGTTCTGCTCCATAGATGCGGTTATTCCGAGGTTGTAGTAATCAGCAGTTGCTACGTCGCCGCCGGGTACCCAGCCCCGATGCGCAGCTTCGGCCATGGTAAACATTACCTGTGCGTAGGAAGTCCACACGCTGGGCGAGTTTTGGCTGCTAAACGCTGCCCCTATTTGCGAAACATTGCCCGGGTTGCTACGGTTGCCTATTTCATAATTATTAAGGTCGCCACCGGTGATACCGTAAGGCAAACCCACATAAGTGCCGGCCGCCGTTGGGGCTGCATACACCGGTAAGCGTGGGTCATTATATCCTGCAAGTAGGTTCGTAAGTGTACTGCTTACCGAATAGTCATATCTCGACCTGTAGTTGTTAAAATAAGGGTTTTCGTTATTCAGCTCGTTAAGGTAAGGGAATGTAGCATTATCATCGTTCGAAGCCATCAAACCATCAGCAACAGCTTTCTGGAATTCTGATTGGCCCGTTGCTGGGTCAGCCTGTGTCAGGCGCAAAGCCATTATAGCCCTTAAAGAATTTGCCCATCTCTTCCATTTGCCGTTGTCGCCATTAAAAAGGATGTCGTTGGTAAGTGTGGCGCCGCCGTCGAATTGCGCCTGCGCTTCCGTCAGTTCTTTAAAAAGCGAAGTATAAATATCTTTTTGAGGATCGAGCACAGGATTCAAGTTAGAATTGCCTTGCAGCGCCTGCGAATACGGGATATCTCCCCACCTGTCGGTAATGGTTAAAAATATAAAGGCCTTTAAAATGCGGGCGGCGGCTATCTGGTTGGCGTTAGAACCGAAGCTTATAGTGGTTGCAAGGTTCTTTGTGGCGGCATCCGTATTGAAATTGATCACCTGCTGCAAATCAAGCAAAGGCCCGGTATAATAGCCCTGGTAATCGTACTGCCTTAAAGAAAACCTCGATTCGTTGGTATAAAACGTTTCCGACAGGTACTGGGCATACAACTCCCCTGCCGCGCTGTTTACATTGGTTGTTGCCAAGCCGCCGCTGGTGCCTCCCAAAAATTGTATGGCACTGGTTAACGCAAAACCGGTAGATAGATTAGTTGGCTGGTTTGGGTTGACATTAATATCGTTTGTTATTTTTTTACAGGATAGTGAAGATGTAATGATAAGTGACACCGCCACCACTATTTTATATATACTTTTCATAAGTTGAAACTTTTAAAAGCTTACATTTAAATTAAAACCAATGGAACGTGTAGCGGGTAACTGGCCGCCTTCATAAAACGAGGTTTGCAACTGCGAGGGGTCTAACCCGCCGGCCTTAGCATATATTAACCAGGGGTTTTGTGCTACGATAGAGAACTTGGCTGCCTGGATAGGTATGCGGCCAAACCACTTTTTAGGTAGTATATAACCAATGCTTACCTCGCGTAATTTAACGTAGGTAGCATCATAGGTCCATTTTTCCCAGATAGTGCTGTAATAGCTTTCGTAAAGGTCGCGCGTGTTTACATAGGTAGTATTTGGCGTCCCATCCTCATGTACCCCCAGCACCAAGGTACCGCCACCCGCCGCCGGGTCGTCACGGCGTGGAACGCCATTTTCGTTATTACCTACAGTTGCAAGCGCCAGCCCCGATCCGGCCAGGTTTTGCTGCGTAACCGATATAAACTTGCCGCCGTATTGAAAATCGATAGAAAAGCCGAAATTGAAGCCTTTGTAAGTGACGCTATTGGTAAAACCGCCAGTATATTTTGGCAATATACTGCCAAGATTTACATTATCTACCTGTAGAGGGAAGCCATCCGCATCTACAATAATTTGCCCGCTGGCGTTCCTGCTAAAGCCCGAACCTATTAACTGCCCGTAAGGCTGCCCTACCACGCTGTTAACCGAGAACGAGGGTGAACCCACAAAGCCGAAACCTGTTGCCCCTGCTGCCTGGTAACCCGATAGTGTGGCACCGCCGCCGCCCTCTGGCGAAGAACGCAGCACATTAAAATCGGGGTATAACGATGCTACCTTATTTCGGTTGAAAGCAATGTTTAAACTGGCATCGTAAGTAACCTCGGCTGTTTTAACCGGCGTACCTCCCAAGGAAATTTCGATACCATGGTTAATAATAGAGCCTGCATTAATAACAACGGTTGAATAGCCGGTCGTGCCATTTACGGGCAACGGGAGTATCTGGTTTTGAGAATTGCGGTGATAGTAGTTAAAATCAAATCGTATGCGGTCACCTTTTATAAACCTTAATTCGGTACCCAATTCATACGAGGTGGATAAAGTAGGCTTTAAATTGGCATTAGGCAAGCGGCTGGGTACAAATTGTACCGGGCTGCTGCCATAAGGCACTGTACTTAAGTTATAAGTTTGCCCTGTTTGGTAGGGCTCAATATCTGACCCTACCCGTGCAATAGATGCCCTGAGTTTACCGAAGGTGAGAAAATTATTTTGCGGAATAAGCCCGGATTCTGTAAACACAAAGGATGTTGAAGCACCACCATATAAGTAAGAGTTATTATTGCTGGGCAGTGCAGACGACCAGTCGTTACGCAGGTTAAGGTCTAAATACAAATATTGTTTAAACCCAAAAGAAGCGTATCCATAAACGCTGTTAACTATTTTTTCGCTAAGGAAGCTGGTTGTATTAGGCCTGTCTAAAGAATTACCAACCGTATAAAGCTCGGGCACGGCAAGCCCGCCGCTGGTGCTGCTGGTTAAATACCTGGCCACATCATGTCTCGATTCGCCGTAAACACCAGCCCTAAAGGATAAATCTTTAAACAAGTTATGGTCATACTCCAGCGACGCCACGTAATCATATTCCTTATACTGGTAAGTGCTTTCCCCATAAAAATCGGGGTTTAAGGTGTAGGAGCCCACTCTGCTGCTATTATCGCGGTTAAGGTAATCGCCCCGGGCAATTACCGATAACTTTAAATCTTTTCGGATGTTATAAGCTGCGGTAAGATTGCCATACACTCGGTTGTTGTGCGCTTCGGCTGTATTTACATAAGCTTCAACATACGGGTTATCCCAATAATGCGGCGCCAAATTAGTTGGCCCAATAATATTCCAGGTGGTGTAGGTCCCATCCGGGCGGCGGTAATTTTTAAGTTTATCTATCTCCAGGTCACGGTGAAACCATTGGTTAAAAGAACTGCTGGTTTGCGAACCGTAGCCCTCCAATGGCACATTGAACAGCCTTTCCTGGAAGACGTTAATGTTGGTACTAACGGTGAACTTAGGGGTAATTTTCAATTCGCCATTTACGCTTAATATATCGCGGTTTTGCTTGGTGTTAGGGCTAACGCCGGTACGGATGAGGTTGGTGTATGATACACGCGAATTATAATTATCGCCGGCCTTGGCAAACGCAACGTTATTATTTACTGTAACACCCGTATTATAAAAATCCCTGATGTTATTTGGCTGGGGTGTAAACGGCTTTAATTGACCAAACTCCGGGTTGCTTGGGTCCCAAAAATACCAAGGTGCATAGAGCGTACCATCCATGCGTGGCCCCCAGCTTTCATCTACGCCATAATCGTAATATTTAACATTG
>Ga0247734_1001410_pt1 | contig 18343 bp, 17 predicted proteins | sample UWRJL103311B2_FD_180933 | JGI IMG/M metagenome (GOLD analysis project Ga0247734, IMG submission 180933) | Plant litter microbial communities from Arlington Agricultural Research Station in Wisconsin, United States - UWRJ-L103-311B-2 | ecosystem: Environmental > Terrestrial > Plant litter >... | reverse complement strand
CTGTTCGGGGCTGCTGCTGGCTGGCCACTGGCTACGGGCTAGGGTTGAAAAGCGTCTTTTCCTCTGAGTGGTGGCTTGCAATCGATGCAATGCTAGAAGAGATGCGATGGATTGCGCCTCTTTTAGGCGGGCAGACTTGCTGATAGCCTACGGAGCTGCTTTGCATTGCATTGCTACAGTGCTTAATGATGACTACTTACCTACTTACTTACTTACTTACTTACTTACTTACTTACTTACTTACTGAACAGTGAGTATACTAAATAGGTCAAGTAAGTCAGAAAGTAAGTAAATCAGCAAGTCGATAAGACCGTCAGAGGGCCCTGCTTGCCTTTGGCTTTGCCTTTAGTTCTGCCTATGCCCGAAGTCTTTACTCGCAATTCTCGTACAGGTGGCGGAAGTACAGCATTCGTAGATTTCAAACGGTGAACACATGCCCTGAAGCCGAGCGCGCTACAATCCCTCCGCCCCCCCTGGGTGCGCCTTTTCCTCCCAATGAAAACTTCACGATCGCCTCTCTCCGCGGTCGCTTCAAGGCAAAAACGAGGCAGCGAGTGTACAGAACAGGCAGACACTGCGGCCGCTTTTGCTGCGACAAACATGATGATGATGATGATGATGATGAGGTGGATGAGGAGGAGGAAATGAAATGAGTAGATGCAACCAATTTCCCTCAATCCTGTACACCGCGCCCAACGCAAACTTGACCGCCTGTTCCAAGATCTATTTTCTATGGCTATTCGGCAATCCGGGCGCTGCAATCTCATCGAAAAGTCGGTCGACGGAGAGTGTCGTGGAGAGATATGGGAAAGTAAGCCAGCTAACTTTAATCAGATATTGAGGTAAATAAGGTACGGTTGGTTGGTGATCCTATAGTATCTAGCCATCATCTCAACATCTATCACACAGCACCCAGCACCCATCAGCCGTCACCTATTACGCATTACGCATCTCTCTTGAATCTCCGATCTCCCATCTCCCACTTCCTTCTCTCTCCCCATCATTTCGCATTTTACCCAATTCGACAGGTTTCACTCCATCCATCCATACGTAGATTCTGTACTTACTTAACATACATACATCCAAGCCCACGACCAGCACCCTGGGAGCCGATCTAGTGATTCCCCTTCCTTCCCGCCCTCTCCCCTCTCCCCTCTCCGTCTCCATCATGTATGACATTGACCGGTCCCAGTAATAATCCATTATATTGCTTTTTTCCTTCTCGTTTCCCCCCCTTCGTGGTGTCGTAGCGTGGGTGCGTGCTGCAAACGGCATAAACCACCACGTACGTAGTAGGTAGGACACATTAGTAAAGTGCAAGTCGGCCACCAGGAACTGCCCCCAAAATGCCAGCCAACCAACTATAACCCGTTGTGGTGCTGTACATACACCGGCTCGAAACGCGTCACACACACATATATAGATTCTATATTCTAGCCCTATAATGTGTACTCCGTATGTGTATATATGTGTATGCGCTATTAAACCACAAAAGCCGCCTTCGCTTAGTGTCCGTACATACATACAGATACAGTCCAGATGCAGTCATAGCCATGGAGCCGCCGGAACAGAATCTCCACCGCACAAAAAACCACAGGAAGATATGATGGATAATAAGTTAAGTGAAAAAAGTGTAGAATAAATAAACCCCTCCCGTTTAGGTTTAGCTGCTGGACTATGCCTAACCAACTAGCCCTACTTGGACATCTTTTTCCAACTTATACCCCCAAAATATCCATCCTCGCAAGTACTTACTACTTACCTCTTGTTAGTCCCCGACTTAACGTACTACCATTCACAATCCAATCCAATCCACTCCTTCCATCATGCCCCAAAATATTCCAATTGCCAAATTAGGTAACAAGATAACCCACCCGGGGGACGTCTTTCTTCGTTCACCTCCATCCATCCGATTCCACTTCCAAATTAAGGGAGGGGGGAGTAGGTGGTTATTCTCCTATGCGGCTCAAAAACCACCATTCCCATTCCCTCGCCACCAATCCTCTCTTAGTATTGGCAGGCAGGCAGGGCACCTATAGCGGGCGCTTATATAGCCACGCCCCAAGTACGAAAGTAATAGCTTCCTTTCCCTGCCCTTGTTTATCCTTTTGTGTTAGCTCGCTCCTCTCTCCCTCCTCTCTCGCTCTCTGAGTTGAGTGAGGCGGACTATCCTGGCACTAGCTAGCTAGTCCAGCTTGTGTACACGTGTGTATGAAGTTTAGTGTTCTCCTATTCTGTTCTGTTCTGTTCTGTTCTATTCTCCTGCCCTCTTGTCTGCCTACAATACCTCTTCCGTGGTGGAAGTTCGAATAGCTCCCCGAACGTTATTTTATCGAGAGGGAAATTGGTAATTTTAAGTGATGCGATCCACGGTATCACAAAAACCACAAGGGGGTGATGTGTGTCTTTTGGGGGCTCGTACAAGTACAGTACCTCCTTGCCTCCATCTCATCCCATCCCATCCATCAGATCACATCACATCTAAAGACCGCGGCCTGGAAAAAAAAGATTCCCCAGACCAAGTAAAAACAAAAAGGCCGTTTTGGGATGTGTCTGAGTATAACTTCGTTTCATTTTCCCTTTTCCAACCATAATAGGCGTCGAAGAGGTCAATAACAGCCCAGCCCCTCAATGACCAATTACAGTCCATGTTTCTCTCTACCTGAAAGGAGAAAAAGCCCAATCCGGCACCCACACCAACACCACCAACTCGCTTTCGTTTCCCTCATTCATCGTCACATTCAATTAGAGTTTCTCAATGCATGTATATAAGTACAAATGTTATATATATGTGTTTTAAAATAAAAATTTAAAGTTAAGCTTGTTTGCTTGCCTGCTTGTCTGTTGCGGCTTACTTTGCCGGGGCGGCATGTGCTCTTTTTTTCTTCTTTCCCCTTCGCTCTTACAGGCCGAATGAATGAAAGCGCACTTAAAGATTCCCACGGTAACTGGGCAAAACAAGCTCCAGCGTTTCCAACCCCCCCCAGAAACCCGACTTTTCTTCATCGTCGTAAAGTATAGTACATACTTTATGCACCAGCCCCCCTCCCCTGGAGAGGAAGGGGTGAATAAGGTGTGTTGGAGGTAGGGGGTGGGGAAAAAAGAGGTTTGGCACTCGGTGAGTGTTTTGAGGGTGCGTGGTTCGCAAATCCGTGTGTGGTGCGCCCCCAAAATCTGCAATGTCTTTCCAACAACGAGTGACCATCACCAACCCCCCACACACACCGCGAGACAAGCAGCCAGGCCAAACCCTCTTGGGACGTTCGGTGAGCAGAGCTGCGGAACTTTTTTGCTATGGGGACTTGGCCTGGTAGGCACCCTGTACAGGCTTTTCGTGTCCTGGCAGTCAGCTGCGGCTGAGAATGGGCCCCGATGAGCAGTAATTATGTGATGATGTATTATATGTATGTGTGTGTGCTGGACAAGAAACCGAATAGTGTGCTGGATGGTTATTGGGATGTCTCTGACTTGTCATCACATATATGCAATGCATTGTGTACTTCATGCTCTCGTTTTTGTGCTTCTAGATTCGGTAATATACAATACATGCTATCGAATAATAGAGATAGTCCGGTACATAATGAATTCCCTGGGTATATGCCTCCGTGCCCCCCAATGTTCGACAGTTTTCAAATTTCAAACCCGGAATTACGTGACATCATAAATAAAAAGTAGAATTCATAAAATGAAATAGGTGGTCAAACCAAAACGTCCTAGTTTAGTGACGTTTTATTTGTGTTGTCCTCTTCATGGATGCAGTGCTCACAGAACGTGTGAGAATCGGGACACATACTGCACCTTTGATCAAGTTTCGGATTGTGTGGACTTCCGCATTGACACTGGTTAAGTTAGCATGGATTTGATCAAAAGTGCCTCGCGAGGAGAACGTACACAATATACAACCGTATTAGTTTTCTGAGCAACCATGGCTTTCTTTGCCTTTCGGCTGTCATCACTACTTTCAGAATGCTTTCGCTTGAGGGTTTCTCGGTGGCTGGCCGGGTTGCGTACATGAGCTGATTTCACTGCCGCACCCGAAGACTCGGATTCACAGGAGCTTGAGCTAGCGGGGGAAGAGACCTCGTTGACCTCATTGTCAGGCGACGCGTTAAAAAAAGGCGGAAGATCCCCTCGAGGCTTATCGCTGTCGACTGGAATCCAATCACGAATATTCTGCTTAAGCTGACCATGGCGTCCCATGAAGTGATCATCAATATGATTGTAGCGCTCCGTCCACGCGTCGAGCCCTTTTTTGGTGAGATCGATAAGTTTGCTGCAAAATCCACACCAGAATCGAGCTTGGCAATTGCGGCCCAGGCGGCAAGCGTCGAGTTTATTTTTGATAATGGCATCAGCCGTGATGGAATGATCTTTCTTTAGATGCTCCTGGAGCGTCTGTCGACGATAACAAACCTTGGCGCACACTCCACCTTCGGGTCTCTTTTCAATACAACGCCATGTCTCCAGGTGGAAGTGTTGCGAGTTCTCGTGGCGTTTCCAGTCATTTTTACTACCAAAGTCTTTGTTACAATTTGCGAAAGTGCAGCCATACGGCCGGGAGTGCCTTTTCATGTGCTTCCTAAGTATCATTTAGCAACGTACACTGACTTGTTGATGATACATACTTCAGCTCACAAGGACGGCCCTTAAATTTAGAACAGCTCGGACAAATTACCAAATGTTCACTCTTATTACTTGCCGCTGATCCTTGGTTCAGACGCTTTTGGGGACTTGGTTCTTGAATAGTATAGCCCGAGTCTCGAAGGGATTTCAACACATCTTTGGCCTTCGCTTCCAATTCTTCATCGTCCTCCTTCAGGGACGGAGGAAGTGCAGAAGTAATATGTATACTAGATGCCGCCGAAATCGGCTCAGCTGACCACTGGCTATTCGGTGAAGAAACCCTGGCAGGCACACCGTTCCGATCCACATCATGATGCAGGTTGCGATCATTAATATCTGGTAGTTGTTTGGCTCCAACCAATGCATTTTTAATTACTTCTGTAAGTTTGGCGTCTGAGGCTGTCGATTGTTTCCTTATGGCCTTACCTTCGGACCTTGGTTTGATCGTAGTTATTTGAGGAACCGCACAAATATCCTTCGGTTTCAGCTCAGGCACATTGTAGCTCACTGGAGCTAGAATGTTGACTAATGCTAAGCGACTTTCAGCATTCTCCGGCTGAGCTGCGAAAACTTCAACCGGCTCTACAATCGCAAGCGGTGGATTGTGAATTGCATCCTTGTCCTCTGACAGTGTATCTTTGTTGGTATCCTCTTTTGGAGTGGAGAGCTTGGAATCCAATACATCCGCGGATATAACGTCTGGATAGACAGGCTTGGATTGAGATTGATTGGTCTGTATATATAAACCATTGCCATCTGTATCTAAAGACTGTGGAGAAGTCTCGACAGATCCGGATCGCTGCGATGTTATCCTGTTCTGGTCCATTGGATCAAATTCGGCGCTATTGTTAAATTGTTAGTTCCTGTTCTCAATTGCACCAGCCTGAATTATCCACTCACTCGCGTAGAATATTTTCGAAATCCTCATCTCTGATCAAATGATGAACACGCTTGAGGTGGCTTTTGAAATTGTCCAAACGAGGCCAGGACTTTTCACTTGATTTGCAACCAGGGACGCGGCATCGATACCGTATTGTGGACACGATGCCTTGTAAAGCAGTAGGGTGCTTGCTTTTGGTATGTCTTTCCAGATCATTTGTGGTACTGAATCCTTCTGACCTTGTGCAACCTGGATGCGTGCAGTGGAAAGGTCTGGTATGTCGCAGGTCGTGTTTTCTGTAAATGGTCAGCATGTTCAACAGATTATGATAGAGCACCGCACTTCAATTCGGATCGTGTTTTGACTGTTTTATGGCAAGTTGGGCAAACAAGACTGGCAGTCGATCCCAATAGGGAAGTGCTAGGTAAACTGCTCCATGATCCATTCCGTGGAATATCACTGGTGACTTCGTTAAGACATGGGTATGAATGGAATTCTGCAGGTGGCCCAGAAATACTCCGGGAATCCTGATCTCTATCTGTCAAATCAGCACTGAAAATGGAGGCATTTCCATCACTGCGTCTGGCTCCGTTGCTTCCATAACCCGAATCCGAATTTGGAGTTCCAAAAGGGTATAGTCCCGAGTCCATGGATCTGGGCTGGCGGTATTGAAGGTTATAATGTCCGGACATGCGATTACCTATCTTTGGCCTCGGGTTTCTCTTCGTAGGGATTACTCCCTTTGGCACCCAAGGGCCATCATTCTCCTCATACCATTGGAGCAATGGCGCCTGGCTTGATGCTCGACTTTGGTTTTCAACAAGGAAATGCCGCGATGGGTTTGAGCTATATGATGAAGGCATTTCACCAAATCCGTGCTGTGAGAGGTCCCAATGAACAGCTGCGGATGCAGACGGGCTCGGAAGAGTCCTGGAATTGCTCAATTCAATTTCCACGGGCTGTGGTGGGAAGTCCATGGACGGCAAGCCCATTCCTCTGGTAGACTGGTAAAGATGGCCTGAATCCAAGGGATGCATGGGAGCATGAGAAGAATAATACTAAGAAAAAGTCATCAGAATGAAAATACTTTGACACTCCAAGATGTTGGAATTTCTGCGTACTTCACGCGGATGGGTGGTATTGCGAGGGAAACTCGACTGGTCGGCCATCCTTCCCACACAACGAGCTAAGTGAAGTTAGTAAAAGAGACGATGGACGTGTCGTAGTGGCCAAACCGCAAGAGGAGTAGAAGTGTGTTGTGGATCCAACTCGGAGAGACTGGTGTGCTGAGATTACTGTATGGGAGTGGTAGGGTTCAGGAGGGAGGAAGAAGGAAGGGAGAAAGGGAGGGGTTTTTTGCGGCGGTAGAGGGAGGGTTGTTGTCGTCCCGTATGCAGTGAGATAGATAGGTAGGTAAGGTAGTTTGTAACGAAAGGTGGATTTGTGGCCACACGATTTGCTATGATTTGGTGAAGAGAAAGGATAAAGTCAATCACATCTACACAGGCCGGGCATCGGCATTCGGCACGAGCGGATGGCGGACTGGCTGGATAATCGCGATGGGATGGGATGGGATGGGAGATGTGATGAATCTGTGGTCGTGGAGCAGCAAGTGTTGTTGTTGGGAGGGCAGAGACGTAGGCAGACCGTCGAGTGCCTTATGCCTGATATTTCTTGGAGATGTGATGCGCTTGTTTTCGGTGAGCGGAAGTGGTAGGCTTCCAAAGCGAGGATGGGCGGAGCGATGATTGGTCGAGAACCAGGAATAAGAAATGAAATGCCACGGCGGCAGGGCGACGGGGTTGTTGTTGATTCTGTACTGTCGCCACGAGGCTTTTACGAAGTAGAGTAGTAGTAGTAGTAGTAGTAGAGGGCGTGGGTTGTATGGAGAATACTTAGTTTTAGTATTGGGATTAATATAGTGTCGTATAGCATATGGTAAGGAAGGTATGGTATGGTGTAGTATGGTGTAGTAGAATGAAATGAATACTACTTCACAGTGTGGGAGGAGGCATGAATGGATGAGAATGGAGGCGGGGGTTCAGTCCGCCTTGGTGAGGCGAGCTACCGAGACATATCTATATCTATATACATATATACATACATATATGTGTATTTATGTGTATTTACACATATGTATTTATGATATGCGCATCATTACGCTATTTACAGTATTGTACTGTATAGTACGGTAGACGGTAGACTGGCCACTTAGCGCTGAGGAGGCAAGCGACAGGTACCTTGCCGGCTTGTCTTATGCACGAAAGTACTTCTGGACGAAACGACAAAACGACGAGAATACAAGAAATACGAAAATACGGATACACAAGATTACGGAACTACGGAACTACGGGTAGATACCGTACTGCATCAATAGCAAGCTCGTAAGTAAGAGGAAGGTTAGGTAAGTAACTTGGCGACGCCCGGAAACAGTGAGATTTACAACACTAAAACATGCGAGCCGCTTCCCTCGACCTTGATCATTGCGACGCCCGAAGAAGTATGTGTGTTGTTAAGTTGCAACTTACTTCTCGTCACGCAGACCACTCAAACTGCTTACCTAGCATATGGGTAAGATGGTCAAACGCTTACTGTTTCTTTTCTCTCTCTTCCCAAATACACTCCAGTCAGGTGATTCGAATCTAGTCACATGACCTTTGTTGATGTGCCAAGCGTCAGCTCGGCAGAAAGACTGACCGCTGGAATTGATACTCTCGCACCTGTACGGTCCGGTCCGTATTCGAATAGCGTCGCTTCCCGTGACCAACACGGATCTAACTACCAACTTACCATTACAACCCCTCTCCTAGTCAGTGCTTGTCTCAACGACATGAACTTAACAACATGCACAGCAATAGGCCTTTTGTAGTTTTGGAAATTCTCTAACAGCTACAAGAGCATTTTTAAGCATTCAGAAGGGGAAGCAAGATGATGCTGCAGCCAAGTTTTACTACTAGTATCTTTGGGAATAGAAGTTCAAATATCCCAGGCTGGCCTATCAAAAGAATTAAACCTTTAATATTGGGCAGCTCATCCTCATTTTATTATTTGGTATAAAGGTTTTCAATTTCAATATGTGATACAAACCATGACACAATTAAAATACTTTATCAAAATACTATACTAACAAGCCTCACGATACGTGTAACTTGGATGGTAAAAGTGTCTGATTCTTCTCTCCAGACGAAAGTATCTTGATATATACCTGAGTATCTAAACTAAGGGAAAAATCGATAGGAGTCCTCATATATACCCCTAGTTTACTAGATTGTTTTAAGCAATTACAGCTAAACTTGCCTATCTCTGCTAATAGCAGTGTCAAGGACCCTATATCACAAAGAGAGGGGAGGTTCCGCGGAATTTAAAAGTAGGTTCTTGTATACGGTGTAGTCTACGGAAGAGAGAGGTGCCTCTTCTTGCGATGTTATGTACTGTAATACTGGTGTGTGGGGCTAAGGGTACCTTAGACTACAACAAGCAGAATGCTAATAACAACAAGAAGTATAACAGAAGTAGTCCATTTTCTTAACTAATTACAAAAATACTAGCTTAACAGAGGCTGTTAGTGCTGCGATCAATGATTAAATAAATAATCATTTATAACGCAGTAAATTCAGGGTAGGTAATGTAGGCAATATTGACTAAGGCGCGAGAATAATGATCGAGTAACCACGAATTAGGTCTACCAATATAGGAATTCTTGTGTTTGACTCGAGTAGTCTACAGTATACAAGCACAGATTTTCAAAGCCTTTATATCGATAACTCATATATTGACCTAATTCACAAGTGCTTTGTCGGATCACTTCGAATACGGGGCACCACTACGTGTATATCACGTAAGTGCAGTTGTATTCAGTGAGATCGATGATTGTATTGTAAAGTCTACGTAGGTGATGGTGTTGATATTAGGGTCGATGCGGCCTCATGCGGCCGCATACTTGGACCGACCCGAGTTATACTGTATCACGTGAACTTCTGCACACGTGACCCGTATAATTCGGGGTCAGTTTATACCAACATGCTTTACTCTTAAGGCTTATAAAAGGGCAAAAATGATCTTTATATAGCCTTAACGCTTGGGAAAATTCAAGTAGAAGGATGCAATGCTTCTAATATGATGGACCGTAGGCTGTAGTTGGAAGGGGTAGGTTGAAAGTTCGCTGCCGTATTGTATAGTTGTAGGGTAAAAGCTGATGGCAGTTTAATAGGTTGCTGTGCACAGGACACTCCAAGAGATCATGCCACATGTTACCAAGCAAACGTAATGCCGGTAGTGTCAGCAAGATCGTACGACAGTAGAATAAGTGATAGGCCTCGTCCATTTGTCCCTTCCACCAGTACCACTAGTTAGGTACATTAGTTATAACCAGACTTCAGACAGTTTTCAGAGAATTAGACACTTTCTACTGTTTCAAACTGCACTTTCGTAAAGCGTGATCATTAACCCTCCCTGCGATAGCTTCAAGCTGGTAGAAACCAGCTCCTTAGTAAACTAAGCTCGGTTTCTCGAATAGCATAGGACTATCGAGAGTTCGTATCTGGCGTCAACGGCACAGGCGGGAGTTCGAATTTGCCAGCCTGCACATCAATACAAAATGTACAGAGTTGAATGGGTGATTATAGTGCACCCCTGGTTTGTATCTACGTGCTTCATCCTCAATCGAGTCACGGATCTCTAGACAAGCACTCCGAGCTTGTTCCTCCGACAATATAATGTTCAGATCCCATTAACCACCTAGCAAGAGCTGTTGTAGGGAAGTGGTCCTCGTCGGATTTTCTTGAAGCGGCTCAGTGCATTCTTACGGGAGATCTGGAACGGTTCGGATCTCTTGCCGGCTACTTTTCAAATTCAGCGGGTGCCACTTCATAATGGGCATGCTGTCTCACCTACGTAATAAGATTATGATATTGGAGAAGGCACAGTTTCCCTTCGGATCTTTGCTTAGTAGTATTGCGCCCTGTGATATCATAGATTACCGACTTTCCCTGAGGTACAGGATGTACAGGACTGGAAGCTCGAGGCCGTCTGGGGGCAGAGGAATTAATGTGACAGCGACGCATGTTCCGTTCCGCCCATCCAAAATCCGTTAGAAAGATCCTACGAAGCTTAGCTAGTGATATTTAGCTAGATGTGGCACGTTCGCGGACTCGGAGACTGCGGGAGTAGTAAAAGTATAAGTTCCGTGATGTACACAAATTTGCAAATACTTATTTGAGTTGTTTGGGCAGCCAATGTTGAGCTTACAAGCTCAGCTGATGTTTTGGTGCTGTACAGTACAGCTATTCTACCAGTCAGGCATATGACTAACAGTTAAATAAGATTGTAGCAACGACGGTACTTGGAAGTGAAAACTGCCTTCAGGGATTTCGTCCTTCAAGTTGACAGGTCATAATTAACTTAAAGTAGCATCTTGCATGTGGCCTTCTGCATTATCCAGTGGCGCGCTTAACAGGTGATTTATATGAAGATACAGTCTCAAGCTTTCGAATCTATTCCTAGCCCGTTATCTCAAGTGTCTAACCGGTGTCCTTTTTCAGAAAACACTGCAGGTAGAAGGCAACACGGCTCTGGGGACGGGTGACACGAATCCATCCAGATTCCTGATGGCGAAAGTCTTACTTTGAAATTCTTCGTCTGCGTATAAATAGCACAAAAAGGATTAGTGTGTCCGGGATGAAACCTCCTTTTGCTTTGCTTTGCTTTCTGGTGTAGGGTTTTGTACTCTTATTTTCAGGAAAATATATTCTTAGTGTGTTGCTGCAGAGAAAAGTAACCTGTAGTACTCAATAGGCTAGACGTAATCGTTCTCAGTGAGTTCTACCGAATTTTGGGGACCGGAACGGCCCGGATGAAAAAGGATCTCAAATCTCTCTAGACCCCTGTGTACATCTTTACATCGTATTGGTTGGAATTCAGACACGGATAGTTCTCCAAACAATGGGGTTGCACCATACCCCACAGATCAGATTTGACTGTTGTGCAATCATAGCATAATATACTTTGACAATCAAGTAGTTTCTTCATGTATCTCAATATCAAACTATCATCTTAGCGCTTACCCATATCCAGCAATTCAACCCGGTTCCATAGCACACGAGAAATGCATTATTTAACTACCTATGTATGCATCGAGTAGTTATAAATGAAAGTATCTTCAGTCTTGAGCTACTAACGAGTGGGTGGATAGAATGCTGCAGAGAATTGCGATAAGCCCTGGATCCAACAACCAGGTTGGATTTCACTCTCCAAGCTTGCAATATGCATCAATATGCATGAATCCGCGGTAAAGCTTCCACGTTTTATACTATTAGCATCTGTCATATCTCGGAAATGCCTCGTGAAGAGCATCTTGAGCTCAGTTTTCTGGACCATTCAACTGTGTGATATGAACCCTCCTTTCATTCTGCTTGTGGGGGTTCTTCTTCTCTTGTTGTCTGCACCCCTTGTCGCATACTTTGTACTTCCCCACCTCCGCAACTCCTCTCCTTAAGCTATGCTATGAGTGGATAACTCTCCTCTTAGAGTTATAAAATTGTATGTTTGCATATCACTTTATAAATTTGACCTCCCGTCATCTTGAAGCTGGGAACGGTAACTAAAGCCTCATTTGTCCAGGTAATTCGACGGTTGGATGAGGTGGCATCTCACTCTAAAAGTTTCATGACAGGGAGGCCCCTTAAAGGTGGAGAACAACACCTCGTACGCGTGTACAGAGTTGCATTTCGGGAAATGCAACTCACTCAACTGAGGGTATGGACGAGTATTTGGCGTTCGATAGTGGCTAAGTCAGTGAGATGTTCAAAGCTACACTATCTTGTTTGGGGAAACGGAGTTTGAAGATCACTTTTCTATTGCCAGCAAAACTATTTAGCACTGTGAATGGCTGAACCAGTGAGCCTCGCATGGCTGCAAATTTGTGGGCAATATAGAAGAAAAAGTATAAAGGCTCGCTGTTCTCTGCTCTCTTTGAAATCTTTTTGATCTCAGAAATCTAGCTGCATGTTTTCCGTCCTCATTGTCTTTCATACTACATATACACGCTGCAGGTAGGTTACCTTGCCTCAAACATTAAAAGCCAACAAGCGCAGTTCCAAAAAAATCTCCGGTGGGTTTAAGCTTAAAAGCAACTTGATCATGTGGTGAAAACAGTTTTTTGGTCCTAACACCAACCTACAGGTCCATAGTATCATATCCAGACCCGCCTGTTCGACCGCACGCTTTCCGGTCGCTCCCAACTCTGCAGCAACTCCATACACCCTTGTCCAGCACAGCCAGTTCAATAATATCCAGACGAGATACGTATTCGTACTACAAGTATTGTTGTTACATGACCCACTCGTGGATCTTGTCCTAGCAGCCCTTTTCCATTCAGATCTGAATTTCGAGCTCTCAGCCAAACGTCACACCCGTTGATCACCACGCAGGTACGCGTCCAACAGCCAGAATCCACTGGAATTTAGGGAGTCGGTCTACATCATCAAGCTGATCAAGGGCAGATCAAGGGCACCTTCTCAGCTTCAACATAAGCATTACGGGACATTCTCAGGGACACTAGCTGGTAGCACGTATAACACTTTGTGAACTAGACTGTTTCAATTTCTCTCAGTATCGAAGGCCGTCTAGACTCGAAAGACCCCGACGACCTACTAAAACTGGGGTAGAAGATTATCAAATAGGACAGTCACAACTTCATAGAGAAGCAAAGTACCACAGAGAATCCGTCGATTTTAGACTTGGGATAGTGTTCCGCTGACTGGATCTTGAACAACCCTCACACAGCCCCACGATTTCACAAGATCGGATCTCATATATCAAAATACAGAAAGCAAGGTTTCATCTCTCATCACAAACTTATACGCTCTGCTTTCCAGTCAAGGAAACACAACCTCAGAGAAGCCAGAAAACCAAGGCCCAAGATGTGCGACTACGAAGAGTTTCATTACACCTGTGGTGACGTGATTCAGCAGCTGTTGAGCTACTGCCATTTCGCACGTTGCGACCCTTATCACCAGTGCTTTAGCGTCAAGACAGTCAAGCAGCGCTGGAGCCAGCAATTTCCATGCCAGGGCTGCCAAGCTGCTGGAAAGGGCGGTTATGCTGGGGCGAGACGCTAATATGGTACTTTCTGAAAATATAAATAGAAAAAAGGATGGGCGAGTGCTCGGCTTGCCACTGCTCGGATTCAAAGTGAGAAGGTTTCAGGTATATTGGTAATGCTATTGGAAAATTGCGGTAAACAAGATCCGTTAGGTATTTGGTTGTTGCTCAGGATGAATTGGCTCCTATGTCTTACCTGAAAGATTAGTAATCGGACGCCAGCATTCTCCAGATAGCACCAAACATTCAATATAAGTGTGCAACTGATCTGACAAATGAATAATAAAACCAAGGGACCTCTTTTCACAAATCTCCTGACAAACAACGAGTTTTCGATGTGATATTATGAGATACGGGAGTCGTCAGCTCTGTCGTCTTCAAGAGCCATCATGAGCAGCACAGCGTACCCGTTCTGGGTATCCTGTTTCAACAAAAGTATCGAGATGCAGCCAAAATTTAAGACAAGGGTGCATGGTGAGTACCAGCAGGAGAGGTTAAAGAAAGCTTGTGTAATTTGGCGGAGAGCTCTCCGCCAAAGGGTTGTCTTCCCTACCAGTCATTTATTCCACAAGAATGCTCTCTTTAGATTCCCAGCATCGGATCTCCCCTCTCAAGGTTTTCAACGATATCCAGCCATTCACAAATCGAGCCAGAACCTCCCAATAATGCTTCAGAGAGTTTTGGGGGTTGCATATCAGAAATTTGTGGCGCCTTCGACCTTGCCAATTATATTGTAGCGTTTAGTAAAGAAAGTCTCCCAGTCAGCAAGAACACCCTTTTCTTTCTCGTCGAGGGAGGACCAATCTGCCTTCACATCCTCAGGTTTGGTGGAGGTTTTGCCTAGTGCATGGGAAGCGTCGTGGCCTGCAAATACTGGTACGAGTGAGTGTTTGAACTGAGGTGAAGGTTTGGGATTTTAGTAGAAGTATGACTTTGCTAGCATACGTAAAGGGAGGTTTAGGAACAATGTGGGAGTGTGTTGGTTATTTGAATAGGCCCTCTTCGTGCGATGGTAGAGGGGTAACATTCATGTATTAATCGAGGGGAAGTAAAGGCACTAACCGTGATAAGATCCTCCCGGTGCATACATCTTATTGCCAGTAACATCAAAGACTTTCCCTTTGATTGCTACATAGCATTTCGCGCCATCTACGCCTGGGAACATGTCAACATAGAACTAAGCAGGAGTTTGTGCGTCTGAGGATGGTACCATTGGCAGCAGAGAGCTCCGAAAGAGGAATCGGGGTATCTTTTGGGGGGTTAAGAACCACTGGGGTTTTTGGCTCGAATTTGCCAGCCATTTTGCAGAAGTTTCGGAATTTGGTATTGAACTGTAAGATTGTTGTGACAGAACGAAGTTGTGGTTGTACTAGTACGAAAGTACATGCCGAGGACTTGGGCGTTCGATTTCTTGGCATGACGGTGTATGTGTCCGTGTGTTCTCTTCCGGAGTTGTGGGACAAAAAGCTAGGCTGACAACAACACCACGGCTTCAAAGTTAGCATCATCAACAATATGAAGGCTTATATTGCGATACCAGTGACTTTGGCCATGATCTATAGATCTTGGTCGCACAAATCTCTCACTCCAGCAGGAATTGTCGCTGCAACTATCACAGCTGCAGCCCATGCGGTCCATCCATCAAACATACCTTTTGCCTTATTGATTGTGTTCTTTTTGACTGGAACGGCCGTTACAAAGGTTAGTTTCCTGTTCTTTCTATGAATGAACCACTCGAACTATGATTTACTAGGAATGTTATGCTAATCCTCTGTAGGTCAAACATAATATCAAGGCAAAGCTTACCATCCAGTCCACAGGCACTTCCGGTGAAGGCGCGAGGACACACGTTCAAGGTAAGCCTTTGCTTTGGATATATAGCTTACAGTTCTAACACCTCCAGTTTTTGCCAACTCTGGTGTCGCCTCGATCCTTTCATTAATGCACGCATATCAATTGCACAAACGAGGTGCTGGATTTACGAGCACTTTCCCTTGGGAAAGGGATCTTCTGTTAGTTGGAATAATAGCGAATTATGCTGCTGTAGCAGCAGATACCTTTAGTTCGGAGCTGGGCATACTAGCCGATAGCCACCCTCGACTTATTACTTCTCGGAACTGGCGAAAGGTCCCACCTGGAACGAATGGAGGAGTTACATGGGAAGGCTTGGTAGCAGGTTTCATTGGGTCTTTACTAATTGTTACAACAACAATGGGCCTATCCTTTGCAAGAAGTGAGCCTCAAGTGTTTCCCGATCTGATCCCAGGTTTTTCACTAAAAGAACCACAATTATTTACCTGGGGGATGACAATTTGGGGAATGTTGGGAAGTGTCCTTGACAGTTTACTGGGAGGATGGCTACAGCAAAGTATTATAGACACAAGAAGCGGTCGAATTGTGGAGGGTGCGGGTGGGAAGAAAGTCCTCGTCTCTCAACCTGGCCAAAGTAGCATGCATTATCAGAAACGAGCAGAGGTCAAGGCATCCCTGCTTCACGGCGAAGGCAAGGATGCAACACCAGTCCGCTCAAGAGATACCAAAGCTGCTGTTGATCGAGTTGAGGCGAGTCTCGACAAGAAAATGGGCGGCGCCGATAAATATGACGCGAAGAAGAAGTTTCGCACTCCTAGCTTTGGCGATGAGCAACCAAGCAGGAAGGTGGAGAGTGGTCTCTCCCTACTTGACAACAACGAGGTTAACTTCCTCATGGCATTGACCATGAGTTTGGGTGCGATGGCTGGTGCTGGATGGCTTTGGGGTATCCCTTTCGAGAGTATAGTACAGGTGTAATGGTAATGACCGCAATGAATAAATCGTGCTGTGTAATATAAGATATCATACAAGTTGCTATGAAGCTAATATCGTATTATTTCGTTAGGACACTCAAATTAAATAACATTGGAGCCCAATATATTGTCTATAACTTATTGAAATCAATGCGGTTGTCAAGTCTTAATGATAGAAATTGGTTAGTAATTTTGAAGTCCTTCATCTCTTTAGGTAGACCCGCTTTTCTTTGATATCGTCATGGATCCTACTAAGTACCTATATATACAACAACTGAAAATGTAATGGGCCTAAATAGTATTTCCCATGTTCTCAGCTCCAACAATCTCATGAAGCTACGCTTTATTGCTACGGTCCGCTTCACACCTGTCCCCTCAGAGGTATTGGTGGTCATCCAGAACTGAGAGGAAGCGTTCCAGTGTGTCAATTTGTATCTCAAGAGTTTCTTTAATTGTTTCTTTCGCTACTTTTTCTTGGCGCCATAATAATCAGCTAGCCAGGCAACAATTCTGTCTCCTGAACTCGCTCTGCGTCGCCATTCCTTCAACCAAAGTTTTTCTTCATCCAGCAGATTCACTACCTTGTCTGCTTGATCGAAAGCCGCCAAAGCCTCTGTGGTATTTTGGTTACAATATTGCACAATGCCCAGCCAGAATAATATTCTGGCTACTCCTACAGAATAGTCTAGTTGTCGTGCCATATCCAAACCTTCAAAAGTCAGCGCAAGAATATTGGCACAATCGTGTTCTTCCACACCGAGCCGTGAATGTTCAGTGAGGAAGTGTCGTAAAGCCAATTGGATTCTCTCAATGCGAAGATCAACGGACTCTATGGAAATAATGAAATAGTAAGCTGCTTCAGAGGGCTTGTACATGATAGTGCTTGGCTCCTCAAAAATTGTTAGATCGGGCATTTCGCTAATTTCACTAGAAATATCAAGATGTGCAAATTGGGCCGACTTTGAGGTTTTTGGTGTGAGGAATGTTGTCAGTGGTGTACGTGGTGTACGTGGTGTCCGCGGTGCCCGCGGTGCCCCTGGTATCAGATTCCCCAGACTCAGTGGAACAGGGCGCTTGGAGCGTCCTGTATATGGAGATAGGACTGGAGTGTTTAGTTTACTGGTAGGCATCGGCATATTTCTTGCAGCTTTTACTGATTAGTAATATATCTTATAACTTGTCTGCGCATAATACTGAGATCGACACTTACCCTCATCTTCCCCAATGGCGTGTTCAATCATATATTTTATTACCTGCCAGTCTCCATTTGTGCCAGTTTCAGATCTCTGTAATTGGAGTAGCTCTTTGAGACTATTGTTCTCATTCTCAAGCGCTCTTAGTTCACTATGCATCGCAACTTCTCCCTGGTCAGCTGTAACTGCAGAATCGTTGCCTTCAACGTTGCTAGATATGCGTGCTGTAGCCGTTGTCAACTGTTCTTCAAGTTCTGAAATTTTGACATTCTGCACTTCTATGCGTGCAGACAATATTTTTGTGGTCTTCTTTCCCCCTTCCAGTTTATTTTGCGCCATGGTAGCCTCTTCTTCTGCTTCGTCAACACACTTCTCTAGGCGTTCAATATTTTTGACAGCATTACTATCCATCCCTTCAATGCGTGCGTTTGTAAGGGTATCTCTCAATCTTTTGGCTTTTCCTTCAAGTCTTGACAACTCAGCTCGAAGTTCCTGGTCTTTTTCTTCAATTAAATCATCTACTATTTGGATGGCTTTCGAATTTGGGTTAACAAGACTCCATTGCTTCCATCTGCCTGAAGCATTATTATTACCAGCTGTCTTATCTGAACCTTCTTCCTCTTTCTCGATTTCTCTCAATCTCCCTTTCTGTTTATCCCCTATCCTCTGCCCTTGCTGTTCCATAAACTCATTGACTTCGTGGCTTGATGGTTCTTCCTGAATTGGTGTGTTGCTGGTTGCTTTTGTTTGGTCTGGCGGGA
>Ga0247734_1001409_pt1 | contig 18346 bp, 15 predicted proteins | sample UWRJL103311B2_FD_180933 | JGI IMG/M metagenome (GOLD analysis project Ga0247734, IMG submission 180933) | Plant litter microbial communities from Arlington Agricultural Research Station in Wisconsin, United States - UWRJ-L103-311B-2 | ecosystem: Environmental > Terrestrial > Plant litter >... | reverse complement strand
GCACATAGAAGCGTGAGTCAGTGTTGTGCACCGATTCTTTGAGATTGTGACGGACGGCGCGTAGCGCGGCGAGGATCTTTGGATCGTTGCTGAGGGGGCTTTTGTCCGGGCTGGCGAGGCGCAGGATTTCTAGCACTCGTGGCATTTTTGTCTTTCTTTCTTTGGCTTGAGATGTTTTGTGCATGAAATCGTCTCTGGGTATGGAATTTAACGGTTGAAGGGTGTATTGGAAGCAGTCTATTAAGAGAGAGTGGATGATGAAGAATGGAGTGGTGAGTAGTAAGTGGTTTGAGTCCACCTTGCAAATATTACAGGCTGAGTAATACATGCATACATACATACATGCATACATACATACATACATACATACATATATATATATTTCGGGAAGAGAATTTTGAGAAGAAGTATTGATCAATTCTTAATGTACTGTACTGGATCGTTAGGAAGTGGAACTTCGAAGTCGGACACGTGACAATTAGTTCACTCCGTTAGAAGATCGTTGCTGGATAATGTAGTTATTTGCTTTCAAAGCTAACGGGTCACAGTAAGTATACAATATCATACTTGTTATCAACCAGATGAATTCCAAAACTTGCAAGAAAACTATAAACAAAGAAGCGAACATCTCTACCCTTCCCAATCCGACACCTGAACACCAGATACTCCGTTGAAACCAGTGGGAAACCAATTAATGGGCCCCTGTACCTTTCTTACACGACCAATAACACTTGGTAGTGCTGACATGCATCGAGTATGAGCTAGAAAACACCCCAATACTAAAGATCGCCGCGCCGACGATGACTAGGAAGGCGTTAAGGCATGTCAAAAGCATCTTCTTCCAGTTAAGGGTATATTTTCCTCGGTTCATAAATAGCCACTATGTAAATCATCATTAGTACCTAAGTTTCCATTGAAGAATTTGAAACTAAAAGGAAAATAAATCTGCTAGTTTTGGGGACAACTTACAAAGAATCCAGGAGTACCATATGTGAACCAGCTCCCAAATAGTGAAGCGATCAGTCCTAGCATATTGCTGAAATCAGGGATACTGGGTAGTGTAAGCAAATCGAAGTGAACAAGAATCAAGGGAAGAACATACCTCTCAGATAGAATGAAGGCGGTTGCCCAAATGGTAACAATAATACCCACCCATGCAGCGTTACCTTTGGCTGTCTTTTCAGTCATATGTTTTGTACCCTTGAATATACGGAGATATAAATCCTTTGAGATGACATGTCCGTAGATGACACCAGCAATCACAACCTGAAATAGTTAGTTACACTATAATTAATGAGCTACGTGAGTGCGACTTACAGTAGGAAGAGCAACAATCCAGGCGGCCATTTGCACACGATGACTTGTCGAGCTAAGCGCTGGGGATTTGACTCCCGCACCAGCGAAGACGTAGATTACACAAGCTGACAGTGCGTAAAGCGATATGTCGACAGTTTGTAGTAGCGCGAGAGACTTTGGGAAATCGCGAGGATCTTTTAGCTCTGTGATGAACGTGAAAAAAGCAGCGTGGCCAGCATACGCAAAGACGATGTTAGTGACCGAGATGAAAACTTTGTAGAAAGGCGGTGGGTTCACAGGCCACAGATGATATGGGTTGGTTCCGTTAAGACCAGTGCTGGGCTTAGAAACTCCGAGTGCGATCATGGTAATGCCCACTGCAATGGTGACGCTGGCGGCACTGAATATTGACATATAGGACATGCATTTCAGCGTTCGCGGAAGACCTAAAACCAGGAAAAGCACCATGGCAATAACACCCCACCAGATAGAGCAGATCCTTCCCAAGATGGTTTCAAATGCAATGACAAACGTCAATATATGACTTGCCATGAGAAAGAGCATGAACAAGAGTTGGCCGATATCACCCAGTCCTCGTCCAAACTTTCCCCACCGTGGCCCGAGAGGACTGAAGAGAATTTGGAAAGCGTCTCCAATACCTGTTACACTAGGATGTCTGTTGCGAAACTGCCCATATACGTAGCCTGTGTAAGTCGCAAGCATGCCTAGGCCAAGGATGAGGAGGACTCCTGGAATTATACCGACTACTGCGAGGGTAGCTGGAAGAGATAATATACCAAGGGAGATGGTCTCCGCCTGTTGGAAGGTTAGTCTGAGTTGCAATAACTTTGTCACTGCAGAATAAAGCAGCTTACAAGCATAATGGCACTGCATTGCCACCAAGATAGGTTCTTCCATTTGATGTCGTTGTCGGAGTTTGAATTTGCAAATGGATCGACGTCTCCAACAGCTAGGGACTGGCTGCTCTCGAGAGGCTCTTTCCCTTCCATCTTTCCACGACTAGAACATTGAGACTCCTCACTCAAACTTATTTCTTCCATGATTTTCTTTCCATTGTCTGGAGAGGACATCTTTACCTGTCAGTATTGTAGAAGCACGAACTTTATGTTGTATGGATAGAGAGGAATGTAAAGTGAGTAGAACATTGAGGATACGTGGTGGGATAATGGTAGTATAGCTTAGTTCGCAACATAGCTGATCGATTTTTATTGAAGTAGATTATCATAGCTTGCGTCCAGTAGTAGACAAGGGGCACTAAGCTACACTACTTTATTAGAAGACCAAACTAACTTAGAAATATACTTATGCACCTTTAGAACTCCTAGATCTTTTTGCAGTGATATATTGAAGCGCACAACGAGAACTCTCGCTATTACTTAATGATGCGAGAAGCTGGTACGACACCAGAAGAACACATCCATATTGAGGTTTTTTGAAGAATTTAAGAACCTAGAAATCGGTTTTGAGTAACAGCAACTTAAACAGTATTGAGCAAGTAATGCTTGGTATGTAAATGGCAACTACGCTTAAACCTGATATCTAAGCTTTGTAGTGTCTTGTATAAATAACTAGACGCGGGATCTAGATTCTAGTTTCAGAAGTTTACTTTCTTGTAGAAACGGTCTATCGTAGCTTCAAACTAAACTATGCTCTAGGGTATGTTAGATTCTGGCTAAAAGTTATGGTCCGTTCGACGAATAATAAATAACTAGCCATAACAGACTAACGGACAATGGACGATGGACAATATACGATATAATAAAAAATTTAAATCTCAATGTGCTTGAAAAAAGCAAGCACATCATCCATCTTTGAAGAAACCATGGGCATAGGCGTTCCTGTAACTGAAGCTAGTTCTCGAGAAACATTTAGGAATTCCTAAGTCCCAAGAACTCGTAGAAGTTAGAAGTTGGAGCGGGTAGAACAAAGTCCAATCCAAGGATATCGTAAAGTGCGCACATGGTGTACCATTTTGTCTGTGGTAACATTAGCATTCGGAAAGTATACGAGATGTGATATCATCCGCATCGCTGCAACGTCTGGATACTCCATAATCTCCAACTAGGGGTCGGGAATTTGTAAGTATGTAAAGTTGTAATCCGAGCTCTCAGATTACAATACACCGTAATCGAATTCGGTTTACGTATTGCACTAAAAGTACCCACATTTCCTTCATTTTCAGGCCTATTCATAGGTATTCAGGATGCCCAGTAAAAAGCCCCTGTTTAATTCTCGTCTACCTCAAATTGTACAAGATCATCCTCCATATTAAGTAATTCATCCATCAAAGCTTCACTCTGATTGGCTGAAAGCTCTTCTTGTTGCCCCCTAGTACGATTCGCTGCCTTACGTAAAGATCGTGAATTCATATATACAAATGAAAGCATATCCATAGTCTCAATTGTCATACGAGAACGCAGCTTATTCTGTAGGAAATTCATAGTAGAAAACGCTCTTTCAGATGCAACGGAATTCGCCGTAATGTGTTGTAGTTGTATAGCTAATTCAGCTAGTTTTGGAGCAACAGATCGATAGCTTTTCCAGAACATTATAGGCTTCTCTACCCACTCTTGCCAGCCTTCAGTCATGATATTGAACTGGCTATCCTGATCGCAATAGTGTATAAAGTCTTCGTAGCCGTCATTACCGCAACGAGACTTTATAAACTCTTTGACTTGCTGTGCGAATCGTGGAAGTAAGACTGAATCGTGATATCTTGGAGTAAGCAAATACACTACGCAGTGAATTGGAAGGAGCTGTTTTGAGAGTCGATCTTGCCAACCCCCTTGGCCTGTAGAAATACAGTATTCTTCAATATCTTGCTACCAAGTAGGATTATTGATAGGATTTCGAGTCCCTTGAAGGTGAGTGTTGATTGTAATCTATTGTAGGTATACCTTATTCAAGGTAGAGGCGTTTGACTCACTCATCTTCTGATATTCGTGGAGGGGTCGTAAGAAGGCTTGTAAAGTAGTAATTGATGACCAAAAGCCCTCCTGTAATATCAGCCCCTTTAACTTCGGAGTTGCGTTAGGGTGAAGAGCGTAAGCTTTTAGAGCTTCTTCTGATTTTGCAATTGACTCAAGTTGACGATATTGCGTACCCCAACGAGTAGGTACAGTTGCAATTAGGGCCCTGGGTTTTCCATAAACAATCGTCATTATATTATGTAGATACGCAAGTTGCTTGTCAGATTTCCGAAAGCAATTGACTAGCTTATTAGGCCCTTCAGCAAAAAAATGACTCATCTTCGTATTGATCTGACGCCTATTATAATCCTTACTAGGGAATAGGAGATCCTTGAAGGTAAGGTGAAGGCCATGAGAATCGCAAGGTATATAGTGAATATGGGCTGTTTCTGGTGATTGCTGTAATAAAGCCCACATTGCTTGTTGCGTACTACAAGTATCAGACGCAAAGGAATTCTAGTGTTTTAGCTGATCTCGAGTAATCTCTTTTGCGTGGCTTATTATAAGCTTCATAGTTCAGTCGGCTCCTGATTTCGTTGCACCAATACCAGTATTCTTCTAATAGTACGATATCCCGTCTACGAGAAACGACGTATTCTCAACCCGAATTTTAGCCATATTCGCAGATCCATCACTAACCAATTGTATATGTTTCGATGTATCAGCAACTGATAAAACCTTCGCCTTTGTACGATTGTAGATTGTCTGAAGGAGGGTTGTAGAAAGACGTTTCGAATTAGGAGGTTGATAATTGAGCTTCTTAAAAAAGCGTCGCTATTCGTTAGTTTGAAAAAGAGTAAAATTCGCTGTAGAGGTAAAAACAGCTTCTGCAAAGAGCTCATCCAAATTCAAATCAATATCAGTCTTGTACGCACTTGTAATCTTTGGCTGAGAGGTACGATTCTTCTCCTTATCGTCGCAATATTGAAGGTATTTCGTATACTTCAAAAGGTGCTTGGCACAGAAATCGCTAGTATTCCAAGTACGCTTTCTACCGCAATATTTGCACTCTGCGAAGTCAACCCCTCCACCTAATTGGGGCTGGCGAATAAAGGCCGCAGCGACTTCTAGATTCTTGTGGGATGAATTTCCATTGCGAGATGACATTCTGATATAAATGAATTGTAGAGAAACGTGGTTGTTGTATTATAATTGATCCCTTTGATTTGTAGTAGGTAAGTAAAGAATTCAAGTTTGACACGAAATTTTCTACCGGAAATAAGAATTTCCGCTCCGAAGTCACGTTTTACTGTCACGTGGTTGTAATGTAACGTGTAATCGTACTTAAACGTTACAATTACAAAAATACGTATTCGTAGTCGCTTTACTGTAAACCGCCGACCCCTATCTCCAACTGCTTGGAGCATCCCAGTAGCTTACCAGCAAATTTCTTTTTAGGAGTAATTTGAAGGATGGCGAGCCTGATCAAGAGTGATGAGTGTGTAATTGTGGGGAACGGCATTCACCGAAAAGCAACATCGCTGTCCACAAAGTCACGTTGAACATTGTGTCTCATTTCTTCTTGCCAGAAGGATTCGGTAGGCGTTCCGAGAATCTCTTTTGGCTGTGACTAAGCAGCTGAAGTGCACGGCACAGTGCAAATGGAAATGTTGCATTCAGACAGGGCTTGCCACTAACCACGCTACCGTCCAACGGAGTGAGCAGGTTCAGAAGAGCCTCCTCCAAAAATACGACCGAAGGCTGCGAAAATCGTATGTTGTGGGTTTCTGAGTTAGGTGAGATCGTATTACCATATTGAGAGACTGGCAAATGCTGAAAAGGAAGAGAGACACCACCATGATTTGTATTTGGAGAAGAATAGACCGCCGTAATTGAAGGTAAAGTGTTTGAATTTATGGTATCATAGGTGCTATACAACGAATGTAGTGTAAATTACAGTCTTGATCTGAGCGAGTGGTATCAAAACTCCTGCTCTCCTCAAGACGCAGAAACCCCTTCTGGATATCTGCTATTATAGCTAGAATTAGTGGTGGCAATGCGATGCCTCTATCCAAATATCAATGACCGTGTCCGAGATCGTGCTCATGTCTTCATAATTCCCAAAGTATCTCTTGAACGCCGCTAGTTTCTCCTTTTGATATACCTAATCGAATATATGCATATGCCCAATATACAACGCTAAAATATCAAAAAAACAACTCTCTCAAATAATGGCCGCCTAGTTGGACTAGAGGAAGCCGCTTGCCATCTGCCCACTATTTGGTGTAGGTATACCCGTTGCGTTCTTTAGGTAACACATCGAGTTTCGTTCCGGATGCTCTGGGCTGAATATTATCCATGTAGCTCCTACACAACCACCCTTCTTAACTTCTTGATTGTATCTAGCACAGGCATTTAGACATTCTCCAAAGCTGGATTGAATCGAAGTTGACGCATCTATGCTGGCGCTATTGGGAGGAGCGATGATATTAGTTCCACAAGATTGGAGGAAGGTATATCCTGGAGTAGTAGAGGTGAAATTCTTTTTGTCAATCAAGGGACAGCCAGCTTGGTCATAGACTATAGTTTGCACAGTCCCAGGCGCTGTTGTTGTGACGGTAGCTGTGGGGGCATTTGCTATCGCACTTTCTAACCTGTGACAATGTTAATCGCCGACTCACGACCTGCGAGGAAAGCCTTACTTTGAGACTTTTGCTTTCTCCTTGACCACCATTGAGCCTCCAATACCGCCCCCCAAAGCACCACCCACTAAAAATGCTACCAATGCTAACAATATCATTCCTATGAGACCAAAAGCCCCACGCCGCCGCTGTTCGTGTTGCCGTACATCAGCCTGTGATATAGGAGGCAAATCAAGTGGATCATGGCCTCGTTGAGGACTTAATGGGTCGTATGCTCTTGGCGGAGGGAAATCGGGAGTTCTGGGTGAAAGAAATACTTCTGCCTCTAGAGGCCGATCGTCTGGTTGATATGGAATGTTGGCCTTGTATGGGAATAGCCTCCCATGATCAAAGTCTTCGGAAACCATGTATTTGTCTGGTGTATCGAGATGTCCGCTGTTGACAACCTCAGGACCTTCACTTGACTTTCGCACAGGTCGCATCTCCATGTTGAGGTTGAGGGGACGAGGAGAAGTAGTAATGGCCAGGCAATTTCAAAGAGACCAGGGGAGGTAGCAACGTGGAAGCATGGGAAAGGCGAGGGGAGATGAAACATAAAAGAAGAGTTTGGAAAAGAGCTTTCTTGCAGGCTGGCACTTGCAACAGCTTTGATAAGAGGGATCCAACTACTACTACATCATACCCTTCTAAGTAAACCAACACCGCAATAGTAATACGGTACGCCATTACTTACTAGACGGTACTGGTGAGTGCGGCAGGCCGACAGTGGGCACAGATGAAAGAAGTCGTGATGGGAGGCGCAGTAAAATTGATATCTACTTATCGGGCTTGCCAACATGCTGCGGATCTATTCCTGCAAGCCATAGATGACGATACCCACGAGGGCCAACGACCAATGATTGGACCGCGGAGAATTCGCACGCTGTGCCGTTGACATGCAGGAACAAAATTTTGCTAGAGTAGAGAAGGCCAAGAACAAGAAGAGGAAGTTGGAGCTCAAAAGTTGGAGTTGGGACGATTGACAGCCGAAAATTCATCAACGGCCGGGTAAAAGCCGGAACCGGAAATATGCAACAAAGGCCAACTGGGCCTTCACCTTACAGAACACCTTGTACAGTATATATTGAATTACAGCTTTTCACGCAGTCCGGTTTGTGAGCTCATGGCAGCGTATGGAAGCGTCGAGTATCTGAGGTGGTGGAAACATCACGGATGTGAAACTGATGAGGTGAGGCCAATACTCATCAGAGACAGTTAGTAATTCTGTGGGCGAGGGAGGCACCAGCACGGGATCTGGATGTCCCAATCCAGTATGAAGCGGTTTGTTGGATGGCGTTACATATAGTATATTGTATACAGTAAGAAGAAGAAGAATAAGAAGGGTTACTGTAGCTACGACAGAAACTCTTCTCCTCTTTTCCTCTCTAGCGTAGCCTCGCGCTTAATTCGGAGTCATCCCCTGGACAATAGTAGCCAAAGGTTTATGACAGAGTAAGCGGCGCTATTGAAACTCTGCAGCAGAAGCCAGGGTTGTCAAGGCAAATAAACGACTGATCGAGCGGCATCGTTGCAACGTAAGAGAAGTGAAGTTGGTTGCCGCGCCATCTCATCCAATCTCATCGTCTGGTGGAAGCGCAGCCTCCCCACCTCGACCACCTCGCCCACCTCGCTGGGATCCGGTTTCTATTTAGATCTCAATACTTGCAGCAGGACAGTCCAGTACCGCCGGGCAGTAGTAATAGCACCCCGCCGTCTTCGACTTGCTACTTATTGAAGTTACAACCCGCACGGTTCAATGGGAAAAGAGCGCGGGTATATGTGATCAAGCTTATTAGTAGATTTTCACTATAGGTGGAGCCGCTGACTGGCTTCTTACTTTATTGTATGAGAAGCTCAATTTCGTTCAGCCGGATGCAGAAAAGACAACGTAATGGAGAGCACTGCTCTGCTTGATGTCTTGGTTTGAAGAATGGGGTCCGCCGCAATGCTCCAGCAACGGTTGTTGTTTACATTATATACCCTACAAAAGTCAAATCAGCCACTATTCTAACCTTTAGAACGTTGCATGCAGCTACACCCCGCTCCGCTCCTGCACTCCACCTTCATAAATAACTATGGGTCGGTCCATTCGGTGAAATCAAGGAGTTTGATCGATAATGGCACGTTTATTAAAGCAATGAATGAGAGGCAGTAGAGAGCGGAGCCACCATCTTCAAAATAGTCGGGCGAGGTAATCGCACTCTTACAATCTTCTTCCTTGGTTCAGGTCATGAAAATTCAAGTGACCTAATCCTTTCAGATTTAGTTATGAAATATTTTATTATCAACATTGATTTAGATGCCAGATTGCTATCCAAGGGAATCTGGTACAAACTCCCTAAACCAGAGAAAGCTACGCTATAGATTCAGGAAAACGGAGGACTATGCAAAGCCAAGACCAAGTACATCTTTGTACCGATAAACTCCGAAAATCTCTGGCCTTAACTATTTGTGCCGCATACGAAGTGATCTCAGATGCATCCTGCCAGCCTGGAGCCCTTTCCCGCAGGGGGTGGCTCTTCTTCCTCATCTTCAAGCATGCATTCGAAGAATTGTGAAAGAACTCAACAATTCCCTCCAGGATCTTATCTATCTTCATTTTATCTTGTCCAGCATCTCGGTCGTTGATAAATCCTCTCCATTTCTCTACCGAGAGCTCGAGCACATTATCAAAAAAGAAAAAAAGGGCCAGCTTAATCAGTTCCATCTGAGTGTTCCCATTTCGACACCAGCTTAATTTCAGATATAGCACTCTTGATGCACTGCAACGTAAATGCTACGTTTTCAAAAGTGGTTGGTGTGTTGATTATTGACTACACAAAAGATGAATCGAATTACAATCATAATACGCGAGCCTTTAGACACGAGGATGCCTCAGCGGAAGAGAATCGCGGACGAAAACTCTGGTCACAGAAGATGAGGTGAGATAAATAGAAGTGAAAGATGGGATGGGGTGATCAGTGATGTTTTTGCGGCTTTTGACTTCCTCCCGAATAAGTAATTTCTTAAACCCATGATAAAGAGTAAGTACTTAATCAATAAGACACCTATAGATTGTGTATATAATATATCGTATTGGACTATCATCAATCTCGACAACTTTAAGCCCTAACGAGCTGTGAATGCGTATCCTCCAGAATTGGGGACACTAATTTAACTTTCGACCACCAATCTTGATACCGTCTCTGGGTATCTCTCCTGGTTCTAGTACTGGATAGACAGTTGACTACTTGTTCGAAAAGACAGTTTCAAGCTCAATGCTGATCCAAATGATGCAGTTTTGAAGCTCGCCCAAAAAGACTGACAAGCTCAAGGGCCAGTTAGATGTCTGCAGTGACGGTAGCCATGCAGTTAACGACATTCACTGTGGACCCTCGAAAAGACTTGATATTATCGGAAAAGCTTCACTTACTCTACTGAGTATCAAGATCTTCAAGATTCTTGTTTGAGGCCTTGTAGCGAGATTGTGCATTCAAGACTGGTGCGAAGTATAGACATCTTGGAATCGCACAGGCTTTTCACGCCTTTTGCTTGGATTGCTTTGAAAGCATCTTCTTCAGAAGCGCTTGTTGCTCACTAACAACCTTCCGTAGGTCTTCGTTGTCCTTGCGTAGCTTCTCATCCTCACTAGAAGATGCTACTACTGGAGTAGAAAATCTGGATATAGCTTCTTCGAGCATACCAGGAGGGAAACCTGGAGATTCCAGGGCCTGGTTTAATCTATTGCTTTCCAACTGACCCGTCAGCTGTGCAGCGAAAGTATAGTTTCCCTCCGCGAGTTTTGGCTTGACGACAGTTGCAGCTTTAGTCAGCTTCTTACCCGGAAAAGGGGAGATCATAAAGATATTGGTAACTGGGGCGTTCAGATCTGAAACTTCCGTAGAAAAACATTGTCGTGCCGTATCCCATTGTGCAATCTTGCCTGATGCATGTCCGGTCAGAAGTTTAGTCCCATCATGATTTAGCCCGATGCAATGTGTAGGGCCAAAACCAGCTTCCGAAGGACCGACAAAAGGAGGAGCCGTCACTTGGACTGGAGTAGTCTGAATGTTGGTATCATATAGTGGATTAAGCTTCGAATCTGGTTGAATGAACTCGGCAAGTTGCACGGATCCGTCTTCGAACCCAATAAAAACTCCGCGGTCGCAAGGATCGATCGCGAGACAGAGTGGCGTCAAAGCCAAAAGGAATGTTCTTAGAAGGGCTCCAGAATGGTAATTCCAAACAATGACTGTATTGTCCTTACTCGCTGAAACACAAATATTTGTTGTACTGCCACTGTGGCCTAGACTCACAGCTGTGATCGCAGCACGATGGTAGGCCAAAGTCCTAAGAGGTTCATGTGTTTCGGTAGATGTTAAAGATAGAAGGCGTGGGATGGACCACACATGGATATTTGAGTCTTCGGAACCGCTTGTGAGATGCGATTGTGTTGCAGCAACACAAGACACGGCTTGGAGGTGGGATGCTGGAGTTGATATTTGTCGACCTGTGCAAACCTAGAACATATTAGCAATAACTCTACGAACACAGCAGAACACACCCACCTCCCACAATATTAGCCGACCTTCTGCTGTACCTAGAACTAAAATGCCATCGCTGACCAATGTCAAACAATGTATTCTTTCTGGAAACGAGATCAACGCCTCTTGGTTCCCCCGTTCCCTCGAGTAGACATGGACCACGGCTTTGTCGGCCTGGGCAGCAAATATATGCGTGGAATTGGCGGCGAGGGCGTTTACAGGCGTAGAACTTTTCTTGAAGGAAGATTTAATCTTGGGAGCGGGGTCCAATTCGTGAAGGTATATGCCAACGTCTTTTGCAATGGCAGAGTTCGCGGTCTTTGGTTGAGCACGAATTGACGAAATGAACGTTTCAGACAACATAATTTGCTGAAGAAAAAGGGGTTTCCTAGATCCGTGAAAAGGGCCGCAGGGCGTTTAGTAAGGGGATAGGGATGAGTATTGGAGCTGCGTTCTGTATTGGTTTTTCAGGATGTGGAACGACTAGGGCAGCTTGGTGAAGATCAGAAAAAAGAACAAAATAAACTTTCGCCAAGCCAAAGCTACAGGTTGCGCCAAGACATCGTCAACTCGAGCTGATTGATGTTCTGCTACCGTAGAATATTGCTTTTCAGTCCATCTTCAGTCTCACGCTCTGTGATACATTAAGAGGATACCACATTCACTCGGGACTAGGCTTGGGGCATCTTTTGGAGCTGAAACAGGGTGAGATCATCTCATGCAGGATCATGACACAAGTAGATGGATGGGCTTGAGTTTTATCACGATATACAACCACAGACATGCTTTTCCAAATCAAGGTCCTCAATTCAATAAAACAAGTGCTTCGTATCTGGGATAATGGATGGAGCCGTTTTCCTTTGGGAACATAGGAGTCACCGGAACTGTGTCTTTTCCCATGATTGAGATCACCGCCGGCTCAATCTTCGTCCCGGTGCAATGGTTTGGTTGCACATTGTGTATCATTATTTTGATCAAAATGAAGTTTTCTAACTGGGGCGTACTGCACGTAAAGCCTCTAGCGTGACGAGATCCCTTGCGTTGGGACGGAGATGATTTGCCGCCATATTCGACATATCACTTCAGGGACGTAAGGCCTCACGCTTACCCTATCAACTGTGCGTCTTCTACGCTACTTTGGGTTTCTTTTTCATTCATTAGTTTGTTATTGTTTGTGTCTCATCTGGATCTGAACTTGCCGCAGGGCAATATGAGGAGACATTCTTGCGAGATTCGTAGATCTATATACTTGTGCCTTGCCTCATCGAACTAGGTGCAAATGTGGTCAATGTCTTCATCATCTAACAAAAGTCGATAGTGCTCCTCTATATTAGCTGGCTGAGCTTCATCAGTTTTGTTCTTGTTCCCTTAACATATGCATCTTCTTCCTCCTTACCTCCTTGCCTCACCTTCTGCATGAGCCACCTAGTCGATGACTGGCCAATCCGACGAACACAGCATCTGCCCCTTTTAGAATTAAAACACCGAGCAAGACAATACCTAGCAGGTGCCAATCGTGCAGGGGGCCCACAGGTTATATCAAAGAAGACGACGTCCCTCGATATTACACCTTAAAGATTTCTACACAAAGCCTTACAAACGAAACACCCAGAATATACACAATAACGAATCAAGATGCGCTCCTGGGGAAGCCCGGCGCTGAACCCGGAGACCAGTGCTCACAAAACAACCCATTTGGCCTCACGAAGGTCTGTTAAGGTCATGAAGAGTCTCCTTCCTCTTAGGCTATCTTCTCCAAAACCTCCAAATACACGCTCGCCTTCACCAGTTCCATCACAGGGTTCAAGCTATAGACCTCAATACTCACCTCCGACATTGTGTCCAATTCCCTTACCAATCTTGCCAACAGGAGCAGATAGTCATAGGCATCACGTTTCTCGACCCTCGATGAAATTACGGTCAGGAAAGTACCGCGACACTCCCTACTTCACCCCCAGACCCGATATTGCATGCTTTAATGACGATGAAGTCTGCCTAAGTTGTCCACCGAAAGGCTCCCCCTGTAATGAGTCATGTATCTTCCAAGATTACACAAATATACACAATAGCGTTTCTTCTTCCGGCTATAGCACAGACAATGAAGATTGCCAACGAGGCTTAGGATTTCAGTTCTGGGAATCAGATCCTTACCATGATACCCGGAAATGGCCCCGAGTAGGCAGTTCGGATTTATCTATCAAATGTCGAGGAGAATCATTTGAGACTTCAATGTTCTCTGATGAAGCAGCGTACCTGAGCAATTCCTCACCACGAGCCAGCATTCGAAAACCGGAAAGCTTCCCAAGAGTACCATGGAGACATAGCTCGACAGAGTACGACAGTGAAGAATGGATGAGCGATTCTAGTAGTGATAGCAATGAGGATGTAGATGAACTTGTATGTGTCTTGATCCATGGTATTTTCAACCATAACTTACAACCATAGGGATGTGCAACAGCTCTGTCTCTGGTTACACCTCTTGCACCTGCGAAACCACATGTCGTGGATGTTAGTGGTCATCCACTGGGTATACCACCTAGATCTTCATCTCTCCCTGGCCTAGACGCTGGAAGAAAAAGCCGAATGACTTTCAGGGATAGTACACAAACTGCTCCCGACTCGCCCCGGAAATCTTTCAACTGTAGCTGGCGACATGGAAATGCTACATTGGCCTATGGATACGAGCCAACTCACCATTTTCCAGGTATCCCTGGCGGATTTGACTTAGCCAGAACAAGTCCTCCATTATCTCCCACGGAAGATTCTGGATGGCACAATCCTACTTTGCCTCTGTCCTTTTCAAAACAACGAAAGCATCCTAGTGATATACCCAAAACAAGAAGTGTTCATGTTTTATCTGGGGAAGTCGATGCTTTAGAATCATCACCAGGACCACTTAATAGCATAATTTCTAATCTGGAAGATGCCATTCTAAGCTTCCCTTCAGTAATGTTGCTACCTGACGCACATTGCATTCCAGCCATTCGGTCCCATCTCTACCAGTGTTCGATTGGTGTTGGGCACAATGTGGCAGCCACATCGTCATATTCGAATCAAGTTGACTGGCAACCTCAAATGACGATCGGTACCCGTCAATCAGAAGATGAGGATGAGCCCAATCTTCACCGATCATTTTCACTGTCTACCCTTTCCACGTTTGGGACATTTTCGGCCTCCAAGTCCCAGCCTGAGACAAATATTGATGCAGCTCGACATGAATTGTCTCCCGCACCGCATTTCTCAATCACAAACGGGGACCGGACTCTCCAGACAATCTTCCCAAACTCTACAACCTTCCATCGCGCTGCGGTCTACTCGCATATCCTCGCTTATATATTTCTCACGACGCTGACCTCGCCGAAGACGCCTCCGCCGCTGTCGAATCAATCAACAATATTTACAACCACCTCGCATGCACTTCCACCGAAGGTGGTCCAGGTCCTGGGTGCACCACCCATGACTGCCAGGCCGGCACGAGTCGACATCAGAGATGGCTATGCAGTGTATGCTGAAGGTGCTGCGGGAGTTGCCATGGATCGAATTGAGCTGCTTCTGAAAAGAACCAAGACCTGCATTGGCTGGCTTCTAAGTGAGATGGAAAAGCCCAATTCCGGCAGTTTTGATCCAGGTGAATGGGAAGTCACGGTCAACGCGTTGATACTGCGAGCCTTGGTGGAAGTTGTGAAGGGATGCGAACAGAATGTTGCGGTATATGTTTGAGGTCTCAATTGGAGTTGTGGTGTTGGCTTGTTGCCGTATTTGGCGGGATATATAATATGGGTTGAACTTGCTTTTAGGGTTGTTGGAGTGCGTGTTGCGATGCGGCGGAGATACCAATATTCTGTTTTGTTTTGTACTAACTCTGGCACGTCATGGGATATGTTTTTGTTACGACATCACCACGAACATCACCTTTCTCTATCATTAGCGGGTTTTGGGCTGTATGGCTAGATACATAATTAGGAAGTAATGAACATCTTGTTATCCTATTCCAATGCCGCAGTCGTCTTATGGACTTTGCTTAGATTATTAATAATTATGCTGAGTCCTATATTCAAAGCAAACTTATCCAGGAACTGACAGAACTACTTTAATAATGTTGTTGTTGGTGCGAACCAGCTCAACGTATTGATGTCGGTGGGCATTATTTGGGCAATATAGTTCACGAGTGATACAATATGCATACTATACAAAGACCCCCCCCAGATTGAGCCTGTAGAAAGAACAGCTTAGGACTTCTGAATGGGCTTGTTTCTAGACACGGCACCTTCCCATATAACCAACCCATCACTTGGGCGATGAGTCTCAGATGGTATAGGTGGGAGGATGAAGCCACAGGACTAGTAACCACATATTGATTGACATGGAAGAAAAAGCAGAAGAAGAAGAAGAAAAGAAAAGAAAAGAAAAAAAGACAATCTAGGGTGAACTCCCGAATATTAGTGGAAATTAAATTTCGGGTGAGTGCGTGCAAAACATTTGACGCTGAGTGGTTTATTTTTCCATAGGAGGTAACAAACAAACAAACAAACTACACTACACCAACACACCGTTCATACTTCGTATATAATTTGCACGCGAAGTGAGGGGTTGGTGGGGTTTGGTGGGGTTGGAGGGACAAGCTTAGGAACTTGCTCCTTCTTCTCTTGGTATAGCAAAGGCAATGAATGCTCCACTGTTACATAACTCTTCACATTGTAGAATTACAATTACAATTACACCTACAAGTTGCAGGTTGCAATGGATAATTGACAATTGCAATTACAATTACAATTAAAACCACCATTACCAATTCACCGCAAGGAAGCGTGATAACTGTACATAGCGCAGGCAAGCAGATGCAAGGAAGCTGCTATGCTGATATCATCATAATTGCGGGCGATCGACTCGGTGGAGGACGTTTGGGTGATTATCGATATTGTGAGGCCCGTGCCTCGAGGCAAAACACACCGGATGACGATGGCGGCCGGGGGCTTTGAAATCAAATACAAATATCTCAACCTTTTTCCGAAACTTTTATTTTCCCAAAAACAATACCCATCACCTTTCATACCTACCCCATCCATTGAATCTGAAATTCATCATATATACCACCTCACTCATATCTAGTAAACCAATCTCTATCTTGTAATAAAAGCAATTGCTCGTTACTGACTCTGGAATTCAGTATAACTCACAAACTTCAAAATGGTAGACCAAGGAAGCCCTCAAACCGGAAAGCGGTTCGAGCCCAAGCAGATGCTCTTCCGCTATCTGGGTAACACCGGTCTCAAAGTCTCAGTTCTGGGTCTAGGAGGATGGCTCACCTATGGAAGTGACGGTGGCGTTGCTGAAATCGAGCAAACAGCAGCCTGTCTTCAGGAAGCTTGGGATCACGGCATTAACTTTTTCGATACCGCTGAGGTCTACGCTGAGGGTAAATCCGAGATTATTATGGGAAAGGCGCTGAAGAAGTGTGGATTTGAGAGAGACGACTATGTTTTGACCACCAAGCTGCATTTTGGTGATGGTAAGTTGTGTTCTCGCACGGCAGTTGAGAGTGGGGTGGCTAATGAGGATACCAGGAAACGGATTCCCTAACAACCATGGGTTATCGAGAAAACATATCATCGAGGGCATGAAGCGCTCTCTGACACGGTTGGAACTTAACTCAGTCGATGTGGTGTATGCTCATCGATCTGATTTCTGGTGCACGCCTATGGAAGAAACCGTTCGTGCTTTCAACACCATCATTGACCATGGTCACGCTCACTACTGGGGTACCAGCGAGTGGAGCGCTTTTGAAATCGAACACGCTCAGCATGTCGCTACCCGCCTTGGACTCCAAGGACCTGTGGTAGAACAGCCTCAATACAACATGTTTGTGCGTGAGAAATTCGAAGCCGAGTACGCGCCTCTCTACAAGTTATACAACTACGGAACCACGATCTGGAGTCCTCTCTACCAGGGAATCCTCACCGGCAAATACAACGACGGAATCCCAGCCGACTCTCGGTATGGCACAATCTCCAAGGACAGCGCCTCGAAATTCGAAACCGCCGAAACCAAAGCCCAGATTGAAAAAGTGCGCTCCCTTACCACCGTGGCCGAGAAGCTCGGCGGTAGCGTTGCATCTTTGGCTCTGGCTTGGTTGATCAAGAACCCCCATGTGTCTGTTGCGATCCTTGGAGCGACAAAGGCCGAGCAGATCACGGAGAACGTGAAATGTTTGGAGTTGCTGCCGAAGCTGTCGAGCGAGATTATGGAGGAGATTGAGACGATTTTGGAGAACAAGCCCAAGACTCCTGGTACCATGCCTGCATCACGGGACGCAATGACTTTGAACAAGGCGCTTATCGGTCTATGAGGAATCAATGCGGTTGTAATACAGAAAATGTAGAATACTTCATAGATCTCTTAAAAGAAAAATATATACCAACAAACGTTTGCCCAGCAAAAACCTGTGATTGTGATATATTCATTTCCTGTCCGCCAATTGTTGCTTCAATTCACGCGGGCTTTCTTTTATGGTTACTAATTGCCATGTCATTCTAGATGCATCTCAAGCAATACCTCTTGCTACTCAGGTAGCTCGTATACCTACTCACCATTTCTACTCACCACTTATGTTTTTCCCTCCAGTAGAAGCCATCTGTCTTCATCATCTGCGCTACCTATGCACCAATACAATAATAATACAGAGAGCAACTGAGCAACCGGGGCAAAGTAGAAAAGCATTTCGTTGTTCTGTATCAGACAGCAGCTTCAATAAAACATAAGCCGAATCAATAAGCACGTACCTAGGTAAGCACCACAACTCAGGGGCTCTCGCTTAAACCCAACATGTGGGAAATGAATGTAGAATGTAGGTAGGGGAGCTCGGGGGAGGTAAGGGGGAGGTAAGCTTGCATGGTTTCATGGTAAATCTTGTTTTTGA
>Ga0247734_1001408_pt1 | contig 18349 bp, 12 predicted proteins | sample UWRJL103311B2_FD_180933 | JGI IMG/M metagenome (GOLD analysis project Ga0247734, IMG submission 180933) | Plant litter microbial communities from Arlington Agricultural Research Station in Wisconsin, United States - UWRJ-L103-311B-2 | ecosystem: Environmental > Terrestrial > Plant litter >... | reverse complement strand
ATGATACAGCAATATGAAACGACGTCCGAAGTCACGCCACCCCAAGACCCGTCTCCATACCTCTGACACTTTCAAAACCCCTATCAAGCGTTAGCGAATGCATGAGTGTAGTGGTCTGGTTCCTTGCGAACGACTTTGATTCAAAACATTCTTCTACGATCCCCCCGACTGTACCAAAACATGGGTTTGTGCCTAGTCCACTGAAACGTGACGAATGCTTAGCAACAAGATAGTCGAGCCTAGGTGTTCTCCAATTTTATTTTGAGTGGTAGAATATAATGATTCCCAAAACCCCTTAGAATTCTTTTGATATACTTGCACCTAAATCCTCCTGCGATAGCACATTTGAAAAAGACATTCCAACAGCGCCGAGACACTTTCCATCAAACTACCTCCATACCACATTAAGGCACTTAAATCATCAGCGTCAAAGTACCAATCCAACTTCCTCGATGGCTGTCACATTCACAGGGCCAGAGGCCTTCAAATTCCTCGGCTTCACACCAAAAGCGACGGATGTTCTACAAAGAAACCCAACTTACCTGGTCATTTTACTCATCGTTCTTATCGGCTTAATAGGCATCGGTCTACTCGCCTTCACTATTCATCTGATAACCAACAAGGACAAACCAAAGCCACAGAAGGCGCCTCCGCGTGGTGCAAAGAAATAAGTGATCGGTTATCCCGCAAGCACGACGCTAGTGAACGGCTGCTACATTGAGTGGATGTGAGGATTGGTTGATTTATGGATGGAATGAAGGAAGAGCACTTATACCCCGGCCGATATATGAACGTGAAGGAATGACGAAGATGTCGATCTCGATGTGGATGGGATAGGATGAGCGTGGCCTGCTTTCTTTTCCATTATCAGGACGAATCTGAACCCGATAATTTTGGTGGAATTCCAACTTCGAAAATAGGATGGGATGGGATAGACAGTTAGGGATTCATTGACGGAGTTTAATTTGGAGCGACTTGGAAAATGAAGCGGGAGTCTGTTCAGCAAGCTGCATTCAATTCCATTGTAATTCACATAGGGTAGATGTCTGTTAGAAGTGATATATTATTAAGCCATTGGCATTTCAATCAAGTCACATTTTTAAATCTTACCAATTCAAGGCTTCTCACATTTTTATCCCTATATTATTCTCAGTTGCTTCTTGTATACTGAACTATCATTATCCTTACAAATGCCTATCCAGAATCTACATCCACTGGATTACCGTGCGTGCAGTAGTAACCTGCAATTTTACTGTCCAATCAGAACCATGTGTAGATCAAGCAAGGGCAACGTTATGCATGTCACAAAATCGAACGATAATCGTACGATTTCGATTGTCTGATTTACGTCTATTCTTTCCTAACAGAATATCTGGAGCTGTTTTTGTATGATCGACAACCTCCCGTTCTCGGTACCCAAGCTACCGTACCGTACCGTACTGTACAGGCCCCGTGAACTTTGATATGGTTCTGCCCCACAAATTCGACTGGCTGCGCATTCTTTTTGTAATTATGGAGTTTGTTTATTATTAGACCAACATATGATTTCTCAGTCCCAAGTGCCTAGCATTTGATATCGACAAATTTCACGTCGAGTAAATTAAGTACAATGGATTAGAATTGCACCTTTGCATGAGATGAACATCGTCGAATCTTCGATTAATATTTTCGATGTGTAGTATTGTCTGGTATGCATTATGCTGTTGCACCAGCATTTTAAGTCTACGATTCCCTGACGCCTGGAAAAACACCTACAATGGCTACCCAAACGCCTGACTGCATCTATTACATGTAATGAGTGAATGATTCTTCGTTTTTCATCCACCAAGAGATCAGTTTACAGGCTTATCCTGTATTAATGGACCTTGTACATTATAAAGAAAAAGGTTGTTACTCTTCCATATGGTATTAGTCAACACCACATAATGTGGTGATAGCATGCTGAATGACGGATCCTTAATCCAGCTGAGCCGATCCAGCTTTTTCCAACAACGCCTTGAGAATACCTTCCATGGAGCGTCCGTCATCTTGTACCGCTCGTAATGCGCTCTCAACCTCTGTACAACGGGCTTGTAAACGACGCACTTCCTTCTTCAAACCTTCGACTGACTCTTGTTGTGTTGCAGGTTGATACGATACAAAGTCTCTAGGACGTGTTTCGCTAGGAGATTCAATTTTTAGTTCAAGTGGAAGATCAATGGATGAAACCGGCGTGTCTATGCCCAAACCTTCAGCAATCCGTTGGGTAGCTAATTCCGCAATCGGCCTTGAGTTTAAAGTGTCGTTCGACACAATGTTCTTAACCCTTTCCAGCTCCTTACCACTCAAACTTTCAATTCTTCTTTCCATATTTTCCTTCAACTTATTCCATGTTTTTCTTTCTTCACTGGCAATCGCCTCTAAACGGGTAGCTTTCTTTACAATTTCAACGTATTGTGACCCTTCCTGGACGGCAGCTTGCCTAAATTCGTCCCTGCTGCGTGACAGCTCGTCCACATCGCGCTCAAGGTCGGAAACTTGTTGTTGAAGCCTTAGCTTCTCTTCACTCAGACTTATAATTTCGTTATCTGATACTGCATGCTTCTTCTCAAGCGCACTAGCCCTCAGTTGTGATCGTGAGAATGCAGCCAAGAGCTTGTCGTGCTCTCCTTGCAGCGACGATAGTGCAATCTTCTGAACAGATACTTCGTGTTGGAGAGAAGCGGAGTGATCTCGCAGAGCAGTATCGGGTAGATTCGAGGTGGATATCGGTGGGAGATAGTTATTGTTAGATACATGAAGTGATAACGGCGGGGGTAGATTCGCAGCAGCTTGTGATGTTGGCCCAAAGGAGGGAGTTGATGGGGATGGAAAGCTGAGCGAGGTTGGAGAAGCAAGCGAGCGTCCAGGTGGAGACGGTAACTGGCGAGTCGGGGCAGGAGGAGGAGGAGGATTCATAAAAGTAATCCTCGGAGGGTTTCCGTCGAGTTTATATTCTAGATGCGGCCTGTAAAGTTCGACGGTCAATACTGCCAGACTGGTATCCCAAAAGCAGCCTTTCCAAAGTACTAAGGATAGACAAATGCGTACCTGGTCACTGTCATCGATTCCTCGCCCAGTGATGGTGTATTTGTGGATGACCTCCTCCGTGTATAGGCCCTAGAATCTGAGATCGACACCGCTCTACTCCCCGCTCTAGATGATTCTTCTAAGTCGGCATCAAGGTAACGCTTCATATTGTTAGATCCATCTTGTGGAGTATTGCCATCTTTGAAAAAATCCTTGTTCGACCATTGTAAAGTGCCTGTAGGACCTTGCTTTACAAAATCGTCTGCGATGGAGTTGATCTCATCGATTCTGCCAAGAATCCAGTCCAGCGTTTGCTTTAAGCCGAATTGGGATAATGGAGGGCACTCTGGCGACGCGGAAAGATACAGCCTAGGTCGCTTTGATTACAACTATATGTCAGCCGAAGAGTTCACAAATGATTCTTTGTTACTAGAATATGGGGCGCACAAATCCCGAAACATACACGAATGACACCACGTTTTTCAGAGGAGATGCCTGACCGCAGCGTTTCCGCTAGCTGAGTAAGTGCATTGGCTGCTGTCTGTGTGACCCAGGCATATTCTGGGTTGTTTTTGCAACTTTCGCAGCTATCAGGAACATTGTAGCGGTCGGATGCTTCATCGTGCGTGATCAGGCCCCTACACTTCCGACATAAAGAAGGATTGTCGGGAGTTTCTGCGGGCGCCCCTCTGGAGGACTGCAGGAATGGAGAACTTGATTCAACGACTATGGAGGTCTTGCTATGATTGTATGTAGAATCTGAATTCTGGGATTAACGAAGTTAGGAGGTATGACACATCTAACTCACTGATTGGTGATGGGGATGGTGGTGGACGTGGAGGAATTCTAGAATTGGAATCCAGGCTCGTTGGAAAGTATGTGTTGTACCCATTCCCTTCAAGCTTTGTTCTCTTAAGCACAGGACTTCTGGAATCCAGCCCGTATGGGCTACTGAATATTGGTCCGGCACTTGTGCTATGTGGAACTGACGGTATGCGTTGCGCTATCTCGTCAACCGGCGGCAACTGTCCTGAGTACGGAGCATTGTCTTGGCCGGAAATAGTTGCGACTTCATCCCAAGAACGTTTTCTGCTAGCTCTATGTGTTTGGGACTGCTCCCGTATACGAGCATCATCCATCACAGTGCCAATGGTGGTGCCTGTATTTTGTCGAAAACGCATCCAATAGCCCCATCCATCCGGCCGGAGTCCCGAGGGAGAAGCGTCTCGCGCGTAATTTATTTTATTTTAGAAAGGCATCTGGCAATTGTGCTCTGCCGCTTCTGTTGGGATAGCAGAGGTAAGTAGAGGTACGTAAACGGCAATGGGCAGTGTATAATGGATTCCATGTCTGCTTACATATCTGTTAAGTCTGATATGCACGCGGCACAGTTTGTCGTGTGATCAAGGAAACAAGATCCCCATCTAAGTAGAAGGGTTAGTTAATGTGCCAGAAAGCTACCGTCCATGAATATGACCCTACGGGTGGCAAAGAATAAGACGTACCTTGCTGCAAATCTTGTTATGTAAAGCTAGCACAGGGCAGTTCGAAAACCAGGCTTTTACATGGTATTGCTGGACTAGATACATTATATGTATGTTGATCCTTCCTAGGTAGGACAGGCGCCCGGGCGTGTACAACTAACCATGGACAGGACCTGTAAGATTGCTCTGAGCAGTTTGGGTCTGGCGACATCATTTCTGGCTAACGTCTAAAATGGAGTGAGCGTGTAGGAACTCTCAGAACCAAACGGTTGGCATTCCATTCTCTCCCCAACCCCTGTATATTCAAAGCTGACTGCTGAATAAGCCATGCTTGGCACGTAAGCAGGAGCTAAACCTTCTGCGGATTGTAGAGAGGAAAAACGTACGAGGAGCACAGTAGCACCTGCACCCCAACTCTCCTGACTGTCTCTTCTACTCCACACAAATACCCGAAAAATTTAAAAGCCTGACAATTGGTAATTGAAACTACCGGGCCGGGAGGAGCTGTAAATAGAGAGCCAACCGGCGATGCGGTGGGTAATTTCTGAGCTCACATGTCGGCATGTCGGACCACATTGTGCTGGTCTGCAATTTTGCCCACTACAGTAGCTTTGAGGTCCTGTACTCTGATGAGTCAGGATGGATAGCTCTCTGCAAAATAATTGCATGGTTGATATAGAATACAACACCATAGTCCATAGGGCTGAAATGGAGGGATATCATTTTTATTTCACTACTGTACATACAATCTTGGTCTGTTCCATTCCTGGAGGTGCCACTCCCGAACCAACGCCAGAAAACCTTATCAACTATATCTCCTACCTCTCTTTGGTGGAGGAGATCTCGAGTCACTAAACTCCCGCCGACGCTTAGCCGGAGGTGAAAGGGATCGCGACACACGCTTTGAAGGGGACCTGGAATATGAATCATCCCTCCGCCGTCTGGGTGGTGAACGTGATCGTGAAGAGCTGTTCCGTCTACGTCCTCGATGTGCAACACTTATTGAAGAAGTGTTCCGGCGAGCCGCTTCCCATGGCGGAGATCTAGAGGCACTAAGTGCACGGCGGCCTCGACGTGGAGGTGTGACTGAACGAGAAACTGGTCTTGGGACCCGGCGTGGCGGAGTTGGAGATCGCGATCTTGATAAAGATCTGGACAAGCTTCGTCCCCGTCGCACCTCCTTCCCTTTGCTGGCACGGGGTGGTGTAAATGATCGAGAACGGGCTCTTTGCCCAGCACGAGGGCGAGAAAACGAGCGAGACCTAGAGTAGGAGGAGTCACGACGTTTAATGGCACGAGTACGAGATGGTGACCGTGACCTCGAGATAGAATGGTGCTGCCGATTGCCCACTCGAATGGGAGTTGGTGAACGAGACCTAGAGTAGGAAGACCCGGTATATGAAGAGTAACTAGAAACTGAGCTCTCCGAATCTGATTCATCCTTTGCAGCTGGGGCTGGCAACGTTGGTTTTGGAATGTTCTGAAGATGTTGACGCATTTCTTCAGTAACAGCCCCCATCCCAATGCTGGTAAAGTAATTGATAGAGAACCTCGTATTTCTGGCGTTATCACGAGGGAATATGCCTTCAAAATAAGGACTAAGAACAGGATCCTTCAAACGTTCCTGCAATTTAGGCATGCCCATAGCCTCGGCCAAGTCCTGGAAGAGAATTTTGATGAAAATGCGACTGCTAGCAGTGGTTTCCTCCTCGTTCAAGTGGACAACCGACAAAACATGCCAGCCAATGGCATCTGTGCTAATGAGATGGCCGAAGAACCTGGCAATGTTTCTAAGTTTGTTTGCATCATACCGATGGATCGTATCGTAGTATTTGGCGAATGATTGTTCAAAAAGATCAGTCCAAAGACGATTGATCTTAGCAAAACGCTCACCCATCAGGCCAAAGAACTTGGTGTATGTCTTATCCTGCGAGCAACACTCAACAATCATTGATGGCAGTTCTGCTTCCTGTCCCGGGGGAATTTTGACCTTCATCAACTTATGAACAGCTTCTTCAGGGTCCACACTGTTCATAATTGTGAGGTAAATTGTTCGTCTTAAGTTAACCAGATCAGTATTGCTCTGATCCTTAATCTCCACTGATTTCTCTGCTTTCTGCTCCTCATCTTCGTCACTGTCATCCTCATCTGTTTCATCCTCCTCCTCGTCGCCGCTGCCTTCACCAAGAATCTCAGCCTTGAGGCTTCTGTATTTTTCTTCGTTGGCCTCCCAATCAGGATCATACTTGAAGATATTCAAGCCATCTTCTACTTCGAGGACTTGTTTTGAGTCGTTCAAGATGATAGTATGTGTAATTTGGTCCTCTTCCTCCACCAAGTCGAGCTCCTCCTTAATGGCTGGATTATCTCTATATTTGTTTTTACGAACTTCAAAAAGAACCTCGATCATATATTGGACACGTTTATCAATATCAGCTTCTTGCAAGATAGTTCGGAATTTTTCGAAGACCAAGAGAGCAATCGGTGGGTTCATTTCTTCCATGTGCTGTCCAACCTCCCTGGTCAGTCCGACAGCAATTTCAACGCTGTCATCGGTGGGCTTATTGAGGAGTAGTAGTAGTATTTGACCCGCAACCACCTCGTTGGCTACTTGCTGGTTGCATAAATGAGCAATGAAGGTAGTTGCGGAGAGGCAAACGGCTTTGTCATTTCTCTTGAAGCCTTTCTTAAACTGGATAAGAAGACGTGTCAGAAGGAGTTCCCCGACCTTAGGTAGCTTGGTATTGACAATCGCGGCCATTGCTGCGTATATGGGCGTGAATGGTAAACTGGCAGCCTGGGCTTTCATGATACTTCGGCAGAACAAACCCCGACCTCTAATGAGGTTTTCGCCAAACAACTCCGGGACAATATATTTGATGTTTGAGACGTTGACTTTGTTAATGAGACCATTTATTGATTTCTTCAACGCCTCCCAGGCCATACGCTGGTACTCCTTGCTATTCTTGTCCGTGATTTGCGATTGCAACGCTCGAAGTCGCGCAGGAGGTATATATGTGCCACCAGATCGCATCGTTAAGAGCTTTTCGTACTCCGCCTTAGCTGCAGCCTGCTTGTCTTCGTCTGTTCTAACATTGCTGCCTCGACCAACAGGTTTGCTAGATGAGCTTTCGCCATTTTCCTGGTGGGGTTGAGCGGAACGCGTTTCGCTAGTAGATTCCGCCATGTTCACAGCTCCTCACAATCCCGTTGCTATCGCTGAGAGCTCATGGGATGGAGGGGGAGAGTCGTGTCTTGGTTCTGGTGGACAAATTTATAAAAGTCAAACCAAGCGTCTGGGGAGCTTGAGGCTGAAGTTGCATAATTTCCTCTCTTGGCAAGCACGGGCACGCTAAAATAAAGTCCCATGGAATTCTGGTCATCACGAAAGTCCACGAGCATTCAACACGTCGCTAACCACCTCTTTGAAACGACTTTACAAGCACCCTTTAAAGAAGATTGCAATAATGGTATGTATAAGCCCACGAATTTTGTACCCTTATATCAGTTGCAGCTGTTGGGAATTTTGCTAAACTCTTACTTGTCCAGATTGACAAACTCGTTGGTCTAAGCATGCTACTCGCTGCTTCTTTCGTCTTCCTCTACTATACCATCTGGACTCTTTTGATCGTAATTAGATCCTTCTTACCAGCTATGACCCGAAACTAACGCGTTTTCCAGCCATTTGTCGATTCAGGTCATCCTCTTCAAGACTTCTTCCCTCCTCGCGTCTGGGCCATTCGCATACCGGTTATTCTCATCCTCTTGGGCTCAGCGGTTGTTGGATCCTTCTTGAGTATAGTTATGATTCGAAGCAACAGAAAAAGAGCAGCCAAGGCTAAGTCGATTGGAAAGAAGAAGGCTTGAGTTGAATGGCAATCCAGGTGTGATGATAGGGAGCACCACGGAGAGAAATCAAGGGAATCATCAAGGTCTACATTTGTCTAATAATACGGGGGTTTTGACCAACAACCAACAGATGCATAGCTCGGCGCAGTGTATTTGGGAATATCAGGTTTATGGATGCTGAATGTATAATATATTGATCTACCTGAACCGTGCATTAAGTGCTGAGCAGTATACCATAAACTCCAGACATCGGGTAGACTGAGTTTCAAAGGTGTGATTATTCGGTGGACGAGGCCATTATGTTCGAGTCTCTAGAGATACAAAGCTCAAATTATAGACCGAATGTCTGTCAACACGGATAATTAAAAAGTATGCCTACCAATTGAATTAGATTGAGTAAGACATCCAAATGATACAACTTAGTCCCGTCTTCTAAGTTGCTAATTCCTTTACTGTAGTTACCTTTGTCTAGGCTACATGTAACCTTTCGGACGGTCTTAATTCTCCCCAAAGGTTCAAGTCAAGGGGATACGCACATTCGCTACAAGCTAGTGCTGGGACATTGATAGCAGAATAAACTAAACTACATAATTCCGGAGGCCATTTCTCTCTCCTATTTAGCATGAAGTGTATAGTTGTATCAACCTCTTCCTAGGAGTACATCACATGTTTGTGGTCAATGAATCTGTTCTCTCAGCCTCCCTGGGAAATTACTCGTGATCGTGCTGCAGTGGGACATCAGTACTTGTGACTTGTGACCAATTAGAGAAACAGTGCCTGAACCACAAAACAGCATGCTTCCGGAGCATCTGCCCCTCGATTTCGGCCTCTTCACAAAGACCTCTTCCTACACAACAACATAAAACAAACACTCTTCACAAGAACAACTTGCATAGACTTCTACATCCTTTGTTTCCTGATTTCCAATAGTCTGTACATTTTATATATCCCAAATTACCGCAAGAATTAGCTTGTATCTCCTAGATTTCAGCTTCGGGAGAGATCAGCGAGCACCCCGCGCCTTCGTCATTTTGCCAACTACACCGTCTACAACATCGTGGAAGGAGCATCTCGGTGCTTGGTGCTGAGACATACCTAGAAGAATCTTCCACACTTGTTGTTCTTGAATGTCCCCTTCACTCGATCAAGAAACAAGCAACCATCCATCCGCCAAATCCCAAAAGAGCCCAGCAGCAGGAGTGCAGACAACAAAGGCAGGAAGAAAGAATCATGGGACGGCGAAGAATACCGGCGTATTGTCGGAGGTAATGAAGAAAAATGCCTTGAAGGCGCCGTAAGTAGCTCAGTTCTTTTCGCAGTAGAGTGTTAAAGGCGAATCCGTGACTGATGGTAAACTTAGGGACAGTAAGCAGTCGACTCCAAGTCGTTCTCCAACTTCAGCTCCTACCCCAGAAATGGAGCCGGTAGCTTCTAGTTCAGATACCAATACGAATCCTGGGGTCACATCCCCTTTGCTAGAGGCACTGTCCTCAGCGGCAGCTCCTAAAACGTCTACCCAGAATACGTCGGAATGGCTGTCGAAGAATATCATGTCCAGCTCCCCAAATGGCAATTTAATCAATCTGGGGGAGTCCCCACCAAGTTTCCCATCATCATACGAAGGGCGGCAAGCAAGTCATGGCTGGAACGCTCGAGATCAACGTGGCATACCCAGCCCTCTGCCTACATCAGTATCTCCTCCAATCAGCCGACCAAGACCGACAAGCTACCATAACTTAGATGGCAATTTTGCACGTTCTGAAGATATTCACTCTCAGATGTCTTACGCGAGTCGAAGACGCTCTATGGCGTCGCCATATTCTCAATTTAATTCTAACCCGCCTCTTCCTCATCAAGTACAACCTCATTTCTATGGGCTGCCAGAAGTCGATTTCATTCAGCATGCTAGAAACAAGCCAACAAATGCAGCTGTGGGCCATTATTGTGGATTTGATGAACGCTTTGGTGAAAGTGTTGTGATTGCAGGTTATGAAGGTGGATTTGCTTTGTATGCTGTTACTAAGAGAGGCTTAAATATAGCCACAAGAGTTAATGGGCTTCGGGGAGGTGTCCATAATGCCAAAATCATTAACGGTACGGCGACGGACAAAGCTCATCGCCGATCATCCCTCATCGCTGTCGTAGTTCATGGACCTGTTCAAACTTCAAGCGATGCTTCGAGTGGTGACCATACTACCCTTAATGACGGCCCATCGGGAGCTCCGGGAGAGAGTGTTCGAGGCTCGCCAGGAATACGATCCCCTTCCGCTCTCGGAATTGATAATCTCATTGAGTACTATCAAACAACAGTTGAGGTATATTCGTTAAGCAGCAAAGAGCATGTTGCTACACTTCTATCTCTACCCAAGACGCCTCTGAGCCAGCCAACTACAAGCTCACATTTCAGAGCGCCTCCACCTACCGGATTGTTGACTATCCGTGCAGATTCTGGTAATATTGTTGTAGCATCTGGTATATCCGGGGAAGCTTGGTTATTCCGCCAGGATTGCTTAGATAGCACCTCAAAGTCTTACCCGAAGTTCAGATGTATTGGAAAAGTGTGGGCAGCGGTCCAGCAAGGGATTGCAGACTCAACAGAGCTCGCAGCACATGTAGATGGTGACTGGAACTCCACTGATTTGCCCCCCGTTAGGCAAAATACGAAGGCCCCAATAGTATCCTTAAATGGCCGCTGGTTGGCCTTCTGCCCATCCACTCCATCATCACAGATTTCGTTGCGCGCTACAATTTACGATTTGGCTCCAACGGCAAAAGTCCCTGGATTAAATGGACAGGCTCCACCCCAGCTACCACCAATCAACTGTGAAGTAGAGACGCCCGGGGGAGAAAGTGTGATGAAGCAAGTTGCGCAGGTCATAACCCAACGAGTAGCGGAAGGTGCAACCTACATTGGAAAGACCGGTGTACAGTACTGGAATAGTTACTGGAACAAGCCATCAGCGAATCAAGCACCAAATGGTAGCCTGCAATATCCCATGTACCCAAACATGGCACAACAATTCCCCCCTACTCATGGCTCTCCCAGCCAGGTGCCCGCGGTCTCTAAAGACCCTGGACTGATATCACTTCTTGATCTAGATCATCTTGCTCAGCACTCCTCATTTACGGGGCCGCCTCATCCATTTGCAACTTTCAAGGTGCCTCATGGATGTAGCTTTATATCCTTTGCTCCGAATGGCCTAGCCCTCTTCACTGCGAGCAGCAAAGGTGACATACAATTTTTTTGGGATCTGATGCGCACTCGATATGCAAAATCTTCATTTCTCAAAGGTGGACCTCAAAATCAGGGAAGAAGTGGTGCTCATGTGAGACAAATCGCACAATTCTCACGAATGACCATTGCTCGAGTAGTGGATGTGGAGTGGACATCACCTCATGGGGAGCGAGCTGCGATGGTAACTGAACGTGGGACAGTCCATGTTCTTGATCTTCCAGCAAGTGCGTTCACTTGGCCACCACCTCGACGAAGGGTGGCCGCCAGCAAACCCGAGAGCGAGGTTTCATCGACATCTCTCTCCGCAGCGGAAGTAGCCTCAAGTGCGCTGACGTCGGTCTGGACTGGAGTGAGACCTTTGGTAACCCGTAAGCGCCGGAGCAGTACAGGTATATCGTCCATAACTGCTACGAGTGTAAAATCTCAAGCAGGGCATGGTACGCAAGCCCTAGCGGCAGGAATCAGTAGGTCTGTTGGTGCCGCAACTGGAAGGATGAACGAAATGCGCAAATCTGGGAATACAAAATTACATCTGCCCAACAGTGCTTCAATTCCGAGCCGTGGATGCATTAAGCTGTTGAAAGGCAAACGAAATGATTCCGTCCTTGTTATCGGTGGTGGAATAGTCGGGATTTACACAATCAAGAGCAGACGTGCGGATCGTCCTGCAGACAACCAGAAAGCATCGAAAGGGGCAAAATATACCGAGTTTAGACTGCCACATCTCCCTGAAATTTCTTTCACGCCTGATATTCTAAGGGATGTACATCAAACTGGTGACTTCGACCTTACGGATGGAGAGGCTAAGACAGACCGAACGAAAATCAACCAGGGACTAGGTCAAGCTGATAGACCTCGTGGGGCAGAGTCATCGATTCCTCAAGCAGAAATCGAGTCTAATGCCCCCTACCAGCCATTTCACACTGATCGACGAGTGGGATTACATGTCTATTGTCATGACCCAGAGCCTATTATTTCGCCCTCAGTTTCAGCGCTTCTTTCGCCAGAAGACACAAATATCACATCAACAACCAAGGTAAAAAGCTCTTGGGCATTTGGTGGTCCTATCAGAACCTCTAGGTTAGATTTAGGAGCTCCACTAAACAGTGAGGACTCGTTTTATGATCCGTCAGACCACCGTGCTCTTCCTACTTCAGCGATTGAGCGCGTGACGAGAGTTACAGACAGTAATGAAGACACTGAGCAGATTGTGGTAACGACAAGAATACGAAAGAGCATCCGCTCTAGTAATGAAAATGGGGGAGATGAAGCAGGGTTCTTCGAAGACGATTGTGAAGTATTGGACTTTGCTAGCCAAAGAGTCTGATTCTTACCTGAGAAGTATGGTGGTTTTTGTCAGGCGTTCATTTCTACTTAATCGCATAGAAAGCCGGTGGCCATATCCAGAATTTTGGTGTTTGGTACTAAATTGTTCATACACTCAACTGCCCCGTTGACACCCAGGTTTGGAGAGATTTGAAGGAGTATCGGACATACATTTGGGAGGGTTGCTTAGCTGGCGTTCATCCTTTTCAATTAAAGTGGGATTTGACGCATTACAGGGCTTGATTTTGAGATACCAAAGAATAAGAAATGCACTTTTAGACCAATGATAGTATAAGATATTACTTCTATGAAATTTATTTGCGAACTTGAGAGCAGCATTAAAATAAGTAATATCAAAATGACACAAATCAATCCAGAACCTACTGCCAAGCTTTACACAAAGGACTTTTGGTTTGGGGAATACTCTCAGGAAGGTCTACGCTAGTAAAGCTTTGAAAAGTTGGCCATAGCTAGACTTCACTGTCGGCAGGGCCGAAAATTGTATGATGATCATATGCATTATCGCCCAGCTTATGCTAAATTTTCGCAAGAGTATTATAATTGCTCCTATCTTACCTCCACTAATATGCGCTAGAGTAGATGTCATTTTCATTAGAGATATGAATATGTTATTGATTCCTTATCAGGTTTTCTTTTGATTAAAAGCAGCCGTGCCCGACCTGAGGTGATACCAGGCAGGAACAATATAAATATACCAGAGAGTACATACAAAGTCTCTCAATCCTCTGGCTTTGTCAAAGCTGGAAGTTACTTCCGTATCGCTTTCTTCTTCTCACTTCTCTTTTCTGGCTGCTTCTCTACTTCTGGCTTTGCTTTCTTATCACTAAGATCCCCCGGTAAACTCGTTCCAATCTTTGGCAAGAACTTGCCAACTCTTTTCTGATATTCCTTATATTCAGGGTATTTTCTTGACGTTAGAAGCTCCGTGAACCAAGTCGAACCTTGGAATAACATAACGTATCCGATGGCGCCTACAGCGGTCCAGTTGTAGAGGACATCGGATTTCATGCAGCCCCATTGATAGAGACCAACCCAAATGGCTTGCTCAGCGGCGAAGTTAGGGTGACGACTCCACGACCAGAGTCCAGTGACTACAAAACCGCGGTCGAGATCTTCTTGTTGATATGTGATGGGTACTTTAGCTGTTTCCAGGTATGTCTTCTTGGCCTTTTGGTAATCTTAGAAGAGTTAGTAACGTGATTAATTGGCTTGTGGTAATAAGAGCTTACTCCATTGTTGTTGATCAGCGAAGAACTCGACCAAAATCAAGGCCATCAATCCCCGCGAGAAAACTATGTCAATACTATCCATAGCATCTTTGCCAACGGTTGAAGCTAGCATTATAACATAGGTGGGAGTGGCAATGGCGAAGAGTAGGATGTTTTGCAACAGACTTATGAAAACGACGTTGAATATAAAAAAAGCCCACCCAGGCACGTAGCCCTTCAGAACCTCCCTTGTAAATTTTTAGTTATGTTTTGGAATAATGTATGCTGTGTCCATACCATCGATAGTCCTCCGATCCAATTTTATATCCTCCTTTTCGTGCATAGTTGAATGTTAAGCGTAACTACATATTTGTTAGATGATAGTTGCCACACCTCCCGAGATAACTCACACTCCAAACTACGCTCATTGCGATTAGGTTGTCCAGTATATGGGTTGGCAGACCAGTTAAGTGTGCATATGTAACGAAATGCGCATTGTAGATGGTAGGTATCAAACTCCACAGTCTATCAACCTGCGAATAATTCTTGTTAACCTCGGAAACGAGGAGAACTAATGGCATGAGAAATAGACAGAATGCGAAACCCGATATAAGAGGGTTTGTTCTGAGGTAGATGTCTAGAAGCTCAGTGGGATTGTTCCACGACTGGACAAGTTGCTGAGGGAGATCGTAGAGTTGATATACGTATGGAGCAACCGTCAACGAAAAGTCAGAGCAATCAGCTACGGATCTCACTAATGGTAGGGCCATTTTTCCGTAGGGGGATTGGCACGTTCAGGAGCCCGTGAGTGTTTTTGAGAGTCGTGTGCTTCTTGTTGAAGTTGGGGTGGACGATGATGATGATATATATTGTACTTATGTACCCAAGTTCCACAATGTCGTGCAGGGGTCCTTCAGTAGCTCCTGTCACAGAATTCCTTGGCGCTGCCGAGTCAACCCTTAACTCAGGTCAGGACATATCAATATTTTTCGATCAATTTTTCTGGTCTGTAAAATGTCAAACGATACTTCCTCTTCATAAGCCAAGCTCGCGACTTTACCCCGCAATGTTTTTGTTTGGCTTAAATTCGAAAATTCGGAGGATCTAGTGCAGCATTTTCACCCTTTCTGGAGCAAAGGCACAGGTGCTATCAGTTTATGTACCTAAAATGACGAAAATACTTTGCGTAGCTGAGAAACCTTCCATTGCTAAGGCCGTAGCTGGCCATCTCTCTGGAGGATCTTTTCAAACTGTAAGCCCTGTCGCTAGGTATTCTAATCACTACAACTAAACTCCCCCATCAGGCTAACACGGGTCACACGTATACCAAGAACTATACATTCGACTTCGATTTCGGGAGACCTTGGGGGAACTGCAATGTGGTTATGACCTGTGTCTCTGGCCATCTAACTAATGCAGATTTCGATGCAGACCATCAGAAGTGGAATAATTATCCACCAGAGGCTCTCTTTGATGCACCAGTGTATGTCAAAGTCGATCAGGTTTGTCGTCCAGTTATTGTAGCTCAATGTTCACTCTTACAAGTTCATAGGACAAAAGAGCTATTGCAGCCAACATCAAAACCCAAGCCACGGGCGCCAGAGCGTTGTTCATCTGGACGGATTGTGACCGAGAAGGAGAGCACATTGGAGGAGAAGTAAGGGCAGAAGCACTCAAGGGTAATGCTCGGCTTGAGGTCAAACGCGCGAGGTTCAGCAATATTGAGAGAGCGTAAGAACTTCTTCTTGTCACGTTAGACATTATTTGTTAACCTAACAGGCATGTGTTACACGCCGCCAGAAATCCTATTGACTTGGACCAGCGCCAGATAGACGCCGTATCCGCACGTATTGAGCTAGACTTAAGAATAGGATATGCTTTCTCTCGATTCCAAACGAAGTTGATTCAGCCTTTGGGTGGACCGCTAGCCAATTTAATGATAAGTTACGGTAAGTGAATCTAATTTATGTGGACGATTCTGACAAGAACAGGTTCTTGTCAATTTCCCACCCTCGGATTTGTTGTAGATAGATATCTTCGAGTTAAGAACTTCGTGCCAGAGCCATTCTGGAGCATTAAGGTGACACATAATAGAGATGACATTGATGTTGTATTTAACTGGAGAAGAAATCGACTCTTCGACCGTGCCGTAGTTGTGATCTTGTTTGAAAGATGCATCACTGCCAAAACCGCGAAGGTCACGAAGGTCTTGGAGAAACCGACAAAAAAGTTTAAGCCTTACCCTTTAACTACGGTTGAGCTCCAGAAAGCGGCCAGTAGCTGGCTTCGCATGAACGGTCAAGAAGCTATGACACATGCAGAAAGTCTCTACAATAAGGGCTTCATTAGCTACCCTAGGACTGAGACTGACCGGTTTGACAAAGGCATGAACTTAAGAGCCTTGGTTGAGAAACAGGTCCCCGACAGTCGCTGGGGCGGATATGCTCAGAATCTCGTCGATGGAGGATTCAAACAACCGCGTGAAGGTAGGCACGACGACAAAGCTCACCCTCCTATTCACCCGATCGCACATTGTGATCCCGGAGCTTTAAATGCAAATGAAAGCCGCGTTTACGAATTTGTCACTCGACGTTTCCTAGCCTGTTGCTCCGATGATGCGAAAGGTCAACAGACAGATGTGGAACTCGAATACGGTGACGAGGTCTTCCATACACATGGAGTTATTGTACTAGAACGAAACTATCTTGATGTTTATCCATACCAGAACTGGAACAACAGCGTCATGTTACCCAGATTCATCCTGGGTGAAAGATTTGAGCCCACCGAAGCTATGATGACAGATGGCCAGACTTCTGCTCCAGGCTACCTCACAGAGCCAGATTTGATCTCTTTGATGGATGCTAATGGTATCGGTACCGATGCTACAATGGCTGAACATATTGCCAAAATTAAGGAAAGAGAGTATGTTTTCACAAGGCCTAAAGGGGGTGGGGGTAGGAACAATGCCGCGCCAGCTGCAGAACGTAGAGGACGAGGTGGGAGAGGAGGTGGGAGAGGAGGTAGAGGGGGAAATGCTGCTCGTGGAGGTGAAAGCGGTGGGGGTGGAGGAGGAGGATTGGAAGAGTTTATTCCTTCAACATTGGGAGTAGCCCTCGTGGATGGATACGACCGGATGGACTTCGACATTAGTTTCAGCAAGCCCTTTCTTAGGAAGGAACTTGAGCTGAGAATGAAGGCGATTTGCGAGGGAAGAACAACACGAAACGAAGTGATGCGAGACAGCATTCGCCAGTACAAACGTGTTTTTATGGACTCCCAGCAGAGAGCCAGCGTACTTAAATCCGTAAGTTCAGTCACAGTCCCTAGGCCGTCAAGATCGAAACCAGCCCTCTTGTCGCAATACTAATTTGTGCAATAGTCCTGCCGGCGCTATGTGCTCAACGAAGGCGCATGAAAGAAACACACGGTGGCTCTCAAAAAGCTAATGGAAAGGAGCATGTATGTTGCGGAGGATATCATCTCCGGCAGCTTCGAACCCATTCTCCGATATTCGGATAGCTATTAGCATTTCTCAACTCACGGGCACCATTCGGTCAATTCTTTGGAGCACGATAACAATTGAATGGCTATTGAATACTGACTAGAAACTTCGGAAGAGCACGGAAACTGCGGCTAAACTCGACCTGTCAACACGTTTATCCCTTATGCTTTTACGGGATTTTAGCTTTCAACCAGTGCAGGATATGGGGTCGCCTCTGGGGGACAGCATCTCACACGTGGGGTATGGTTACGGCTCTGGATTGCGTTTATTATTAAATCACTCGGTTCGCTCGGTTGTAGCAGGATCGAACCCCCCAAGCCAAGCTCTCCGCTTCTGGCAACCAACACGGACGGAGAGAGGCATAGCAGAATTGCGTCGTCGCCCTACATCGCCACCCGACCGGCGAGTTCTTTCAAAGGGGGTCTGCTGATTGTTTTCTGTGGGAATCCCGAGTCCAATCAGAGCCGGTGCGTTGTCCAACGTGGGATTTTTGGGAGGCCTTGAGCTGTGTTTCCCCGTAAACCTTACTGTGCTGTGTGATCATGACCACCTGTGATATCCCATGGTGTAGCGGCGTCGCCGGCCCACGGAATCAGCATTCATGGCCTTTACGGATGTCTTGTTTTGAGGTTGACCTCAGACCTTTTAGACTCGGGACCTCAAACCTCTGTGCCAG